>Ga0182012_10005557_pt1 | contig 13036 bp, 17 predicted proteins | sample 612S2SmetaG_FD_120486 | JGI IMG/M metagenome (GOLD analysis project Ga0182012, IMG submission 120486) | Permafrost microbial communities from Stordalen Mire, Sweden - 612S2S metaG | ecosystem: Environmental > Terrestrial > Soil > Wetlands > Permafrost | place: Sweden: Stordalen | collected...
CCTGGTGACCACAACCGCGTTTACCGGCAAGCCGGTCTCGATGAAATATCGCGGGATTTTCGACCTCGTTGGCCGAAGCCCAGGAAAACTGAATTATGCCAGCAAAATCCGCGAGCAAAGCCCTGGAGAAATCTATCGGGAGTGGTACGGCCGCTTCGCTGGAAACACGGGTGGTCAGGGTAAAGTTCGGGGAGCTAAAGCTGCTTGAACGCAACGCGCGCTATATGTCGGGACCGCAGTTCAATCTTCTGGTCGCCAACATCAAACGTGATGGATGCTTGACCAGTTTTCCGCTCGTGCATCGTGTGGATGGTGCATTGCAGGTCGTTTCGGGAAACCATCGCGTCCAGGCGGCGATGAAAGCCGGTCTGATCGAGGGCGACGCGATAGAAGTCACGACGCCGCTTTCGCGCGAGCAATTCGTGGCGCTGCAACTGAGCCACAATGCGATCGTCGGGAAGGACGATCCGAACATCCTGAAATCGCTTTACGATGAGCTGGATTTCGGTTGGAAGGAATATTCTGGTCTGACCGACGACGCCTTCAAGGTCGAGGATTTGGACACCTCGGTGCTTCGGGTCGAAGCGCCGTTTTACGAAGAACTGCACATCTCGTTTCTCCCCGGCGACGCCACGATCTTCAAGGACTGGCTGGACAAGATCGGCAAATCGAAAGCGGCAGCGATGCGCATGGTCGCGCACTACGACGACTTCGATCGGGTCTTCAAATCGCTGATCGCGGTCGAGGGGGCATCCGGCATCCACAACACGGCGGTCGCGCTGCGGACGATGGCGGAGCTGGCCGGCGAAGCACTCGCCGCGCGGGAGGCAGCCGGTGCGGGGAGCTAAACCCAAGGCGACGGTGCTGAAGCTGATCACCGGCAATCCGGGCCGGAGGCCGCTCAATCCGCGAGAGGCAAAGCCGCCGGCGGTGATTCCCGATCCGCCGGAGCTGCTGACCGAGGCGGCGGCGAGAGGGGACAAGGCGGCGCTGGAGGAATGGAAGCGGGTGACACCGCTGCTGGCTGATGTCGGGCTGATCGCGAAGCTCGATCGTGCGATCATTGCCGCCTACTGCATGGCGTGGGCGCGCTGGATCGATTGCGAGCGGCAGCTGGTGACGACGGGGCTGATCGTTAAGGCGCCGAATGGGTATCCGATGTATTCGCCTTATCTGACGGCCTCGAACAAGGCGCTGGATCAGGTGCGCCAGTTTTCCGAGCAGATCGGGCTTTCGGGGTCGTCGCGGTCGCGGATCAAGACCAACGATCCGGCCGGCGAAACCGACCCGGCCGAAGCCTTCCTACGTGGCGGCGCGTAGGCCGCGGAGGAAACCGCCGCCCCCCGATCCGGTCGAAGCCTACGCGAGGACCGTTGTCGAAAGCCAGATCGTCACCGGGCGGCTGGTTCGCCTCGCGTGCGAGCGGCATCTGCGGGATCTGGCGGACGGCGCGGCACGGGGCCTGCGCTGGGACCGGGCGAGCGCGCAGCGGGCGATCGACTTCTTTCCCGCTGTGCTGCGCCACACCAAGGGCAAGTATGCTGGCCGCCCGTTCGAGCTGCTCGGCTGGGAGCAATTCGTCGTCGGCTCGATCTTCGGCTGGAAGCTGGGCGAGATCAGGCGGTTCCGCACCGCGTTTGTCTCGACCGCCCGGAAGAACGGCAAATCAACGATCGAAGCCGGGATCGGGCTGAAGGCGCTGATCGATGAAAACGAGCCGGGCGCGGAGATTTACTCGGCGGCCACCACGAAGGACCAGGCGAAGATCGTGTTCTCCGAGGCGGAACGGATGCGCGCCGGCTCGGCCGCGCTGCGCCGGCGGATCACGCAAACGACCAACAACCTCGCGGTGCTTTCGACCGCGTCGTGGTTCCGGCCGCTGTCGGCTGACTCGTCGCGGATGGACGGGCTGAACGTGTTCGTCGCGCTGGTCGATGAGCTGCATGAGCACCCGGACGATGGCGTGATCACGAAGCTCGACACCGGCATGGGTGCGCGGCTTCAGCCGCTGATGTACGAAACGACGACAGCCGGGGTGAACCGGACCTCGATCTGCTACCAACACTGGGATTTCTCGATCAAGGTCCTGGAAGGTGTGATCCCGGCGGTGACCGCGGACCGCTGGTTCGCCTACATCGCGACGGTCGACAAAGACGACGACTGGCAGGATGAACTGGCGTGGCGCAAGGCCAACCCGTCACTCGGGAGCATCCTCAAGATCGAAGACCTGCGCGCCGAGGTGGCGCTGTCTCGGGAGATGCCATCGCGGCAGAACGCGATCCGGCGCCTGCGGCTGAATGAGTGGACCCAGCAGCTCGTGCGCTGGATCGACATGGACGTGTGGGCGCGTGGCGCCGAACCGATCGACGCCGAGGCGCTGCGCGGACGGCGCTGCATTGCCGGACTGGACCTCGCCCGCGTCAACGACCTGTCGTCGCTGGCCCTGCTGTTCCCGCCGGTTGATCCCGGCGAACGGTGGAAAGTGCTGTGGCGCCACTGGTGCCCGGGGGACGACATAGAGGCGCGGTCGCGGCGCGATCAGGCGCCCTATACGGTCTGGCGGGATCAGGGACACCTGATCGCGACCGAGGGCAACACGACCGATTTCAAGTTCATAGAGGCGGCGATTCTCGAACTCGCCGGCGTCTATGACATCGCCGAACTAGCGTTCGACCGGACCTTCGCGGGCGAAATCGTCCGCAACCTGGCGGACGAAGGGATGACGCTGGTGGAGTTCGGGCAGGGCTTTCTCAGCATGGGGCCGGCGTCGGCGGAATTCACCCGCAAGCTGCTGGCCGGCGAACTGCAGCACGGTGGCGATCCGGTGGCCGACTGGTGCGCCTCGAACGTCACGGTGCGGACCGATCCGGCCGGCAACGTGAAGCCGGACAAGGAACGCTCGATCGAGCGCATCGACCCGATCGTTGCGGTGATCATGGCGGTGCGCCGCTCGATGGCCGAGGAGTCGGGGATTTATGGCGACGGCCGCGGGCTGCTTATTCTCGGAGGTTAGAAGATTTGACGAAGTTGATCAGCGCCGACCAGTTCCGCAAGGAGCTCAGGGCGAACCGTACGCCAACGGACGGTGTGTACCGGGTCAACACGGAGGGGCCGGTTCCGGTGGACGGAGCGGAGCGGACGCTGCGCTTTTGCTTCTCCGACGACAGCGTTGACCGGATGGGCGACACGATCGACGCCGCCGGCTGGGACCTGACTGACTTTACGCGCAACCCGGTGGCGCTGTGGGCCCATGACAGCGCGGCACCGCCGATCGGCGGGGCGCGGAACCTGGCCGTCGAAGGCAACCGCCTGATGGGCGACATCGAGTTTGCGCCGCCGGAGACCTATGCCTTCGCCGACACGATCTACCGGCTGGTGCTGGCAAAGTTCATCCGCGCGGTGAGCGTCGGCTTCATGCCCGTCAAATATCGTTTCGTCGATAACGACTCGGACCGGGCGTTCGGCATCGACTTCCTGGAGCAGAGCTTGCTGGAAATCAGCGTTTGCCCGGTGCCGGCGAATCCGAACGCCCTGACGGAAGCGCGGCGCAAGGGCATCGACACGCGACCGCTGATCGAATGGGCGGAACGAACGCTTGATGGCGGCGGCCGGGTGATCCTGCCGCGCGCCGAACTGGAACGCTTACGGAAAGCTGCAAAGGAACCAACGATGGCAAGAAAACCCCGCGCTCGTTCGGGGCAGCCCGCGGGGGCGCGTCGCGCCGACGGGGCGAATGAAGACGATCCGGCCGCGGGCGGGGCGGTTGTTGGCAACTGCGGCCGTGGCCCGGACGACGAATGCGGCATGACCAATCCGGACGAATGCTCGGTGCATGGCGGTGCCAGGGCCGAACCGGACACCGACGAGAAGCTGCTGGCGCGATTGCTCCGGCTGCTGCGGCGACGGTCGGATGGCGACGTGCCGGGTGATGACGATCTGCCGGTGGCGCATGAGGACGCGATCCGGCTGGCACACAAGTCGCTGCGCACGGCGAAGGCATTCCTGACCGAGGGGATGACGCACCACGCCAAGGCGCTGAGCCTGCTGGATGGTGTGGTGGACGCGCTCGACGCGGATCCGGAGACCGACAAGCCGGCCGATCCTGACCCGGATGCCGTCCCCGACCCGGAGAAGGCGGCGCAACTGCGGCGCGCCGCGGCGCTGAAGGCCAAGCACAAAGCGGCCTGACGCGGCTTGCCCGTTTCGCCCTTGGGCAAGGCGCGGACCAGCGTTGCCGCTGGTATCATTTCAGATGGAACCAATTAAACCATGAGCACACTGTTGTCGCTCCGCCAGGCCTTGGGCAAGGCGGTGGATGAACTGCCGGCGCTGGCCGGGACCGGCGGCTTCGCCGGGAAGGAACGCGAGATCGAGGAACTGGAGCGCACAATCGCCAACCTCGAGCGCGCCGAACAGCGCGCCGCCGGGTTGGCCCGACCGATCGGCGGCGGGCCTGGCCTGGACGTGGCTGAGATCAACCCGTCACAGCGCACCCTGTCGCAGATCAGGGCGATGGACCCGCGTCCGGGCAAGCTGAAGGGGTTTGACGATTATCTCAGCCTGGCGCGAAAAGGCCTCGATTTCACGCCGCGCGCGGGCGATCAATACCGGTCCTTCGGCGAGCAGCTTCAGGCTGTTTTCAAGCACTACAGCAGCAAGGGCAGCGACACCGACCGGCGCCTGGTGCGCGCGCCAACCGGCGCGGGCGAGGTTGACCCGACCGGCGGCGGCTTTCTGGTGCAGGTGGATTTCGCCGCGGCGATCTTCATGCTGGCGCACGACATGGGCGAGATACTGTCGCGGGTGAACACGCTGCCGATCAGTGCGAACGCGAACGGGATCAAGATACCGGGCGTCGATGAAACCAGCCGGGCGACGGGCAGCCGCTGGGGCGGTGTGGCGTCGAACTGGGTTGGCGAGGGGACGGCCGTCACGCCCTCAAAGCCGAAGTTCCGCACCGTCGAGTTCGACCTGAAGAAGCTGATGTCGGTGATGTACACCTCCGACGAACTGTTGCAGGATTCGACGGCGCTGACGTCGATCGCGAGCCAGGCGTTCTCGGAAGAAGTCATGTTCATGTGCGAGGATGCGATCTTCGAGGGCAGCGGCGCCGGCATGCCGCTGGGCATCATGAAAAGCCCGGCGCTGATCACGGTGGCGAAGCAGAACGGGCAGGCCGCACAGACCGTGGTCAAGGAAAACATCGACAACATGTGGTCGCGCTGCTGGGCGCGGTCGATGAAGAACGCGGTGTGGTTCATCAACCAGGACACGCTGCCGCAGCTCATGGCGATGAACCAGTCGGTCGGCACCGGCGGTCAGGTGGTCTATCTGCCGCCTGGCGGGCTGTCGGCAACGCCGTTCTCGACGCTGTATGGCCGCGAGGTGGTGTGGACCGAATACAGTTCCACTCTGGGCACCACGGGCGACATCGTGCTGGCGGATTTCAGTCAGTACATGCTGGTGGACAAGAACGGGGTAAAGGCAGCGACCAGCATGCACGTCGCGTTCCTGACCGATGAGAGGGTGTTCCGCATCACCTACCGCGTGGACGGCAAGCCGATGTGGTCGGTGCCGCTGACGCCGTTCAAGGGTGCGAACACCAAGAGCCCGTTCATCGCTCTGGCGTCCCGCTGATCGTTGCTGCCCTGGAGACCGGGGTTTTTCTGACGGCGCGAGTCCCCCATTCGCGCCTGGATTCCGCGGCGCCGGTTGCGCTCCGCCAACGGCGGGCCGCCGGCCGTGGCCGCTTGTTCATTTCATTTCGCCGCTTCGGGGGGCGGCCAGGAGTTTTTCATCGTGGCACGCCAATTTTCGATGCCCTATCAGATCCCGCCGGTGTCGCTGCTGCCGCCGGCAGCCGACGCGGCGGGGCGCACCAGCTCGTATCGCGACCTGACGAACGCGCTGAAAGCCTATGTCGTTGCGCGGGTCAATCAGGGCAACGCGGCGCAGGTGACGTTCTCGATCCTGCAAGGTCAGGACGTGCTTGGCACCGGCGCGAAGGCGGCCGGGGTGATGCCGATCTGGCTGAATGCCGCGACCGCGGTGAGCGACGCGCTGGCGGTGCAGACGGCCGCCGCGTCGTTGCAGACCTCCGCGACGCTGGCGGACAAGATCGTCCTGTTCGAGATCACGCCGGAGATGTGCCTCGATGTGGTGAACGGGTTCCGCACCGTGGCGATCCAGACCAGCGCATCAAACGCGGCGAACATCACGTCGGCCCACCTGTTCATTCTTGGTTCGTATCAGGGTGCTTCGGCGCCGAGCACCTATACTTAAGGGGTGAGCCATGCCGACGGTTATCAAGTCGCTGAATGACAGCAGCGGGCACACCCGCTGCTTTTACGATCAGAACACGTTCGAGACGGTCGCGCGGTTTCAGCCGTGCATCGTCGATGAGGACTTTATCGGTGCCGGGCATGCCTCGATCCCGGTGAACGGCTCACCGGCGACGGGGTATCCGTGGGTGCAGAAGACGGTCAAGACGGCCGGCGCGCCGAGTGTTGCGGTGATCGCCAACAGCGCCGCCGGGATCGTGGCGCTGGCGCTGGACGCGACCTCGGAAAAGCAGGAGGCGACGCTTTACGCGAACGATCAGCGGAATTGGGACGTTACGAAAAACCTGTCGTTCGAGACGCGGCTGGCGTTCAGCGTGGTGCCGGGCGCGCTGGTGGAGACTGTGTTCGGACTGCAATCGGCCTGGATCGACGGGCCGGACAACGCAGCGGAGTATGTCCGCTTCCAGGCACTGGCGAGCGGGCTGGTGAATATGCAGACGTTCGACGGGACGACGGCGCTGACCGCCTCGACGGGGATCACGCTGGCGGCGGGAGCGTTCCATGTGTTTCGGATCGATGCCTCTGACGTGACGAATGTCCGCTTCTTCGTGGACGGGGTCGAAGTGTCCACGGCGCATTATTTCAGCTTCGCCGCAACCGCGCCGAACTCGGTCCTGCAGCCGTATTTCTCGGTTTACAAGGCGTCGGGAGTTGGCACCGGAACGATGCAGGTGGACGTGATCCAAGCCGCGTCCGATCGGGTCTGAGCCGTGTTCTCGGTCGGCATTACTCTCAACCCGGCGACGATCGCGGCCGGGGCCTCGCTGTCTGGCCCGTGCGCGCTGGGCGCGTTGACGCTGGTCGGAATTTCGATGCCGGCGGCGTGGACGGCGGCGCCGCTGACGTTTCAGGTCAGCCCGGACGGTGGTGTGACGTGGCAGGAGCTGTACGACGGCGCCGGCAATGAGGTGACGGTGCAGGCGGCGGCCGGTCAGTTCATCGTTCCGCTGGCCGACCCTTCGTATGTCTGGCGCGGGGTCAACATGGTGCAGGTGCGGAGTGGCACGCTGGGGGCACCGGTTGTGCAGGTGGCGGGGGCCGTGATCAATCTCGTGACGCGGAGCGAGATGCTTTGATCATGGCGTTGGCGGGCTTCTTTTGTTTGCCACGGCCGGGTTTGATTGCCTCGATCAAGCGAGGTCATCGAGCGCAACCCCCAGGGCGGCTGCCAGGGCGGTATGGGCCGCTAGACTGCCGGGTTTCTTTCCGTTCTCGATTTCGTTGAGATAGCCAGCTTGCATTCCGGCGGCCTGGGCAAGCGCGCGTTGCGTCAGTCCGCGCTTTTCGCGCCAGATTCGAACCGGGCTTTCGCCTGCCAAAATGCGCTTGGCCTCGTCGCCGGTGAGATAGCCGGCCTTTGCGATTTCATAGCCGCCGGCGCTTTCTTCGTGGCGGCGGCGCATGCGGACCGCGGCCATGTCCTCGGCGTCTTCGGCCGCCTGGATCAGGCTTTCGAGATCTGTCCGGCTGATCGTCACGGTGTCGATTGTTTCGGCCAGCAGTTTAATCGCGTTCATCGGTAGATATCCTTTCGGTTTCCAATGCGTGTGACAACGACATCGTTGCCTTCGATCGTGTAGATGGCACGCCAGTCGCCTTTGCGGAGCCGCCATGTGCCTGGTTGGCCGACCATCTCGGTGACGAAAGAAAAGCGGGTGTTCGGGTCGGCGGCAACCTGCTCAAGTGCTTCTACAATCCGGCTGGCATCAGCCTTTGGCATGGCCTTCAACTGCTTCATTGCGGCTGGGATGACGATCAATGGCATGGCTATTCTCTTATAGAGAATTTGTCAGCCAATCAAGGACAAATTCTCTGTTGGAGAACGCCTTATGCCGGTTTTCTGTTCCGCTGAGCAGCTTCGCAGCAAGGTTTACGTACCATGATCAGACGCGGCGACTATCTGACGCGCGACGTAAAGGCGCCTCGACGCAAGGAGAGACGGGCCGATGCGGACAACGTTGCAGGTGACGACCCCGCCGGCCGGGGAGCCGGTGACAATCGAACAGGTGAAGTCGCACTGCCGGATCGACAGCAACGCGGACGACGACCTGCTGGCCCACTACCTGACGGCGGCTCGGATCATGGCGGAGGGCTACCTTAGCCGGGCGCTGCTGACCCAGACCGTCCTCTGGACGGTGCGGCCGTCGTCGATGCTTCGGCATGAGCAAAGCCGGCTGCGGGGACCGCTGGAATTGCCCCGCTGTCCGGTACAGTCGATTGTCTCGGTGACGACGCTCGATGAGCTGGGCAACGCGACGGTGATTTCCCCCGCCGCGCTGCCGCTAACGCCGCCCGCGGTGATCCTCGGCTACGTCGCCGACCTGGCGCTGGAACCGGCGACGCTGCTGATCGGCCCGGAGACGGTGCTGAGCGGGGGGTTTGCCGTGCGGGACACTGGGCTGCTGCACATTCAGGTCTCGATGGTTGCTGGCTACGGCGCGCCGGGGGATGTGCCGGCGACGATCGCGCAGGCGATCATGATGACGACTGCGTTTCTGTATGAGCACAAGGGCGATACGGGCGGCGCTATGCCGGAAGCGGTGCTGTGGCTGCTCGATCGTCACCGGCTGCAATTTCTGGGTGGATAGATGCAAATCCAACATTATGAAGCCGTCTGCCAAACCCAGGCGCTGCCGCTGCTTGTCCGCGGATGGCATGAGCTGCTGACGGCTGATTTGACCGACGGAACGATCATCATTGGCTGGGATCACAAAGCGATCGTGGCCTTTTCTGACGCCGGCATGCCGATCGGCGCGCTGAGTTGGATCGATCAGGAGTGGGGCAACCAGCTTTTCATTCCCCTGGCATATGTGTTGCCCGAGCACCGAAGGCAGGGCGTTTACACTGCGATGTGGAACGTTTTGGTCGCCAAGGCGGTCGAGTTGAAGCGGCCGGTAATCGCCAGCGGTACGTCGATCCGCAACACCGCGTGCCGGGCGACGATGGCGAAACTAGGCCGAATCGAGAGGGGCATTTACACGCGGTTTGACGTTCCGTTGCCGTGATGGCGGACCGAGCCGGGCCGGAGTCCGGGCCCGACCCGAACGCGGTGCGGATCGGCGCGCTGCGCTGGCGGGTGACGATCGCGACGCGCGAGCAGGCGGCGGACCCCGACAGCGCCGGAATCCTCGAAACGATCGCCAGAACCCAAACGGTGCGGGCCGATGTGCAGCCGATCGGGCCGATGACGTTCTATGCCGCCGAGCAGGTCGATACGCCTCTGACGCATAAGATCATCATTCGCTGGCTGGACTGGGTCGATACGGCCTGCGTCGTTTTTCGGGTCACGAAGCGGCCGGACAGCAGCGAAATGATTGAGCGGTTCCGCGTGCGCCGGGTGATGCCGATCGATGGGCGCCAGCGGTTCCTGAGAATGGACTGCGAACTGGAGCAACGGACTTGACTGAACAACCCTCTTTCGCCGGTGTCATGACGGTTGCATGGCCGCTGCGCGGCCGGGTTCGGCGCGCCATGGAGGCGGATGACGTCTGATGGGCGTGCGCCTCAAAATCAGCGTGCCGCCCGGCTACACGATCGTTGCCGGGAAGGACCAGGTGCGCGCGGTGATGCGCGGTGCCGGCAACGAGGTGGCGGCCAGGGCGCGGGCGATGATCCGGGCGGGCGGGGCGACGGCGAAGCGGAAGGCCAAGCGGCAGTCGGCCGCCGGAGCACCGCCGGTCAGCCGTTCGGGGAACCTGGCGCGCGGGATCAAGGTCAAGCTGCGCCGGGACGGCGAGGGCGTCGTGATCCGCGATATCGCCGCCGCGAAGGACGGGGCGTTCTATGCGCTGTTCCTGGAAAAGGGCGCCAAGGGCGGCGGCGGCGACACGCACAACAAGGCGAACATCCTGCTGGCCGGCGCGATCGGTCGGAACGGCAAGATATTGCGCGGGGTGAACCGGATGAAGCGGAGTGCGGTTTCGCAGACGCGCATCCTGGCGCCGCATCCGTTCATGGAGCCGGCGCTGGATCAGGTGGTGGCGAACGGGCTTGCTGAGCGGGTGCGCGATGCGGTGATGAGCGGTTTGAAGTTTCAACGAGGCAAGGCGTAATGGACAGTTTTCGGGATAGGTCAGCCGGTGGCAGCCGTTTTGTCTGCCGAGTCCCCGCAGGGACGTTTCGGTGAGCCTGGACTGACCAATGGATCTGGTTCACCCCGCCGTCGATATAGTCGCGCGCACCGAAGGCCTGTGGCAGGACGACAAGCGTATCGCGCAAGATCGCGCCATGCTCATCGTGCAGCGCCTGATCGAGACCGGCCATCTGGCGGGCAGGGTGTCGCGCACCGTGCCGCTGGCGCCGATGCGGCTAACGCAATTTAACGATATTTCACGGCCATCCTGAAGCCGGGCCTCGAATGGACATTTCGCTCGTGATCCAGCAGCCCCGGCAGTATTGCCCGGCGCTGGGCGGCCGCGTTGGGGGCGCCGCTGATTTCGACACCGGCGTCGAGTCGGTGATCGCCATCACCGACCCGAAGACCGGCAAGTTTGCCTATCCGGCGGCAGTGGTCATTCCGCTGGAGGATGATGCCGCGGACAACGACCTGCTGGACGGCAACACACAGACGGTCACCGAAACCGTCGGCATCATCGTCGAGTTCGATGCGACGGCCGACCGGCGCGGCCAGGGCGGCGTGAGCCAGGCCGAGGCGATGAAATACGCGCTGTTCGGTGCGCTGCTGAACTGGCTGATCGATCCGAACCGCGGCGCACGCGGACTGTATTACGCCGGCGGTGAACTGCTGTCGTTCGACCGCGCCCGGCTGTTCTGGATGTACCGCATGAGCTTCGACGCGACGATCACCGACGCCGACGGGTTCATCCCGCGCGGCGATCCGCTGACCAACGTTACCGAAACGATACAGCCGGACGACCCGGCCAATCTGGCCGCGCCGATCGTTGCGGAAGCCGTCGCCCTGGAGCCGGCCGCGGTCTGGGACGAATTCGACTGGGATGACGGGAGCCTCTGGCAATGACGATCGCCACCGGCCTGAAGGCCCTGGCGGCCGACGTGGCCGCGATCCGCACGCTGGCGAGCTCTGCGCAGGCCGGCGCCTCGGCGGCGGCGGCGAACGCGGCGACGGCGCTGTCCAATTCAGTCGCGGCGCAGTTGCTCGCCAATGAGGCGATGGCTGGCGCGAAGGGGATCGCGACCAGCGTCTTTACCCAGGAAACGCCATCGGAGACGTGGGTTGTTGTTCACAACATGAACTGTTTCCCGATCGTCGTGGTTGTCGGCAACAGCGGCACAGTCACCGAGGGCGACATTTCCTATGACTCGGCCAATCAGATCACGCTGACCTTTTCCGCCGCACTCACCGGCACCGCCTATTTGAATTAGAGGATAACATCCGTGGCGCGCAGCTTTCTCACTTCGATCAATCTCAATCAGAACCAATTGCTGAGCGCGGTCCTCCAGAACGCGAGCGCTGCGCCGTCATCACCTGTCGCCGGGCAGGGCTATTTCAATACGTCGATCGGTTGTGCCTTCATCTACAACGGTACTTCCTGGGTGACGACGGATGCCACCAAAACATCGGGCATCCCGACCTCGGCTATCGCCGGTTTCCAAAGCACGATCCAGGCGTACAGCCTGTCGTCGTTCGCCGCGCCGACCGCGAACATCGCGATGGCGGGGTTCACCCTGACCGGGCTGAACACGGCACCGAGCGCGCCTGGTCAGGCGGCGGAATATTCCTGGGTGGTCGGGCGCAACCTGAACACCATCGCCGCCGCAACGGCGAACACCGCCAACGTGCCGATGGGCGGGTTCAAGCTGACCGGGCTGTCAACCTCGCCGACCATCGCAGGCGACAGCGCCGAATACAGTTGGGTGCTGTCGCGACCGCTGTCGGTGTTCGCGGCGCCGAGCGCGAACATCGCGATGGCCGGGTTCAAGCTGACCGGCCTCGCCACGCCGTCGGCGCCGGGCGACAGCGCGGAATACGCCTGGGTCAACGGCCGCCCGCTCAGCACGTTCACCACGCCAATCGCCAATATCGCGATGGGAGGCTACAAGCTGACCGGGCTGCCAACGCCGACAACGGCCGGCGACAGCGCGGAGTATTCCTGGGTCATCGCGCAGATTCAGAGTGCCGCGGCGGGGATCGCGAGCAAGCCGCCGGTGCAGGTGATCGCCACTTCGAACATTACCCTGTCGGGCCTGCAAACGCTCGACGGCTACACCACGCTCTCGGGCGATCGCGTGCTGTGCGTCGGCCAGACCGCGGCGACGGCCAACGGCGTCTATAATGCCGCCTCGGGCGCCTGGTCGCGCGTCACCGATGACGGCACCGCACCCGGCGAGATGGAACCCGGGGCGATGTGGCTGGCGGTCAACGGCACCGTCAATGGCGCTACACAGTGGCGCTGCTCGAACACCGCGACCATCACCATCGGCACGACGAACATCACCATCGTGCAGTTCGGCGCCGCATCGCCGTACAGCGCCGGCAACGGCATTTCGCTCGCGGGTTCGGCGTTCGCGGTCAACCCGGTCAGTGGTGGCGGCATCGTCGTCGCGGCCGGCGGCGTGTCGGTCGATACCACGGTCGTTGCGCGCAAGTATTCCACCACGCTCGGCGACGGCAGCACCACGTCCTATGTCGTGACGCACAACCTCGGCACACAGAACGTGATCATGCAGGTGCGCCAGTCGGCCACACCCTATTCCGGGGTCGAGTGCGACGTGGC
>Ga0182012_10005558_pt1 | contig 13032 bp, 11 predicted proteins | sample 612S2SmetaG_FD_120486 | JGI IMG/M metagenome (GOLD analysis project Ga0182012, IMG submission 120486) | Permafrost microbial communities from Stordalen Mire, Sweden - 612S2S metaG | ecosystem: Environmental > Terrestrial > Soil > Wetlands > Permafrost | place: Sweden: Stordalen | collected...
AGGCAGAGGAACAGCATTGGGTGACCTATGCGGTCGCGATGCTGGCCTTCAGCTTCGCCGGCTTCGTCGTACTGTACGGACTACAGCGGCTGCAAAGCGTGTTGCCGTTCAACCCGCAGGGCATGGACCCGGTGTCGCCGGATCTGGCGTTCAACACCTCGGTCAGCTTCGTGACGAACACGAACTGGCAGTCTTACGTGCCGGAAACCACCATGAGCTACCTGGTGCAGATGGCCGGCCTGACGGTGCATAATTTCGTCAGCGCAGCCACCGGCATCGCGCTCGCGGTCGCACTGATCCGCGGCTTCTCGCGGCGCTCGGCGCAGACGATCGGCAATTTCTGGGTCGATATGACCCGCTGCACCTTGTACGTGTTGCTGCCGATCGCGGTCGTGGTGGCCCTGGTGTTCGTCTGGCAGGGCGTGCCGCAGAATCTGGGCGCCTATACCGAGGCCACGACCTTGGAAGGTGCCAAACAGGTCATCGCCCAGGGGCCCGTCGCCTCGCAGGAAGTGATCAAGATGCTGGGCACCAACGGCGGCGGCTTCTTCAATGCCAACTCGGCGCATCCGTTCGAGAACCCGACCGCACTGACCAACCTGATCCAGGTCCTGCTGATCTTTTCGCTGGGCGCGGCACTGACCAACGTGTTTGGCCGCATGGTCGGCAATCAGCGCCAGGGCTGGGCGATCTTCGCAGTGATGGCGGTGCTGTTCCTCGCCGGCACGCTCACCGCCTACTGGGCCGAATCGGCGGGCAACCCGGCCTTCGCCGCGCTGCATGTCGACCAGGCGGCCGGCGCCTTGCAGGCCGGCGGCAACATGGAAGGCAAGGAGGTCCGCTTCGGCATCGCCAACTCGGCGCTGTTCACCACCATCACCACCGACGCGTCGTGCGGCGCCGTCAACAACATGCACGACAGCCTGCTGCCGCTGGCCGGCATGGTGCCGATGGTCAACATCATGCTGGGCGAGATCATCTTCGGCGGCGTGGGCTCCGGTCTGTACGGCATGATGCTGTTCGTCATCATCGCGATGTTCGTGGCCGGTCTGATGGTTGGGCGCACGCCGGAATACATGGGCAAGAAGCTGGAGGCGAAGGAGGTCAAGATGGCCATGCTGGGCATCCTGATCCTGCCGCTGTCGATGCTGGGCTTCACCGCATTGGCGATCGTGCTGCCAGCCGGCACCGATGCGCTGGCCAACGCCGGTCCGCATGGCTTCAGCGAGGCGCTGTATGCCTATGTCTCCGCGACCGGCAACAACGGCAGTGCCTTTGCCGGCCTTTCCGCCAACGTGCCGTTCTGGAACACCACGCTCGGCCTGGCGATGTTCATCGGCCGCTTCCTGATGATCATCCCGATGCTGGCGATCGCCGGGTCGCTGGTGCGCAAGAAGATCGTCCCGGTCTCGGCCGGCACCTTCCCCACCGACGGCGGCCTGTTCGTCGGCCTGGTGGTGGGGGTGATCCTGATCACCGGCGGCCTGACCTTCCTCCCCTCCCTCGCCCTCGGCCCGGTCGTCGAGCACCTGGCGATGCAGGCGGGCACTCTGTTCAACACGGGTAGCTGAGACCATGGAAAGCAGAACCAACAAGCGGATGGTCCAGTCCACCATGCTGGACCCCGCGATCCTGTTCCCCGCGATCGGGCAGTCGTTCAGCAAGCTCGACCCGCGGCTGATGATCCGCAACCCGGTGATGTTCGTGGTCGAGGTCGTCGCCACGCTCACCACCATCATCTTCGTACGTGACCTGATCACGTCAGGCGCGCATCTCGGCTTCACTTTCCAGATCATCTTCTGGCTGTGGCTCACCGTGCTGTTCGCCAATTTCGCTGAGGCAGTGGCGGAAGGCCGCGGCAAGGCGCAGGCCGCGACGTTGCGCAAGGCGCGCACCGAGACGATGGCCAAGCGCCTGCTGCAAGGCAGCGACGGCCGGTACGACGCGAAGGGTCTGTGGGAGCCGATTGCCGCCCCCGATCTGAAGCAGGGCGACATCGTGCTGGTGGAGTTGGGCGACCTGATCCCCAGCGACGGCGAGGTGATCGAGGGTATCGCGTCGGTTGACGAATCCGCCATCACCGGCGAATCGGCGCCCGTTATCCGCGAATCCGGCGGCGACCGCTCGGCGGTCACCGGTGGCACGCGGGTGCAGTCGGACTGGCTCAAAGTGCGGATCACCGCGGCGCAGGGATCGACCTTCCTGGACCGGATGATCGCGCTGGTGGAAGGCGCCGAACGGCAGAAGACGCCGAACGAGATCGCGCTGAACATTCTGCTGGCCGGGCTGACGATCATCTTCGTCTTCGCGGTCGCCACCATCCCCAGCTTCGTCGCCTATGCTGGCGGCGAGCTGTCGGTGGTGATCCTGGTCGCGCTGTTCGTCGCACTGATCCCGACGACGATCGGCGCCCTGTTGTCCGCGATCGGCATCGCAGGCATGGACCGGCTGGTCCGCTTCAACGTGCTGGCCATGTCAGGCCGAGCGGTGGAGGCGGCAGGCGACGTCGATACGCTGCTGTTGGACAAGACCGGCACGATCACCCTGGGTAACCGCCAGGCGACGGAGTTCATTCCGTTGACCGGGGTCATCCCGGCCGAACTGGCGGATGCCGCGCAGCTTTCCTCGCTGCCGGACGAAACGCCGGAGGGCCGTTCGATCGTCGTGCTGGCGAAGGAGAAGTACGGCATCCGCGGGCGCGAGATGGCGCCGATGGACGCGCACTTCATCCCGTTCTCGGCGCATACACGGCTGTCCGGGATCGACTTCGACGGCGCCTCGATCCGCAAGGGCGCAGTCGATGCGGTGATGGCCTGGGTGCGTGCGGCGCACAATGCGGCAGCGTCGTCCGGCGGGGTTGCCACCGCGGTGCGGACCTCGGTCACCGATGCGGCGGTGCGGGAACTTCACGCCAAGGCCGAGGAGATCGCCAAGGCCGGCGGCACGCCGCTGGCCGTGGCGAAAGACGGCCGCCTGTTGGGCGTCATCTACCTGAAGGACATCGTCAAGGGCGGCATCCGCGAGCGTTTCGTGGAACTGCGGCGCATGGGCATCCGCACGGTGATGATCACCGGCGACAATCCGCTGACGGCCGCGGCCATTGCGGCTGAGGCGGGGGTGGACGACTTCCTCGCCCAGGCCACGCCGGAGACCAAGCTGAAGCTGATCCGCGACGAACAGGCGCTGGGCAAACTGGTTGCGATGTGCGGCGATGGCACCAACGACGCGCCGGCGCTGGCGCAGGCCGATGTCGGCGTGGCGATGAACACCGGCACCATGGCGGCCCGCGAGGCCGGCAACATGGTCGATCTGGACAGCGATCCCACAAAACTGATCGAGATCGTCGAGATCGGCAAGCAATTGCTGATGACGCGCGGGGCGCTGACGACGTTCAGCATCGCCAACGACGTCGCGAAGTATTTCGCCATGATCCCGGCCATGTTCATCGCGGTCTATCCGCAGCTCGGGGCGCTGAATGTCATGCACCTGGCCAACCCGTTCAGTGCGATCCTGTCGGCCATCATCTTCAACGCACTGGTCATCATCGTGCTGATCCCGCTGGCGCTGAAGGGCATCGCCTACCGGCCGATCGGCGCGGCGGCGCTGCTGCGGCGAAACCTGCTGATCTACGGGCTCGGCGGGATCGTCGCACCCTTTGTCGGGATCAAGCTAATCGACATGCTGGTGTCCACGGTGGGGTTGGCGTGAGCCGCCGCCACCGAAAGCGCGCCGCTCCGCGTTGACACACCCTACCCAACCGACACCCCTTCCGGACATCCAACCATGCTGCAGCAAATCCGTCCCGCCATCGTGATGATCATCGGCTTCACCATCATCACCGGCCTCGCATATCCCCTGGCGATGACCGGCATTGCCCAGCTTGTCTTTCCGCGCCAGGCCAACGGCAGCCTGATCGAGCAGAACGGCAAGGTGATCGGCTCTGCCCTGATCGGGCAGTCCTTTACGTCGGAAAAATATTTCCACGGCCGCCCCTCCGCGACCACGGACACCGATCCGAACGACGCGACCAAGACCATTCCCGCGCCATACAACGCCGCCAACTCGTCCGGTTCCAATCTTGGCCCGACGTCGCAGACGCTGGTGGACCGGGTGAAGAATGACGCAACGAAGCTGGCCGCCGAAAACCCCGGCACGGCTGTGCCGGTCGATCTGGTGACGACGTCGGCCAGCGGTCTCGACCCCGATATCACCCCGGCCGCGGCGCTGTTCCAGGTGCCGCGGGTGGCGAAGGCCCGCGGGCTGCCGGAAGCCGTCGTCCGTCAATTGGTGCTGACCCAAACCACGGGCCGCCTCGCCGGCATAATCGGTGAGCCGCATGTCAACGTCCTGCAATTGAACCTGGCGCTGGACGCCTTGGGGAAAGGCTGACGTTCAGCGGGGCGGAACGGGATCGTTGACAGGCCGCACGGGGGCACAAAGTCACTGCGCGGCGGCGGCAAACGTGGCATAGTCGTTCACCGGAGCACGCCCTCCGCGGCATGTTCAAGGACAAACGATGGGCCTCATTCATCACGTTGTGACGGGCCTGGGTGCGCCGCCCGTCTTGTTCGTACACGGATTCGGCTGTTCGCACAGCGACTGGGACGCGCAGGTGGCGCATCTGGCGCCGCGACATCAGACCGTCGCGGTCGATCTGCGTGGCCATGGGGCCAGTCCGGGCACAGCGGCCGATTGCTCGATCGAGCGTTACGGCGCGGATGTGGCCGAGGTCATGCGGGCGCTGGCCCTGCCACCGGCTGTGCTGGTCGGACACAGCATGGGCTGCCGGGTCGTGATCGAGGCCGCGTTGCAGGCTCCCGCGCACACGGCCGGCGTTGTACTGGTGGATGGCAGCCAGTTCGCCCCCGCGATGGCGGCGGTGCTGCGGGACCGGTTTGCCCAACCGGACGGTTATGCGAATCTGGTTGACGCTCTGTTCCAGGACATGTTCACCGCCAGGAGCGACAAGGCGGTTGCAGTGTCGGTCATCACGCGCGCGGCGCGCCTGCCGCCGCCGGTCGGTGTCAGGATGCTGACCGACCTGCTGCGTTATGACGTGGGCCGTCTCAACGCGTCACTGGCCAGCCTAAAGGTGCCGGTGATGGCACTGCAAACCACCTTCAGCAATGACCGGCGCGAACGGACGACCATGCGTCCGGGACAGGCCTCGCCCTATCTGGACATGCTGCGCGCCTGCGTGCCGGCGGCGCGCATTGAAATCATCGCGGACACGGGCCATTTCCCGCAATTGGATGAACCCGCGCAGACGAATGCGTGGCTCGCCAGTTTCCTGGCTGACGTGCCACAGCGCTAAAGTGGAGACATCGGGATCACCGCGATGAGTGACCGGCGCCCCTCCCCCGAAGCCTTGCTCCGCGAGGTCCAACGTACCCAGCGCGGCCGGTTGAAAGTGTTTCTTGGCGCCGCCCCCGGCGTCGGCAAGACCTACGAAATGCTCTCCGCCGCCCAGGCTCGGAAGCGCGAGGGCACCGACGTCGTGATCGGCGTCGTCGAAACCCATGGCCGCCAGGAAACCGACGCCCTGATCGCCGATCTCGAGCTCATCCCGCGCCGACAAATCGACTACCGCGGCTACAAGCTGGCGGAGATGGACCTCGACGCGATCCTGGTCCGCCGGCCGCAATTGGCGTTGGTCGATGAGCTTGCCCACACCAACGCCCCCGGCAGCCGCCACCCCAAACGCTACATGGACGTCGAGGAACTGCTGGCCGCCGGCATCGACGTCTATACGACCCTCAACATCCAGCACGTTGAGAGCCTCAATGACGTCGTCGCCCGCATCACCCGCATCCGGGTGCGTGAAACCGTCCCCGACTCGGTGATTGACAGAGCGGACGATATTGAACTGATCGATCTGACGCCGCAGGACCTGATCCAGCGGCTGCAGGACGGCAAGGTCTATGTCCCGCAGCAGGCGGAACGCGCGGTGCGGCATTATTTTCAGCCGGGCAACCTGACCGCGCTGCGGGAACTCGCGCTGCGGCGTACCGCGCAGCGGGTGGACGACCAGATGGTCGATTACATGCGCAGCCACGCCATCCAGGGTCCCTGGGCCGCCGGGGAGCGCGTGCTGGTCTGCATCGAGGGTGGGCCGCGCGCCGGCACGATCGTGCGCCACGCCAAGCGGCTGGCGGATCAGTTCCGCGCGCCGTGGACCGCCATCAGCGTCGAGACTCCCCGCAGCCTGCGCGCCAGTTCCGCCGCACACGACAGCGTCGCCCAGGCGCTGCGTCTGGCCCAGCTTCTGGGCGGGGAGACGGTGCTGATCCCGGGCCAGGATGCTGCCGCGGCGATCATCGACTACGCGCGGGCCAACAACGTCACCCACATCATCGTTGGCAAATCGCAGCGGCCTCGCTGGCAAACGATCTTCACCGGGTCGGTGACCCAACAGATGATCAACCGTGCGGGCGGCATCAGCATCCACGTCATCGACGTGCCGTCAGAATCCACGGATGCGGAGCGGACAGCGGCGTCAGAAACTCCGGCCCGCACGCCGACCGACCTCATGCCCTACGCCCTGAGCCTGATGCTCGTAGTGGCGTCGGTGCCCGTGGGGATCGGGCTGCACGAGGTCCTGAACATCGCCAACATCGCGCTGGTGTTTCTGACCGCGATCCTGGTCACGGCTGTCCTGTACGGGTTATGGCCATCATTGTTCGCCTGCCTGGCGGCGGTGCTGGCGTACAATTTCTTCTTCCTGCCGCCGCTGTACACCTTCACCATCGCCGACCCGGAAAACGTCGTCGCCCTGTTCTTCTTCGCCGTGGTCGCCGTCATTGCCAGCAACCTGGCCGCCAGGGTGCGGGGCCAAGCGGTCGCCGCCCGCCTGCGCGCCAAGACAACCGAGGACCTGTATCTGTTCAGCCGCAAGCTCGCCGTCGCGGTGACCCTGGATGATCTGCTGTGGGCCACCGCGCACCAGATCGCGCTGATGCTGAAGGTGCGTGTCGTGCTGTTGCTGCCGGACGGCGAGACCATCACTGTGCGGGCCGGATTCCCGCCCGAGGACGTGCTGGAGGACGCCGACCTCGCCGCCGCCAAATGGTGCTGGCAGAAGAACCACGTCACCGGTCGTGGCTCCGACACGTTGCCTGGCGCCAAATGGCTGTTCCTGCCGATGCGCACCGGCCGTGGCCCGCTGGGGGTCGTCGGCATCATCCGCGACGAGCCGGGGCCACTGCTGATGCCGGACCAGCACCGGCTGCTGGACGCGCTGGCCGACCAGGCAGCCCTGGCGATCGAGCGGGTGAACCTGGCGCGCGATTTGCATTTGGTGCGACTGCAAGCCGAGACCGACCGGCTGCGGTCGGCACTGCTGACCTCGATTTCGCATGATCTGCGCACGCCGCTGGCCTCGATCCTGGGGTCCGCGACCAGCCTGAGGTCGCAGCGCATGGCTCTGGATGACGAGACGCGGGAGGCCCTGCTGCAAACGATCATCGAGGAAGCCGACCGGCTGAACCGCTTCATCGGCAACCTGCTGGACATGACGCGACTGGAATCCGGGGCGCTGAAGCCTCGCGGCAGCCTGACGGTGCTGTCCGACGTGGTCGGCGCGGCATTGCAGCGGGCGGGCAAGATCCTGGCCTCGCACGAGGTGGACGTGGACCTGGCACCCAGGCTGCCGATGCTCAATCTGGATATGGTGCTGTTCGATCACGTGCTGTTCAACCTGCTGGACAATGCCGCGAAATATGCCCCGCCCGGAACCCTGATCCGGATCCGGGCGTACCGGCAAGGCGAGCAGGTCGTGCTGCAGGTGATCGATGAGGGCGAGGGCATCCCGCATCCGGATGTCGAGCGGATTTTCGACAAGTTCTATCGTGCCCAAAGTGGCGACCGCCAGCGCGCCGGCACCGGGCTGGGGCTGGCGATCTGCCGGGGCTTTGTCGAAGCCATGGACGGGACCATCATGGCGGCGAACCGGACCGACCGCACCGGCGCTGTCATCACCATCACCCTGCCGGTGCCAGTCGGCGCGCCGTTGCCCGAGGAGACTGTAACATGAGGACTGGCACATGAGGGTTGGGACATGACCACCGGAGCCGGCAAGCTGCGCATCCTGGTCGTCGACGACGAGCCCGCCATCCGGCGCTTCCTGCGGGCGGGCCTGAGCGCCCAGGGCTATCTGGTCGCCGAGGTCGAGGAAGGCGCGCTGGCGGTCGAGGCCGCCCGCCGCAAGGGCGCCGACCTGATCGTGCTGGACCTGGGCTTGCCAGATATCGACGGAATCGAGGTGATCCGCCGCATCCGCGATGGCGGCTCCGCGATCCCGATCATCGTGCTGTCCAGCCGCAACGACGAGGCGGCGAAGGTGGAGGCGCTGGACCTGGGCGCCGACGATTTCGTCACCAAGCCCTTCGGCATCGACGAACTGCTGGCGCGAATCCGGGCGGCGCAGCGGCATGTCTTGCAGCAACAGGGCGAGCACCCGATTTTTCGCAGCGGCGACCTGACGGTTGACCTGGTCCGCCGCATCGTGACGGTGCGCGGCGAGGAGGTGAAGTTCTCGCCGCGGGAATACGAGGTGCTGCGGCTGCTGGTGCAGCATGCAGGGAAGGTGCTGACCCATAAGCTGATCCTGCGTGAGGTGTGGGGCGGCGACACCGATGTGCAGTACCTGCGCATCTACATTCGGGCATTACGTCAAAAGATCGAACCGGATCCGGAGCGGCCGACCCACATCCTGACGGAGACCGGGGTTGGGTATAGGTTGCGGGTGACCGATTAGGACCGGGCAGACCGTATGGACATCGCCGACTTCATTGCTGCCGACCGGATCGTGCTGGACCTGCGGGTGCGGGACAAGACGCAGTTGTTGCAGGACCTGGCGCGCCGTGTGGCGCCGGCCTGTGGTGCCGTACCTGCCGAAGCCGTGCTGGCGGCGCTGCAATCGCGGGAGGCTCTGGGTTCCACTGGCCTTGGCAAGGGCTTCGCGCTGCCGCATGCGCGTGTCGAGGGCCTGACCCGATTCATCGGACTGTTTGCCCGGCTGGCGCGTCCGATCGAGTATGATGCGATCGATGGCGCGCCGGTGGATGTCGTTTTCCTGCTGCTGATGCCGGCGGATGCGGCCAATGCGCAGGTGGCGGCCCTGGCGGCGGTGTCACGGCGATTCCGCAATGGGGATACGATGGTCCGGCTGCGCAAGGCCGATTCCGCAGCGGCGCTGGCGGTTCTGACGGTCGGGTAGGTAAGGAACAGACTCTCCCCCTCCCCTTGCGGGAGGGGAAAAATGGCAGCGAACACAGGGACAACACCGCATGGACAAGGACGCGTTGACCGCCTGGGCGCTGGGGAATGGCTGGCAGATGATCGCCGGCTTTCCCAGCCTGACGAAACCGTCGCGCCCCAAGGAGGCGATCGTGCGGATCGGGCTGAAAGCCACCGTCGCGATCCTGGAGATCAAGAAACCTGCCGGCAAATGGGAGAAAATCGCCAGCCAGAGTTACGGCAAAATCCAGGCCGATCCCGACACCGGGCTGCCTCTGGGTCTCGGGTTCGAGACCATTCCGGGCTTCACGATGTTGATGCGGGAAAACCGCGACCGCATGACGTTCGCCCGGATGACCGGGACGCCCTGAAGCGCCCCGATGTCACATTACCGGCGGCGAGCCTTGCGAGCCGCGTACCGGGCGTCGCGGGCCACCTTTTGTTCGGCGACCAGGGCCGCGGCGCGTTTGGCCGCTTCCACGTCATTGGCCGCCCGCTCTGCCTCCAGCTTCTTCAGCTCCGCCGCCTGGGCTGCCTGTTCGGCGCGTTGGCGGGCGGCCTCGGCTTCCTTCGCGATCTTGCGTTCGGCCGCTCGGGCTTCCCGAGCGGCGTCAATCGCGGCCTGAGCGGCCTGCCGCTCAATCACGGCCGGATCGTCTGGCCCGGGCCTGGCCTTGAACCGGGCCAACATGGCGTTTCTGGCGTTGGCCGAGGCGGTCTGGCGGTCGGCGAATGTATCGTTCTTACGTGTCAGCATAGGTGCATCTTACAGACAAAGGCCGCGCGAGGCTAGTCCTGCGTTGCCGAACAACGCCATCGCATGGCAGGGTCGCACGCAAAGGTGATGCGCCCGGCCGGTCTTATCCGCGCGTGTGTTCCGCTTCCATGGCCGCCCGCCCCAGCGCCATCAGCGCCAGATCGTCCTGCGGCGGCTGAAACAAGGCACCACGGGCATCGCGGAAGTAACGTTCCAGCGGCAACGCTCGGGTCATGCTGAAACCACCCGCTACGCGCAGCGCCGTTTCGGTGACAGAACACGCGGCGTTGCTGCACAGATACTTGCAGGCGGCGACCGCGGTGGCCAGCGCCGGACCGGCCAGGGCGCCAGCAGCGGCGGCCCGCGCCGTCTCGTGCAGCACAGACCGAGCGGCGCGCAGTTGCACATCCATCTGGCCGATCCAGGCCTGGATATGCGGCTGGCCGGCGATCGGCGCACCCAGCGCCGCCGGCACCCGGTTGTTGGCGTAGTGGCATGCCGTGTCGCAGGCCGCCTGGCCAATCCCCAACGAGATCGCCGCCAGCGGCAAGGCCCAGGCGCTGGCACCCTGCGGCCGGCGGGGTCCGCCGACCTTCACCCGCTCCACGATCCGTGCATCCGGCACGAAGACGCGCTGGTAGATCACGTCGTAATTGCCGCAGCCCCGCAGGCCGAGGCTGCCGCTCCAGGTGTCCTCCAGCGACAAGCCGGGCGAGCCGCCTTCCACCAGCGCGCTCGCCAGTTCGCCCTGCGGCGCGGCGTCGGTCGGCGGCAGCACGACGGCAGTGGCGAGAAACCGCAGCACCGGCGCACCGGTGACGAAGATCTTGCGGCCACTGACCAGCCAGCCGCCCTCGGTCCGTTCCCCGGTCATCGCCGGCAGCCCGCCGCGGGAGATGCTGCCGAGTTCCGTCTCGGTCACGCAGTTGTTGATCGTGCCGCCCTCGCGCGCGATCGTGCCGCAGATATCAACCAGCACCGGTTCCGGCCAGGCGCCGGCATCGATCACACGACCAAGTAACGAATAGTGCATCCCGGCGACCAGCGCGGTGGAGGCGTCGGCTCGGCCCAGGATTTCCTGCGCCAGCACAATGTCGAAAACGCTGGCACCCGCCCCGCCATAGGCCATCGGCAGGCCCAGGCGGAGATAGCCGGCTTCATGCAGATCGTCGTAATTATCCCGCGGGAACACCGACCCGACATCGTTCGCCTGCACCCGTTCGGCGAAACGCGCGGCGAGGCGGCCGACGCGGTCCATGATCTCGATCTGGTGCGCGGTCGGCTCGCGCAGCCCCGGCATGTGCGGCGTCATCAGGCGGCAGCCGGCGGCAGCACCGGCTCACCCAGGGTCTGCATCAGGCGGTTGGCATTGGCGAACATCGCCACCGCATTGGTCAGATCGTGGATTTCCAGATCGGTCATGCCGACGGCGCGCAGAGGTTTCAGGTCGTCAATCGTCATGTCCGCAGGCGAGCGGGTCAGTTTGGCCGCATAATCCACCACCGCGCGCAGCCGCGGCGGCAGCGGCGTGTCCAGGCCCTGGTCATACAGCGCCTGGATAATCTCGGGTTGCTTCGTCAACTCGACAAAACGGCGGGCGTGCACCGACGAGCAATAGACGCAGCCGTTGATGATGGACACGACGACCGTTGCCAGTTCACGCTCCGCCCGACGCAGCCCGCGCGGCACAAACATCACAGCGTGAAACAACGGCGAGCGTTCCGCCAGCGAGTCCACATCATGCGCGAGCGTGCGGAAATATTCGGAATTGGCCTGCGGGCTGCCGTCCAGCGCGGCACGCTGCGCCGGTGTCGCGGTCGCCGGGTCCACCGGCGGCATCCAGGCGGACCAGTCAACGGCTTCCAGGGTGAAACGGCTCATGGTCTGGGGTCCTTGGCGAGCAGCGCGAGGCCGGCGGCGGCCCGCACCTGGTAGCTGACGAAGGCGACGATCTGGGTCAGCGCGACGATGTCGCGTTCGCTCAGGCCGCGGTCGCGCAACGCCTGGATGTGCGCGCGCGTGGCGGTGCCGGGGGCGGTGGTAACGCGGGTGACGTGTTCGGCGATCGCCGCATCGCGCGGGCTGGACGCGCCGATCGCGCCGCGCTGGTCCAGCAGCGCCTGGTAATGCGCCGCCAAACCGGGATGGCCGGACAGGGTCGCGACACGTTGTGCGATCCAGGCGCGTTCGGCGCGTGTCAGGCCGCCGGGGTCCGCGGGGGACAGCAGGGCGTCGTGGCTGCCCTGGGAGTGGCGCATGATCTGCGGCCGCTCCGAGCGGGCGGGGACGGGGCCGGTGAATTCGGCCAGCAGGTCGGTCTGGGTCATGGCTGACGGTGTAGCCAATCCGGTGGCGGGAACAAAGAGGCGCGCTTCGAGAACGGCGGCGGCGCCATCGCCCTGTTCCCGAACTTCACCAGCCTGAAGTGGGAGACCGAAGGCTGCGCCCCGCTGGTCGTCACGGGCCCGGAACTGGAAGCCGCACGACAGCGCGTGGCCGCCCGCACCCGGCAGGCCGAACCGAATACCCCTTGCCGTCGCCCCCCGACACAGGCAATTTCCGCGACATGAGCGGTATGAATTCCACCCAACCGGCCCCCCCAGTCCAGGCTCCGGCCACCCCCCAGGCCCCGGCCGCGGAGGCGGCGCCGCAGACCCTGCCAACCGGCGAGACCGCCGAACAGGCCCTGACCCGCGCGCAGGTCGCGGCCCAGGCCAAGCGCTTCGGTGAGGCGGCGGGCATCTGCAACGACGTCCTCGGCTCTGTGCCCGACCATCCCGCGGCGCTCGCGCTGCTGGGCATCATCTCCGCCATGGCCGGCGATCCCGAACGCGGCGTCGCCCTGCTGCAACGCGCGGTGAAGATCCGGCCCGGCAACGCAAGCTGGTACGCCCATCTCAGCTCCCTGTGCCGCGCGACCTACCGGATGGACGAAGCGCTGGCGAGCGGGCAGGAGTCGGTGCGGCTCGATCCCAACAACGCCGACCATCTGGTCAACATCTCGCTGATCTTCGTCGATGTGGACGACCGGGACCGCG
>Ga0182012_10005559_pt1 | contig 13031 bp, 12 predicted proteins | sample 612S2SmetaG_FD_120486 | JGI IMG/M metagenome (GOLD analysis project Ga0182012, IMG submission 120486) | Permafrost microbial communities from Stordalen Mire, Sweden - 612S2S metaG | ecosystem: Environmental > Terrestrial > Soil > Wetlands > Permafrost | place: Sweden: Stordalen | collected...
CTTGATGAATTCCAGGTAGCGCTTCTCGGTTTCCTGCGGGAGCTGGTCACGGCGGATCGACTGCTCCAGCACATACATCAGGTGGACCGGGTCGGCCGCCACCTCAATGGTGTCGTGGTTGAAGGTCGCCGCGAGCACCTTGAAGGCGAATCGGGTGGATGCGCCATCCATGCCCTCCTCGACGCCGGCCGCGTCCTTGTACTCTTGCAGGCTACGTGCCCTTGGGTCGGTCTCCTTCAGGCTTTCTCCATCATAGACCCGCATCTTGGCGTAGACGGTCGAATTCTCATGCTTACGCAGCCTCGTCAGCACCGAGAACCGCGCCAGCATGTCCAGCGTCGCCGGCGCGCAGGGCGACGCAGCCAGTTCCGAGCGGGAGACAAGCTTCTCGTAGATCTTGATCTCCTCGGTCACGCGCAGGCAGTACGGCACCTTTATCACGTAAATGCGGTCGATAAAGGCTTCATTGTTTCGATTGTTCTTGAAGCTCTGCCACTCCGCCTCGTTGGAGTGGGCCATGATGATGCCGTTAAACGGAATGGCGCCGATGTTCTCGGTGCCGATGTAGTTGCCCTCCTGCGTAGCGGTCAGCAGCGGGTGCAGCATCTTGATCGGCGCCTTGAACATCTCGACGAATTCGAGCATGCCCTGGTTGGCCCGATTGAGGCCGCCAGAGTAGCTGTAGGCGTCCGGGTCGTTTTGCGAGTGCAACTCAAGCTTGCGGATATCCACCTTGCCGACCAACGAAGAGATGTCCTGGTTGTTCTCGTCACCCGGCTCGGTCTTGGCGATGGCAATCTGCCGCAACCGCGAGGGCACCAGCTTCTTGACGCGGAACTTGGAAATGTCGCCGCCGAACTCATCCAGTCGCTTGAGGCACCACGGGCTCATCAGGCCGGTCAGCCGCCGGCGTGGTATGCCGTAGCGGTCCTCCAGCACCTGACCCATGCGCTCCGGGTTGAACAGGCCGAGCGGGCTTTCGAACACCGGGCTGAGGTCCTCTCCGGCTTTCAGCACGTAGATGGGATAGGTTTCCATCAGCGCCTTCAACCGCTCGGCGAGAGAGGATTTGCCTCCGCCGACCGGTCCAAGCAGGTACATCATCTGCTTGCGTTCTTCGAGGCCCTGCGCGGCGTGGCGGAGGAACCCAACGATCCGCTCGATCGTCTCCTCCATGCCGTAGAATTCGGAGAACGCCGGATAAACGCGAATCGTCCGGTTCATGAATATGCGACCCAGACGCGCGTCCTTGGCCGTGTCCACCATTTCTGGCTCACCGATGGCAGCGAGCAGGCGCTCGGTGGCAGTGGAATACATCATCGGGTCATCGCGGCAGGCTTCGAGGAACTCCGCGAGCGACATCTCGACTTCGCGAGTCGCCTCGAAGCTGCGAGCATAATCGGCAAAAATGTCATCGACCGGGTGCATCGGTCTCTCCGTAATGAGAGAGGTCGTCATATTGCGTCGTTAGGCAACATGGGACTCAAGGTAGCGTATCAGGCGCGCGTCGCGTGAAGTTTTTTTCGCTGTGACGTGATCTCCACAGCGACCGAGAGGCAGTTTCCGTGGCTCATCCAAGGCCTCCTTTTTTGGCACGCATTGCCCGGGCGCTGGGCAAGTTTAATACGCAAGTGTGGTCGTTATGGGACGTAACCCGCCGGCGCTGGAGCCCGACTGACCGTTTCGTCACTTGGTGTCGGTTTGCCAACCGACCAGTCGCAACTTGCATACCAAGCAACTTGCGTGCCAAGCAACTTGCGTGCCGAAGGAGGCGCCCGCTCGCTCGACGGCAGCAGTTGATTCAGGTTGCTGCCACCACCCCGCCCTGGAGGCGCGGCGCATCGGCTGACTGAACTAATACGACAGACTGAACGATCACGACCTTGAGCTGGAAACGAGCGCCGCGAGATCCGGTTCGCCTTTCTAACAGAAAGTCGCAATGCAGCAGTGCCTGAAGGCATTATTTAGGCTCCAGTCGGGCATCTGCCTGGAGATTGATGGCGTACATCATACACGCGTTAGTCTGGCTGCTGGCGACCGCGTAACTTGACCAGCACCGCATCTTCGACCTGCGCCGCTGGCGGTCGCGGCTCGCATCGGGCAAGCAGCCTCGCCGTCTCGCGCACTTGATCAAAATACCGACGGCAAGCCCGACACCGGAAAAGGTGCAGCCGCGCCGCCAACCGCACCCGCCAGGGCAGCGCGCCTTCCATATACTCTGTCACGAGCTCACTCATTTCACGGCAAGTCGGCACGTCGTCCCTCCGATCGCAGACGATTTCAGAAACATGCAATCGGCTTGCGGCGCAATGCGACCGCCTGGAACATTGCGCCCATCTGCCGTGGAAGGTGAGGGATGCACCAGACCGAATTCGACACTCCGAGCTTTATGGCGCTGCTCCGCAAGGGCGACGAAGCCGCCTACGGGCGCTTGATCCGGCGGTTCCACGGCTCCCTGGTCGGTGTCGCAACATCGATTATCGGAAGTCGCGCCCAGGCCGAGGAGGTGGTGCAGGATTCCTGGCTGGCGGTCTATGCAGGAATCGGCCGGTTCGAGGGCCGGTCCAGCCTGGTCACATGGCTATTCAGCATCGTGCTCAACCGCGCCCGAACCCGCGCAACCCGCGAGGGGCGAACGGTCGGACTGCCGGCGCTGCAGGGCGGCTCGCCTTTTGGTGAACGGGCCGTGCCCGAGAGCGCCTTCCTGCCCGATGGCCATTGGATCGAGGAGCCGCGTTTGTGGGACGAGGTCAGTCCGGAGCGGATCGTGGGTGGGCGTCAGCTATGGGATCACGCGATGGAATGTATCGAGCGGCTGCCGCCTGGGCAAAAGGCGGTGATCATCCTGCGGGACCTGGAAGGACGAGCGGCAGAGGACACCTGCGCGCTGCTGGGCCTAAGCCCTGAGAACCAGCGGGTGCTGCTGCACCGTGCGCGCGGCCGTGTCCGCTCGGCGATTGACACGCTGATCGGTGCCGCACCGGCGGCTCCGGTCGCAGGCCATCGGCCCACCTCCGATGCGAAACGAACGCCGCCAAGCCTGATGCTGCTGGCGCCGGCCTGGCTCCGACCGTCCGCCGCCGTCTGGCTGGGAGCCTGTCAGATGAGAACGGCCGGATTTTTTAATTGATGATCTAGTAAAGTGCACACTACGACACGGCGCTAGGCAGGTTGGTAGGAATTACTACCTACGCTACCTGCTCACGTTCCTCGGCCGGCGCATCACGGGATGCTCTTCAGGAGTTGACGGTGCTGCGGGAATAGCGAATATGCGAGCGCTACGCGTAGAGTTTTTTCTGATACTATGCTGTGAGCAATGAACGCCCAGAGAGGGAAGCGCATGGCCAGCAAGAAGGACAAGTCGGCAAAAGCCGGTTCAAAGGTCGTTCGCCGTGATGAATCTCTTGCCGAGGGCCAACAGCCGTCTGCGATAAGCATTGCACCGGCGAGTTCCGCATCGGATACCCGCTGGATCGTGCGCGAAGCTGCATGGGTCCGGATGTTCGGTCGGATTGACGCGAAAAATCCGTTCGCCCGCTAAGCCTTCTGCCTGAGTGATCCTCAGCTCCCCGCACGACTACATGGCTGTGCGAGTTACGTTCGCTCGCAGAACACCCTATGTCGAGTGCGTGGCGTTCGGCGGCTAAGCGCCACGCTTGACAACCCCTCCCAACGCCATGCCCGCGCCCAACATGACGGCGCTGCTATCAATCGTTTGGATGGTGAGGCCTATTACAGCCGCCGCGAGCCATGGCGGCGCCGGCCGGCGGTCTCCCGATGATCTGCTTCGATCGTTCATCGACAACCTCCCTTCTTTTGCATCTGCAGCATTCAAGGCGCTAAATGGTCTTTCGGTCGATCCAATGCAATGTTGATGCCCCGCGCCCGGCTAGCGCCAACCCCCAAAACGGCAAATTCTGCCGCGAACCTGGGCCGGCAGCATAGCCCGCGCCGATCAGCACCGCTGGTTGCCGCGCTAAGGCCATGTCATAAGCCCGCATGGAGGTGCCGGCAGCGCGACAGACCGGACGCGCCTGCCGGCAAATGGTCGATCCCTTCGTTTCTTTCGACAGCATCCCAACCTGGACAACGCGCCAGGTGGAGCTCCGTCAATATATACCATGGTAATAGGCTCAGCAGGCACAGGAGGACGGTTGCGTGAGAATCGGCGTTCCGAAGGAGATCAAGACCCATGAGTACCGGGTCGGCCTGAGCCCGGCCGGGGTGCGCGAACTGGTCCTGCTGGGACATGACGTCCTCGTGGAACGCAATGCCGCTTCCGGCATCGGCATCGGCGATGACGCCTATCGTGCCGCCGGCGCAAATGTGCTCGATAGTGCCGGCGAGGTCTTTGCCGCCGCCGACCTGATTGTGAAGGTGAAGGAGCCGCAGGCGTCGGAGATCGCGCGGCTGCGCGAGGGTCAGGTGTTGTTCACTTACCTGCATCTTGCCGCCGACAAGGCACAGACCGAAGGACTGATGCGCTCCGGCGCGATCTGCATCGCCTATGAGACTGTGACCGACGCCCGCGGAAGCCTGCCCCTGCTTGCGCCCATGAGCGAGGTCGCCGGTCGCATGTCGGTGCAGGTCGGCGCGCACTGTCTTGAGAAGGAGCCAGGCGGCGCCGGCATTCTGCTGGGCGGGGTGCCAGGCGTAGCTCCCGGAAAGGTGGTGGTGCTCGGCGGCGGCGTGTCCGGGACCAACGCCGCGCGTATGGCAGTGGGACTGGAAGCGAGCGTCACCATCATCGACAAGTCGCTGCCTCGGCTGAAAGAGTTGGACCTGCAGTTCGGGCCGCGCGCCACCACGCTTTACGCGACGGCTGAGGCGATCGAGACTGCCGTACTTGCCGCGGACCTGGTGATTGGCGCGGTGCTGGTGCCCGGCGCCGCGGCACCCAAGCTTGTCTCGCGCGAGATGGTACGCGCGATGCGCGCCGGCTCGGTGCTCGTAGACATCGCTATCGATCAAGGCGGCTGTTTCGAGACTAGCCGGCCGACCACGCACTCCGCACCGATCTACGTTGATGAGGGCGTGGTGCATTACTGCGTTACCAACATGCCGGGGGCGGTGGCGCGCACCTCCACCTTCGCGCTGAACAATGCGACCTTGCCGTTTGTGATCGCGCTGGCGACGAAAGGCTGGAACCGGGCGTTGCAGGACGATCCGCATTTGCTGCATGGGCTGAACGTGCATGGCGGGCGAGTGACGCATGCCGCGGTGGCGCGCGATCTTGGTCTGACCTTCACTGCGGCAGACTCACTGGTTGGATAGGCTGGTCTGCAATGACGACCGAGGCGACTTTGCCGGCAATCCGGCGGAGCCGCTTGGAATGTTTTTGTTCAATCTACTCACAGCGCCACCGCCTGCTCGCTTGACCCATTCGGTGACGGCTTCAACTATGCGCTGACCAGTTCGCGAATTGCGCCCAGCTTGGCGTGGTGTGTTGCAATGTCGATGGCATCGATCGACAGGGACTGGTGGTGCGACACACCGTCCACCGCCGGTCCCTCGAAGACCATCGTTTTCAGGATCAAGGAATCCAGCAAGGGATCGAGGCAGGACAGCATCGCCGCGCGCCATTCCTCGCGCATCGCCGCCAGCGCTGCGATCAGTCCGTAGCACCCCCAGTGCGACACGCCGGCCATCACCAGATGTTCGGCCGGCGTGACACACGCGATCAGTTCGCCGTGAACGACGTGCCGCACGACCAGGGACCGTGGCAGCGCGCCAAGGCCGATCTCGTTGCCGCCATCGCCGATGGCGATCGTCCGCCACGGGCCGGCCACGAACAGTTCGTCCAGCGGCGCGGTGTGTGCGCTCAAATCGACACCAAGCATGTTTCGCGGCGGCCCGCCGGCGGACCGGCCACAGCGTTCCACCGCGATGACGAAGCCGATGCCCTTGTCGCGCCAGCCGGCAATGGCACCCGCGAGCGGCTCACCGATCGCGACGACGTCGAGCGGCAAATTGGCGAGCCCCGCCCCGCGCAGTGCCGCGGCACAGCCATCGGCGCACGGCGTGTCGGTCAGCACGCGGCAAGCGACACCGGCACGGGTGAGCGCGGCGGCTAGCAGCGCCGTCCCGGCCGGCCCGTCCGTCTCGGCGGCGGGCGGGGTGCCGAGCGGAACAAAGAACCCGGTCAGCAGCCCGATGCGCGGCGCCGGCTCGGCGGCCAGCGCCGCGGCCGCGCGTCCCAGGCCGCCCTTGGCCGCGGCGAACAGCGGAGCCATGTTGCGGCCGACATCCGTATGGATCAGCGTCTCGATCCGATCGATCAGTGTCTGCTTCGCGTTCGTCATGCGGGCGCTAGAAGCTCGCAAGGCGGGCGTTATGCAGGTCGGTGATCAGCATGCATCCCGGCGCGTGAGTGATGCAAAACGCCGGTTTGGCCTGTTCGATCACGGCCTGTGGGGTCACGCCACAGGCCCAGAACACCGGCAACTCGTCATCCTGCACCGGCACCGGATCGCCGTAATCCGGATTGCCGAGATCGCCGACGCCGATCGCGTGCGGCATGCCGATATGCACCGGGGCACCATGGACCGATGGAAAGCGGGAGGTGATCTGTATCGCGCGGATTGCGTCCGCCGGCCGGAGCGGCCGCATCGATACGACAAGTGGCCCGTGGAACACGCCCGCCGGCACGCAGGGAATGTTAGTCCGGAACATCGGTACATTGCAGCCAAGGGCGATGTGGCGGACGTCGATGCCGCCCTCGACCAGCGCCTCCTCGAACGAAAAGGAACAGCCGATCGCGAACGAGACCAGGTCATTTCGCCAGACGTGGCGTACGTCGGTCGGCGACTCGATGAGCGCGCCGTCGTGCCAGACGCGGTAGCGCGGCAGGTCGGTGCGAACGTCGATCGTCTTGCCCAGCATGGGCAAGCGCGGGTCGCCCGGCTCCGACACGCCGAGCACGGGACACGGCTTCGGATTGGCGCAGGCAAATCGCAGGAAATCGTGCGCCAAAGCTGCCGGCAGGATCACGAGGTTCGCCTGCACATTGCCCGGCGCCAGCCCCGCGGTCGGTCCGCTAACGACGCCGCTGCGAACGCGCAGCCGCACCTGCTCGGCGCCTTCGGCCCCTTTGTCTGCGGTCGCGTCCATCAGACCCCTCCACGCAAGTCACAGCGGAGGCTAACAGGGAGGCTGCCCCGTGGCAGCCCGCTGCGCCCTGGGATCTTTTGCCCGGGTCTCCTTTCGCATGCTAAGGGCAGCCAATGATATCGCCGTCCGTTGACGATGACCCCTCGATGACCTTCCGAGCGCCTGGGCGGCCGCTGGCGAGGCGGGCTTTGTTGGCGGGGTGGCCGCGCGCGAACGGGCCTCTCGCATGAGTTATTGGGGCAAGATTCTCGGTGGCGTTGCCGGGTTCGCCATGGGAGGGCCGTTCGGCGCTGTCGTCGGTGCTGCTCTCGGCCATGCTGCAGACAAAGGTTCGGTGACCCCTTTGCGGCTGGGCGCCGACATGGGGATCAACCCGGCGCGGATCGCGGCCCTGCTCGGCCGGCGCGATCAGCTTTTCGCCATCGCCGTGGTCGTGCTGGCCGCCAAGCTCGCCAAATGCGATGGCCCGGTGAAGCGGTCGGAAATCGAGGCATTCCGCCGCCAGTTTCGCATCCCGGCCGAATCCGTGCGCGACATCGGCCGGTTGTTCGACATGGCGCGCGACAGCGCCGAGGGATTTGAGAGCTACGCGGAGCAACTGGGCGAAACCTTCGCCGACAACCGTGGCATGCTGGAGGATGTGCTGGCCGCGCTGTTCGTAGTAGCGCGCGCCGATGGAGCGATAAACCAGCGGGAGCAGGCTTTCCTGGCGCGCACCCACCGCGCCTTCGGCCTGAACGAAGCAGGCTGGGACCGTGCGGAGGGCGGCCTGCGGCGGCCGTCGCTGGACAGCGAACCGGACGCCTACGCCCTGCTTGGCGTCACGCGGAAGACGCCGAACGACGCAATCCGTGCCACCTGGAAACGGCTGATGCGGGAAAACCATCCCGACAGCTTGGCGTCGCGCGGGGTGCCGGCGGAGTTTATCGCGCGCGCCAACGACAAGGTGGCGCGGATTAATGCCGCGTGGGACCGGATCAAGCGCGAGCGCGGCCTTTAGGCATCAGGCCGGCCCGGCTGTCGCATCTGGCGCCGCCGCCCGGCGAAGCCAGGCTTCGCGCCAGTAGGGGTAGATCTCGCGCGCGCAGAACCTGCGGCCCCGGTCCGAAAGATCTCCCGTACAGACAAATCCCTCCAGTACGATGCAGTCGTTCTTTAGGGTCAGCATGCGGCCGGTCGCCTCGTCGATAATCCGGCCGACGCGCCTGCGCACCTGGAATGTCTTGCCGCAGGCCGGAAGCATCTCGCTTTCGGCGAACAGCATCCCCCGATGCCGGAGGCGAGCGTCCAGCGTGCGCGCGATCTCGTCTGCGGACTTAACCTCCACCCACTCGCCTGGCTGCAGCCCAAGAGGCTCGGCGCGGTCGCGCCGCCGCGCCGCAAGACCGCCCAGGCGCGTGCGGGCGATGGCGCCGAGCTTGCTGCCAAGCGACCGCACCACACGCTCGGCGAACTGCATGGCCGCGATCACAGCGACGCGTAGCATCCGCACCGGGCCGACATTGCCGGCGTCCAGTTCGCGTACGTATTGTCTGGGATCGAACGCGCTCAGCGGCTCAGAGGCGTACCGAACGTCGGTCGCCTGGCATCGGTAGACCGGGTCACCTTCGCTGGGCCGCCGCGCATGAGCACGCGTCACGCGTTCCAACGCCACCATATCGGCGGGCTCCGCCGCCGCGGCCTCCGGCTCGCCCGGCTGGACCCGACGTAGCCAGGCTTCTTTCCAATACAGCCGGCATTCCGCTTCGCATCCGCCATGTCCCGCGCCGTCGCAGCGCAGGCCTTCCAAAAAAACAGTGTCGCGCATCCGGCGGCCACCGATCGGGCAGATCGTATCGCAGACCTTTTCCACGCGCTTCGCCACCGTGAAGCTGCGGTGCAGGTATTGCAGCATCTCAGGCATGAACGGCATGCCATTCAAGGCGCCCGCGCCGTCCAGAGTGGCCAGGATCTCGGCGGGAGATCGCAGCGCGACGAGATCGCCTGGCCTGAACCGCTCGGAGGGTTGCTGCTTCACGGCCTGGCTTGCTGGCGGGGTCAGCGCCCCGGCAACAGCGTCCAGCGGACCTCGCAGGAGTGCATTCTCACTCACCTTCGGTATCCCCTGTTTCGTGCGGAGGCATCGTGTGCCCCATTATTCGGCCAGCGCGGAATCACGACTGTCCGACTATCGAACTTGTGTCGGGGGAGTCCGTCCCTCTTTACAAAATCGGGTCGGGCGCGCTCGCTGCGAGCAGGGGTGATACGCAGCGCCTGAACTCGCCCAATGCGTTGCCGAGGCCACCGTACTGCGCGAAGGTGTTGGCTAGTGCAGCCCTGATCATGCGCTCACGGTGATGCGCCGCTTCCATCTCGGTAGGTTGGCCACCGAGAACAAATACGCGTTGATCGCCGCGGTCTCGGGATTGTTGCTAGCGCCGAGGTTGAGCGACAGCAACACGATCGCAGCATTTGGCGTCACTGATCGCCGGAGTTGGGAGGCCGACCGTCGACGATGAGCGCGCTCATCGAATAGCGCCCCTGGCCGGATTTCCGATTGCGACAACCGCGCAGTTGATGGGCGAGGCGCTGATTGATCGTTTTCCCTCGCGCCTCATCGCTCCGAAGGCTGCGTACCGGCTTGACCTGACCGCACCTCCAGCCGCATCTACCCCTTGCCAGACGGCCGGACGGTCGCTGATCCCTGGACTTTCGAGCACGGGGGTTGGAGGAAAGTCCGGGCTCCACGGGAGTGCGGTGCCGGCTAACGGCCGGCGGGGGCGACCCCAGGGACAGTGCCACAGAAAACAAACCGCCCGCGCAAGGTGCCTGAGGGCGCCCCGCGGGCAAGGGCGAAACGGTGCGGCAAGAGCGCACCGCGCCCTCGGTAACGAGGGCGGCAGGGCAAACCCCACCGGGAGCAAGACCGAATAGGGGCGGCCGTGCCTCGTCCACACCGGACGGGGCGCAGGGGCATTCCCGCTCCGCCGCCCGGGTTGGTCGCGTGAGGTGCGCCGCAAGGCGCGTCCCAGAGGAATGGCCGTCTCGCGCGCAAGCGCGGACAGAACCCGGCTTACAGGCCGTCTGGCATCCCTCCCCCGCATGGCCCCCCGACGCTGATCTGCCCGCACACACCCAAAGGGCATCGGTCACGGGGCACCGGCCAACTCGCACGTCTTCCACAGACTTACCCACAAGAACGAAACACGAATACTTAATGCCCGAACAACAATCTCCGGCAACCCCGGCCACGGCTGTTAACCCTTTGACTCACAGATAATTTTCCTGCCTGCCCAGGGCGAAACGAGACGAATGGCTTTGACGGCCCATGTTTGCCCATGCTATCCCACATTATCCCAAGGACGGACGAACCCATCCCCCGTGGGCCGATCGGAGCGGCTGAATTGGCAGGCAGCCGTACTCCATCGCCGCAGCGACTCCCCTGCCGCGTGACAGCGAGGCCGCGAATGGGAAAGGCGAGCCGGGCCGGATGATCCCATTCCTGGGCAGCCATCAGAACAGGCTGGACGCCAAGGGCCGCGTCTCCGTGCCCGCGCCGTTTCGCGCCGTGCTGAAAACACGCCAGGACGGCGGCCATGCGCTCACCAACGGCAACAGCATCAACGGCAACGGTACCCATCTGGTGCTGCGTCCCTCGCACCAGCACGCCTGCATCGAGGCTTGGCCCGCGGTCGATTTCGAGGCGCTGGCAGCGCCGCTCAACCAACTCGCCCTGTTCAGCGAGGCGCAGGACGACCTCGCCCTCGCGCTCTATGCGGAAGCGTTCGCGCTGGAGACCGACCGGGAGGGCAGAATTGTGCTGCCCGACGAGCTGGTCGCATTCGCCGGGCTGGGGGACCAGGTCACGTTCCTCGGCGCCGGGCGCATCTTTCAGATCTGGGAGCCCGAGGCCGCCAAGCGCCGCCGCGCCGAGGCACGCGAGCGTGCGCGCGCCAACGGCTTCACGCTGCCAGGGGCGACGCCGCCCCAGCAGGTGCCGGGATGAACGGGCAACACATTCCCGTGATGCCGGCTGAGATGCTGCGGGCGCTCGCTCCGCACGACGGCGGCGTCTATCTCGACGCCACGTTCGGTGGCGGCGGCTACGCCCAAGCGATCCTGAACGCGGCGCCATGCACCGTCTGGGCGATCGACCGTGACCCCGAGGCGATCGTCCGAGGCGCCAGTCTCGCCGCCCGGTTCCCTGGCCGCCTGCACCTGATTCAAGGCCGGTTCGGCGAAATGGTGGAGCTGCTCGCCGAAGTCGGCGCCACCGCACTCGATGGCATCGTATTCGACCTGGGCGTCTCGTCTTTTCAGATCGACGATCCGGCGCGCGGCTTCTCGTTCCGCGGCGACGGGCCGCTCGACATGCGCATGGGCGATCATGGGCCAACCGCCGCCGATCTCGTGAATACCCTCCCGGAGCGGGAACTGGCCGACATCCTGTTCGAGTTCGGCGAGGAGCGAGCCTCCCGCCGAATTGCGCGCGCAATCATAGCCGCCCGGTCAGAGGCGCCAGTCGCCACCACCGGGCGGCTGGCTTCGATCATCCGGTCGGTGCTGCCGCCGGACCGATCTGGGATCGACCCGGCGACCCGCAGCTTTCAGGCGCTTCGCATTCACGTGAACGACGAACTGGGTGAGATCGAACGTGCGCTCGTTCAGGCGGCGGGGCTGCTCGCGCCCGGCGGCCGTCTCGTCGTGGTCTCGTTCCATTCGCTTGAAGACCGCATCGTGAAGCGTTTTATGGCCGACGTATCGGGACGCACCCCGTCGCCGTCACGCCACGATCCGCGTGGCCTGACTGCCAGGCCCGCGCCGTGTTTCCGACTGCTTACGCTGCGACCAATCCGTCCAACCGAATCGGAAATCCAGGCTAATACTCGTTCCCGCAGTGCCAGGCTGCGCGCACTGGAACGCCTTCATCCTTCCGCCACCGAGATAAAGTCATGATCCGCCCTGCCACCTGCGTCTGCTTCCTGCTCGCCTGCGGGTCGGGCCTTTATCTTTATCAGGCCAAGCACGGCGCACAGATGCTCGACAAGCAAATCGAGCGTACCATCCACGCCAGCGAAGCGCTGCGCGACCAGACGCGTCTGCTGCACGCCGAGTGGACCCTGTTGAACGATCCGTCGCGACTGCAAACGCTGGCCGACCAGTTCCTGAAGCTCAAGTCGGTCACGCCTAGCCAATTCACCAACCTGACGGAACTGGACAACCGGTTGCCCGCAGTGCCCCCGCCGGTGCCGCCACCCGCGCCCGAGCTGGAGTCGATCGAACCGCCGGCCGTTCCGCTGGCCCAAGCAGGGCCGCCCATCGCGGCTCCGACTCCGGCCCCGACCCTGGCAACGACCTCGACGCCGGCCCCGGCTCCAGCGCCGGCGGCCCAGCTTGCGGCTCACGCCCAGTCGGCGCCGACCAAAACGGCGGCCGAAGAACCCAGGCACCAGTCTATGCCGGTTCCAGCGAAGGTAGCCCTCGCAACGCCGCCCGTTCCCGCCAAGCCGACCGAGCACAGGCTTATCCCATCGCGGCCGCCGTCGCCGCTGGTCGCACAAACCTCGGCCCGCGTGATGCAAAGCGAGCCGCGTCCCGTCGCCGCGCCGCCCGAGCCTCGCCCGGCCCCGATCGCGCTGGCGTCGACCCCGACTCCTCGGCCCATACCGCGCAGCGCCGTGCAACCCGCCACGGCCGCCGCTGCGGCGCCCGTGCCGCTGGCAGCGCCGACCCCGTATGGCGGCTCGCTGCTCGGCATGGCACGCAGCGCGGCCCCGCCCGCGCCCCAGCCGATCAGCGTTAACCAGTGGGTCCCCAGCGGCAACAACCATTGATCCGATGAGCGAGTACAGCGCCCCGCCACCCGACTCCCCGCCTCGCAACACCGGCCCGGCCGGTCGCCTCGCCCCGCGCCGCGGCGCCGCGCGGGGCGATGCCGTGCC
>Ga0182012_10005560_pt1 | contig 13030 bp, 9 predicted proteins | sample 612S2SmetaG_FD_120486 | JGI IMG/M metagenome (GOLD analysis project Ga0182012, IMG submission 120486) | Permafrost microbial communities from Stordalen Mire, Sweden - 612S2S metaG | ecosystem: Environmental > Terrestrial > Soil > Wetlands > Permafrost | place: Sweden: Stordalen | collected...
AGACTGGATGCGCAACGAATACATCAAGCGCAACTACTCTTTGGTCTACACGCCGCACGTCGCCCGCAGCGATCTGTGGAAGACCTCCGGCCACTACAACTTTTATGCGGACAACATGTTCGCCCGCATGGAACTGGACGACGCGGAATATCAGCTCAAGCCGATGAACTGTCCGTTCCACATCTTGATCTATCGCGACCGTATGCGCAGCTATCGCGATCTGCCCGTGCGTCTCGGCGAACTCGGCACCGTCTATCGCTACGAACGCTCAGGCACCATGCACGGCCTCATGCGCGTGCGCGGCTTTACGCAAGACGACGCCCACATTTTCTGCACGCCCGATCAAATCGAAAACGAAGTGGTCGATTGCCTCCAGTTCGCCATCGACACGCTCAACACTTATGGCTTCACGGAATACGAAGCGGAACTCTCCACCTGGGATGGCGGCGTGAGCGGCAAGTACGACGGCTCTCCCGATCAATGGGCCATGGCCGAACGAGCGCTTCACAATGCCACCGACCGCCTCAATATGAAGGTCAAAGTCACGCCCGACGAAGCCGCCTTCTATGGTCCGAAAATTGACGTGAAGCTGGTCGATGCCATCGGCCGCTTGTGGCAGCTTTCCACCGTGCAATTCGATTTCACGTTGCCCCGCCGCTTCGGTCTCGAATACATCGCCGACGATGGCAAACAGCATCAGCCACTCATGGTCCACCGCGCGCTCTATGGCTCCATCGAACGCTTCTTCGGCATTCTGATTGAACACTATGCTGGTGCCTTCCCCGTTTGGCTCGCTCCCGTGCAAGCCATCGTTCTGCCCATCACCGACCGGCAGAACGCCTACGCCAAAGAAGTCTACGGAAAGCTCAAGGATCTTGGCTTCCGCGTGGAACTCGATGACCGCCCCGAGAAGGTAAATTTCAAAATCCGCGAAGCCCAGCTCGCAAAAATACCTTATATGTTAGTATTAGGGGATAGAGAGGCGGCAGCCGGCCAAGTTGCCGTTCGTAATCGAAAACTTGGCGACCAAGGGGCGGTGAAACTCGAAGAGTTTATCACACGTCTTACGGATTTGGTCGCTACACGTAATTTAACGGAATAACATAACCGTCCGGGTTGGGGAATTCGGACGCGTGGTACATGGGGTAACTTGGGGTGTACATAGCCAGCTTAGTTCTGCTTGGCTGCTGGGTGTATTGTCTTTTAGCCATTGCAGCAGCCGTTCGTCACACGAAACAAACGCGTCAAAAGTCGCTGGACGCGTGTGTTCCTATCAGTATTCTGAAGCCTTTATCTGGTCTAGACGAGGGCCTCGAACAGAACCTGCGGAGTTACTTCGAACAGGATTATCGAAATTTCGAAATTCTCTTCGCGGTGCGCTGGGAGTCAGATCCCGCCGTGCCGGTGGTCCGCAAACTCATGGCCGAATATTCGGCTGTTGGTTCAAAGCTCATCTTTACAGGTGAGCCGCCCTACGCGCACGCCAAGGTATTCAGCCTGAAGTGCATGTTGGATGAAGCCCGGCACGAGCTCATCGCCATGGCCGATAGTGACGTGCGCGTGGCTCGCGATTTCTGCAGCAGTCTCGCTACAGAATTTCAAGACGAACGCCTCGGCTTGGTGACATGTCCGTATCGCGCTTTGGCGGGCGATTCCATCTGGTCGCGCTTGGAAGCCGTTGGCATGAATACCGATTTTCATGCCGGACTCTTCACCGCCGTTATGATGGAAGGCACCAAATTTGCCGTTGGTCCCACCATCGTTGCGCGCCGCAGTGCTCTTGAATCTCTCGGCGGCATTGAACGCGTGAAAGATTATCTCGCTGAAGATTACATGCTGGGCCGCTTGGCGTCAGATCATGTCGATGTCCGCTTGTCGCCCTACATTGTGGAACACCGCATTGGCAGCGAACCTGTCACGAAGAACTTTGCCCATCGTCTGCGTTGGGCCCGGTCGTCGCGCCGCTCTCGTCCGGCTGGCTACGTCGGGCAGTTCTTCACTCATCCCATCCCGGTGGGCTTGCTGATTACATTGTTATGGCCGTCTCTCTGGCCTTTCATGGCCCTCACCATCGCTCTTCGCGCCGCTGCCGCTTGGATCGTCTCCAAACGCATCCTCGGCGTCTCCGTGCCCTGGGCGCTCTTGCCTTTGCAAGACATGCTCGGCTTCGCTTTCTGGATCGCCGGCTTCTTCGGTAACTCCATTCAATGGCGCGGCCGCCGCTATTTGCTCAACCGCGACGGCACCATGGAACTCGCTAGCTAGCCCTCTGCTAACCTAGCCTGCAATGTCCCCTCAACCTAAGCTCTCTTTACAGGGAGCCGTAGCCGTCGTCACCGGCGCTGGTGGTGGAATTGGCAGTGCCCTTGCACTCAACCTCGCCCGTCGCGGTTGCCACCTCGCACTCACCGATTGCAAACCTGATCTCCTATCTCAAAGCGCCGCCGCTGCTCGTGCCTGTGGCGTCACCGTGAGGGAACATGTGTTCGACATCGCCGATGCGGCCGCCATCGCTGCTTTCCCCGAAGCCGTCAAAGCCCAGCATGGCCGCACCACCGTCCTCGTCAATAACGCGGGCGTGGCACTGGCGGGCAGTTTTGAGCAGGTCACTCTCGACGAGTTCGAATGGCTGTTCAACATCAACTTCTGGGGGGCGGTCCGCATGATGAAAGCGTTTCTACCTATGTTGATTGCCGAACCGGAAGCGCAAATCGTGAATATCTCCAGCATCTTTGGCCTCGTCGGCACGCCCGGCCAAGCCGCTTATGCTGCCAGCAAGTTCGCCATGCGCGGTGTGTCTGAATCCATCCGCTTCGAACTCCGAAGCGAAGGGAAACATGTCGGCATAACCGTTGTGCATCCAGCGGGTGTCCGCACCGCCATTGCCCGCAACACCCGAATCTCCGAAGGTATGCCCAAAGAGCATGTCAACGTTGAAGCGGCCGAAAGGCTCCTGACCGATCCCCCCGAACAGACTGCCGAACTCATTGTCAACGCGCTCATCCACCGCAAGTCGCGTGTGTTGTGCGGCAAACTTGCTATCTTGGCGGACTTAGTACAACGAATTACGCCCTCCCATTTCGACGATGTCTTCCGCATGGCGCTGGGCGGCGGCCGGCGTAAGCGCCCGGAGTGATGGGTCTGATAGGCTAACCTCGAATGCCCCAGCCAGCAGCGCTGTCTCTGAAAAACGCAGTCGCCGTGATCACAGGCGCCGCCGGTGGCATTGGCGGTGCACTTGCTCTCAACCTCGCGCGCCGTGGTTGCCGGCTAGCATTGGCCGATTACAAAGCGGAACCGCTGGCCCAAACCGCCGCTGCTGCACGCGCCTTCGGCATAACCGTCAGCGAACACGTGTTTGATATAGCCGATGCCGCCGCCATCGCCGCTTTGCCCGACGCCGTCCAAGCCAGCCACGGTCGCGCCAACATCCTGGTGAACTGCGCCGGTGCGGCGCTCGGCGGAACTTTTGCCCAAGTCTCGCTCGACGAATTCGAGTGGCTCTTTCAAATCAACTTCTGGTCCGTCGTCCGCATGACCAAAGCGTTCATGCCCATGCTCGAACGCGAATCCGAAGCGCAAATCGTCAACATCTCCAGCGTCTTCGGTCTCATCGGACCGCCAGGCCAATCCGCTTATTCCTCCAGCAAGTTCGCCGTGCGCGGACTGTCCGAAGTTTTGCGTCACGAAATGGATATGGCTGGTAAGAATATTGGTGTAACCGTGGTTCATCCCGGTGGTGTGCGCACAGGCATTGCCAGGAATGCCCGCATCGCCGCGGCCATGCCGCAAGCGGATGCCGACAAGATCGAAGGCCTTTGGGAGAAACTCCTTCGCGACTCACCCGAGTCCGTTGCCGAGATGATCGTGCACGGTGTGGAACGTCGCAAACGGCGCATCCTGTGCGGCTCAGACGCAACCCGCATCGACGTGATTCAGCGACTCATGCCCGTACGCTACTGGGATCTCTTTCGTAAGAAAATACTGCCAAAGGGAAATAAATAAACGATGGCAAGCTGGCAAGCTCACGTCTTCACCACCCTATACAAACTCACACTCAAACCTAAGCTCAAGGGCACGCGCGATCCGGCCAGAGTTCGGCGCTTGCTAGTCACTCGACCGTTCGCTTTGCCGGCTGGTGTTCGCCTCACTCCGGGCGAAGTGGGCGGCATTGCCGGCGAATGGGCCGAAACAGATACGAATCCGCGCGGCCTGCTCTTGTTCATCCATGGCGGCGGTTTCGTTGCCTGTTCACCGGTGACGCATCGTCCAACCACGTCCTATCTCGCCAAGTTGGGCTTCCGCGTCTTCACGCCCGACTACCGTCTCGCGCCCGAAAATCCTTTCCCAGCCGCCATTCACGATTTGATTCAAGTCTTTCTCTCCATGACCGGCGAACCGCCCGTCCCTGTCTGTCTCGCCGGTGAATCCGCTGGCGGAGGACTGTGCGTTTCGTTGATGCTGGCTCTGCGCGATGCGGCCCGCCCCATGCCTAAAGCGGCCGCGCTTTTTTCTCCCTGGACCGATCTTGCCTGCACCGGCGATTCGATTCACTCGAACGAAAAGAAGTGCGCCATGTTCTACGCCGATGATCTGATTTATTGCGCCAAAATGTATCTGGGCGGAACGCCCGCGGATGACCCGCTCGCCTCGTCGCACTACGCCAATCTTGCCAAACTGCCGCCCTTGCTGATTCACGTGGCAGCTGACGAAACCTTGCGCGACGATTCTATCCGTCTTGCCGAACATGCCCGTCGCGATGGCGTAAAAGTAGAACTCAAAATCTGGCCTGTGGTTCCGCACGGCTGGCAGCTCCTGGCGCCCCGTTTGCCCGAAGCGCGTCAATCCTTGCAAGAGGCGGCGGAGTTCCTGACGTGAACGATTACCAAATCACCGAATGAAATCCCGCCAAAGACGCCGGCGGATCAGCCACCGATTGCATACTCGGAAACACAATCGCGTCTGACGATTTGACCGCGGCGAGCGGCAGCACTCCTTCTTCCAACAGCGCTTGGCAATCGTGGTCAGACAGAAGCACTTCTGTGCAAGGCCTCGTTATGGCTTCACCTTTGGATTGAAATGTGTGCAGCGGCATTCCGCCCAAACGCAAGAATCCCGGCACGCGCAAAAGCGTACCTTGTTGTTCAAATAATTGTCCTAACACCAACACACAGGCGAAAACTGGATTTCCCCACAAATAGTGGCTGTGAACCGGTTCACCGGGCATCTCTTCAAAATCGAAACTCGCTACCGGTTCCGTATCCTTGCCATACGGCAAGCGCAAAAGAAAACGCGGCAATGCCAAGCCTAGATAAACGGCGCCGCTCGACTTTCGCAAAGCCTGCCAAGCCGCCTGAGCTTTACTGTTTTCATGCCTTGACGTGAGCCACTCTGCAATAAATGGCGAGCCCAACGTTTGTGCCAGCAGACTGATCCGCACCAATAATTCCACGTCGGTGATCATGTCTCGGTCAAACGAAAGATTGGCCGCGAGCAAACCCCAACGTCCGGGCGCGTCCTCCATGAGCGTTCGATAAACGCTGGTTGTCCGGATATCCGCGCTATGCGCCAAATCGGCGGCCAGTTTTTCTTTTGACACGTCGCAAATGTACAAATGAATCTGCGCGTCCGTATCCAAACCGCGCACCAGCAAATCAAGCCCGCGCCACGCGGCTTCCAGCGCTTGAAACTGTTCGTCGTGCAGAATGTGTGCCATCAACAGACTCAGCCGTTGTGCTCGTTCGGCATAGGCTCGCTTGCTTTCTTCACTCTCGGCCGGCGTGGTGTAGGGCGCAATAATCCGCTCTACCATCGATTGAAATTCGTCCGTCCGTTTGGGAGCGGGGGCGGCCGCGCCGCCCGATGATTTCTCAATCATCGCGCTCAGCAAACCGCCTGGAGCGGTGAGCCGGTCCATCTGCTCCGGCGTTGGCTTCAATGGTGCATGCGATTCATTTTCTTCCGGTTCTGAATACAGCGCGTGCCCGCTGCGGTCGCGCAAAGGCGCAAACAGTTCGCTGTTCTGGTAGATACTGTCCGGTTCAAAATCATTCAAAGATTGGAAAACCAGATCTGCGTCCCCGAGTTGCCCATTCCCCAACGCGATCTCTACGTGCGGAGAGAATTCGCGAAGCACCGTTTCAAAGTTGTCGCGATCAACGCGAATCAATTTTCCCGTCGCTTCGCCGCTAAAGTCTCCAAGAACCAGGAGCCGTAGCGGCTCGCTTGGGTCCAGTTCGCGCAAAGGCTCGCGCTCCGGCTCAATGTCATAAGGATCTACGTCGATTTCGACCGTGCTGAACGAAGACCGATTCGCCATAAGGACTCCCATCAGCTTACCGCTAAAGTCTGGCTGGCGCGTGCCGGCTAACAACTGGCGACTAAGTCTTGCACGCCGCGCACTCGCGCCAGGTCCGGCTGGGTTGTGATCTCTTCGAGGAGAGTCAGGCCGTGCTGGTAGCCCACTTCCACCATGCGGTCAAACAACCCGAAATCAGTCAATTTGCAATCGCTCACCGGCGGTTCAATCAGCCAATCGGCTTGCAGGCGACAACGCTGAATCTGTGCCCGGCAAGTCATATCCAGCGTGCGCACAAGAATTTCCAATATGTTTGGCGCATGCAATGCCGCCGAAAACGGTTTGAATTTACTCCAGAAAATATCAAACCCAGACGGACAAGCGCGATCCCAGCGCGAATCCATTTGCAGTGGCTCAAACGCGGAGATGTCAATGGCCGCTACTACGCCTGAAAAGTGCTGCTTCATTACGTCAACCGGCAAATTATTTAGAACGCCGCCATCAATTAGCAATTTGCCATCAATCAACAGCGGGGGACCCAGCACCGGAAAGGCACAACTGGCTCGTAAGGCCAGCATTACATCGCCGTCGAAATGCGAGACACTTTCGCCGTCGTCCAGGCATGACGAAAGGCAAAAGTAGCGCAGCGGTAAATCTTCAATACGCCAATCGCCGCAAATGTCAGTTCCAAATTCCTGCAGGCGTTTACCGCGCAGTAACGAAAGCATCGGTAACGTGAAATCGGTTTCTGGGCGTCGTCGCACCAGACTCTCTTTCATGCGCAAGATCATGCTGTCGAAATCGCCGTCGTAGGCATAGCAAGCTGCGACGAACGCGCCCATGCTCGAACCAGCCACACGGTCAAACGTGATGCCCGCCTTACGAAGCGCTTTTAAAACTCCCAGTTGCGCAAACGCGCGCGCACCGCCCCCGCTTAGCACCAGATTCACCGCACGATCGGCCAAGATGCGTGCTAATCGCGCGAAATCTTTCGGCTGGCCAGCGCGAACGTGGTGATGTTCTTCCGGATTCAAACGGGCAATCCAGGCAGCGGTTCCGCAAGCGCGCTGCCATTCATGGGGATGCACCATCAAGAGATGCACTTTGCCAAACAGGGAACGGTCGACACCGCGGGGGAAGGGAAGATCAATCAACCCGCTGGGCGCTTCATCCGCTGCGTTCACGGCGAGAACAAGTAAATCGGCGTGCAAAAAGCAAAATCTAGCCCAATCGGTATCCAGCGGCCCTGCTGCGTAGATCGCATAGCTCAAACGCTTTTCAGCATCGCGCAAGTTTTGCCAATCAGCAGGTTGCGAAGGATTCGCAGTTAAGACCTCCGCGCCGCCGAAGAGAGAGAGTTGTTCTGCCAAATCCTGCGCTACGGCGTTACCATCAACGCCGACATTCAGAGAAAGAACGGCGATAGTTTTGTTTTTCGTGGATTGTGTTTGCTGACCAGCCAACCTCGTGGTGACCATCCGCGCAATTTGTAAGGCCATCTCCGGCTTGCGCTCGATCAGCTTCAGCAGCGCGGTTTGCGTGACTCGGATTACCTCCGAATCCAATCTCGCAATCACGGTGGCCGAGCGAGGTTCCCCAGTAATGAGAGACATTTCTCCTACGCCTTCGCCGGGATAAATCTCCGAAAGTGGTTTGAGTTTGCCGTTGGATAATTCGCTGAAGACGCGCAAGCGGCCACTCACCAAGTGATAGTAGTCAGTTCCCGAGTCCCCTTGGCGAATGAGAACCTCTCCCGCCTTAATGGAGAGAAATTCCGGCTGCGGATCAATTTCATCCAGAATTTCATCACTCACACTCTGGAATAGCTTCGATTGTCTTAAATAACGAGCCGATCCCGAAGAAAGGTTCATTGAGAGTAGCCGGAACGAGATCTCGATGGTATCACAGAATTCCTCCTATTGTGGCTTAACAGTCAAAATGTCTTTTGCCTCAACATGAGAGAACTGCATCGGGAAACTTTTGCCGTAATAATAGGCCAGCCATTGATCCTGGAAGTGACTCGAGGACACGGAGCCGGATTCCCCCAAGACTAGATTTTGCACGGAATGATCCAAATCTCCCAGATCGACAACCATCCGCTCTGAAGGGCCTAAGACTGGCGTAGTTTGCTTGACGGAGGTGGATGATCCGCTCATTTCGAAAGGGCCGGCCTTGCGGCTATAGATAGAATCGAAAAACCAATTGACGGGAGGAAGCTTTTTCATTACCGGGTGATCGAAACGCCAGTGTAGAAGGTGACCCAAATGCCAATCGGCGACGACACCTCCCATCTGTGCGCGACCCTGGTTGAGCGCTTCCGATAAGACGGAGATTAGCCAAGCGTCCCAATCATCGTTCGGCACCCAACCGTGCGGGCGCTGCCGCAGCAGAGCCTCCACGATTTGCGGACGCGGGAAGACTTCCGGGTATTGCTTCTTGTTCGGTAGCAGGATTTGAAGCAGCGCGACTTGGAGTTGCTTGCTGAGTAGATCTGTAATGGCGGGTGCGGCTTGCAGCGCTTCCATCTGTCCATTCCAGCCGCGCAGTACTTTCACTGCTGGTTGAAGTAACTCAATCTTGGCAGGATGAGCCAACTTGCCATACGAAGCGACTGCCTGCTGCGCCAAAAAGAACTCATAACTCGAGTAGACGTCTTTCTGAGTGGCCAGCATGTCGTCTACTGTGAGTTTTGGTTTCGCCGATAACAGCGCGCGAATCTGCCGCACGCGGTAGCTGTCGGCAAAATTGCCGTCTATGCGATATGGGTAATCTTTCGGAAAGGGATTTTGATTAGCTGTGGCAATCATGCCAGAGGGCGGGTTGAAGACGCTCGGCAATTGCTCAAACGGAATATAGCCATCCCACTCGAACTTCCCGGACGTGCCGTCCAACGGCACATTACCGTCGAAATTCTTGCGAATGGGCACGGCGCCGGTTGCCTGGTAACCAATGTTGCCTTCGCGGTCGGCGTAAACGAAGTTCTGGCCGGGTCCCCAAAAGGTGCTGAGTGCGCTGCGAAACTCGTTCCAGTTTTTCGCCTGATCGAGTTTAAAGAAAGGAAAGCCGAACCCTTCCGCCGCGCTCCACCGAATGCTGAAGGACTTGCCGTTTTCGGTAAAGATCGGGCCATGGTGAGTTACCCAAAGATTCATGGGAACCGATTTGGCGCCACTCACGACAATGAGTTGCTGATCGAGTTGCGCTTGCGCTACCTTGCCTTGAAACTCGTAATGGCCATTCGTGAGGTTGATCTTTTCGGAGTAGACGTCCAACACATCGGTTTCCAGGTTCGTTACGCCCCAAGCGATGTTTTCGTTGTGTCCGGTAATCACACAAGGCACGCCAGGAAGCGCGGCGCCAGAGACATCTAAGCCGGGCGCCTTCAGTTGCACCAAGTGCCAAGTGCCCGGCACCGTGTAGCGCAGATGCGGATCATTCGCCAGCATAGGTTTGCCGCTGGCCGTGTGTGCGCCGGAAACGGCCCAAGCATTCGAGCCGGGACTGACTCCGCCCACGCCGCCCGCCGGAAAAAGAACGCCGAACTTCGCTGGATCAGCACCTTGCTGTAGTAGCGCGCCGCGTGCGGTGTCAGCGGCGAGAGAGTCAGTCAGATCGCGAAACATCAGCAGGCCGACCAACATGGAGTCAGTGAGCGTCCAGGGGCGCGGGTCGTAGGAGTGGCCAGGAATAGAGAACTCTACAGAATAATTGCCGCGATGCGTATCGATAAAATGGTTCACGCCGCGGGCATATTGCACCATGATTTCGCGGTCTTGCGCGGTGAGTCGCTGTACGTTCGCCTGGGCAATCGCGGGAATCCTGAGCAAGCGCGCCTTCTGATCGAGCGGGACGGCTTCGGGTCCGGCCAACTCTGCCAATTCGCCCGCAGCGTAACGACGAAGCGCGTCCATCTGCCACAATCGATCTTGGGCGGTGGCATATCCTTGCAGGAAAATGGCGTCCTGCCAGGTGGCGGCTTCAATATGGGGAATGCCCAGCGCGTCTCGCTGAATGGTGCCCTTGGCAGAAATGGGAGCCGTGATCTCACCCGATGTTTTGGGAAGCGGACGGATGACATACCAATACATGCATCCCAAAAAAAGAACGGCGATTACGGCGACACTGATATTAACGATGCGAAGCAAGCGGGATGACACCCACCGATTTTACTCTGAAGCGGCGCTTTAGCTCTCATTATGGGCATTCGATTCCTTGTCTTGATCTTTATTCTGGCGGCCAATGGATTTTTTGCGGCAGCAGAGGTTTCGTTGGTCTCGGTACGTCAATCTCGTTTGCGCGAACTGGCTGAACAAGGGCAAGCGGGCGCGCAGAGTGCCCTTAACCTGTTGGCGAATCCTGGCCGCTTGCTTTCTGTGACACAGTTCGGCGTTACGCTGGCAAGCTTGGGTTTAGGTTGGGCCGGCGAAGACACCATGTACCAGTTGATGCGCGACATGCTCACCGGGTTTGGCCTACCTATCTCCACTGTCTTGCTGCATGGCGTGGCTTTCGCTTTGGCGTTTCTGGTGATCAGCTATGCGCACGTGATCATCGGCGAAGTTGTGCCGAAGAATTTGGCGATTGAGAAGGCCGACCGCGTGGCTGTTCTGACGGCTCCTGTCCTGCTCATTTTTTATCGCATTACCAAGCCATTGATCGTGGTGATTGAGCGTTCAGCTGAACTGGTGCTTCATCTGTTAGGGCTGGGCAAAGGTACGGACCACGGTGGCCATTCCGCGGAGGAGCTGAAGTACATCATTCAATCGAGCCGGCGCGAAGGTCACCTGCAGCAGTTTGAGCAGGACGCGATCCAGCGTTTGATTGAACTGTCTGAATACTCAGCGCGAGAGATCATGACGCCGCGGCACAACATTGTTTCGCTGCCGGTAGACGCGCCGCTGGATCAGGTGCTGACAGTCATGACCGAGAACAAATTTTCGCGCGTCCCCGTGTATGAGGACCGGCCTGAACAGATCATCGGCATTGTGCATTACAAGGATCTGATGCGCGTGTGGGATGAGCGCCGTTTTGCGCATGATAGTCGCCGCAGCACGAAACCGTTTCGTCTACGACGCTTCGTTCGCAAGCCGGTGGTGGTGCCCGAGACCAAACCATTGAACCAGTTGATTGACGAATTCCGCAAGAGCCATACGCACTTGGCGCTGGTGGTGGATGAGTTCGGAACCATTTCAGGCCTGGTGACATTGGAGGATGTGTTGGAGCAAGTGTTCGGTGATATTGGGGATGAACACGATGCCGTGCGGGTTGAACCAGTAACTGGTGAAAAAGCGCTGACACTGGAAGGCAGCACAACCATTCGCGATCTTGAGACGCGCTACAACGTGGCGCTGCCGGCGGAAGCTGGCTTTGAAACCCTGGCCGGCTTTTTGCTTTTCCAGTGTGGTCATATCCCGAAAGAGAATGAGCGCATTGATTACGGCGGCCGTCGCTTCACCATCAGCAAGATGGACCGTAACCGCATTGCCAGCGTTACGATAGAGAAACTCGATCCGAAACCTGCACTGGATGCTGCCAAAGAATCTTGAATAAAACCCATCAGTCGCATCGCATGGCCTACCTTGCTCTGGTAGCGGTTTGTATTTTTTGGGGTACCACCTATCTTGCCATTCGTATCAGCTTAGAAACGATTCCACCCGCTTATATGTTGGGCAGCCGCTATTTGCTTTCGGGCGGGATTCTATTGGTGGCGGCGAGGTTGGCGGGCATTGCGATTCCGCGCGGACGTGAGCTGTGGCTGACGGCGTTGTGCGGCGTGATCGGGATTGGCACGGGGAATGGATTTCTGGCTCTGGCGGAATTGCGAATTCCCAGCGGGACGGCCGCCTTGTTCTACACGACCGCGCCGTTCTGGATGGTGGGTTTGGATGCTTCCCTGCCGAATGGAAAGAAGCCGTTGGTGGCGACCGTGGGCGGCTTGCTGATTGGCGTGTTCGGCGTGGCGTACATGATCTATCCGGCGGCGGTGCATGAAGGTTTTGGCGGGCAAACTTGGCCCGGCTTTTTGCTGATTCAGTTGAGTGCCGCCGGCTGGACGTTTGGTTCGTTACTGCAGAAGCGGGTGCACTCGCACGCACCGCCGTTTGTGAGTGGCGCGGTGCAGCAATTGGCTTCGGGTGTGGCGTTTATGTTGGTGGGTGTTGGGTTCGAGAAGACGCCGACGGTGGTGGGTGCGAGAGCTTCCTTGGCGGTTGTTTATCTGGTGATCTTCGGGTCTATTGTCGGGTACAGTGCGTTCATCTATGTGGTGAAGAATCTGCCGGTGGCGGTGGCTTCGATCTATTATTTTGTGAATCCGGTAGTGGCGGTGTTCCTGGGGTGGCTTTTCTTTCGGGAGCCGTTTGGGATGAGGTCGGGCGCGGCGATGGTGATCATTTTTGCGGGTATTGGCCTTGTGCGATGGAGCGAGCGGGCTAAGAAGGGTGCAATGGTGGTGGCGATTGGGGAGTGAAGACACACTTCGGGTGTGGCCCTGTCTTGCGCGTTCAAATTTGAGGCCGTTTACGCTACTTTTTTCGAGTTGCGGTAGGCTTCGATGACTTGGTGGAAGTCTAGTGTCTCTTCGGTGAGCTCATACTGAGCATCCTGGAGCTTCCAGTAGTGGTCGTATTCGGCGTATGTAAAATCGAACCCATGGTCGGCCGGAATGAACGGCTTGTTCAGCTTGTAACAATTGGCTGAGATCTTTCGGACGCGATTGACGATGGCTTCGCG
>Ga0182012_10005561_pt1 | contig 13029 bp, 18 predicted proteins | sample 612S2SmetaG_FD_120486 | JGI IMG/M metagenome (GOLD analysis project Ga0182012, IMG submission 120486) | Permafrost microbial communities from Stordalen Mire, Sweden - 612S2S metaG | ecosystem: Environmental > Terrestrial > Soil > Wetlands > Permafrost | place: Sweden: Stordalen | collected...
TCACCGGAATAGGGAACGGTGGGAAATCCGCGAGCAGCGTTGAAACCTTGATCGAGCCCGCCGGCGCCGGTCCGGTGTAAGACGGCTGATTGGGATTGGTGGAGGCGGCCGAGCCGAGGCCCGGCATCACCCATTGATAGCCGTACTGCTCCCTGATGAACATCGTCATGTAGGGATCCCAGCCCCAAAATTCGATTTGTTCGTCAATCGAGTAGCCGGCGGCGACGAGCTTCGCGATAAGCGCCGTGCGGTCCGTCTGCGAGAGCGCGAGCAGCTTCGAATTCGCCGCCGTCGAATCGCCGTCATAGAGCGGCTGAAACGCCGGCGGCTTTGAAGCGAAGTAGGCGGTGTTGAAAAGAATCTGGTACGCGTTGGCGAGCGAGAGCACGCCGGGCGTGGGTGCGGGCGAGCCCTGCGAATCGACTACGGTTTGTCCAAAGCCGGCCGCGGCAAGGCAGAGAATCGCGAGCGAGAGTTTAAGAGATCGGTACATTTTTTTCCTTTAAAAAAGTGGGGCGTTGGCTGTCCGCCCCGGATTGAGTGGAAAGGAGGGACTCAATAGCTGGGATAAAACTTCGAAGTGTTCGGGTCGTAGATGTAGGTGAGCGGCTTGCTCACAACCGCCGTCGAACTGATGGCGATGTTATTTCCGCCGGTGACCGCGAAAACGCCATCGGGGATCACGGTGAAGGAGCCATAGGCAAAGCCCACGGGGATCCCGATTGCCGTTACCGTGGTGGTGCCGGTGACGTGGAAAAGCTGCCCGCTCGGGGTCAGCGTAGAGGCCGAGGCAACCGCCGCGGTAATCTGCGCGGGCGCATAGTCGTTATTCCAACCGGGCACCCATCGATTGAGAACGGTCGAGCAGAGCCATTGCCGCGCGTCTCCGCCTACGTTGGTCAAAGGAACGGTGACATAGGGAGTAACGAGCGTGTTCGCCGCGGTGCACCCGCCGAACGGGTCAAAGGTGGCAAACCAGGCCGGTTTTCCTACCAAAGCCATCGTGCCCGAAGCGTGCACGCTTTTCTTTTCCGTGTTGCGCGTGACCGGGACGTTGAGGCCGGCGGTGTAATACTTGCCGACCACCATCAGCTCGGAATCGATGAGGATCGTCTTGGCCGCGGCGACGTTGGTAGCCGAGGCCAGGACCACGTAATTCTGCGTCGCGGTCATAGCCGCGGTGATCGAGGTTTGGGTTTGGGTGTTGGACTGCGCGGCCAGAAGCGAAGCGAACGCAGCCAGGGAGACGATGAGTTTTTTCATTGTGTGTTTTCCTTTTTGTGAAATGAAGCGGGCGGTGAGAGCCGCCCGCGTCTTCGCTCCTAGGTGAGCGACAATACCCGAGCCGCGCCCTGATCGGCATAGAGCGTGCCGAAGCCGATGCACATTTCCAACCGATTGCGCATGGAGCTGGACTGCTGATCCCACGAACGGACGAACCGGACCGAAAGGCCCGTCGCCGGATCGCGCATCTGAGACGACAATTCCTGCGACGTGGGCGATTCGAGTTTCACGCCGACGAGCGCAAACGCGTTTTTCGTCAGCGCGAGCCCTTGCATTCCGCTCTTGCCGTTGGGCGAGGCGGTGCCAGGGAACAGCGTCAGCGCCGCTCCGGACGCCGGCAGATTGTCCACGTTCTGATACTGCGAACCAGGCCCGTCTATGGACGGCAGGAATTGGAGGACGTCGGCCGCGTTGCCCCCGCCGAGGCCCGTCATGGGTGCCGTGATCGTGAACGTCTTGAGCGAGCCCACCGAACGGCGGGTGACCGGGTTCGCGTTGTTCACGAGGACCATCGAGAAAACATCGCCGATGAAGAACGTGTCGCCGGCGGTGCAATTGATCGCAAGCGTGCTTCCGGACTGTCCGCCGCCGTTGACGGTGACAGCTCCGGCCCAGGTGCCGGCGGTGTGGCTATAGAGCTGGTTGCTCTCGTAGGTATCGAAGCCCTGGAATCGGCCGAGCGAGCCTTCTTTCCAGATTTTGGAAATTTCGCCCGACGGATTGAAATACTGGATGGTGCCGGCGGAGATGGTTTCTTCCATCGAGGGCGTCATGATGAGCCCGCGTTCGCCGGGAGGACACGAGTTCTGATTCAACAGCGTGCGGGCGTGGCCGTAGACCTGAGGAGTCGTCGGCGTGACGCCCAGAGCGCCGGTGATGTTGTTCGTGTTGTTCGTCGCGTAGAGCGCGCAACGGGAGTCGAGCTCGGCCTGTAACTGTTCCGCGGCGGGAACAATGTACTCCTTGCGAATCGCCGCGTTGGGGCGTTCCAGCTTCAAGGCCGCTTCGATGTCGTCCCATCCGAAATGAACCCCAAAAGGTTGATCGATGGAAACCGTCACATAGCGGCGGTCGATCGGCTGTTCCTGATAATTCAGGCCGTCGGTGATCAGAAAGCGTTGCGGCAGCTTGACCCGAACGGTGTCGCCAATCGCAAATTCTTTCTGGAATTCCTTGTTGTAGGAAGTGTTGAAGAAGGGCGCGACCTGAGATTTGTTGATCAGGGTGCGCAGGGTCTCCGCAGCAACCCAGTCCGCGAAGACAAAATTATTAGCCATCTAGCAGTCCTTTCCGCGCTTATGCCGCGCGGAGGGCCTTGAGCTCCTTGGCGTTTTCGCGTGCCATATAGCCCGCGAAGTCGCCCTCTTGGAGTGCAGCTACCGCCTGATCGCCTGTCTCGGAGGCGTTGCCGTTGAGACTGGTGGCGGGCGGTGGTGCCTGCGTGTGTTTCTTTACAGGAGTGGTGATCGGAGTGGTGATCGGTACGACCTTCGGCGACTTCGAGCCAGGCAAGGCGCGCTGTAGATCGATGAGCGCCTCAACCGCTTCGTAGGGCTCAAGCGCCGCAATGCGTTTTCCTTCGGCCGAGTTGTTTTGACCCAGCGCATACAGAATCCGCGGACCGTGCTTGAGGATGAAGCCATCCATCACGGGCGTGATGGGCGTGGCTGTGCTGAACGCGACTTCAGCGAAATCCGCGTGTTCCTCGCGAGCGGCCGTTACTTGCTTGTCCCATTCCGCGGCGTGCGCGCTCTGTTGCTCGCGTTGGGCGCGGGTGGTTTCGTTGTTGGCGATGATTCCTGTCGCCGTGAACTTCACCAGGTCAGCGATATAGGCGTCGTTTGCCGCGTCGTACTCGGCGAACGTAGCGAAGTCATTTAAGCTGGGCTTTTTCGGAGCGTCGCCGGCGGACGCCGGTTTCACTTCAACCGCGGGTTTCGGTGCTGCGGGCGAGACGGGCGCGGGCGTGGAATCCGCGATTTTTTCCACTGGTGCGGTCTTACCTTGCAGCTCCGCGCGCTGCCTGAGCAGCTCCGCGATCTCCGATTTAAGCTCGGCCTTGCGGTCTTCGCCGTTTTTCGGTTTCTCCTGTACTGTCTTTGCCGGTGCAGCTTCCGAGGCCGCGGGTTTGTCGGGGGTTTCTGAAGCTGGCGAAGCTTCCGGTTGCGCCGTGTTTGCTTCTCGGGCGTTCTCGATTTCCGAATAGGCCGCGTAATCTCCGCCGGCCAATGCGATATCGGACGCTTGGTCAATTGCTGCCGTGGACGATTCGGCGTTGTTTTCGTCGTTCATGCGTGGATCTCCTGAGAGCGTTTAAACGTGGTGCGGAGGGCGAGGCCCGCTTACGCCGATGCGAAATTTTTAGGCCGCGTCGTCGGCTTGCTGTGCAGCGGCTTCCTGCGCGCTCTGCTGCGATTCCGCCGCCGCGCCCTGGGATTGGGTCGCCTGCTGGGCCTGATGCGCCTGAGCGCTGTCCTGGGCCGCCTGAGAGGCGTTCTGATCGGAGGCCTGCGCCGCGGTGGCGTGCGCGTGGTCCGCGGCCTGCGCCTGCGCGTCCGCCGATTGTCCGGAGGCCTGCGCCTGCGCGTCGGCGGTCTGATCGGAGGCCTGCGCCTGCGCGTCGTTGGCCGCGGCGCCCGCCTGCATCGTCAATTCATGGTTGCGGTCGAGCTTGTCGGAGATGATGCCCAGCTCGGCATCGAGCTTCTTAACGGCCTGCTGGGCGTCGATGGTGGCGAGGCCCAAAACGCGCTTGGTTTCCTCTTGCATCTGCGCGATTTTTAGCCGCACTTCCAGCTCCGGCTGCTTGGAGTTGATCTTTTCCAGGAGGCTTTGCGCGAACGCGTGCGCCTTCTGCAGCTCCGCCTGCATGCCCTGCATTTGCTGCTGTACCGCCGGCGGCAATTGTTGGTCGCCGGGATCCATGGCGTCCGCGATCTCGTCGCCGATGGGGCCCAGGTTTTTCAACCGGACGCCCAGCGCCATAATCTTCGGTGGCAAGCCCTTGATGCCAAAAAGCGTATCGATAAAATCGTCGGCCGCGTCGCGCGTTGATAGCTCGGAAGGCCCGACGCTGATCGTGGTCCCATGCTCACCGTCCGCGGTGTTGAATTGGGTTAGTTCGCCCGTCTGCGGGTCCGGCACCTGTTGGTTGATTTTTTCGCTCGAATAGGTGTCGTCAGGCTTGCGGCTTCCGACTTCGCGCGGCGTATCGTAAACCCATTCGAGAGCGCCCTCGGCCAGGCGTCCGCAGCGTGCGAGGCCGCGCTCGAAGTTCGAGATCCACGCGAAAGTACCCTGCGCTTCCTGGCGGTCGAGCGCGTCGATCGCTTTGCCCGACTTGGCGTCAAAATTCTGGCCGCCTTTGCCGTTTACCATCCCGTTCCCGATGCCCATCGCGCTCTGGACCGAGAGGCGGAACGAGGCCGCGGCCATCTCCATAGCTTGAATCGGAGGATCGTAGAGCTGGCGCACGGGCAGCGGCAACACGGCCTGACCCGTGGCCGTCGTTTGGGCCTTCACTTCGCCGTATGGGAGCGCGACTTTGTTGACGTTTTTCCATGGCGTCTTGGTGTCGAACTGCCCCTCATAGCCCATGTAGAGAACCTTGGGAACCATGCCCATGATTTCGACTTCGTTCGTGCGGGCGTAGCAATAGCTCTTGTAGGCGTCGCGCGCCTTGCGCACCATCGAGAGCAAGCGCTTTTTCTGCGAGCCGCCCTCTTCGACGTATTCCTCCGGACCGAACACGGCAATGATCGGGATCTCCGCCCACTTCTGCGGGTTGGTTTCCAGAATTTCCAGGCCGTTTGTGATGTACTGGACTACTTTGCTTGTCTCCGTTTTGCGGTGATTGAGCAACGGCACGGTATGCGTTTGGCCGTTCAGTTCAAATCTGACCTGGCTATCGGCGACCTTGGCGCCCTTGGGCAGCTCATCCAGAAATTTCTTTAACGGATTGTCGGGGTTCCCCGAATCGAGCAGCAGAAGCCGCCGCATCGTTTTTTCAAGCCGCCAGTATTCGGCGACCTGGATCCGGTGGACCTTGATCCACGCGGGCGCGATCGTCAGCGCCTCGCCTTCAAACGAGACCGGCTCGGCATCGGGCCAGCGTTTCGCAAAGGCCTTTTCAGAAAACGAGTCGAGTAAAAACCCGTGTCCCATGTCGGACCAATCGGGTTTCTTCGCGTAGGGATCGAGAAGTACGGTATCGGGGTTCGCGATCGCGTCGATGATCAGCTCTTGGATAAAGTCGTCTTCTTCGCTGTACTGCGTGCCGATTTTCCAGTAGCCATAGCTGCGCTTGATGAGCGACTCGAAGGCCGTCGCATAAGCGTTTTGCGCGTTCGATTCGTACTCTATTTCGCGGATCATGCCAGCGCGTTTTTCCGCCGTCTGATCAGTCGCGCCGGAGCCTTTGGGCGTTACCTTGATCGCCCGTTTGTTCTGCCGCATGTCGCCGACAGCCTGCCCGGTATATTGGCCTAATTCGTCGAAACTGAGACAAGGGCGGTCCGCGTCTTTGCGTTCCTTGCGCTCTTTCGCCGACCAGGGGCCGTCAGCGATGTAGCGCATATCTTCGTTTCCTTCATCGCGGATTGATTCCCAGGCCAACATGTCATCATCGAAGGCTTCTCTCACCTCCTCTAAAAGAGTCGTTTCGTTCATTGGAGTGACCCCTGGAATAGTACGTTTGACCCTTGTAAATACAGGGTTCCTAGAGCATACTTGCTTGACTCATGCAGAGAAGAAAAAGAGCGACAGAAGGCGAGCGAATCGCGCAGAAGTGTGAACAGTGCGGGAAGATCTCGGAGGTCCAGCCATCGCAGGTATGTAGGCGCAAAGTTCGTTTTTGCTCTTATGAATGCTTCCGGTTGTTTCATGCGACCAAGCGACTGACGAAAAGGTGTGTCGGATGTGGAAAGGTTTTCGAGGTTCGGCCCTGTTACCAAGCGCAAAGATTCTGCTCGATGGAGTGCCGCCGCGCCCCCATCCTCACCAAGCAATGCTTCACATGCGGCAAGAGCTTTCAGGTAAAGGGTGTGAAACGCGAGCGCGATCACGCCAAGTTTTGCTCCAAAGCGTGCCGCCCGAAGCCCGTTGTGAGGTTTCAGAAGCTCAATAATCCGCCACGACCGCGATATCCGCAGGTTTATTGCCCCGTCAAAAAGCGAAACATTACAGTTCACCGGGACGTGATGCAGAAGCACCTGGGGAGACTGCTCGAAAGTTGGGAGCACGTTCATCATTTGAATGGCGACATCTTCGATAACCGGATTGAAAATCTTCAAATCCTTTCGGCGAGCGACCACGGCTTTCTTCACGCGACGGATGGGCATGTAAAGTTCGCAGCGGTCAAGCCCTACTGGATGCCGTGACATTCATTTGCACTTCGGGCAAATCGTTTTTTCGTTGCGCGACTGCCAGCCCCGCCCCGCGGCCATCGCCTCAGCCGAACGCCGATCCTCCGCCGGAAATGTCGCCTCTCGCGTGCATTTCACGCACACGAGGACGAGCGCGCCCTTGGCGTTGGCGAGGCGCATGCTGGTAGGAGCGGCCATTACTTCGCCGCCGCCGGATTCGAGGGAATCGCGGACACCACGACTGCCGCAACGGGCGTAATCGCGGCCAGCGTCGCGGCGTCGGTCGCGGCAATCTCCGCCGGCGTGACTTTCTCAATCCGCATCAGGAGCGCATGAAGCGGAGCAGTCAGCGTGATATAGCGGTCCCACATCACGAGCTTCTGCGCCGGCGTCTGCGAGCCGATTAAGGCCAGCAAGAGCTGAGCCTGAGAGTTGAGAATCGCTAGAATTGTTGCGGTCATCTTGAAATCACCGTCCCTGCACTGCCGCGTTGTAGAGCAGCATGTTGTGCCATTTGAAAACTCCGCCCGTTGCCGTGGCCGCGGGCGCGGCGAGCACTTCGATTAGAGGCGTAGGGTGCTCGTATTCTTCGAGAAAAAACGTAATCGGAACGTCGGTCACGAGATCGTGCGCGTGTCCGTCGCCGTTGCGGAAGGAACGCCCCGGCACCGCATCGAGGTAGTTCTTGAGCTGCGCAAAGCCCGGTTTGGGTTCGCCGAACACGACGCGCGCGAGCGGCGCGTGACCGTCTTCGATCATCAGGCCCGTCATGATGTCCGCACGCCCGGCACCGAGCGAGTGGCCGCCGACGATCCACGGGCCCGCGGTCTGTTTCTTGATGCGGTGCCAGCAGCGATCGAGGCCCAGCGCGAAGCCCGGATGCACCGGGCCCAGCGTCTCATGGTGGTAGGGCGTCGCCAGCGCGACGAAATCCTTGAACCAATCCCAAAACGTGACGGAGCCGCGGAACACGACCACGTCCACGCCATCGACGCGGCGCGAGGCCCAGCAGATGCCCGAGGGGCCGTCGCCCGGTTCGCCATTGTCGAAGGTGTTTTTGCCCGCGTAGAGATCGACCAGCATTCCGGCAATGGCGGCGTCGGTAATCACGACCAGACCCCAACTTGAACCGGCTTCTCATACTGCGGAGGCGCCGGTTTCACAATCATTCGGTCGAGGCCATCGGTGATCAGATAGCGCGTGGCGTCCATACGGTGATCGAATTTCTTTACGATCTTGGATTGCATGCCGAGTTCTGTTTCCTTTTTGCGCCGGTGGTAGCGCCCGAATTCGCCGCGCCATCCGGAGAGCGACCGGAACACTTTCAGGCGGCCAGTGACCATGCGCTCCCAGACTTCGGCGATGCCCGACTCAACCAGGCGATGCCCGGCTTCGATCACGTCGAGGCCGTGCTCCCGGTACAGCTCGATAATTTTCTGTCCGTCAATTTGCGACGATTGCGCCGCGGACGGATCGGCCACGCCGGGGATCCATGCGTCATCGCCGTGAATGCCCTTAATCGCGGTCGCGTGGAGCAGGACGTTGTATTCTTCCGAGTAATACTCGCGATAGAGGTAAACGATATCCGTGTCGGGATTCCGCGCCGCCCAAATGACGGCCGTTTTCCCCACGTCCAGGCCCCAGGCCCGCGGCCAGTGTTTCGGAATGAGCATGTCATCGACGAGCAGGTGCTCAATGTCGATGGGATAAATTGCGCCTTCGCCGAGTGCTGGTTCGCCCAAACTGCGCGCCCTTAATTGAGACGGAAGGTATTTCCGGCTCATCTTTTCGATTTCCGCGTCCGTGATGTGCGGCGCGTCCGCCCAGGTGATTTGCTGGAAAAACTTATCCGGATCCGCGCCGTCGTTTTCCAGGAACGTCCGTACTACCTCGGTATCGCCTTCCAATGGCGTGAACGTGATCACCATCGAGCCGCCGCGCCTGCCCGGCACGGTCGCCATGGTCCGCATGAGGCATTCGTCGTAAACCTCTTTGGGAGGTTCCTCATCGGTCCAAATCCAGTCGCGCTCCGTGCCTTCGAACGCGTCGCGGTCCGTCCCGTAGCTCATGAAGCCGATGGTTGAGAGGCCGCCCGAGACGTGCCGGATCGAGACCGTATCGACCGCGTTCGAGATGCCCGACTTCGGCGTGACGCCGACGATGGAATCGCCCGGAATCATGCCCGTGCCCAGGCCGACCGTCTGCCCGATGCCCGAAACGCCGGGCGTTCGAACGAGATGCCCGAGCAGCTTCGCTTGAACGATATTCCGCGTCGTTACGGCAGTTTTGCCGGCGACCCATCCCTGGATGGCGCGGTCAAATCTTCGTCCAGGCCACCAATCGGGATATTGCCCGGTGGCGTGGAGCGCGGTTTCATACGCGCCGAGGCCTTCCGTCTTGCCCGTGCGATTCCCGCAAATGGCGAGCCTCTCGGAGTGGGTAAGTCCAGCGGCGAAAAACGCAAGATGTTTAGGGTATAACTCGCGCCGAAGGGGCCCTCCATCCGGATAGAATCGATCGATCTTTCGACGATCACGCCGGCGACTCTCCGCCGCCAGCTCGGCGAGCGTTCTCAAGTTTAGTTGTGGTCGCGATAAGGCCGGCGAGTTCGTCATCGGTGAGCACGGACAGTTCAGGGTTCACAATCGCGATGGGCCCTCCGGCGGGTCCGGAGATTTCGGCCGAGACGCGCGCCGCATACTTTTGCGGCTTCGCACTCTTCAGCAGGAATTGCAGCAGACCATCGCTATAAACTCGGATCGCGCCGCAGGGTTCGCCCTGATAAAAAACACTTTCGAGCACGCCTTCGTTGGCGCGCCGGATCGCTTCGCCTTCGAGCACGTCCGCGAATTCATCAATCGCGGCGTTGAAATCTTTTCGATAAGCCGCGGAGCTTGCCATCCATCGGTAATGGAGGCAACGGTGCATCGGCACCGCGTCAGCCGCGCGCCTTACGCTTCCGACCTGGCGGTATGCCGCGAGGAAGGCTTTGGCCTTCGCGTTGGCAGAGGCCCGGCTCACCGAAAGCTACCGCGCAGCAGCATAAACACGAGCACGAGGATAAGCACCGTGCCGAGGCCGATCCCGCCGCCATAGTGCGGGCCCCATGCGCCATAGCCGTACCAGCCGAAGCCGCCGCCGAACAGCAGCAGGAGCAAAAGAATCAGGAGGAGCATTTTTTACCTTCCGTGTAGATCGTTTCGGGCATGATCGTTTCGACCGTCTCGCCCGTAAGCATGCGTGCGAGACGATGCGCGGCGCGCGCGATCGCATCCGGTGCGGGCCGTTTGCCGCCAAGGAACCGCCCGAATTTATCGCGCGGTTGCCCGTGGCCCTTTTTCGTTTTACGCTTCACTTCGCGGCGAGTTTCCTACTTGATGATTTTCGTCAGCACGAGCGCCGCCGGCACTGCCGGCACTTCCGCCGTCATTTCGACCGCATAGCCCTTCATGCCGACCAGGAGCGTTAGTTCCTGTACGCGCCGCTCCGCCGCGTGAACGCGAGCCCACAGCCGCGCATCGACCGCGGGCGTAACCGGGCTAACCACCCGCCGCAACTCGTCGCGCGCTTCATCGCGCTCCTGGATGATGCGCTCATAGGATGCCCTGGACAGAAACATTTAAACCCCCAGCGGACTTTCAAGCGCCGCCCACATGGCCGCCGGCAAATGCGATTCGAACCTCTCGCGATAAACCGGCTTTTCGATGTACCAGGCGGTTTCCAAATTCTTGTTGTTGTGGTTCCAAAGCATGTAGCCCGCGTGCGCATTGGTCGCCGCATCGAATAGCTCTTTTTCGTCGGTGATTCCGAACGTCTTCAGATAGCCCGCGCCGAGCGCGAGCATGTCGATTTGCAGGAGCCCATAGGAGCGGTCACCCGTCGCCGTGTCGCCGTTGAACGCCGCCGGATTGCCGCCCGACTCTCGAAGCGCGATCGCCGTCATGGTGATGGCAACCGCCGGCGGAAACCCGGCCTTGCGCATCGTTTCGAAAATCGCCCGCGTGGTCATCAGCATCACGCCGCCGCCTTTACGACCGTGTCGGCGTCCAGTTCCACCGAAACGCTGCGCTGCAGGATTTCGATCGAGACCACGACGCGCAGCGTGCCGCGGGTCCGAACGATCACGCCCGACACGCCCGCAAGTGCTCCCGATTCGACCGTGACGCGTTCGCCGAGGACAAACGGGCAAGCCGTGGCGTGTAGCTTCGAAGCTACAACCAGGCGGACATTTTCAATCTCGGCATCTGCGATGGGTTCGGGATTAAACGAGTTGGGCAGCATTTGAATGACGCCGCGCGTGCAGCGGGCATGATGGATGTCCACGCCCTCGCCGAGCAGCACGAACAGATAACCGGGAAACAGCGGGCGCGCCGTGATTACGGTGCGGTCCGTCCACTTGACCGTTTCAGACCAGGTTGGAAGGAACACGGCGTAGCCCAGCCGCGCGAGCGCGTCACGCACTTTAAATTCGCAGTTCGAGCGGAGGCGTAGAGCAAACCAGCGTTTCGGATGGGGCGCGGGCTCACGGCTCTGGGCCGAATCGCTCGCGCCCGCGGAAGTGGGCTCGCCGTGTGAAGCCGGCGGAACGCACTCCGTCGCGTTGGTCCCATGGGGATGAGATCGTTGCAGCATCCACAGATATAGTCACCAAACGCGAAAATGCGAGGCTTACGGTTTGCTCTTTTTGCGGGTGCTTTCGAGCAGAGCGCGCAGACGCGTTTTCGGCTTCGCTGGGGCCGTCTCCGCCGCTACCGCCGCCGTCGTAATTACCAGCTCCGCGGCAACTCCGGCGGCCGTGTCGGCGACCGCTTGCGCGACCACGGACGCGCGATCCCTGCCCAGGATGTCCTGCGCGCGTTGGTCCTTGATTTCGGCCAGCGCGCCGGCCGCGTGCGCGGCGGTGAGGAGCTGCCCCATCCTGCCGTCAATGTCGATGTGGATATTCTCCAGCTTCGCGCGGTTGAGCATGCCGATAATGGCCGCGGCCACGCCGCCGATTGCGCCGATGATGCCCGGAATGCTGCGCACGATTTCAATTTTCAAAATGGCGTCCATTGGAATTTTTATACCTCGGGTTTTTCGAACGTCTTGAGAGACCGGGAGCCCGTCGCGGTGATCGCCACGACCGCGGCCACGGTCGCCGGCGCGACATTCTTCTCAAGAGCGTCGAGAGTCGTCGTCGCGAACAGTGAGTACGCCTTCGCGCCGATCATTTTCACGAGCGCGGTAAGGTTCACACAGCGCATGTTTGCGCACGGGCCCAGTTCGGTGATGAACTTCTCGCCCGTGACGGTCCACGAGAGACCAGGCGCAACGGGACAGCCCGCGCGCAGCGCCTTTTTCAAAACTTCAATGCGGGCGAGTTTCTGCGCGTGCGGTGCCATCTCTTTTACCAAAGCGCCTAGCTCGTCAGAGATCGGCGCGAAGGGATCAGGAGTCGGCGGAGTTGTCTTTTTAACCGGCATGTCACAGTAGTAGTCACCAAAACCGATTTTTGTGGCGCACGTCCGATAAAGGGCGTAGCGTGGGAATATATGCCCCCCACCGTGTTTGTGTTCGTGACTGATTCGCCCGCGCTCGCAGACGGGATTATGGATCTGGTGACGGGGAAACAGGCGAACTTGCTGGCAAACGTGCTAGCGCAAGAACAGGCCATTGAGAAGCAGGCCGAAGCTATCTCAACAGGGCCACCGATTCCAAAGTAGCCCCGGAAAATTCGGGCGTCCCTTCGTCACAGGAGACCTATCGCATGAACCGAAAAGAATTCCTCGCCCGGCTGCAGAACAAGCCGCGCGGCCTTGCCCTCGAAACCGGGCTCAACTCGTCGGCACCCGACGCGATCCAGCAATTTGCGACGGCGATTGCCGCCTCACAGACGGCGACCGCGGCCGCGGTGACCAATCTCGGCGCGGGCGTCCTCGTGCTGGATCAGATGATTATTGCGTTTCAGAACACGCCCGGCCAGTTGAGCGCCGCGGACCAGGCGTCCCTTAACGCGATTCTGGCGCAATCCGCCGCCCTCGCGACGCAGGTTGGAGCGATCTCCGTCACGCCGCCGGGAGCGACCGCGCCCGTTACGCCGCTGCCCACGACCACGCCGTAGATATCGCGGGCGCGATTGACCCCTTCTTCTTTCGCGCGTCAGCCGCAGGCGGGCCCGCTCAGACACGGGCCCGTTTACCTTCATGCCCTGCGAAAGGACGCGAAACATCGCGAAAGGAAACGCAATGAAACGAAAGGAAGCGAAATATCTTCCCACCCGCCGCGCATTCTTCGCCGCCCTCTTCGCGCCTGTTGCGGCGCGCGTGCTGCCCAGGCCCCAGCCGCCGAGTTTCTTTCCTTCCCCTGGCTACGCCTTCAGACTCCAGCAGGCGGGCCCGAA
>Ga0182012_10005562_pt1 | contig 13029 bp, 11 predicted proteins | sample 612S2SmetaG_FD_120486 | JGI IMG/M metagenome (GOLD analysis project Ga0182012, IMG submission 120486) | Permafrost microbial communities from Stordalen Mire, Sweden - 612S2S metaG | ecosystem: Environmental > Terrestrial > Soil > Wetlands > Permafrost | place: Sweden: Stordalen | collected...
ATAGGGTGGCGGGGGATCGTCGTTATCCCAGCCGTCCCACGAATCCCAAGTGGGAGTGGTGTTGGTGTTGTTATTAGCGGAGGCGGTCATTGTCTTGGCGGCCTCGTTGGCTTTGGCAGCTTTAGCGGCTACCTTCTTGGCAGCGCGCTCGGCGGCGCGTCGGATGGCACGGTCTGACATTGGATTGGGTCCTCGTTCCTGGTTAAAAAGTAACCCGGCCGCCGAGTTGGCGAGAACGAAGTTTATCTTTGTGGAGGCGGCCAAGTGGGCTTAAGTTATTTGGAATCAGGGGCGGACGGGGATTTGAAAAAAAATCACATCTGCTGTGACCGGCTTTTTTGAAAGGACGGTGCCTAAGAAGATTAAGGCTGCTGAGAGACCGCATCGGATTACCATTATCCTGGCTCTATTTGCTGCAGCGCTAACGGCGGCGGCCCTGGTGTGGAATCATTCACCACGAGAGCAACAACCGCCTGCAGCGAAAACGCAAATTCCAACGCAGGCCCTGCAGATAGACAAGATCGATCAGAAAGTGCAAAACGGGAACGCCGTGGCTGGTGTGCAGGGAAACGTGACTGTTGACAAGCCGGTAACCGAGATCAAAACAAAGCCTCGGACTGATTGAACAGGCGGGGGGAATACTGTTTCGTCACAGGTAATTACCGCCTGCGTCTAGCGAAATAAGTGCTAGGGGTCGCGACATGGACAAAGGCCATCAGATTCGGCAGAGGCGCCCCAAGAAACGCAGCCATTAATTTTCAGTGAAATCAACCTTCCGCATATATTTTTTTCTCCGAACTGAACCCTAAAGCAATATGATTCCCTTGTCTGTGTGGTCCCCGTTCTCGGACCGGCCTATCGCCACCCTGCATAAACTCGTTCTGAGTTTTGGCGTGGCTCTATTCTTTTCCTCATTGACTTTGGCTGACCAAGCCAGCTACCTAAACGCCGGCGGCACGACTCTGGCCGGTGGCAACACCGTGGTCTCAGGGGTCAGTTCGCCCGCCGGCACTTTGACCATCGGCAACGCCGCAACGGGAGGAAGCCTCTCTTTTCTGTCGTCGGACGGCACCACTAATTTGACGGCCACGTTCAGCGCCGCCTCACTGGTCGAAAGCTGCTATGGCGGGGGACGGGGCGGACACATCACGTGTGGCTACACCTTGAATGGGACCTTTCAAGGCACGATCACGATCAACGGTTCCACCCAAGCCATCCTTGGAACCACGTACCAAGTCTTCGGCACAGGCGGCGTTGCTGCTTCTGGTATCACCGGATGGCACTCCGCGTATTCGCCCTTCTATTACACCGATTCAAACACCATTTACCGGTCTGACGATCTGAAGGGGACCAACCAAGTTGCTTTCAGTGGCCCACAATCGTTCTTCTATCCCAGCAACTTGACAGTTGACGCACAAGGCCGGATCTATGTCGCCGATGGCTACTGTCGCATCATCCGTGTGGATGATATGAACGGGACGAATTGGACGAGTTATGGCTCCTGCGGATCGGGCGGTGCCGGTCTCTTCGGCAACATCTCGCATATGGTGATCGATTCGCTCGGACGTATCTATATCAATGACACCAGCAATTCACAAATCGTGCGCATCGATGATATGAACGGCACGAACTGGACAACGTTCAACAATATTGGTTCCGGCACGGGGCAAATTAGCGCGGGTTTTGGCAGTATCGCGGTGGATGCGAATTTCCGTATTTACATAGCCGACACTGGCAACAATCGAATTGTTCGGATGGATGACATGTTGGGAACGAACTGGACTGCGTTGACTCAGTCGCCACAATTCCCGGGCTACTACTACACGATCGTCAGTCCTTCCGTCTTGGCGGTCAACGCTCAAAATCAAATTTTCTTTGTGGACACCACGAGCCTCGTGCGGGTGGACGATATGACTGGCACCAATTGGACGATGGTGGGTCTTGGGAGTTGTCCCTCCTCGTCTCTCAGTGTCGATTACAGCGGCACGCCGTTTGCCAGCGCGGGGCAGTTCTTCACCGGCGGGGGCATGTGTATCTTCCCGGGAATGTCTACCTCGTTGGCCTCCTCCGGCACCGTTGGCGCGAGCGCAGGACCATCTTACGTTTGGGGTGTCACGCCGGCTCCGCTATCGTCGCCTCTTCCACCGGCCCTTTCGTTTTCGCCTAATAGCTTGAACTTTGCCAACCAGAACGTCAACACCGTGAGCGCCTCGCAAGCGGTGACACTCAACAACTTTGGCGGGAGCCCTCTCAACGTTTCTTTCGCGCCGACCAACGGCTACACGGTGACGAGCAATTGTCCTGCCAGCCTGATTGCGGGGTCGTCCTGCACAGCCTCGGTTTCCTTCGCACCCAATTTGACGGGTGCCATCCCAGGACTTGTCAACATCAACGATAACTCGGGTAATCTCGGCAGCACGCAAACGGTTTCAACCTCCGGCTTTTCCACGGCGCCCGCGCTCAACGTGGCTCCGGCCGCACTCACCTTCCCGGGGCAGGTTGTCAAAACCACCAGTGCGGCGCAAAGCGTGGTTCTGCAGAATACCGGCAATGGACCGCTCGCGATCAACTCAGTGGCTGCGCCTGCACCCTTTGGTGAGACGAACAATTGCGCCACTGTCTTGCCTGGTGCGGCCTGCACCGTGAGTGTCAGTTTCACACCGCAATCGGCAACCTCCTTTACGGGTGCACTCGTCATTGCTACTAACGCAGGGGCAGCCAGTGTGCCGCTCGCCGGCTCGGGAGTCGCCACAGCTTCGGTGGTTACGGTTTCCCCCGCCGCCCTTCTCTTCCCGCAGCAATTCATCGGCAGCAAAAGTGCGGCTCAAACCATTACCATCACCAACACCGGAAAAACCGCTGTCACCAGTAAGGGAGTCAGTGTTACAGGTAACTTCTCTGAGACCACAACCTGCACTTCTTCCCTGGCAGCAGGCAAGAACTGCAGCATCTCGGTTTACTTCTCGCCTACAGCGCTCGGCACTCTGTCGGGCAAAGTCAGCGTCGCGCTCTCCACCGGCACAGCCACAGTCTTTTTGAGCGGCACCGGTACCGACGGCTCTCTGCCCAACGCGCTCACCGTTACTCCGACCGCCTTGACGTTTTCGAACTATGTTGTGGGCGACAACCCCTCGCAGACCGTCACTGTCACCAACGCCACTCAAGCTGCCGTCGGAATTGGCAGTATTACAGTGAGTGGCGATCCGTCGCTCACCCAGAAAAACAAGTGCTCCTCAATCTTGGCGGCCGGTGCGAGTTGCACTATTAGTGTCACCTTCCGGCCCACGGTTGCCGGGAGCTTCAGCGGCACGTTAGTTCTGTCTGAGAGTTCCGGCTCTCAAGACTTGGTGTCGATCTCAGCTTTTGCTTCTATCTCGGGCAATTAAGGGAAGTCAATCAATTAGCCAAAGTGGGAGAGAGGCGTGGCCGCTCTCCCCTATTCGCCTTTCACCACCTGTGACGTTCATCTTGGGAAAGTGAACAGTTCGACGAGCACCCTCACGCGCTCTTTCTGACGGCTGGGCGGAAATCGCTTGGTTCTGGTGAGCTCGGCGATACCGTGAAGGCTGGCCCAAAACAGTTCCGATAGAATCTCTGACTTCGCGCCCTGCCCCTTAAACAACTCCAGGAGTTGGGCAAACGCAAATCGCATTTCCGGCGGAGTCGACGCGTTCGCGAATGGTACGTTCAGGCTAAGCGAGAACATCACTTCGTACAGTGCCGGGGAAGACGCGGCGAACTCCAGATATGCGGCGGCGACCGATTCGAAGGTTTTTCCACCCTTTGCCCGTTGCCGCGCCTTCTCCAAAGCCAGGCCGATCTCCTGGAAGCCCTCGATGGCAACCGCGGCAAGAATTCCTTCGCGGCTTTCAAAATGAGAGTACAAAACCGGCTGGCTGTATGAAATTTCATCGGATAGCCGCCGAACGGTTACGCTGGCCCACCCTTCCCGCTCCGCGATTCGTCGTGCGGCGGCGATGATTTGTGCCCGGCGGGCCTGCTTGTCACGCAGTTTTCGTTCCGCAATTCGGTTAGCTGCCAGAGTTTGTGCCATTGATAGAAATTATAGCGCTGCTAGAACTATGAAACTTTTCCGAACGCCTGGAATCTGATATAGTATTGCTAGCTTTTCTAGTATCGCAATATTTGAATGACGAGGAAAAAATCAATGGACACGACAACAGGCTTAGATCGTTCGACTTTGAGAAGGAATTCGCTGCTCTTCTGGTGCACTTTCGTGATACCGGTAGCGATCATCGGGATCGGCATCAACTTCATCCTCAACCCGGTTGGTGCCTCCACTGCCTACGGCATTCCGATTCATGACCCCGCCGCCTTTCCTTTTATGTGGGTCAAGGGAATTCGCGACATCTTTTCGGGCCTGGTGATCCTGACGTTCCTCTGGAGGGGAGACCGGCGCACCACTGCAATCCTCTTCGCCCTTGCCATTTTCATCCCTATCGGCGATGGGCTGGTCATTCTGAGCCATCTTGGTTTTGCGCCGCCCATCTTTATTCACTGGGGAACAGCGCTCTATATGGCGATTGTTGCGGTGTTTCTTTTCAAAAGGAAGGCCGCCTGATGGAAGTCCTGAATGTTGTTGCGATCATTGTCGCGGGTTTAATGATTGGGAGTGAACTGGGGGTTGCGGCGTTTGTTCACCCAACTCTTAATCGGCTCCCCGATAACGTTCATCTGCCGGTGGCAAGCGCCCTTGCTCGTGTGTTGGGGAGATTCATGCCGTTTTGGTATGGTCTTGTGTTGTTGCTTACTTTAGCTGAGGTCTTCCTGCAGTGGCACCAATCCGGCCGTTTGCCGATCTGGATTGTGACGGCGGCCCTTTTGTGGGCGTTGGCGATCGTGTATTCGATCACTGCTTTGGTGCCGATCAACAATCGTATTGCCTCTTGGGAAAAGACCGCGCCACCGGCCGATTGGAAGACATTTCGGAACCAATGGGACCGGCTTCACCGCTGGCGGGTTGTGCTGCTTACCATAGCCTTCGCTTTTCTAATCGTGTGATTGTTAATAAGGAGAATCAATCATGAACATTCCAGATGATAATCTGAATCGCAATTTGCTAGTGGCGTCTGCGGACGACCCCACGGCCGTCCATCTCAGTTTGGTCGGAAACACATACACAATTCTGGTGAGTAGCGACGACACGGCGGGGCGCTATTCGCTCATCGATATGTACGTGCCGCCAGGTGGTGGCCCACCTCCACACAGGCACGATTTTGAAGAGTCTTTTACCGTGCTGGAAGGCGAAATTGAAGCAACGTTTCGCGGCCAGAAGGTGACTGTGAGAACGGGGCAGGTGATTCAGATTCCCGCCAATGCACCGCATCAATTCCGGAACAACTCTGCGCAGCCGGCGCGTCTGTTATGCATATGTTCGCCCGCGGGGCAGGAGGGGATGTTCAGGGAACTCGGAGTCGAGGTGTCAACTAGAACCATGGCGGCTCCAAAACCAGACGCAGCTACAGCGGAGTCGTTCAAAGCGAAGGCGCAAGCACTGGCTCCGAAATACAAGACCGAGTTTGTGTAGCCCGAAGGTTTGTCGGCGATGTGAGACTGGCTGGGCGCTAGCGCTTCCCTCCCAATACCACCTGACCGGGCATCGGCTTACTGAACATTTCGGGCTGTAACTTGACGTTGTGGGTAATCTCTTTGATCCGCAAATCCTCGCCGCGTCCTTGGGGTTCGGTGGTTGTATGAATGATGTGATAGGGCATCTTCACGCCGTCCAGCTCGCGATAGTCGAGATAGTCGACCGTGTTCATGAAGTAAGCGGAGATCTCACCCTTCTCTTCCACGCGGCGCAAGAGGTGAGTGGCGGCGTCGAAATAGAGTTTCGTCGCGGCTAAATTGTTTGGCGCCAAAATCACCTCCATCTTTTCTCCGTCGATTTCTTCTGCAGGCGCTGGGTCTAACTCAGAGTAGAACTCTTTGATGTGCACGTAGCGGAGCGGATTCGCCTCCATTTCGAGGGGTAACTCGGAGCCGCGCACCAGCTTTTTCACCTTGCTCTTGGACGAGAGGGTCCAGGCGTGTGCGCCATCGTAGCCGGTGCGTTCCTTCTTGCTCACCGATAACACTTTGTCGGGCTTCTCCCAGTAAAGGGTCAGATCCTTGGCATGGCGGACGTCCACTTCGATCTCGCGGGTGGTGAGGCGGTCGACTGCCTCTTGGCCACCGACGGCCCTCACATAATCGCTCAAAATGGCCTCTGGGGGACGCCCGGCTGGAGCTTGCTGGGCAATAGCTGCAGAGGGAATTGCCATCATCACGATACAGAAAATTCTCATGGTTCGTCATCCCATGCTAGCGATTTGAAGGCAGAAGGGCCATTTTCGTGCCTTTTCGGTACAAAAAATCGGCTATCACGCTGAAATAGTTGGAAAAAGAGAGTATTCTATTCCGCCTAGCACTCAAGTGAAGAGACAATCCTGCCGATAAGGAGAGCGTAGGCAGATGTATGAACCTAGATCTAAGTAAGACTAAGAAAATCGTTTCCATTTGCGAGACCCAACCGCTCACCGTTCACGGCTTACAGCACTTGCTGGAATCTACGGACGATCTGGCTTTTGGTTCCGCCCACGCATCGCCCGCTGAGTGGATGCTCAGTTCGGGCGCGGATAAAACAGATGTGCTGGTGATTGACAAAGGCTTAGGCGCCAAGACGGTGCTGGATGCTCTCAATCAGTTGCCGGCCGAACATGGGCAAAACCGCTCCACCGTTCCAGCAGTTGTGGTTTGGGGTATGTCCGTAACAGAGGCTGAAGCTCTCCGGTTCCTCCAATCCGGCGCAAAAGGCATCATTCGAAAATCGGCGGACATCGCCACGGTATTAGCCTGTCTGCGGGCCGTTTCACAAGGCCGCAGTTGGATGCAAGATTCCGTTTTCCGCGAAGCATCGACCATGGACGCGCAGGTCCGGACCGACCTGACGCCGCGCGAACATCAAGTGATGGAGCTTGTTGAACAGGGCTTCAAGAACCGGGAAATCGCCCAGGAATTGGGTATTCGCCCCGGGACTGTGAAAATTCACTTGAAGCATATCTTCGAGAAGACAGGTGTGCGAGGCAGACATGGATTGGCCCTCAACGGCCTCCGGCAAAAAGGCGTTATTAGCCTGCTCGCCTCGTAGTTTTAGGGGTCCGCCCCTTCTCTCTTGACAGATAGCGAATAAAAGGCGAAACTATGCCTGGAGGGTTCGTTCCAGGTGCCACAGGCTGCCTTTTCCCGTGCTTCCGGTCGTCCGAACGATCTCGTTCGTCTAGTCGGAATTGCTCGCATGGCTGCGGAAAGCAGCGTGCTCATCGAAAAGCGTCGCGTTGAATACAGAAACTTAGCGACGCGTAAATGGCTGAATCGTTGCCAATCGGAGCGTGTGCCTTTTGATTGGACGATCAACCCTTATCGCGGCTGCGAGTTTGCTTGCAAATACTGCTACGCGCGCTACACTCACGATTTTCTCGAACGTCATGACCCGGCGGCGTTCGAGACCGAGATTTACGCGAAGGAATGGAACGCGGCTGAGTTTCAAGAAGAATTGAGATCGGTCAAGGCGGGTCAGATGATCGCCATCGGTACGGCGACTGATCCGTATCAGCCGGCAGAGCGGCGTTTTCTCAGCACGCAGAATTTGCTGGAAGCGATGGCTGGCTTGCGGGGCGTTTCTATTTGTCTCACCACGAAGTCGAATCTCGTTGGCCGTGATGTGGCTCTCTTTCTTGCACTGGCGAAGCACAACCGCGTGCAGGTCACGGTCACTGTTACCACCACGAATCGCGCATTGGCTCGTTTGACGGAGCCATACGCGCCTAGTCCTGAAATGCGTCTCAAGGCTGTTGCCAAACTCGCGGAAGCGGGTGTTTCTGTTGGTGTGATGGCGAGTCCGATCCTGCCGTTGATTACCGATTCGGAAAGCAATCTGTTGGCTGTTGCGCGGGCTGCCAAAGAGGCGGGTGCGCAACGCTTCGGTGCGCATGTGGTGTTTCTCCAGCCGACGGCGCAACGGGTGTTCTATCCGTTTCTAGAGGAACACTATCCTGAGCATCTGGCGCGTTATCAGCGGAGCTTTCGCGAGGGCGCGTATCTGAGTGGCGCATATCCGGAAAAAATGCGTTGTCTGGTGCAGGATATTCGGGCGCAGGTGGGATTGTTGGCGCGGGAAATGGATAGCGAGATAGTGCCGGTCGCTCCGCCTGCCGAACAAATGTTGTTGTTCTGATCACCTGGATAGCGATGTGATGGTTGCTTTCCGCGAGTGACACCGGAGCAAGTCCCCACTTTACTTGCCGCGCTCCGGGCGCTAAGGCGTTCAGCAATTGCGACTCCAGTGATATCCTCGGCCTTGTGCAGATCTCATTAGCCAATAAGTCAGCCATCGTCACGGGAGCGGGGCGGGGTATCGGTCGCGCTATCGCAGAGACACTGGCCAAAGCGGGCGCGTCGGTTCTGCTCACGGATATCGATGAGCCGGCGCTTGTCGAGGCGAAGGCAGCCATTGAAGCGGCCGCGCCTGGAGCAAAGCTCTCCACCATCGCGGGTGACGTGACCGCGCCTAAGTTTCCGGAAGCGGTTGTCGCACAAGCGATCAAGGATTTTGGCGGTCTTGCCATTATCGTCAACAACGCGGGCTACACCTGGGACAGCGTTATTCAGAAGACTACCGACGAACAATTCCAAGCCATGCTCGACATTCACGTGGTTGCGCCGTTTCGATTGCTGCGTGCGGCTGCACCTTGGCTGCGCGAGACCGCTAAGAAGGAAGCGGAAGCGGGCAAAATCGTGATGCGTAAAGTGGTGAATATCACGTCCATCTCAGGGTTGGGTGGCAATGCCGGACAATCCGGTTATTCTTCGGGCAAAGCGGCCATCGTCGGACTCACGAAGACCATCGCAAAAGAATGGGGCCGCTACAACGTGACGGTGAACGCGGTGGCGTTCGGCATCATTGACACACGTCTTACGCGGCCCATGGAAAACGCGGAGACGAAAATTGCCATCGGCGAACGGGAGGTGCAGGTTGGCATGCAATCGCAAGTGAGAGAACAGGTGGAACGCTCCATTCCATTGGGCCGAATGGGCACGCCGGAAGACGCGGCGAATTCGGTGCTATTCTTCTGTTCGCCGCTGTCGGATTACGTCACTGGCGAAGTGCTGGTGTGCGGCGGCGGCGTGCATTTCTAGATCCGTCTCAAACGACAGGAGCGGTCTTCTTCGACCCTTTGAAAATCTGTAGAGCTGCGGGGATCAGCGAGATTACGATAATGCCCAGAACGAATTTCTCGAAATTGCGCTGCACGATGGGCACGCTACCCAACCAATAACCCAGCAGAATCATCGAAGTCACCCAACCAATTGCGCCGACGATGTTGTAGGTGAGGAAGCGCACGTAGTTCATTTTACCAACGCCGGCGATGAACGCGGCAAACGTCCTGATGATCGGCACGAACTTGGCATAGATGATGGTCTGGCCGCCATGCTTTTCATAGAACTCGTGCGTGCGATCGAGATATTCCTGGCGGAAAATGCGCGATTTGCCATTCTTGAAAAGCGCGTAACCCAAGGTGTTGCCCAAAAAGAAACCCGATCCGTCGCCGAGGATGGAAGCCGATGCCAGCATGGCTATCATTGCGCCGATCGGCAATTTGCCGGCTCCCGCCACTACACCCACGGTGAACAGTAAAGAATCGCCCGGTAGAAAGAAGCCGACCAACAGTCCGCTTTCCGCGAACACAATAAGGAAGAGAGCGGCGTAACCAAGCCAGCCACTCAGCCCCGTGGACAGGAGCTGAATTAACTGCTGGGGATCGGTCAGGCTGCGAATGAAATGCAGAAGCGGCGTTAGCAAAAAGATCCTTATCCCTGGTAGTGTTCAATCAAGTGATTGACCACGGAATCGTAGACTTTCACTTTGCCGCGCCGTTTCAGATCATTCACAACGCTATCCATGAAGAGAGGCTGCTGCACTTGCAATTTGGTTTGCTCCAGCCCTTGTACAATCGCCGTCTTGTTGGCCGCGTATTGATTCATGTCGGCCGGGACTTTTTCCGAAACCTTGCAAACAAATTGGTTTTGGCCGGTATAGACGGGGCCTACAATGTCGCCCACATTGGCTTTGAAAGCAGCAGCCAATTGTGTGCCCGAGCCAATGCCCTCGGCCGCGCCATCAATGGTAAACGGAGCAGCTGTCTTGACAGTTGTGCCGTAGCGTTTGGCGATGGCTTCTAAGCTCTCGCCTTTGCGTGCACTGGCGGCGGCTTCTTGCGCGGCCGCGCCAGCCAGACGTTCTGCTTCGCTCTCGGCATACTTCTGGGTCACTTCGCCCTGCACATCGCTGAACTCGGCCGTGTGCGAAGGCGCAATGTTCAGGATCACGGCGAAACCAGACTTGCCGTCTTTGTCATCGGGATAAACGTCAGTCACGGCACCCTTGGCGCTGGTGTGGATGGCGGCTGACAGTTCGCCGTCGGCCGGCAGTTCGGGGATAGGCGCAGTATTAGCAACGTTCTCTTGCTTAATGTCCTTCAGTCCGTACTTGGCGGCAATGGTTGCCGCTTGTAAGGGTGCACGAAATACTTCGGCATGGGCCGCATCCATGTTGCGTCGCAGTATTTCTCCGGCCGCTTGTTTTTTGGCTTCAAGCAGCAGTTGCGGACGGGCTTCGTCAAAGGTCTGCGTGTGCGAATCCTGCTTCTCTTCGACTTGCACGATGTGATAGCCGTATTCGGTATCCACGATGCCGCTCAACTCGCCGGGTTTGAGCGAGAAACAAGCCTTCTCAAAATTCGGCACCATCTGCCCGTGTGTGACCCAACCCAGTTCGCCGCCTTTTTCGGCGGAGCCAGGATCTTCGGAAAACTTTTTCGCCAAATCGGCAAAGTTGGCGCCGCCTTGTAACTGCTTCAGAATCTGTTCGGCCTTGGCGCGCAGAATGGGCGCTTCTTCTTTCGGCTTGCCTTGTGTCTTGATCAGAATATGGCGAACGCGCACGCGCTCGGGTGTCCGAAAGCTATCGATTTCGTCTTGATAGTCTTTCTGCAACTGCGCTTCCGGTACTTGCGCGCTCTGAATATAATCGGCGACCGATCCCACCACAAGATCGTAGGTGCGCTTTTCGGGGACGTTAAAGAGATGGCGGTTCTTGTTGAAGAAATCCTGGATCGCGGCCGGGTTGTTGGCCACTTTTGAGACGAAAGCACTTTTGTCGAATGCGACGTATTGCAGACCCACTTTCAGGTTCTTGCGCTGATATTCGGCGCGCGCGTCGGCGTCGGACACAATGAGCGATTGCCGTTGCAGGTTTTCCAGTCGCGCGGCTAACATGGATTCGCGCTCTTCCTTTTCGAAGGCCGCGGGCGTTACGCCCTGCTGTGCCAAGGCTTGTTCGTACCTGTCTTTATTAAACGTGCCGCCCATCTGCGGGGCAAATCCGTTTTCAATGGCGTCGCCCAGTTCGCTGTCTGAAATGGTCAAGCCCATTTCTTTAGCCTTGTACGCCATGGCTTTCTGCGCGACTAAACGCTCGACAATGCGCGGAATGTACATGGCGACGATGCCTTTAGGAAGGTTCGCCTGCCCTTGAAGCGCCTGCGCCAAGCTTCGTTGCACGTCCTGATCAGTCACCCTTTCGTCGCCGATGGTGGCCACCACGTTGGTGCCTTCCCCGGAACCAGCGCCAAAACCCCCTGGGATCAGGTAAATCAACATGGACGCGGCCACCAGAAGTAGCATCACGCCCAACAAAATCTTCACACTTTTCTCGCGGCTGCGAAACAGATCAAACATGGCTTAAGAAGGAATCTCCTGCTTGGGTCTCTTTGGTATACGCAATTGGCGCCTGACGGCAGCCCGAAACGACCCAAAGTACTAGTATAGCGGTGCGGCGCTCCCCCCTGAGCTTGCCACGCCCTAAATTAATAATCAATACCCTTCCAGAAGTTAGGCTTGTCTACGTAGCCATACCGGTCGGGGTTATTGCGCACCAGGGAGTCGGCCGTTTGGTTCCAGAGTGTGCCGTGCGCATTGAGTTCGCGGTCCTCGATCACGGTCTGGTCTAAGGTGTAGTTGCTGAACTGCTGATTGTTGCGCGCTTGCTCGTCCCAACGCTGTTCTACGCCCTGGTTATAGCGATCATGGGCGGCACTTTCCACTGCCGCGCGGTCCGCGGCCGCTTTGCCGATGGCGTGGATGGCATCGATGGCCGGTTTGGCGATCGCGCTGGCTTGGCCATTGACCACTGCCATGTTGACGTTGTAGCTGCCTAGAATCGCCGCCATGGTGGCGCGTTGGCGGTCTGCTACTTGGAGCGGAGCTACGGTGTAATAGCCGATGTTCATATAAATTCCGCCGGGCCCGAGTTGGCCAGAACAAAATACCGTATTCATCTCCTTCATGCCTTTGCCATCTTGCTCGTCGACGCGGCCCAAGATGTGGGTGCAGCGCTGGGGAGCCAGGGCGCGCACTGGTTCCGAACTCGCAATCTCGAAAGTGGCGGGCGCTCTGCCGCGCTTCTGATGCAGGATCTGCGTCAGATCAATGAACGTCTTCGTCAAATCTCGGCCGTAGGGGTAGTGCAGAAGTTGCGGATTGCCGGCAGCGTTATTTACGGCTAGCATCGGGAAGCCCAGCGCGGCCGATTCGCCATTGGGACCTTCGGCATAAAGACTGCCGCCGCCACTGCCCGGCAGGATTTTCCAACCGTCGGGCAGGGAGACAGAGGCGGATCGGTCGCGCAAAGTGATTTCGTGCAGGGACGCTGCTTTTCCCGTCACAGTTGGGGCGGCGGACGCTTTGGTGGTTGTGGTGGAGGCGGGGGCGGGGTGGGTCTCGCCGGCCGGATGCCAAACGCCCACGAGCGTCTTCAACATAGGATTGATGGTTGATCCAAAGCGCGGCCCGTCATCGGAAAGCACCGCGACCTCCACATGCCCAGGCGCGATCGCGGTGGCGATCAGTAAACCAGCGCGCGGTGCAGTGCCTTGCCGGGGCACAGTGAAGAACACCGCTACCGAATTG
>Ga0182012_10005565_pt1 | contig 13026 bp, 12 predicted proteins | sample 612S2SmetaG_FD_120486 | JGI IMG/M metagenome (GOLD analysis project Ga0182012, IMG submission 120486) | Permafrost microbial communities from Stordalen Mire, Sweden - 612S2S metaG | ecosystem: Environmental > Terrestrial > Soil > Wetlands > Permafrost | place: Sweden: Stordalen | collected...
CCGATGAAGGTGACGATGTTGCCCTCGTTACGGGTAGCGTTGAGGTTGAGGGGCACGAGCGCGTCGACCTTTGTACCGGGGGAGAAAACCGCGCCGAAGTCGAAAGCCCTGGGAAGCACGCCAATGACGGTGGTCTGACTGCCGTTCATGTTGAATGCTTTGCCAACGATGGCAGGGTCGCTGTTGAACTGGCGGCGCCACCATGCGTCAGACAGGACCACAACCGGCAGCGCTCCATCTCGGCCATCTTCTTGCTTGAAGGTGCGCCCCATCGCGGGCTGGACACCGAGCAACTGAAAGAAGTTCGGGATCACCTGAATGCTCGTGGCCTGAACCGGCGCGCCCGCGCCGATTTTAAGGCTGAAATTGTCTGATGTGTCAAAGGCGAAGTAACCAGTCACGTCCTGAAACGAACGTGTGCCCGCGCGGAATGTATCGTATGCGTCGGAAGAATAAGTAGCGCAAGAAAGGCCGCATTTGCTGGGCGGAGGCGCGATCCATACGAGCTGCTCCGCGTGAGGAAATGGCAGCGGCCTCAAAAGCAGCGTGTTGACAACGCTGAACACCGCGACATTCGCTCCGATACCGAGAGCCAGAATCAGAACAGCCACCACGGTGAACCCAGGGTCGCGGCTGAGCGAGCGAACTGTGAATCTCAGATCCTGAATCAGAATGTCCAGCTTCATAAGCCCTCTCGCCTCGCGCTGTTGGTCTTTCGCCATGTTCATGCCGCCGAATTCCACTAACGCTCTTCTTCGCGCCTCTACCAGCGTCATTCCAAGTCGCAGGTTCTCGTCGGTAGCCAGATCGATGTGGGATGCGATCTCCGCCTCGAGATCGGCATCGAGTTTCGGCTTGTTGCGAAATGCCCGCCACCGCTGCCAGGAACGCCGCAGGATACTCATGCCGGTTCGGCCTCCGGGGCTTCGCCGGGCCGCATGGCCATCACTTTGTCCATCACACCCGCAAGACGTTCCCAATATGCGGTCTCTTTTGCGAGTTGCCTGCGGCCGGTCTCAGTAATCGCATAAAACTTTGCCTTGCGATTGTTCTCGGACGTGCCCCAACTGGACGCGATCCACCCATGCTGCTCCACCCTGACCAGCGACGCGTAGATGGTTCCCTGGTTGAGCAGCACCACATTGCCGCTCACTTGCTCAATGCGCCGCGCGATGCCATAGCCGTGCATTGGTCCCATCGCCGCCAGAGTCTTTAACACCATTACGTCCAGCGTTCCTTGCAGCAGATCGAGCTTTTCGTCCGACGTCATTCATACTCCTGTGGTGGCACCACAGAAGTATGTCACAACTTATGTGGTGTTGCCACAGGAGATTGAGAAGCGTGAAAGAGCGAGATGTAATCAAGCATTGAATTGAGGCCATGAGCGTGGGAGTCGCAGTACGCGTGCGGACGGGAATCGACGAGGAGCAATGCCGGCTTCGGGCGGCAATTTCAGTTTGTACCCGCTTTTCAACCGGCGGCAGAACCCCTTCTCCGCGATACTCTTAGACGTTATGGGCCGCATCCGTGTTCTTTCAGACCAGGTAGCGAATCAGATTGCCGCCGGCGAGGTGGTGGACCGGCCTGCGTCGGTTGTGAAGGAACTACTGGAGAATGCGCTGGATGCGGGCGCGAATCGCATCCGGGTTGAAGTGGAGGCGGGCGGCCGCAAGCTGATTCGGATCAGCGACGACGGCTGCGGCATGAACCGCGACGATGCGCTGCTGGCGTTTGAGCGGCACGCGACCTCAAAACTGCGTACGGCCGATGACCTGCTGTCGATTGCAACGCTAGGGTTTCGCGGGGAGGCGCTGCCGTCGATTGCATCCGTGTCACGGGTGACGCTGGAAACGGCGACCGGCGATGAGGCGGCTGGGACAAAAATCGAAATTGCAGGTGGAAAGATCAGGCATGTGGAAGATGCGGCCCTTCCGCGCGGCACTACGATTTCGGTGGGCGACCTATTCTTCAATACGCCGGCCAGGCGGAAGTTCTTGCGGGCAGAGTCGACCGAGCTATCGCACGTGACGGCGCTGGTGACGCACTACGCGCTGGCGCACCCGGAGAAGCACTTCGAGCTGCTGTCGGCTAGCCACACGCTGGTGTCTGCGCCGCCGGTGGCGCGGACGGCGGAGCGGATTTATCAGATTTTTGGAAAGGATACACTGGCGCAGCTTTTGCCGGTGGCGGCGGAGATGCCACTTGAGCGAGCTGGGCTGCCCGATCCTCCACCGTGGAAGCGCGATCCAGATGAGCCGGCGCGTGATTTGGGAAGGTTGCGCGTGAGCGGCTTCTACTCTAAGCCGGAGCTGCAAAAGCTGAATCGGAACTCAATCTATATCTTTGTGAACAAGCGTCTTATCCGCGACCGGCTGATGATGCACGCGGTGATCGAGGCGTATCGGAACGTGATTCCGCCGACCAGTTTTCCGGTGGTCTTGCTGTTTTTGGAGATGCCGGCCGAAGAGGTGGACGTGAACGTTCACCCGGCCAAGACCGAGGTACGGTTCCGACAGCAGAGCCTGATGCATGATTTTGTGCGCGACAGCCTGAGGACGGCGCTGATCAAGGCACGGCCATCGGCAGGTTTTCTTGTAGCCGGGGGGGCGCCCCTGGCTAGTCCGTCGCTGATGCCGCCTGGGATTACACCCCTGCCGGGGTCTCCCGAAGCCGGGCCGGATGGGCTGAAGCCGATCGAGGAATCTGACCCGGTGGCCGGAGCCGGGGACGCGGAGCCTTTCCAATTGACGGCAGAGATGCCGGCGCAGGTGACAGGGCGTCTGCCTTTCGCTGAGTCGGACGCGGGTTCAGGATCCTGGCACGGCCAGCAGCCTTGGGGCGAAGCGCTGGTAGCGATGCTGGTTGCCGGCGAGGCCCACGGCGACACAAGCGGAAGTTTGGGACCGGCTGACATCCCAGGGTTTGAAGGATGTTCACCTGGCCCAAGTGGGGCGGGATCGGCAGGCCATGCCGCAGCCACCACCGCCGCAACGGAGCAGGTTGAGGCGGAGCGAGCTTCGCGTAATCTGAACCATCTAGGCAACTTAAAGCCGTTGGGACAACTAAAGGAGTCCTTCATTCTGGCGGCCGGAGACGACGGCCTTTGGATCATCGACCAGCATGTGGCACACGAAAGGGTGCTGTTTGAGAGGATTCTGCGCGATCGGCAGGTGGAGCAAGTGCAGAGACAGCGGTTTCTGATGCCGATGCTGGTGGAATTGAAGCCGTGGCAAATGGTTATTTTTGCGCAAATTGCAGAAGAGTTGGAAAAGAACGGATTCGAGGTAGAACCCTTTGGCCCTCAAACACTTGCGGTTAAGGCGGCGCCGGTGGGCCTGGAGGGGGCGGCGCTAGAGCGGATGCTCAATGAGGTGATCGAGCAGTCGTCCGCTGGGAGCGAAGAACCCACGCGGAATGAGGATCTTGCGACCCTAAGGTCGAGGGTTGCGGCGTCCATCGCATGCCACTCTGCAATCAAGGTAAATACCGCTCTTGACCCCGTTCGAATGGAGTGGTTACTCTTAGAACTTGCCAAGACGCAGCACCCAACAAGTTGCCCGCATGGACGTCCAATAGCTTTGCTGTATTCTTGGAAGGAGATCCAGCGGGCCTTCCATCGCATCTGATTCGCGTGGAAGGTGGCAAACCCTCCTCTCAGGGGAGAGGGCAGCCCGGCGCCACTGGCAGCCTGGAAGTGAGGTTTTTCTTTGACAGCAGAGCAATTGGAAGCATCACGCGCCGAAAGGATGCGCCACAACGGACATGGGCCCCTTACTTTTGAGGATGCCCGTACATGGATTGAAGAGACTGGATTGTGTCTCTTTCTCCCGAAGCGGCAGTTTTCTTCTTCCGTAGCGCCATCATTTGTCGAGGCGGTCGCCGGTCACCGGGACGCGACTCCTGATCCCCAACACATCGTGCTCGCCGAAGAGTTGCTGGTCCGCCTAGAAACGGCCGATGTCGCGGTGCGCCTGAATCTTCAGGGCCAGCCGGGTGAGCAGCCGGATTTCGTGGTCGCGAGCTGGGTACTGCCGTATGTTTACGCATTACGGGGAGATCGTGATTGGCGACGCAGCCCGCAGTTGACAGGTTCGCGCCAGGTTTCTCAGCTGGCCGTGCAGGCCTACAAACTGCTTGAGGCGGGCGACGCCAACATTGCCAGCTTGAAGCACACACTTGGCCGGGAAGTGACCGAAGCAGCCGTGCTGCGGGCGATCACCGAGCTTTGGCAGCAGTTGAGGATCATCCCTGTTATCTCTGCTCCAGGCGAGGCTGCCAAGTGGCAACTCCTGCGCCACCGCTATCAAAAGGCAATTGCAGAAGGAGCTTCGACGTCGCAGGTGACCGCGATCTCGGTGCTGGCTTCAATCTACCTGCAGGCAGTAATCGCGGCCAGCATGGAAGAGGTTGAGCTGTTCCTGGCGCCTCTGACGGCACGGAGCAAGGTGCGCGAAGTACTGCGCGGGCTGGTAGCGACGCGCCAGATCCACACGCTTTCTGTCGGCCATGCAGCACACTTCTATGTGGCAGGCACGCTGCCGGCATTCACAGTGGCGCCAACGCTCTACGCGAGCTCATCGATGTCCGCTTCTTCCTACTTCATGCACGCGCGGGAGCATGAAGAAGATCTGGCGCATCACGAAGCGCATAAGGCGCAGCCGGCAACTTACACGCCAGCGCCCGAAACGCATCGTGCGGTGGAGATTCCCGCCGCAGAGCCCACCTCGGCACACACTTCAAACCACACACCCAGCCACATACCTCGCACTCCGGTAGCGCGCAAGCCTGCTGCAAATGGAAAGCCGCCAGCGGCACGGCCGCACTTCAACCGGCCAGCGACGGCGTCGCGGAACCGCAAGCCAGGACAGTCGTCAGCTTCGAGCAGACCGGTTCGTCGCGCAGGTAGCGACAGCCGGCCGGCGGGGGCAAGGCCTGCAGGAGTCAGGACCGCCGGCACAAGGCCAGCAGGAGCCAGGCCCGCAGGAGCGAGACCTGCGGGAGCAAGATCGAGTGCGCCGCGCCCAGCTGGTTCAGCCCGGCCGACAAGCGGTCCACGCTGGAGCTCGAATGGCACTTCGAGCACCACCGGGAAAAGAACACACTCAGCAAATGGCTCCAACAACGCATCCCGCGCGAACGGCAGCAGCAGGCCGGCGACCGGCAGCCAGAGCAGATCGGCCAACAGCAGCAAGGGCAGGCCGGTAAGCGGCACAGCGCCCCGCAGTACAAAGCCGACGTCCTGGAGCAGGAACGGTCATAGCAACGGAGCAAAGCCAAGCGGCAAGCCTGCGGCAAACGGTCTAAAGCGGCAGGACAAGCGGACGGACAACCGTAAGCCGGCTCTAACGGCTGGGACCAAGGCTGGCAACAGCAAGCGCTACGGCTTTACAGCACGGCCCAAGCCGGAGCCGAAGAAGCGCGGATGAGCCTGTAAAGATGAGTCTGGAAAGCAGCTCTCAGCGACTGCCGGAAGCCAAGCGAACGATCATTGTGGCCATTGATGGCCCTGCAGGCGCCGGCAAGAGTACCATCGCGCGCCATCTGGCCCGGCATTTCGGTCTCCTGAACCTGGAGACGGGAGCGATGTATCGCGCCTTTGCCCTGAAGGCGATGCAGGAAGATGTGTCACTTAGCGACAGCAAGGCTCTGGAAGACCTGGCTGCGGCAACACTCATTCGACTTGAGCCGGGCGACTTTGAGAACCGAGTCCTAGTGGACGACGAAGACGTTACGGGTATGATCCGCAACCCAGCGGTGACCGATGCGGCTTCGCGCGTGAGCGTTCATCCGGCCATCCGAGCCTGGATGGTCAGACTGCAGCAGCAACTGGGCGCGGAGGGCGGCGTTGTGATGGAAGGACGGGACATTGGGACTGTCGTCTTTCCACACGCCGAGGTTAAGATTTTCCTGGATGCGGCTCCTGAAGTGCGCGGGCAGAGGCGGTTTGAACAGCTGGGCCCGGCTCCAACAGTACAGCCGGAGGAAGTGATCCGTGACCTGCGCGCCCGGGACGAGCGGGACCGAAACCGGGCGGATTCGCCACTCAAGCCGGCGGAAGACGCGGTCCTGTTGGATTCAACGAACATGACGCTCGACGAAGCGGTGCAGGCGGCCGAGGTGATCGTTGAGTCGAAGCTGTCAGAGGCGGCTTCGCGGGCCTAAGGGGGATTGGCCAGCTTTGACCGGAGAATCACCCCCTGATGCGATAGGCTCATAAAGTATGGAAATCACCTGCACCCGCTGCCATCAGACAGTCCTTGCGGACAACACCTACTGCCCCGCCTGCGGGCTACCGCAACTGGTATGTTCGGCTGAAGGCGGAATAGGCACGGCCGTCGCCGAACGATTGAACGAGCCGGTGCACGATGCCGGCAGTGTGAACTGGAAGACAGCGCTGCGGGTGGTACTCATGCTGGCGATTCCTGCCGGGATTCTTTCAAGCGAAGCGACGCCGTTTGGGTTGTTGGGCATGTTCTGGATGTTGGCCGCCGCGGCGCTAGCAGTGTTCTTTTACCTGCGCCGGCAACGGCCGGGTTGGATCACGATGGGGGCAGGAGCACGGATTGGGCTGGTAACCGGCCTGGTTGGCGGCTGGCTGGCCTTTGGGATAGATGGGGGCGCGCTCTACTTGCAGAGATATGTTTTTCACCAGGCCGACCAGATCGACGGCGAGTGGAAGACAGCGCTGGTGGCAAGCCAAGCGATGACACAGCAATGGATGGCGGGGATGACAACCCCGGAGCTGGCGCTGGCGCAGTCAGCAAAGGCGCAGGCATGGATGCTTTCGCCGGAGGGTCATGCGGGCTGGGCAGCTTTTGGGTTTGCCTGCGACGCGGCGTTCCTGCTGTTCTTTGCCGTGGCGGGGGGCGCGCTGGGAGCTCGGATCATGGCACGAACGAAGCGACCCGAGGTTTAGAAATTGTTCACCGGCTCCATTCAGGCCTTTGCAACAGACAAACAGCAGCTAAGTGCCACTTCTCCACAGATTGCTGCGACTCTGCATGTTGCCCCGGAGTAGCGACCCCTCGTATGATCCAGCGAAGGATAGGCTGCAGAAAATTATGAGCGAAGCAAATAAGACAGCAAATCTGCGTGTGAAGGGCCGGTTGATGTCCGCGTCGGAGATCGAGCGCACGCTGGTGCGCCTGGCCCACGAGATTGTGGAGAAGAGCAACGGCAGCGAAAACCTGGTGCTGGTGGGCATCAAACGCCGCGGCGTTCCGCTGGCGGAACGGCTGGGCAAGCTGATCTCGCAGATCGAAAAGCGCCCTGTAGCTACGGGCGTGCTTGACATTCAGTTTTATCGCGACGACCTTTCCACGGCCGATGTACGGCCGGTGGTGACCCCGGGCTCAATCGGGATAGAAGTGGAAGGGCGCGACGTAGTGCTCTGCGACGACGTGCTCTACACAGGACGAACGATTCGCGCGGCGCTGGACGCGTTGTTTGACCACGGACGGGCCCGGCGCGTACAACTGGCCGTGCTGATCGACAGAGGCCATCGCGAGTTGCCAATCGAAGCGACCTATGTGGGCAGACATGTGCCCACCAGCAGCCGCGAGATTATCGAAGTTAAGTTCGAGGAAGTGGACAAAGACGAGCAGGTGTTGCTCGTTGAGCGCACTGACTAAGCGACAACGTATCGGCACCCGCCTGCGCGCATTGCGTTTCAGTTGCGAAGCCAATCAAAAAAACCGGACCGGAGCCCGGTGCTCCGGCGAACGCCGAGTATGAACCCGACACCAGCCGCTCGTCGCGCTATTCATCCGCCCCCCGGGCCCACTTCTCCTTTCCCATATCAACCCGGATCGCTGCTCTCTGCGGGCGACCTCTCTCTCGCAGAGATCAGCCAAATTCTGAGCCGGGCGAGGTTTCTGGAGCACGAAGACCCGCTCAAACGGGATCGGATACTTTCCAAGCGCAAGATCGCGCTTCTTTTCTACGAGTCGTCAACGCGCACCAGAACGAGTTTTGAGCTTGCAGCCAAGGCGCTGGGCGCGGATACAACGCTGGTCTCGAGTCTCTCGTCGAGCATCGAAAAGGGCGAGTCGCTGAAGGATACCGGACTGACGCTGCGGGCGCTGGGCGCCGAGGCAATTATCCTGCGCCATAACTCCTCGGGCGCACCTTGGCTGCTCGAGGCTGAGACGCGCCTGCCCGTTTTGAATGCGGGGGACGGCATGCATGAGCATCCTACGCAGGCGCTGCTCGATCTGCGGACGATGCTGACGCACCTGAGGCCGGGAGTGACAGCGGTGGACGCTGAAACACTCGCGGGTGTAACGGTGACGATAGTGGGCGACATTATGCACAGCCGCGTGGCGCGATCGAACATGATGCTGCTGCCTCGGTTGGGCGCACGCGTGGTGCTCTGCGGGCCGAGGGAACTGCTGCCTGAGGTTGCGGGGTTGGTGGGCCCGGGAATGATTCTGGAACGGAACTTTGACTCGGCGCTGCACCAGTCGCAGGTGGTGATGATGCTGCGCATCCAGGGCGAGCGGCTGGCGGGGCTGCAGTTGGATCTTGAAGAGTACAAGGCGAACTATCAGCTCACCGGGCCACGGTTGGCAGCGCACGCACCGAAGGCGGTGGTGATGCATCCGGGGCCCATTATTCGCGGAATGGAAGTGACAGCGGGTGTAGCCGACGGAGTGCAGTCGGTGATCCTGGAGCAGGTAACCAACGGCGTGGCGATCCGGATGGCCGTAGTGGAGCGGGCGTTAACGGCAGGGGGCGCGGCATGACGGCTCTGGTGATTAAGGGCGGCCACCTGCTGGATCCGGCCGCGGGTGTCGACGGGCTGAAGGACATCCTGCTCAAAGATGGCCATGTTGTCGAGATTGCAGGTGCGGGCAAGCTGAAACAGGCCAACGGCGCGGAGGTCGTGGACGCGACTGGGCTCACCGTTGCGCCGGGACTGGTGGACATTCACGTACACCTGCGCGAGCCGGGCCAGGGCTACAAGGAGACGATTGCCACTGGAACCGCAGCGGCAGCGGCGGGCGGGTTTACGACTGTGGCTGCGATGCCAAATACGCGGCCTGTGAACGATTCGCCAGAGATCACTCGCTGGATGCAGTCATCGGAACGCGGGGCCTGTGTGCGGGTGTTTCCCATTGCTGCGGCAACACGCGGATCGAAGGGCGAAGCGATTAACGACTATGCTGCGCTGAAGGCAGCGGGCGCGGTGGCCGTGAGCGACGACGGGCTGCCGATCCTGAAAGACGGCACCATGCGCGAGGCGCTGGCAGCAGCGGCGCGGGTGGGATTAACAGTAATCCAGCATGCCGAGGACACGCGGATGACCGCGGGCGGCAGTATGAACGCGGGGCCGGTGGCGTTCAAGCTGGGGCTGCGCGGGATGCCGGCGGAAGCCGAGACGAGCATTGTGGAACGCGATATCCGGCTGGTGAGCGAGTTGCGCGAGGCGCGTCCACACCTGCATGTAGCGCATACGTCGACCGCTGGCGCAATGGCCGCGGTGAGGCAGGCGCGACGCAATGGACTGCGGGTGACCTGCGAGGTTGCGCCGCATCACTTCCTGCTCACGGACGAGCACGTGGGACTCTACAACACGCATGCGAAGATGTGCCCGCCGCTGCGGTCGGCAGCGGATCGCGACGCGATGATCGAGGCGATTCTGGACGGCGTGGTAGACGCGATTGCCACCGACCACGCACCGCACGCGGTGCATGAGAAGGAAGTGGAGTTTGAGAACGCGCCGAATGGGATCACCGGCCTGGAGACGGCGCTCGGGCTATCACTCTACTGGCTGCACAAGGAGTGGAAGATGCCGATGGGGCGCGTGCTGAGCCTGCTTAGCGCGCAACCGGCAGCGCTGCTAGGCCTGAAAGGCCGCGGGACGCTGGCGGTGGGCAGCTTTGCGGATGTGGTGATCTTTGATCCTAAAGCGGAGTGGAGCTACCGCGCGCGGGAGACGAAGTCAAAGTCGCGGAACACGCCGTTTGACGGCTGGACGATGCTGGGTCGCGTGCGCTGGACGATCAGCGAAGGACGGGTTGTGTACTCGAACCCGGCGTAAGATTCTGAATCGTAAATCTTCGGCGGCACGTTTGGTCCTCACCGCATCCAATTGCCATAGTGCGGATGGGGTTGTGGGAAGGGCTTGCCATGTTGATGTTGTCCGGCGCGTTGCAGTTTGCCCACTGGAGCCTGTTTCTGCTGCGGCTCATGGTGGCAGTTGTGTTTGGAACCAGCGGACTCAGCCATCTGAAAGCCCCACAGGAGCGTGCGAACAGCATTGGCATGAGCGTGGGCGCGACCATTTTCATTGGGGCGGCTGAACTGGCTGGAGCCCTCGGTCTAGCGGTCGGCGTCCTAACTCAATGGGCCGCCATTGGGCTGATTCTGATCATGTTCGGAGCAATCTACAAGAAGGTCGTGGAGTGGAAGACCGGCTTCTGGGGCGAGAAGTCGATGGGATGGCACTACGACCTGATGCTTGTGGTGATGAACCTGGTGATTCTGTGCACAGGCGGCGGCAGCATTGCACTCATGCCGGTTTTGTAAGCGACAATCGGGCCAATTCGGATTGAGCGATTCGATCTAACGAGCTCGCTTAAAGTCCAGCGTCGCCAGGTTCATGTTGCCCTCGGTGAGGATGTGCACGGTGAGGACGCTTTTGCCTGCGGGGAGGCGAAGCTTTACGAGTGCGGGCGCGATATTCCAGTGGTGCCACTGACGCCAGGCGACCGGGTCTGAGGCGTTAAAAGTGGACTCGATCGTGAGCGGCCCGGTGGCAGGCTTGCCGTCGAGGTCGATGGAGATGGTTCCACCGCGATTAGAAGTGTAGAGCAGATCAGCCGTGTAGAGGCCGGCGTGGGCGGCTTCGACGGTGATGTTGAACCACTCACGGGGCTCGGTCCAACCGACGTAGAGCATGCCTTTGGGCGGCGTGACCTTTTCGTAGGGGTTGTTGTCGATCTGGTCGCCATGATCGGGGTATTTCGTATAGGAGATGTCGACGCTTTCGTCTTTGCGGAACTCGTTGAGATAGGTTCCGTCGAGAGGATTGAGGCCTCCGCTGCCGCTGTTCTTCGCGTCGGAGTCGTGATAGGCGACGCCTTCGCCGCCCATGTCGTAGTAAGCACAATAGACCGTGCCGGGGATCTTCTGCGGGCCGCTGGAGTATTTGCTGTCGTGGAACGGCGTGCCTTTGTAGCTCTGAAGGAAGTCGGACTTGGCCCCGCAATACGCCGCCGCGAGGAATAGAGCGAACATCGCAACGTAGAGCATCGGTCGAGCGAAGGAACTCTTCATCTGAAAGGAGCTACCGATCAGCCTTTGCGGCGGTAGAGGATTTGGAAGTCGTAGCCGGGGTTCGCTGGGAAGAGGGCGGCGACGTGGCGCAGGCGCTCGGCAAGGGCGGGCGCGGCCAGCAGCGGATAGTCGCGCTCGCGCAGGTCGTGGTAGTCGAAGTCGACGGCCAGAGAAAGCATGTAGATGGCGAGCGCATCGGAAAAGGCCGAGTCAAAGTAGGCTGAGCGAGCGCGTTCGTCGATAGACTTCTGGCCCTGGCTGGGCTGAATGTCCTGGGCGCGGCGGCGGGCTTCCCAGGCATCCTGGCTGGTCTCACCACGCACCTGGGCCTCGGCCTGGGACCAGGCAAGCGCCGAGAAACTCTCGGGAACTCCGGCAGCCTCAACGAAGTTGTGAGCTACGTTGATGAGGAACTCGAAGGCAAGGCCAAAGCGGTCTTCAACGAGGCGCGTGGAGAGAAACACGGCTTCGGTCGAGCCAAAGGTTGCGTTGCGATGGCAGATGGCACGGTCGCCGAGTTCAACAGTGTAGGAAGGCGCGACGAGGATCTCACCTGTGTCAGCGATAGCCAGCGGAACAAAGTAATAGGCGCGCTGAGCGAGGGCTGCGGAAAGAGTAGAAGGAACTGCACCGACGAGGCGTGCAAGATCGCCTTCAGGGACGCGAGTTTCGCCCCAGGCGGCAAAGTTCACGCCATTTGGAGCTGAGGTGGCTGTGGCCTGCGCGGCTACCTTTTCAGCGGGCCAAAGTTCGACTTGTGCACTGGTGGACATGAATCTGTATTCTAGACGACAGAGGCCCTTGGGATGACAGTTTCAGCACAAAGTGAGCGGAGACCGGGCGGCACGGTGCTTGGGTTCCCGCTCGAGGGATTCGGCCTGTTCACCAGCCTTCTACTGGCGTTTGCCTCGGCTTTCTTCACTTTCTTCGGGACGACCGCGGTGGCGATCTTTTCACTGCTGGGATGGAACCTGATCGGCCACCACACGGTGAACTACGCCGATAGCTATCGGTATGTGGGTTTTCCGGCGAGCGTGCTGGTGCTGCTGGTAGCTCTGCCGCTGTTTGGGACGCTGTGGTTGCGCGCCAAGACACGCGGCTGAGGCGAACTGCCATTTTGATTGGACCCTAGAGGCCTGCGGGGCGCGGGTTTTCCTTGTCGTACTTTGCCACCTGGACCTTGCGGGCGAGGCCTATCTTGCTGAGCAACCAGATGCCCCAGTAGTTGGGGTCGAACTCGTACCATGCGAGGCCGTGACGCGCGCTGACCGGGTGGGCGTGGTGGTTGTTGTGCCATCCCTCGCCGCCCGAGAAGAGCGCCACCCACCAGCTGTTGCGGGAGTCATCGCGGGTTTCAAATCGCCGGCTGCCCCAAAGGTGGGTTGCGGAATTCACCAGCCAGGTGGCATGGAGGCCAAGCGTTACGCGGAGGAAGCCGCCCCAGAGGAGCATGCCAACTGCGTTCTTCCAGCCGCCCGTCCACCAGCCAAGGGTAAAGAGCAAGATGCCGCTCACGGTGATGGGAACCCAGTGGTACTTGCTGAGCCAGACATGAAAACGATCGCGGACGAGGTCAGGGACGTAGCGGGCGAGGACCTCGGTCTGGGCGTGGAGCGAGTTGCCCCATACCATCCAGCCAGTGTGAGCCCACCAACCGCCATCGCGCGGGGTATGGGGGTCGCCGGTGTGGTCACTGAGCTGATGGTGAACGCGGTGTGTGGCCACCCAGAATATGGGTCCGCCCTC
>Ga0182012_10005566_pt1 | contig 13025 bp, 12 predicted proteins | sample 612S2SmetaG_FD_120486 | JGI IMG/M metagenome (GOLD analysis project Ga0182012, IMG submission 120486) | Permafrost microbial communities from Stordalen Mire, Sweden - 612S2S metaG | ecosystem: Environmental > Terrestrial > Soil > Wetlands > Permafrost | place: Sweden: Stordalen | collected...
GACGGTGGCAATAGAGCTTATCTCGCCGGGGAGAGCACGTTGATAAACCGTAAAACCATTGCGTGGGGAATGCCGGATGATCCGGTGCCTCGCACTACCTCGTGTGCGTACGGCCGCTTTCTTGGCACACGAGCCGCGAGTGCCTCTGGGCATCGCGGCATTCCCCGCGCCCTCTTTATTTCGAGGGCGTCAGGTTAATGCAACTCCTCGGGCGCCCGCGCCGCGAGGCGTACAGGCATGTTTGGGTGCGAGGCGCGAAAAGTGCCCCGGCTGTTTGACAATTGAATCGGAAATTCAAGCGGCGGGCCGAAGCCCGCCGCATTGTCTGGCGCGACGTGGGGCGCTGTCGCCGCACTCGCTATGACCTCTTTTTTCCCCCCTCAAGTGCTGCCGCCGGCGGCGGTCGCGACCGGCAACACCTCGCTTGCGGCGCGGTCCGGCGTCTCTTCCTTCCAGCGCACCGAGCCGAACGGCCGCTCCAGCATGCGGCGGACGCGCACCGGGTTGGGTCCAAGATGGAAACCGATCGCGCGCTGATGCAGCGCGCGTTCGGACTGGGTCGAGCGGTTGCGCTGGCGCAGGTAATCGAACCAGGTCGGGCAATGATAGCGCTCGGTCCACAGTTCGGGATCGGCGATATCGCGCGCGATCGACCAGCCATAGGCGCCGTTGCGCTGCCGGCTGAGCTGCACTTCCTGCATCACCCCGTGGAAGGCGCGGGCGTCGTCCTGCGCCACTCGGTATTCGATCTCGACCACCAGCGGCCCGCAGCGGCCGGTCAGCTGTAGCCGCACCTCGGGGTCGGCCAGGTCCTCGGCATCTTCGTTGCGGGCGCCAACCCGCGGCATCCGCAGCCACAATCCAAGAAGCGGCGAGGCGAACATCAGTGCGGCCGAAACCAACAGCGCGGTTTGCACGCCGGCCGCGTCGGTCAGACGTCCCCAGCCCCAGCTCCCGATCGCGATGCCGCCGGCAATTGAGGCCTGGAAGGCGGCGAGCGAGCGGCCGGCTACCCAGCGTGGCGCCGACAGCTGCACGCCGATGTTGAACAAGGCCACCGCCAGCATCCACACCGCGCCAGCCAAGACCAGCGCCGCCGCGGTCAATACCGGTTCGCGGCTCAGCGCGACCGCGGCGATGGCGCCCCCCATCGACAGCGCGCAGGCGCGCACCGCCGCCTCGCCGCTCAGGCGCTTGCGCACCTCGGTGATATTGAGGGCGCCGATCACCGCGCCCATGCCGAAGGCTCCCAGCATGATGCCATAGGTCTGCGCGCCGCCATGCAGCAGGTCACGCGCCACCAGCGGCATCAGCGCCGACACCGAGCCGCCGAGCAGGCCGGTTACGAGCGTTCGCAACAGCACGATGCGGATCGAGGGCGAGTTGGCGATATAGCGGACGCCCGAAACGATGGCGCGGGAAAGCCGCTCGCGCGGCAACCGCGACGGCTCGCTGGTCCGCCGCCACAGGAACAGCACGATCAGGAGCGGGATATAGAGCAGGGCGTTGGCGGCAAATGCGGCGACCGCGCCGGCAGTCGCGACCACGATCCCGCCGATGGCGGGACCGAAACTGCGCGCGATGTTGTAGCTGATGCCGTTCAGCGCCACCGCCGAGGGCAGCGTTTCCGGGGGCACCTGTTCGCTGACCGAGGATTGCCAGGCCGGCCCGAACAGCGCCATGCCGCTGCCGACGATGAAGCAGAACGCCAGCAGGATCTGCGGCGTCACGAGGTTGAGCCAGGCCAGCACCGACAGCGCGGTGGCGCCCGAAAGGGCGATGCCGAGCGAGACCAGCGCCACGATGCGCCGGTCATACATGTCGGCGATGGCGCCGGCCGGCATCGAGATCAGCATGATCGGCAGCATCAACGCGGTCTGCACCAGCGCGACCTTGTCGGCCGACGAGGTCATCTGGGTCATCGCCCAGGCGGCGCCGACGCCCTGGATCAACAGGCCGAGATTGGAGAGCAGGCTGGCGAGCCAGATGCGCCGGAACACCTTGAGCCGCAGCGGCGCGGCGACGCCGTCGGCGGCAAAAAGGGCGCTTTTCGGCGGTGCTGTCATGGCTTGGTTCCGTAGGCGGCGGCGGATATTTCCGCCTTTGATTCCCTCGCGATCGGCAGTGATGCCTGCGAAAGTCCGCTTCTGTCCAGTGGCTAAAGGCCGCTATCCGGCATCCCGCGGGACCGCCAAGGTGCTGTATCTTGAGTATGACGGGTTACGAATTTCGCGTGATCGTAAATAGCCTGACGACCACTGACAGCGGACGCGCGCCGCGCCGGAAAAAACATGTCGCCAGACCTTCAAGCGTTTATTGCGGGACAGATTTGGCTTTACAGTTATCCGGTGACGTACATGGGCATAGAGCTCTATGCCAGAATGACGGTCATTCGGCTGGACGACGGCAAGTTGATGCTACATTCGCCGTGCGAGATCGACGATCGCATGCGCCGTGCGCTCCTCGAACTCGGTGAGGTCGCCTACATCGTGGCCCCCGGTACGTTTCACTATCTGCATGTGCCTTCCGCGCAGGCAGCTTTCCCCGAGGCCGGAACCTTCATTTGCCCGGGGCTCGAAAGCAAACGTCCTGACATGCATTTCGACTGGCTACTGGGAGACAGTGCGCCGGCCATCTGGGCCGATCAGTTTGACCAGGTTCTGGTGCGCGGCAGCCGCTGGATACGGGAGGTGGCATTCTTTCATCGGCGGACCAGGACGCTGATCCTGGTCGATCTGATCGAGAAGTTCACTGACGCAACGCCGCATGTCGATTGGAAGCTAAAACTATGGTGGAAGCTGGTTTTCCACATGTGGAACGCCGCGAAACCAGCGCCGGAATATCAGCTTGGCTGGAGCGACAAGAAGGCCGCGCGCGCCTCGCTACGGCGCATCTTGCAGTGGGATTTCGAGCGCGTCATCGTCGCGCATGGCGACCTCATCGAAGCCGATGGCCGGCATGCGGTCGAAGAGGCCTGGCGGAAACCACTTGCCGACTAGGATGGCGTCGCCGCCCTGTTCAATCGGGAACGGATCGCGGCGCGCCTGGCCGGCGTCGGAGAACCGGATTGCGGTTGGCGAGCTGACGTACTAGCTGGTGGGGGAACCGCGCGCCTTGCTGGCGCCCGGATGGGGCGTGACGGTAGGCCGGAGCGACGCCCAGTGGTTGTCGATCATTTCCCGGGGTGCGCCATGAGCCTAGCCGAAGTCTACGACCTGCCGGTCAAGCGCCGGCCGCTGGTACCGCCGAGCCCACCGCGCGCGCCCGAATCCATGACCACCTTCGGGCGGATGAGAGCGATGCGCGACAACGCGCTCTCGACCTGGGGACAGCGCGCCTACGAAGAGGATATCATCCAAGGCCGCTTTCTCCTGAACTCCAGCTTTACGATCAACGCGCCGGACGCGATCCGGCACGTCCTGGTCGACAACTACGAAAATTACCGGCGGACGCCGCCGACCATCCGCCTGTTGCGTCCGGTGCTGGGCGAGGGTCTCCTGATCGCCGAGGGCCGCGCCTGGAAGCACCAGCGCAGCACCTTGGCGCCGGCCTTCACGCCGCGCGCGGTGGCGACGTTGGTGCCGCACATGATCGCGGTCACCGATGAGACCATCGCGACGCTGTCGGCGGCCAGTGCACAGCCGGTCGATCTGCGGCAGGTGATGCAGCGGATGACGCTCGAGATCGCCGGGCGCACCATGTTTTCGTTCGAGATGGGCCGTCATGGACCGGCGCTGCGCGATTTCGTCGAGGAGTACGGCATGCGCCTGGCGCGGCCGCATCTGCTCGATATGCTGCTGCCGCTGAGTTGGCCGAGCCCGATGGATTTCGCTCGTGCCCGCTTCCGCAAGCGCTGGACGCTTTTCATCGGCCAGCTGATGGCGGAGCGTCGCGCCGCCGGCAAGAACGACGGCGCGCCGCCGCGCGACCTGTTCGACCTGATGGGCGCGGCCCGCGATCCCGAATCCGGCGAAGGCTTCAGCGATGAGCTGCTGGGCGACGAGGTCGCGACCATGATTCTTGCCGGCCATGAGACCACCGCCATAACGCTGTTCTGGGCGCTCTATCTGCTGGCGCTCGATCCGGCCACGCAGCAGGAATTGGCCGCCGAGACGGTGGCTGCGACCGTCAGCGGCGGGCTCGACGTCGGGCGGCTGAAATTCACCCGCGCGGTGGTCGACGAGACCATGCGCCTCTATCCGCCGGCCTATCTGATCGCGCGCGAGGCCGCAGCTCCCGATACCATCGCAGGCCTTCCGGTCCGGAAACGCGACGTCATCCTGATCGCGCCGTGGCTGTTGCACCGGCACGAAAAGCTCTGGCGTCATCCGAACGCATTCATCCCCTCCCGCTTCCTGCCCGGGGCGCCACCACCCGACCGCTTCGCCTATCTGCCGTTTGGCGTCGGCGCGCGGGTCTGCATCGGGGCGCATTTCGCGCTGGTGGAAGCGACCCTGGCGCTGGCCAAGTTGATCGGCACCTTTCGCGTCGAGCTTCTCGACCAGGAGCCGGTGCTGCCGATCGGCGTGGTGACGACGCAGCCCGATCACTCGCCGATGTTCCGTATCACGCGTCGGTGACGCGCATTGCGCGAATGTTCCGGCCACCCCATGTCAACTCGCCATGAGCGATGCCGAGGCCCAGTTCTCCCTCCTGAAACGGACCGCCGACCCCGCGGTGGCCGAGGCGATCCAGCGGCTGGTCGAAAACGGCAGCGATCACGAACTCAACCGCATCAACGCGCTGGATTTTTCGGCGCGGACCGGACTCGATGAAGAGCGGGTCATCTCCGGCTTTCTGCATGCCTCGCGGCTGGGATTGTTCGATCTCACCTGGAACGTGCTGTGCCCCGGCTGCGGCGGGGTTCTCGATGCCCACACGACGCTGAAAGCGCTCCGTCCCGATGACTATCACTGCGGGCTATGCGCTTGCGGCTACGAGCCCTCGGTCGACGAGCAGGTGGAGGTTGCCTTCACCGTCAGTCCGAGGCTCCGGCGCATCGCGGCGCACGATCCGAACTCGCTGCCGATCTGGGAATATTTCAGACAGGTTTTCTGGAGTTCCGGTGTCGATTTCGACAAGGAGGCGTTCGCGACGCTGACCCACGAGGTGATACTCGATGCGCGGGAGTTGCCGGCGCATGAGAAGGTGGAACTGTCGCTGCAATTGCCGCCGCAATTCATCATCGTATTCGAGCCGGTGACGCATGCCTCCCGCTTCATCGATGTTCAGGGCGAGCCGAGTACGGAAACCCAGCAGCTATCGCTGGTCTACAACAACAAGCCGGCAGCGGTCGAAACCACGACCCTGCGTCCGGGACCGCTGTTGCTTTCGCTCGACAATCAGACCGCCGTGCGGGTGCTCCCCACCGTCATGGTGGCCGCCGAGGCGCTGCATCATCTGATCGGCAAGCGCAAGCCGTTCGTCACCGCCAAGCGGATGCTGACCAACCAGACCTTCCGCGACGTCTTCAAGGCCGACAATCTCAACATCGACCAGCGCCTCAAGATCACGTCGCTGACCTTCCTTTTCACCGACCTCAAGGGATCTACCGCGCTGTACGAGCGGGTCGGCGATCTCGCGGCCTTCGATCTGGTGCGCGCCCATTTCCGTGCGCTGCTGGAGATCATCGCTGCGGAGAAGGGGGCGGTGGTCAAGACGATCGGCGATGCGGTCATGGCGACCTTCATACGGCCCGAACACGCCATCGTCGCCGGCTTGCGGATGCGCGCCGCCATGGACGCGCTCAATGCCGACCGCGGCACCGACGATCTGGTGGTCAAGATCGGCATTCACGAAGGTCCCTGCCTTGCCGTCATGCTCAACGATCGGCAGGATTATTTCGGCCAGACCGTCAACATCGCGGCACGCGTTCAGGGCCTGTCGACCTCGCAGGCGATCCACATCACCGGCCCGGTGATCGATGCCCCCGCGGTGGCGGCGATCCTGGACAAGGCTGCGATCACGCCCATTCAGAAGCAGGCCGCGCTGCGCGGCATTGCCGATAAGATCGTGGTCTACGAGATACCTTGAGGGGATACGGCGAGATGGCCGAACGGTAATCAAGAGCGCTGGAACCCTCCTCGATTGCGCAGGTTAATTTCTTGACCCATGATGTCCGCGACTGGCGCCGCCTCGGCGGCAACGGATGTCAGCGATTTCAGGTGGATGTGATGCTGGACGGACTACGCCAATTCATTGCCGATGTTGTTGCGCCCGCGGCGCACCACGATCGGACCTTCGACGATAACGGATACCGGCTGGCCGCGACGGCATTGCTGATTCACGTCATCTCGCTCGACGGTGAGCCATCTGAAATCGAAAAGCGCAAACTCCACAGCCTGATCGAGAGTCGTTTCGGGCTCGATCCCGGCTCGGCGGATAAATTGATTGCGTCTGCGACCTTGGTGGAGGGCGAGGCCGTCGATCTCTATCACTTCACCAGCGTGATCATGCGTTCGGTGAACGAGGCCGGTCGCTTTCGCATCGTCGAAATGATGTGGGAGATGGTCTATGCCGACGGCCAGGTCTCCGAGTTCGAGGATAATGTGGTCTGGCGTGCGGCCGACCTGCTGGCGGTATCCTCCCGCGACCGTATCGATCTCAAGCATCGTGCCGCGGCCCGGCACGCCGCGGCGACGGCAGCCGGTGGTGGTATCGCGGATGCGGCCATGTGATACGGCCTGCTGCGGAATGCTGGCTCGTGCGTGCGGGACATGACCGACACATGGCTAAAATGTAATGTTCCTTACAATCGACACCCTGGCTGGGGATGATTCGCCTGGAATGTTTCCGATCATTTCTGCGCTGCGGCAGAGCATTTTGCGATTGGCGCTAAGTCGGAAAACGCTTCACTTATCCCTTAATTGTCGCATTTTCTAACGCAAAGTCGCTGTCCGCCTATTCAGAAGAGTGCTCTGGATGCGTCGGCATGCTTGCGGGTCGCTTGCAACCCGCCTATGGCGTATGCTCTCGTTGAAAACTTTCGACGCCTGTCCCCCGAGTAATATTTAAGAGCTTTCAATCGTGACCGAGCGTGTGACGCTGATTACCGGTGCCTCGGCGGGAATAGGCACCGAACTGGCACGCGTCTTTGCATCGAATGGCCATCGCCTGGTCCTGGTGGCTCGACGCGCGGATCGCCTGGCGGCGTTGGCGGATGAAATCGCCGGCGGCGGTGCGGCCGCGCCGATCGTGATCCCCTGCGATCTCGAACAACCCGATGCCGGCGACAAGATTTCCGCACATCTGGCCGCCCAGCAGGTAGAGGTCGAATACGTCGTCAACAATGCCGGTTTCGGGCTGTTTGGCCCCGCGATCAAGCTCGACCGTGCCGAGCAGCTCAACATCATTGCAGTCAATATCCGCGCCCTGACCGATCTGTCGCTGCGGTTTTCCGATCAGTTGATCCGGCACCGCGGCGGCATCCTCAATGTCGCGTCGATTGCCGGCTTTCTGCCGGGGCCGGGAATGGCCGTGTATTATGCCTCCAAGGCCTATGTGCTGTCCTTCAGCGAAGGATTGCGTCGGGAACTCGCTCCGTTGGGCGTGCGGGTGACGACGTTATGTCCGGGGCCGGTACCGTCGGAATTCCAGTCCCGTGCGGGATTTCTGCCCGGATTTGATTCCACGATCCTCAATGTTTCCGCGGCCGATGTCGCCGCAGCCGCCTATCGCGGGCTGATGGCCAACAAGCGTGTGGTGCTGCCCGGGCTTGGCATCCGCATCGTGCCGTTCCTGCTTCGCTTCGCTCCGCGCGGGTTTGTGCTGGCGGCGGTCGGGCGATTTCAGCTGCGCAAGCGCGGATAGCCGGTTCGGAGGCTTTTTGGCCCGCAACTTGCTTTTACTCCAGGTAATCCCGGCGGCCAGTGTGACCCAGCTCATATGAGGCTCACGCGAAATTAACAATTGATTAGCTACGATTGCGGACGTTTTAGCCTCGAGAGAAGCGATGTCCTTCCACTCGGTCAAGATTGACGCTGAAAGCGTGCTCCACCTGCCTTGCCGCGTGCGGGGCCGCGCGGCGCCGCCAAGCGGCACGCGGCTGCCGGTATTGATGATCCTGCACCGGGAAACATCGACCCCCGGACGCGTCGGCAACGCGTTGCGGGCGCTCGGACATCCCCTGGATATCCGGCGCCCCCGGTTTGGTGATCCGCTTCCGGAAACGCTGGACGGCCACGCCGGCGCCGTCATTTTCGGCGGCCCGATGAGCGCCAATGATCCGGATGATTTCGTTCGCCGGGAAATCGACTGGATCGCCGTGCCGCTGCGCGAGCGGCGGCCGTTTCTGGGAATTTGCCTGGGCGCGCAGATGCTCGCCATGCAGCTCGGTGCGCGGGTGGCGCCGCATCCGCAAGGCCGTGCCCAGATCGGCTATTACCCGATCTTCCCCACTGCGGCGGGCATCAAGCTCTGCCCGCATTGGCCCGACCATGTCTACCATTGGCACCGCGAGGGGTTTGAATTGCCTGATGGCGCTGAACTGCTGGCGGAGGGCAGCGACTTTCCGGTCGAGGCATTGCAGTTCGACAACGCTTTCGGCTTCCAGTTTCATCCCGATGTGACCTACGCGATGATGCATCGCTGGACCACGCTCGGCCATGCGCGGCTGGAATTGCCGGGCGCCCGCCCGCGCCATATGCACTTCGAAGATCGCGCGCTGCACGACGTGACCGAGCGCGCCTGGCTCAGACATTTCATCGATGGCTGGCTCGCCAGGGTGCCGATGTCGGCGGCGATGGCGGAAGCGGCGGAGTAGCCTTGTGTCGGCGCGGAAGCCCGTCTTCGCCCAAGAGGGGCTACGCCGGGCACGCTTCGCCTTCGGCAATGTCGTGGCTGCGCCACGCGTAGCCGAAGGCGAAACGTGGTGGAGCCAGGCGGGATCGAACCGCCGACCTCGTCATTGCGAACGACGCGCTCTCCCAGCTGAGCTATGGCCCCGTTGCGGCCGCCAGACCTGTAAACGGCATGCGGTCCACAATCGGCGCCATTTACAATCCGTGCCAAGGCCAAGTCAAGAACCGCGAAATCTAAGGCTTTACGCTTGATTTCCCAGGAACTTCCCTTGTTTGCGGGGGGTGGAACCGATATTTAGCGTAAGGTCGAATCCGCGACCGAACCCGCGAGTAATCCCCCCACATGCGTGCCGTTCTCGACATCATTCTGATCGTGCTCGATCTCTATGTCTGGTTGCTGATCGCCTCTGCGATCCTGTCCTGGCTGATCGCCTTCAATGTCGTCAATACGCGCAACCAGTTCGTATCGGCGGTGGCGGAGTTCCTGTACCGGATCACCGAACCCTTGCTGGCGCCGATCCGCTCGTTCATGCCGAATCTCGGCGGCCTCGACATCTCGCCGATCATTCTGATTCTCATCATCATGTTCATCCAGCGCGTGATTACCTACTACATCTATCCAGTTGTTTTCTGAAACCTGCATCGATGCCCGATGGAAACCAGACCGATCCCTGGCGCCTCTCCATCGAGGGTATCCATGTTGCGCTGCGGGTCACGCCGCGCGGCGGCCGCGACGAGATCGACGGTATCGAGAAGCTCGCCGACGGCCGCGCGGTGCTCAAGGTGCGGGTCCGTGCGATCGCCGACGGCGGCGAAGCCAATCGCGCGGTGACCGAACTGCTGGCCCGCGCGCTCGGCGTGCCCAAGGCCAGGGTGCGGATTCTCGCCGGGGCGACTTCGCGTCTCAAACAGATCGCGGTCGACGGCGATCCCGCCAGCCTCGGCGAGGCCTTGCGGCAGCGGACCGCGGCCAAGCCAGGCTGACGTATCGACAGGGATTGAAATGACGGCCCGGATCATCGATGGAAAACTCATTGCCGCCGAGCTTCGCGCCCGGGTCGCCGAAGAAGTCGAACGGGTGCAGCGCGGGAGCGGGTTGACGCCCGGGCTCGCGGTGGTGCTGGTGGGCAGCGATCCGGCCAGCCAGGTCTATGTCCGCAGCAAGCACAAACAGACCCAGGCCGCCGGCATGGCGTCGTTCGAGCACGTGCTGCCGGCCGAGGTCGCGCAGGATGAGGTGCTGGCGCTGATCGCAAGGCTCAACCGCGACACGCGCGTGCATGGCATCCTGGTTCAGCTGCCGCTGCCGAAATCGCTCAATACCGAAACCATTATCGACGCCATCGATCCCGCCAAAGACGTCGACGGGCTGCATCCGAACAACGCCGGGCGCCTCGCCGGCGGCTTCGCCGCGCTGTCGCCCTGTACGCCGCTTGGCTGCATTTTGCTGAGCAAGAGCGTTCATGCCTCGCTTCAGGGCATGAACGCGATCGTGATCGGCCGCTCCAACCTGGTCGGGCGTCCGCTGCTGCAATTGCTGCTCAATGAGAACGCCACCGTGACGATCGCGCACTCGCGCTCGCGCGATCTCAGCGAGCTCTGCGCCCGCGCCGATCTGGTCTATGCCGCGGTGGGTCGAGCCGAAATGGTGCGCGGCCACTGGATCAAGCCGGGCGCAACCGTGATTGATGTCGGCATCAACCGGCTGACGGATGCCGACGGCAAGACCCGGCTGGTTGGCGACGTCGCCTTTGCCGAGGCCGTCAACGTCGCCGGCGCCATCACCCCGGTGCCCGGTGGGGTCGGCCAGATGACGGTGGCGTGCCTGTTGGTGAACACCTTGCGCGCGGCCTGCGCCATCCAGGGTTTGCCGCAACCAGCGGTGTAAGGCGGTTCGGCGCTTGCAGATGATGCCGGTTTTGTGGGGTGGGCAAAGGCGCGCTTGCGCCGTGCCCACCATCGGCTGCGCAAGAGCGGCGCGCTATTTGGCCTTGGCGCGGGCGATGCCTTCGAGGATCAGCTGGTGGGCATCCTCGGCGCCGCCCCAGCGCAGCACCTTGACCCATTTTCCGGGTTCGAGATCCTTGTAGTGCTCGAAGAAATGCTGGATCTGCTGCAGCGTGATATCAGGCAGGTCGCTATAGGTCCGCACCTTGTCGTAGCGCTGGGTCAGCTTCGACGACGGCACCGCGATGATCTTCTCGTCGCCGCCGGCTTCGTCCTCCATCAACAGCACGCCAACCGGCCGTACGCTGATCACGGCGCCGGGGACGATGGCGCGGGTATTGGCAACCAGTACGTCGCAGGGGTCGCCGTCGTTCGACAGCGTATGGGGAATGAAGCCGTAATTGCCGGGATAGCGCATGGCGGTATAGAGGAACCGGTCGACCACCAAGGTGCCGGCGTCCTTGTCCATCTCGTATTTGATCGGCTCACCGCCCACGGGCACTTCGATGATGACGTTGACGTCACGCGGCGGATCGCTTCCGATCGAGATGGCGTCGATGCGCATAGATGGCTCCGCACGGCTGGGGGGCGCGGCCTTGGCAGGCATGCCTCCGGAACAAAGGCTCTGAGGTAAACAGATTTCAGGCCACTTACCTGGGGCCAAAGGCGCGAAAACGAGCGCACCACGGTCCGAAAACCCAGAGAACTCAGCTATTCCAGGCGAATGCGACCTTGTCGAGAGACTTCGATCCGAATTTTTCCGAGGAGCGCGCCACCATGCGGCCGCCCAAGGCGCGGTAAAACTCTGTCGCCGGATCGTTGTCGGATAGCGCCCAGATCACCATGCTCTTCAATCCGCTCTGCAACAGGTCGCGCCGTGCGGCGGTGAAGAGGCGGCGACCGAAGCCTAGACCCTGAAACTCCGGACGCAGATAAAGCTCGTAGATCTCGCCTTCGAAATGCAGGCTGCGCGCACGGTTGCGGCCGTAATTGGCATAACCTGCAACGCGGTCGCCGAACACGAGAACGCTGACGCGGCTGCCCTTGCGGATGGCGCTGTCCCACCATTGTGGGCCACGGCGGTTGATCAGCTTCTCCAGCTCGGCACCGGGGATGATGCCCTGATAGGCCGAGCGCCAGGCTTCGTCATGGGTCGTGGCAACCGCGGCTGCATCTGCTGCCTTGGCCGGCCGAACCTCGATCAGGGTTGTGCTCATGGACCCAATCAAAGCAAGTCAGAGCGTCGGCTTCAAGGTCTATCCTTAATTATCAATTAACCTGTGGATTTTTTGCATCAGTTTCGCCCTCTGATGTGCCGAAAGAGGACAGACACCCCGGATCGGGCCCTCCCAAACCGTCATTGGCCGTGACAGGAACCTGGATTGCCCCCTTGGGGTGAGCTCGATTCACGTAAATATGCTCCGTTTTGATTCGCGGTACGCAGGCTGCCGGCCAACCCCTGCCAATCCTCACCATTCGCGCCGGGCAATCAGATGCAATGGCTGAAGACGTTGTTCGCGCTCGTGGTCTGGTCCGTGGCCTGTTCGCCGCACGCGATCGGGCAAGCCCGGTTGGGCGCGCAAGGTGTCGAAGCGGAGCCAGATCGGATGCAGCAATGGCTGGTCCCCTCGCCCGATCGCGAAATCTCGGCGCATGCGGTGCTGTTTCGTCCTCCAGGGGAGGGACCGTTCCGTTTGGCGGTAATCGCGCACGCCTCGACACAAAACGCCCTGCGACGCGCCCAAATGCCACAGCCGCAATACAGGGCGCTGGCAGCTTGGCTGGTCAGCCGTGGCTTCGCCGTGCTGGTGCCGGAGCGCCCTGGCCATGGCGCGACCGGCGGCCGCTATCTGGAAGACCAGGGCGGCTGCGATCAGGTCGATTATATCGGCGCCGGCCGCGCCACCGCTGGCGCGATTGCGACCGCGCTGAACTATCTGCGCCGGCAATCCTTCATCCGCCAGGACGGGGCGGTTGTATTAGGTCATTCCGCCGGCGGCTGGGGAGCACTGGCGCTGGCCGCGGACAATTCGGCCGGCATATCCAGCATCATTGCCTTCGCGCCCGGCCGTGGCGGCCACGCCGGCGATTTTCCGGGTCAGGTCTGCGCGCCACGCATGCTGAAGTTGGCGGCAGCCGAATTCGGCAGGCGTGCAAAAATACCGGTGACTTGGCTGGTGGCGGCCAACGACAGCTATTTCCCGCCGGATTTTTCGCAACAGCTGGCCGACGCTTTCCGCGGCGGTGGCGACCGCGTCGAATTTGGCGTGCTGGCGGCAA
>Ga0182012_10005567_pt1 | contig 13024 bp, 24 predicted proteins | sample 612S2SmetaG_FD_120486 | JGI IMG/M metagenome (GOLD analysis project Ga0182012, IMG submission 120486) | Permafrost microbial communities from Stordalen Mire, Sweden - 612S2S metaG | ecosystem: Environmental > Terrestrial > Soil > Wetlands > Permafrost | place: Sweden: Stordalen | collected...
CTTGTACTTTTGCTGTAAGGACTTGTAGTTGATCGGCATCTGATTGTACTTGAGCGGCTATTTGTGCATTTGCCTTTACTTGAGCATCTGTTAATAATTTTTGAGCTTGTAAGGTTTTGTCATCATGATCTGCTAAAATACCTTGAATTTTGCCACTTAAAAACCATACTAAAATAAATCCTAGTATGAAAATAATCAACAATTTATGACTTTGAATTTCCTGCGATATACCCATATTATCCTCTACAATATAGCAGTCCGAATTACCTTTACTAGTGCTCCATTAATCCCAGAATTTTCCAGTATTTTGTAATCTTTCTCAGAATATGCTATTAAAGCAGAAGGTCCCCCAGCATTCCCTTTTCCCCTAGCGCCGTCTGGTTGATGGAAATAAAGTCGGCCGGATATAAATAAAACTCCCCAAGCATAAGGCCAAATCCAGCGCTGCCAAATATCGGTTTCTGTCCTAGCAAATGTTAGAGCGATCCCTTGTTTATGCATTGCCATTTGCTGCATCCATTCTCCTAAATGTTCATCATAAGGGGGATTTAGCCACACTCTACCAAACCATGGAATTTTCAAACCGTCATCTGGCAGTTCAATATAATTTGCTGCCGTTTCCCAAGGTCTGGGAGCTGGGGCGGCACAAGGATCCAAATCAAATATCCCTAGAGATTTGACAATATTTTTTGGGGTGAGCCAAATTACAGTATTTCCTTTATTCGGTTTTGTATGCCCACCTATACCGTTCATTTTTTCTTTCATTTTTTCTTTTCTCTAAATCTTTTACACCAGCACGGCTCCGCTTTCTTTATCCAAGAGTGAATGGCTGGGCTTGCAAAATCTGTGCATCTCATCCAAGTCCCTTTCGATGTTATCTTATGGGACTTTCTATCATGGAAACATTCTCCACATTTATCTTTCTTTTTCTTTTTTAATTTTTCCTTTTTTAGCTTCTTTATATGTAATACTTTCTTTCCCGATTTTTGACGAGCTTCTCGGCTCCTACCATCTTTACAAACATCTACAGTATTGATAGGTATCTTCAAATCTCGGTCCAGTTTAGCGATCTGATTCGCAGAAAATTTATATTCTTTACCGTATTTTCTGATGATATCCCTGTAGCTCCCTATATCTTTATCAATTTTAGAAAAATAGTTCATGCGAAGTTGGTCTTTTATTATGCAATAACAAATAAAAAGATTTTTTGGAGCTTTAATCTCATCGGATTTTAAAGCTGCTACAACTCTTTTAGCTATTTCCATGGGATTATGCAGCCCCTCTATCAATATGAGTTTTTTTACCAGGGCGGTAACTGTTCTTTGACGGGAATGTTTCTTAGGTAGGAGTTCTTCTACGGGTGTTGTTGCTTGTTCTGCTGTTGGTACCGGTTCATCTAAACGGAGATCTTCTTCAATCATTACACTAGCATCGGGATTATCTTTGAATAAATCAACTACTAATGGGGAGTAGTAATAAACTCGTTGATCTTTAGGGACATGAGATAAGTTTAAAAGATTACGTACCGGGGTTTCTAATAAAATTGATTTGGTGCAAAGAATTATCCGAACGACAGCTCTGCCATCTCCAATGATCTCAACTATTCCACAATAATCTCTCGTGGGTCCATTCAATACTCGTACAAAACTTCCTACCTCAATACCAATAATTTGTTTTCTGTGCCTTTCTTCAGCTTCAGAAATTAAACCTTGCACATAAGAATCTTCTACAGTAATGGCCTTTGATGGACGATTCGTGTCCCCTTCTGTGACGAGCGAAACACATCCTGTAATCGATTTAAGTCTTAACAATGATGAAAAATTATTACTCCGTACAAAAAGATATGGACCAGTTGAAAGATCAAAACTGTCTAAATCACGATGAATGACAGGAATAAATATTTCAATTGGGTCAGTACGAAAAATACCGTGTAGTGCTTTACCCATTCTACGAAGTGTACTTTCTACTGTCTTCTCCGAACGGAGTTCTAGCATATACCAATTTAGACCTTTAACTTTAGCGACATCTCCATATTCTAGTATCACACAAGTAAATACTCATTATCCTAAAAAATAGTACATATTGATGTACCTATTTGTGGTACAATACATTATGCCCCGTCCCAAATTGAATAGAGACGCGCTAGAAGCGGCTCTACTTGAACTCAGGGTCGATGAAGAAAAATTGAAAATAGAATTGAACAAAAAACGAGCCTTGATCTACGTTGCGGTGAGAGCGTTGAAGAGAAAAGGCGTGCAACCCATTGAAAAATAAGGTATTTTAATTGTTGCCTATGATGTTTTTTCACCGTATAATAAGTGAATAATAGAAGGAGCCTTTATGGAGTGTCCAAAGTGTGGCGAGAATTTTGATCCAAAGTTGCCGCTCTCCCATCGAGCAAAAATGGTGTTACCTTATGTGTTGGAAGGTTTAAGCAATGCAGAAATTGCTGAGAAGATGGATGTCGAAACACGCACAGTGAAATCTTATATTACCAAGGCAATGGCGTGGTACGGTGTAAGAAATCGGGTTCAATTGGGTGTATTGATTTACAAACAAATGTGTAAATCCAGTGGGGGGAAAAATGCGAGCGTTCCACCAGAAAATTAAACCTATTCCAAAATATGAATGCGGAGTGTTATCCTTAACCAGGCGCGAAAAAGAAACGGTTATTTCGGTGAGTGATGGATTCACAAACAAAGAAATTGGGGTTAAAATGAACATAACGCGGGAGGCTGTCAAAAATCATTTACGAAAAATTTTTGATAAATTAGGTTTAGATAAACGCCTCGAATTGGCTCTATGGTACGTATCACGCGAACTAGGAGAAGTACAAGATCCTGAATTTGTTTTGGCTTTTACAACTCCTCCGAATCCAGTATCGCCATCAATGGAGAAACAGGCCGTTTAACAATAGGGGTCCCTTTTAGCCTTTCATTCACATTCAAGGCTATATTGATGTGTTTTTGAGGAGTATTGACAGGCAACCCTTTAGCCTGCGTTTTTAAAAGTTCGTAAACAATAACGGTAATTACATCTGATGGGGCGTGTTGAATTGCTGCCCATTTCGCTAAAATTTCTGCCACTTTCCCTACATCCGGCAATCCCACATAGATTTTGTTCAGTGTTTCATTTGTAGTATAAATGGACCTGCTATACAGAGACAGCATACGCTCCGCGGCCTTTCCAGGCATATCTTTACATACCAAATCATCTGCTAAACGAATCGCTTCAGTCTGATTGTGATCAGCAATCGCTAAAAGTACCTCTTCACACAGATCGTCTAAAGTAGTATCTATTATCATTTTGACGATGTCTACAGTGACTAATATCCCCAGAGCCCCGCAGGTATCCAGATATTGTACCGCGTCTCGTACAATGCCCTTTGCTTGCTTTGCCAGCAGTTTTAAGGCGTCCATGTCATAGGAGATGTGGTTTGCCGTGGCCACATTCGCCAGATGCCCTATAAGCGTATCTGTAGAGACACGGTCAAATGGTATACGAATGCAGCGAGATCGAATATTTTCTGGTATACGGCTGGCTTCGTTGGATACAAAGATGAATACAGAATCTGTATCCCCAGATTCGAGGGTTTTTAGGTATGCACCCCAAGCCTCAGAACTAAGAAAATGAGCTTCATCAATAACGGGAATTCGTCTGCGTCCCAACACCGGCAGCGATAACGCCATATCCACTGTTTCTCTGGCGACTTCAACCCCAGGTTTTACCGCCCCATCCAATTCAAAAAAATCCGGATGTTTATCAATTCCATCTGTGGCGATTGTTTGGCAAGATGGACATTCCCCACAGCCCAAAGGATCCTGACCCGTACACATCAAAGCACGAGCCAAAAGATAAGAAACTGTTGTTTTACCAACTCCAACTGGACCTGATAAAATCAACCCGCGAGATAAAAATCTGCTATTTTTTAAGACCGCCTGCAAAACTTCAATTTGTCGGCGCTGGCCGATAACACTATTCCAGTTTTGAGGGCGTTGTGCGATTAGATTTGGCATTCATTTTCACGAACTTTCATTGATAGTGCCGTTTTTATGTGTGGTCGTTTCTTCTTCGCAGAAGGTAGCGATATCCCGCAAACAATCCTGTTCATACAATGTTTGAGGGTTAGGAAAGAAGCAATAACGCCTCCACCCGCTGTACCAGCTGACAATACCAAGCTCAGTTTCCCCTTGTATTGCTAAAACTTGCCATCGTTTGGTAATACGTTTTTCCTGATCTAGCAGTTTAAATTTGATCCATTTCGCCATATTTTTCGCCCTATTTTAGTTTACCAAATTTGAAGTAGTTCCAGCTTCTGGGGTAACTTGTTTGCGCATAAGATTCAATAGTCCAGCAAATTTCACAAAGGCATCTATCGCTAAGGGAGACATTCCGTCAGCTTGATATTTTCCTAATTCTCTGGGGTCCACAAATTTAACTTCCGTAAGACTGGGTCCTGGTTGGGGTTCTCCCGTAGAACCACTTTCCGCCAAAATAAAAGCAGCAACGCGATGATCTTCTGGTTTTACAATTTCCGACAAGAAGAGCATTTGCTTTGGTACGATGCTTAAACCGGTCTCTTCCCGCATAATACGCTCTGAGGCTTCACTGATCTTTTCTCCATCAGTCAGAAATCCGCCGGGAATAACCCATAAACCCGCATCGACACCATCCTTGGCTTTTCCAATCAGTACACTGGCGGTATCTTTCATCACAATTGTAGACACAAGTAGTTGAGGCATTATTTACACCAATGTTCCAGCCAAAATGTAGGTTTTTTGGTAATCATCAAAATACGGATTCAAACCATTTTCATCTTTATTCAATTTTAAAGTCTCATTAATATTGTCAATGAAGAAGTTCACCGCCCCCTTCATTTCTATCAGCCACTCCATCCAATAATTGGAAATCTCTAAAGAAGTTTTCTCTTTGATATGGCGTTTCATATCTTTCTTGAAGCGAGGCAGATCAAAACCTCTTAATGCCGCGCACCCAGCATCTGATATATTTGCCTTGTCATTCAAATCAATGGAGAGTACATCTGTACGAAACTTCTTTTCATCTCCATCCTTAGTAAACTTGGAGTCCAATTGTTGGAATACTACATTTGCGCTCACTACCCATGCTTCATCAACTAAATTAAGTAAAGTGAAAGCCGTACTTACACTGATTTCAGATGATGGTTCGGACACAGGGAATAAATTGATCTTAGCAGGGGTGCTCAACCCAGCCCAATAACCGGTATCTAGTTCTGATAGAGCAAAAAAATTACTGACAATACTCTCCATCATACTATCTTCTAGTTTTTCAATATCTTCTTTTCTAAATCTGCGAAGCTCATCCGCTCTTGCAGCCATTTGAGTGGGAAATTTGTTGGCTGTTTGTACGGCATTTAAAAATTTCCCCGGCCAGTCTGGAGTATCAAAAACCCAAGATAGATTGAAAGTTTGAACGCCCAATTCAGTGAGAATATCTCGCAAAGCTATAATTTCGTCTACATCGGTGGTGAGGGCGTACGCTCGTTCTCCAATAAAATCAATCAAAACGGGAAACTGTCTGCGACATACAACAGCGGATGCTTCCACCCGCTCATTTACCATTTTCTTTTCTTCTTTGTTCAGGAATTTGAAAGGCTTAGTAATATTTGCGTAGGCGAGGGCTTCTTGCTTAGACTTAGGATCCGTGATATCTTCATGGTCATTTTTCACGAACCAAAGACCAAATTGCTGAGGACCGAGTCTAAAATTATCAGTTTGGACTAAATTATCAACAAAGCTAGTATCTTCATCCCACCTGGGAACATTATAAGGGTTGATACCAAAAGTCAAACCATTATCTTTTTTGGCATGAAATTGACTCACCGATTCTGCTAATTTTGAATCATTAAGACTAGTCTCAAAAGCACCTTGAGTATCTGCTTTAACCCCGAATATTGCCCAATTTCCTCGTCCAAACATTTATCACCTATCCTTGCATATCCACTTCTACTTCTTTGAATTTCTGATCCTTTTCTACAACCTGTTTTGCGCAGGTTGCATGTGACCCCAGTATTTCCAAAGTTACGCTAATCAGCATAAACCTCGCCTGGATGCATACTATTTCGCCTTTGCTAGTAATTCTTGAGGAGTCGCCATCTTACTAGCTGCTGTTACTTTTTTGGTTTGTTTAAATTCCAGTTCAGCTCTACCCTCAAGATACCACACAGATTCTTTGGAATCATCCGGGTGAATAAGAGCTTCAACTTTTACGGCGGTATCCCGATAATATGCGATAGCGCGATGTTGATTCTGATTTAAAGTACCTGTTTTATCGCCACGAGCGGCTATTTTATTGGCTGCTTTATGGTACTGATTCGAAATTGATCGGAAATTCATATTTAATTATACTTCCTTTTTCATTATAACTCCTATTTATAAGGTTGTTCAATGCCTATCTTTGATTGAATGAAATTCTTGACCGTCTGATCCAGTTTACTTTGAAGTTCGTTTTGATGGATAAGTAAAAAAGCATCTATCTGTTTAGATGTAAAACCAGCTCTACCGTTGATAGAAGAAGCTATCAGGCGCAAACGATCAATTGAATATTCCACTCGTACGCCATTAAAAACTCTTGTCACTTCTGTGGTTTCTACTTCTTTAGTAGCTTGTTGCATATTACTCCTCTCTTCCTCCATGCGCCTCACTATCTCGAAATTCTTTATCCGCTTGGCGAAACTGGGGGCAAATGTTGGCAACTCTTTCTGAATAGCGGCTATAATAGGAATAAAATCATACAATTCATCCTTATCGATAATTTGCTGCAATTCTTTCTCTGAGAGAATACCTAATTGATGGGCTCGAAATAATGCTATAACCCCTTCTATCGATTGTCCACAAACATCCTTGAAGACCATCCAAATTTGCGAACCATACAAACCCCAATCATCCATCATCAGCACATAGTGAAGCCCACCTAGTCCTGCTTGAGGATCAATCTCAGGGGTTCTTTTTACTAGCTCAGCAAGTACTGTAACCGCTCCTGGGTTACCTTCACTCATTTTAACAATGCTATCAAGCAAGTTATCATCACACCCAATTTTTCCCATGTATTTTAATACCTCATCTGGCCGATTTTTCAAGATATGCGTTCGAAACCATTTTTAAGCTAACACGCCCCAGTTTCCAATGCTGTCTTTCTCTAAGCGGTTTGATCACAATTCCTTCTCGCATGTTGGCCGCCCCTGGTACAAGAGATGGTCCATCTGCTAGTTTTTGTAGTTCTTCAAAATTAAACGGCATGATACCTAAGGACGGTGCCCGATGATCTTCCGGCATTACACTAATAAACTCCTCAGCATCTATGTACTCCATACCGCGTAGAACATCAAAGGCACGGAAAAAAAGCTGACCTTGTTTAGCACCATATTTTAGTGACTGCACCCAACCAAAAATTTCTCCGTAAAGTACTTGTTCTGGATTGCTTTGTATCCATTTCTCAATCCACGGATTTTGATCAAGAGCTCTCCACCAGTTGGAACCACCTTCTTTTGTCTTCCATTCTGTGCGTGACCCAGCGTGAATCTGCCCACCAAGACTTTCTTCTGGTGTTATGACGCGAGTTTCTACTTTTTCACCGTTGAGCACGAGCACTTCATAGCCCGGTTTAACACCCGGTGTGAAGACATAACGACTATTTTGACCGTCGATTTTCTCACTAATATAGACCATTTCACCTGGCTCAAAAGCTTCGGCAAAGGAATATACTGATTCGAGATCGTACTTTGGGGCATAAATAAGGGGCGGAGGCGGGGCTACATCACTTCCAGCATGCTTCCGACTACCCTCAATTTCGTCCATTGCGGGAGGTTCGTAATGCGTAATACCCAACTGCTCAGCTACATCATCACCGATATTAGAACCTTCAGGTGCCGGTAGCAGCATACCCATGGACATTACACCACGCAGTTTGCGCACGGTGATGCGTAGGTATTTTGTATTGGCGTCTATCTTAGCTTCAATTGCAGCAAGTTGTTGATCATAGTCATCGGGTTTAACCCCAGCCCGAACGAAATCATTCAATGCATCTCGCTCTTTACGCAAATTTCCGGTCTCTTTCAAAAAACGGTATTCTGGTTTATCGGGGAGAACAGAATCCGGCTGTATGTAGACAGCTTTTTCTACGCCTTGCCAATCCTCTGTGTTCACAACCACAGTAAAATTGTAAACTCTGACAATAGAAAGTTTGTCTGCATTCGGGTGCTTCTCTAGCACCACTGGAACAACCTCTGCTTTATGTGTGTCAACGCCCATTTCTTCTTCTATTGGTTTACCGGTGTGGATTCTCTCTTATTTCTTTCAACAGACCCGTAAGCTCCTCGAATTCTAGATTTGCACGAGCTTCGGCGGCTTCCCGCAATCGCACATCCGCTGTCTTATATTTTTTGGTTTTCGGTTCTAAATTACTTTTGTAAAGTAAAAGTATCGCTTGATCATCCTTCTCAAACTGGATGTGATCATCAGACTCATTCAAAGCCTTTCTAATAGCCTTTTCCAATTTCGACAACCGCTCAGTTGCCATATGTTTTTTGGTGGGTTTGATTCCCATCGCATCGGCATGTACAGGTTTAGGTTTACCGGTCAAGTCCAATACTACGAGATTTGTCTGTCCGGTAGAAATTATTTTTTTGAGATCGGCGAAAGTAATAGCCCCGTTAGCTTGTAACTCGGCGTTGATCTTTTTTCCTAATTGATTCGATAATCGTTTTAATTTCGCTTTCATTTTTTATCCCTCAATGGAACCGCCCTTGTAGTAGAACAAACCGCCCCTTTATCACATGTCGTTGTAAGCCAAGACTGAGGGATGGAACTATTTACACAATTTTCAGTCAGACTTTGCACTTTTTGATTTAACAGAATTTGCTGTGCTTGACTGTTTTGTAGAGCTTGAGATTCAGCTAGTATTTCCGCCCGCTGTACCTTGTTCTGATAATACCCCACTACCAGAAGAATTGCAATACAACTGTTTTGTAATATTCCTCTTATGTTCTGTGTCTTTGTCATTCCAGCGCTCCTGCGAATTTAATTACCAAGAAAGGGCATCGTCGCCCTGGCCCCTACAGTGGAGTAGACAGTCAGGCATGGCACCCGTTGAAGTATCGCGTTTCGATTCCGTCCGTCACGCTGACCCAATTCGTCTCCAAACTGCCGCGTTTCGCTTTTTCGATAGCCTTCTCGAAAGTTTCCGCTGACACATCAAACCCAGTTCCGTCATACCCATCGTGAGTCCAGAAGTGATATGTTTTGATGCTCCCAGACTTTAAGTCTGGAATTTCATCTATAAGTTTATTTACGCCGTGCTCATCGATTTTTTGCATATCAAAACAACCAAGGCAGTAAAAAAAAACTGTCAAATCTCGATAATCCCTTAACAAAATTTGAGGGTTATTAATTTGATTTGAGAATTGTTGTACCAATTCGTTTTTAGAATACAAGGGTTTAAAAACCGCATCCTTGAAGCATTTTTCCGGATCCTTAGACCCGCAGCCAGAACATCCAATGACTTCTCTGCCTGGGGCAATATCTGCTAAAACACAGTTCATCGGACAGGGTCGTAAATTTTTTTGTATGAATTTACGTCTGTGCCGTTTTACCATTTCTTTGCATTTAGACAAAATCTCTTCTGGTGTCTTGATTCTAAATGGCCAATTCACTTTTATGCCCCTTCACCAGCTTTAAACGAGGTAAAGCATTATCAAAGGACTTCCCGCAGGTTGGACATGGATTAGAGATAATATCATATTGCGTTTCCCCATCAGTTACGAAAGATCGTGGTGTAATATTCTGTTTACAATGGGGGCAGAAAACTTCAAGTTCGTATACTGTATCAGCCCCGGCCGTAATTTTTGGCTGGTGGGATACCGCCAAAATAGTAAACCCCATTCCGGACAATGTTTTCAATAAACTTGCAATTCGATGTTGATATTCCGGTGACACATTAGAGAATTGTTCGTCCAAGGCGATAAAAGGTGCAAGCTTGAATCTTTTTATAAGAATCACCCTCAGAAGAAAGGCCGCTACATTGACGATTCCCCCGCCAAAGGAATCCATTGGACTCCCCACTGTCTGCCCCTTACGTATCAAAATCCGATAACTGTTGCCCCGCGCGGTCTCTTTTTTTTCTATCAAAAGACCATAACGATCATTACCAAATACTCGCCGTAATCCATCACTAACGATATCCTCAATTTTTCCTATACCGTTAGCGCTAACAATTTGTATACATCGATCTAGTGTTCCTACAGCTTTAACTAAATCGGCCTTTTCGGTTTCAAGCTGCTTTACCTTGAATGTTAAACGGGCTATAGAACCCGTTTCATATTCCAAACGCTGATTGATTGAAGACACTATGGTGTGTACCCGACCAAGTTGGGACACCAATTTCTGCTCCATTAGAGAGTATCCTCAATATTCTCAAAATTTTCTTCAATATAATAAGGGAGTGTGGTTGAAATTTTTCTTGAATATTCGCCCTTTTTTTTGATAGTAAATCTTAAAGGATTGTTAGTAAGAATTTCAATCGCATGATTTGTGTTATCAAACAACTCTGAGCTGTCGCTACCGTTATGATACACAATTATTTTGATTAGTTTTTTCAACATTATACCTCACGATAACTAATTATCTCATAAGTTCCGCCAATATCACGAGAAATATTGATCGCCAATACTATCCCACCTCCAGCGTGGAGTTTATCTAGAAAACCTGCAATATTGTTTTTGTTTACATTTTCACAGGTGTGCTTTCGTACGAGTGCGGCACAAGTTGGAGTGCTCACTTTTACATTTTTCTGTTTTTTAACGGGTTTTTCCTCTGGGGTTGAAGTTACTGCTAATACTTCTTCTGCTGACTTTGTCATAAAATATCCTCAGTAAGTTAATACTCTAGTTTGGACTTATGGTAATTTAATGATCACGAATCGAAGCGCATTTACAACCCTTACCACTTATCCGTGATTCGTGGGTTTTCATGAAGTTACGCCATCCCGTTCATCCGCACGCCCGTTGTTATAAGCGGTACGGATACAGTCAAACATATCACTCACATTGCCAAACGCCAAAAGCGAATCGGGCAACGGCAGTTTACGAACGGCTGTCAGCAAATCATTGGCTATGAGACGGCAGCTATCTTCGTAGGACTGCTGACGCTTACTCACTATGGGCGCTTTCTTCATATTGTTCTACTAATGGTATAGTAGGATGACGAGTTACTATAGGTAAATCATCTAGACAAGGAGGCCCGCCGAATGAATCCATACGATAAATTATTCCGTTTATCCCCACACTTTCACAAGGATCAGCTATCCGCACTGAATCAATGATTTCTCCCTTTCCTATAGTTACATCTTCATCAGTCCGATCGTTTTCAAAATCTGGTGCTACACTGTTTAAATCTCTTAGTTCTAGTGATAGTCTAACCAAACTACAAGGCAATGGTGTTCCATGCCATATTTGTACACCAAGCCACCTGTTTTTGAAACAACTCAAAACCAGTTCACGAGCGGCGTTTTCTTCTGAACTTACATTAGGTATCACGGTAATTCCAGATGTTGGTACATCATGGGTCATCGCCGTAATAACCAACGTAAGCGCTAACAATACATATTTCATTCTTTTACTCCACAGTAAACAGTAATCGGCAACTGATAAAAATTATCGGGAATACGCCGCATGGTTTTTTTATCGTTGCAATCTCGTACACCCACTATTAAAACATCTCGATTATGTTCCCAGCCCAATTGCGCACTAACAATATTGGGGTCGTGTTTTTTCATCATTTTTTTATGAAATTTATGCTCTAACCATATCACATTTTTCCCCGCGAATGCCGGAAGACAAAACATCAACACGATCCCGAATATTAGCCATTTCATTTTTTATAACAACTTTCAGCGCTATTAATCGGTGAATTTCTTCGTAGTTATTTCTTCCAGATCCTTGAGAATACCGCTGCCATCAGAAAAACCTACATGTTTTTTTACGACTTGACCTTGGTTAAAAACCAAAAAAGTGGGAATACTTCTAACTTCATATTTAGCAGAGACGATTTTGTTATCATCCACATTCATTTTTACTATTTTGACAACGCCCTCTACTTTTTTAGATAGCGCCTCAATGTAAGAAAGTGATGCACGACATGGACCACACCAAGGAGCCCAAAAATCTACTACTACTGGAACGGTTGATTGCAATACTTCTTTTTCAAATTCATCATCAGTTATTTCTATCATATTTTCCTTATACTTTTTGTAAATCCTTTATGTAGTTGGTCCCTATTACTCTTTTACACTGATCTCGTGACCATGTCGCTGCGCTTCAGACAATTGGTTTCTCAACTTTTTGAGTTGCGCGACCTGCTCCTCGGCGCGTTCCAGTTTTCTCTCAAGTTGGCCGCGTTCTGCAACCCACTCACAACCAGCGTTCTCGAATACTGCAATCCGCTCATCTCGTTGCGCGACCTCCCGGCGTAGTTCCATTTCTGCGTACCGCCATCCTGCATCCCAAGCATCTTGGGGCCGTACGTAATATTCCCCGTAACCATCGCGCCACAGTTTCCAAGTTATTTCACGTTTCTTGTCGAATGTCGTTGGCTGCTCTGTGGGCGTGGCTACTGTACCAAACACGCTGCCGTCTTCTTTCTCAAACTCTCCCGGCTTCTCCGGCATGGCTGCTGTCGGTATCATCATGCACCCCGCAGATATGAGTGCGCCATCCTCTTCTGCCGCTTTCTGTCTAATCCAGGCATCTTCATCAGGCATTCTCATCTTTTCATCTTTTCCTCCTTTCATAAATTCATTGGACAGAGCGCAACCGGAATCGTGATTAGCGGTAACCATTGAAGCGATTCCGCAGTTGCATACCTTTGGCGGGAGTGTTTGATGCGGCTTTCCAACGGGGATCATCTCATCGCACTTCGGACACCGATGGAGACTTATCATCCCATCGCCCTTACAAGAATCGTTAATTCCGTCACTCATCGTAGCTCCAAAC
>Ga0182012_10005569_pt1 | contig 13023 bp, 11 predicted proteins | sample 612S2SmetaG_FD_120486 | JGI IMG/M metagenome (GOLD analysis project Ga0182012, IMG submission 120486) | Permafrost microbial communities from Stordalen Mire, Sweden - 612S2S metaG | ecosystem: Environmental > Terrestrial > Soil > Wetlands > Permafrost | place: Sweden: Stordalen | collected...
CATGACGCGCAATAACTTCGCGCAGCGGACCCGGTTCGCTCACACGCCCTTGTCGCGCAGGTCGAGGTTGGCCTGCCGGTGCAGGTCCCGCATCAATTGCCGCGACAGCAATTCGACCCGCTCATTGACCAGCTTCCGCTCGATCTCCTGCCGCGACGGCGTCGCGAGGTTCTTCTGCTCGCGGGTGCAGACCGAGACCAGGCCGATGCCGTCGGGCCCGATCAGGGGCTGACTGGCCTTGCCGATCGGCAGGTCCGCCAGCACCTGGCGGAACTGCGGCGGATTGACGCCTTCCAGCCGCACCTCGCCGGGATCGGCCGGCCGGTTCGGATTGTTGGCCTTGGCCGCCGCCTCCATCTGCTCGCAACTGGTCACGCTCGCACTGATCGTGCGCGCCTTCAACAGGGTCTGCTGCTGCTGTTCGGTGGGCGCCTGGGGATTGAGCGGCGAGGTGAAGGGCAGGAACACCTGACGGATGGACAGCACGGTGCCGAGGTCGCGCCCGACCTCCCGCTTGCCCTGCAGCGCAATGATCGAGAGGCCGCCCGGCACCTTGATCGGGTTGCTGATCGCACCCGGCGGCATCTGCGCCACCAGGCGCGCCACCTCGGTGTCGAGCTGGTTCGCCTGCACCCAGCCGAGTTCGCCGCCGTCCAGCGCGGTCTGCGTCTGGCTGAACTGCGCGGCGACGATGGGGAAGGGCGCGCCGGCATGCAGTTCGTTGATCACGGTTTCGGCAAAGCGCTGCGCGTTTGCCGTGTTCGCCGGGTCGTCGATCGGGATGAAGATCTCTGCCACGCGGTACTCCGGCTTGCCGACCTGCTGGGCCACCAGCCGCAACTGCTCATCGATTTCGTTGTCGGAGACCGCCACTTTGTCGCCAAGCTGATCGCGCAGCACCTGGGTCCAGGAAAGCTGGGCCCGGATCTGGTCGATCAGGGTGTGGGTGCTGACGCCATCGGCTGCCAGCTTCTGGCGGAGCGCACCCGCGGGCAGATTGTTGCGCTGCTCGATGTCGTGGATCGCCGCGGCGATCTGCTGGTCCGGGATCACGATCTTGCGGCGCTGCGCTTCCTGGATGCGTAGCCGTTCGTCAACCAGTTGCTGGACGATCTGCGGCCGCAAACGAGCCAGCGCCTCGGTGGACAAAGACTGACCTGTGGACAGCGCGAACAGGCGGGCCCGGTTATCCACGTCGGCGGTGCTGATCACGTCGCCGTTGACCACCGCGGCGATCCGGGGACCGGCCGACGGCGCCTCGGCGATGGCCGGTTTGTCCTTTGCCGCCGGCACCGAGGCCGCATGGCCGGCCGCCGGCGCTGCCAGCACTAGCAGGGCCGCCAGCAAATACCGGATCGGTCGGTTCGGCGAAGGGGCGGCAGGCGGCATCATGGACACTCCAAACCTTAGATCGCACGATAGCCGAACTGGCCGATCGTCTTGAACGTGAACAGGAACAACACCGCCGTGGAACCGCTGTCGCCGTTGATCGAGGTGTTGCGCCGAAAGAACTTAAGGTCGAGGATGAAGCATTCGTCTTCATAGATCGCGTCGGCACCATAAGCCACCATCTGGTCCAGGGCAAGATTGCGCCGTGCGAAGCCGCTCAGCTTGTAATTGCCCCATTGCGAGGACACGTTGACGGTGGCCTCGTTCCGCGGGGAATAATAGGCGTTTCCGGCGGGCGGCGGCTGCACCTGATCATAAAACGTGTAGGGGTCGAAGTTCGTGTAAATATAGCCAAGGCCCACCCGCAACCGCGGCTCTCCGAACGATGTGACGGCCTCCGCGGCGTGCAACGCCATCGTCGCCTTGTCGAAGCGGCCGCGCAGGGTCAGGTCCGCCCACTGGGTCGGCGCAAAGCTGGTGCGGGCGACGACATCGGAGACCTGGTCGTGCAGTCCGCTCGCCTCGGGAAACAGATTGTCCTTCGTCGTCCGATAGGACTGGCCGATCAGCCCGTCGAAGGCGGTGCCCCCCAGGTACCAGGCGGCGTGCAGGCCCACATTGGCCCGCGGCCCGCCTTCCAGCCGGTCGATCCCGCTGAAACGATTGAAGCCGAACAGGTTCGCATCGGAGAACTCGAAATCCAGGCTGTCTTCGTTCGGGTACCGCCGGATCTGGCTGGAGCCGGTTTGCGGGGCGATGATGACCTCGGCCATCGGCTCGATCAACTGGCTGCCCCAATGGCCGCCGTCGCGGGCGAAGGGCCAGCGCACGTCCATCGCCACCTGCGGCAGCACACGCATGGCGTCGATCGAGCCGTGGGCCCCGTAATTCGGCTGCTCGTTGAACTGTGTGGCGTCGTAGGCGATGCCATCCCCGTGCAGCTTGATTGTCCATAGATCGCCAAGAGTCCCCGCAAACGGCCTGTCCCAGTTCATCGTCAGCGCCGCCCGTCTGGTATTGACGCCGTCGGTCCGCATGACGTTGAACGCGCTGGCGTCGAGCGAGAGACGACCGCCCCAGCCGTCCGGCGTGCCCATATAGCTGTAGGTGTAGCGGGGCAGCACCGTTGGCAACTTGCTGTTGGTGATCGTGCCGGTCAGGCCCTGATAGGCCTTGGTGTCCAGACGAGCGTAGGAGCCTTGGCCGAAGCCTTCCAGGTAAATCTGGCTGGCCAGCAGGTTGGGATCGCCAGTCAATCCCGTCCCGATATGGAAATCCCGCACGAAGTTGGCCGACGACGCCCGATTTATATCGAAACCCCAACGCCAGGTATCGTCGTAGCTGAACTGCCCCCGCAAGACCGTCGTGTTCTGCACGCTGTCGCTCAGGTATCCCAGCGATGTGTTCGCGTACAGGAAGCCGTTATTGAAGCGACGGCGGTATTCGGCGTCGATGTAGGGCCCCGCCTTCGTCGTCAGCATCGGGGCGAAGGTCGCGTCGGACTGATCGTCGATCACCCAGTAGTACGGCTGGGAGGCGAAAACACCCAGACCTGACGTGCTGCCTAACCAGGGCACCAGGAAGCCCGACTGGCGCTTCACCGACGGGTCCGGCTGCGACATGAAGGGAAACCAGGCCACGGGATAGCCGAACATCTGCATCGTGGCGTCGTAGAATTCGATCCGCTTGTGCTCCAGGTCCTGCACCGCCGAGGATGCCTCGATCTGCCACAGCGGCGGCTTGGTCGGGTCCGTCTTGCACAGGTTGCAGACCGAATAGACCACCCGCGACAGGTCATTGATCTCGCCGCCGGTCCGGCGCGCGCCGTTTGCCGCCAGCCGGCCGTTTTCGGCCAGCAGCGCAGACATGCCCTTCAGCACGCCTTCCTGCATGTCCTTCGTCATTTCGGCGGAGTCGGCAAACAGCACCTGCCCGTCCGGTTCCAGCAGCACCACGTGGCCAATGGCGGTGGCCACACCGGTGTTGCGGTCGAACGTCACCAGGTCGGCGCGCAACACATGGCCGTTCTGCCAGGCTTCGACATGGCCGCGGGCGGTCACCACCGCATTCTCCCGGTCATACTCCACCTGGTCGGCGGTGAAGGTGACCGGGTCCTTGCTCGACACCGGTTGGCCGGACCCGGTGGTCGCCAAGGTACTGAGCTGCGCCCGAGCGTTGGACCAGCCGGTGAGCATGAGCAGGGGGATCGCGAGCGCGATCAGATGCGGACGCGGCATGCTCAACCATCTTCCGTGTGCAGCAGCAGGGCGACGGCCAGCATAAGTCCGGACGCGGTTGGTGCCCAGGCGGCAAGCGCCACCGGCAGGGCGCCGGACTGGCCGAATTCCTCCGCGATCTTGGATACGACGAACAGCGCGAAGCCTGAAGCGACGCCGCTGCCGATCATGCGGGCCACGCCGCCCCGGCGGGTCGGGCGCATGGAGAATCCGGCCGACACCAGCGCCATCGTGGCGGCCAGCACCGGCAAGGCGAGCAGCGCCTGGAAGTGCAGCCGATGCCGGATGGAGGAGAAACCCGACCGGTCCAGCAAGGCGATGAAGTCGGGCAGCGCCCAGAACGACAAAGTGTCCGGGGAGGCGAAGCTGTCCTGCACGCGCATGACGGTCAGGTCGGTCGGCAGATTCACCAGGGTCGGGGCGTCCGGCAATCCCTCCGGCCGCATGGTCCGCGCGCCGTCGAGCTGCCAGTTGCCTGCGGTCAGAGTGGCCTTGTCCGCCTCGATCCGCGACAGCAGACGGTCATTGCCGTCAAGGCGGAAGACGCTGACCTGTTGCGCGGACAGGCTCTTGCCATGCACCGCCACAGCGTGCGCATGGATGATCGCCACGCCCTGCGGCACCAGGACCCGGTCCGACTGGCGTAGCCAGAGCTGGCCGCCGTTCAGCGCCAGCGGCCCGCCGCCGGTGCGCAGATAGGCGTTGTCCATCGCCTCGGCCCGCGCCAGCATCACCGAGGAGACCGGACTGACCACCGCTGTTGCGATGATGCCGAACAGCGCGGCGCAGGCGGTGGGGGCGGCCAGGAACTCCCATGCCGAGATGCCGGAGGAGCGGGCAACGATCAGCTCCGACGACCGGGTCAGCCGCCAGAAGCACAGGATGCCGCCCAGCAGCACGGCGAAGGGCAGGATCTGGATGGCGATGTAGGGCAGCCGCAGGGCGGCGATTTCGCCAACCAGGCCGAAGGTCGCGTCCGGCTTGCTGGAGGAGCGGCGCAGCAGTTCGATGAAATCGAACATCGAGACGAGGCCCGAGAGCGCCATCAGCATCGCCACCACCGAGGCCGCGAACTGGCGGGAGATATACAGCGACAATGTGATCGCGGTGGGGATCATCCGACGGCCTGCCGCAAGGCGCGCAGCGGTTGTGGCCGCAGGCTGCGCCACAGCAGCAGCCAGCCGCATACCAGCCCGGGCGCCACCGCTTGCACCCAGACCAGCGGCAGCATGGCATTGTCGCGTGCGGCGAGCGTATCAGACGCCAGCCCCAGCGCCAGCAGCGCCACGATGGCGCCGATGGTGACCAAAGGCCGCAGGAATCCACCATGCCGCCGGAACGATCCGGTCAGCACCGACAGCAGCGCCACCAGCGCATAGGACACGGACGCCAGAGGCGTGGCCAGCCGCTTGTGGCCCTCGGCGATCCACTTCGGAATGTCCTGCCGGTTGGCGGGATGCGGGTCCAGCAGCGCCGACAACGAGACCTCCGACATGTCCGCCGGCCGCGCGTCGGTGCTCTGTGTGGCATCCGCCAGGTCGAGCTCGTTCTGCTTGAACGTCAGGACGTTCAGCCGTCCGGTCTGATGGTCGATCTCCTCCCGGCTACCGTTGATCAGCAACACGTGCGGCCCTTTGTCGCCTTCCAGCAACCGCCCGTGTTCGGCCAGGATCGTAGCGTGAGCTGAGGCCTCGCGGCCGTCATCGACCAGGATGCCGCGCAGGGTGCCATCGGGATCGCGGGAGCGGATATAGACCGTCAGCTTGTCCGAGATCGGCGTGAACACGCCTTCCTGCAGCAGGAACGCGGCCATGCGGTTGCGGATCTCCCATTGGAAATCGCGGAAGTCCGACAAGGTCGTGGGCACCGCCCAGAGGTTCAGCCAGTATCCCGCGCCGGTCGCGATCAGCGCCACCGCCAGCGCCGGACGAGCCAGAGCGAAGGGCGACAGGCCGGCGCCGCGCATCACCGTCAGTTCGCGGTCGCCGGCCAGACGCTGATAGACGAACTGCACCACGACGAACGTGGTGATCGGCAAGATCACCGTGATGAAGCTGGGGATCAGCAGGGAGGTCAGGTGCAGGAACACGGAAAAGGACAGGCCGTGATTCACCACCAGCTCCACGAAGCGCAGCGACTGGGTCAGCCAGATCAGCGCGGTCAACCCGGCGGTGACCACGACCAGCGCCAGAAACAACTGGCGGAAGATGTATTGGTCGAGCTGGGTGACGAGTTGTCCGGAGCGCATAAGGCGCTTTTGCGTCACCCGCGCCCGGCTTGCAACCGCAAGCGCGCGGCATGCATCGGTAATCACCGCTTGCGCCCCATCCCGTGATCGTCATGTTGTTGCCGCATGATCGTCGAACGAGTCCTGATGGGGCTGCTGCTTGGGGGGGTGGCGACCGGCTGCGTGCTGGTGCTGTACCCGTTCCTGTCAGCCCTGCTATGGGCTGCGATCCTGGTTTATACCACCTGGCCGGTGTTCGAGTGGCTTCGCCACCACCTGCATGTAAGCCGTGGTCCCGCCGCCGGGCTGATGGTGCTGCTGACCGCGCTGGTCCTGGTGCTGCCGCTGGCGCTCGCCGCCCCGACCGGCGGGGATGATGTGACGCGGCTGCGGCATACGGTGGAGGATGCGCTGCGCGCCGGCCTGCCCGATTCGCCGGAATGGGTGTTCGATGTTCCGCTGGTCGGGCCGACCATCGGCGATCTGTGGAACCGCTGGGCGGCGGATATCAGTGTGATGCTGGAGGCGCTGCGGCCCTATTTCGGCATCGTGCTGGAAGGCAGTCTCGGCTTGCTGCTGGGCATTGCCAACGGCGTGCTGATGTTCATGCTGGCGCTGTTCGTATCGTTCTTCTTCTATGTGTACGGTGAGCCGATTGCCGGCCGGCTGCGGCTGGTGTTGCAACGCGTCGCCGGGGTGCAGGCGGACCGGCTGATCGTGGTGACCGGGGCGACGGTGCGCGGCGTGGTGTACGGCATCCTCGGCACCGCGGTGGTGCAGGGGTTCCTGACCGCCTTCGGGCTGTGGATCTCCGGGGTGCCGCGGCCGGTGCTGCTGGCCAGTGTGGCGGGGCTGCTGTCGGTGCTGCCGATCGGGGCACCGGTGGTGTGGATCCCGGCCGCGATCTGGCTGATGGGATCGGGGCATCTGGGGTGGGGGATCTTCCTGGCGGTCTATGGGGTGGTGGCGATCTCCGGCTCCGACAGCGTGATCCGGCCGTGGTTCATCGCGCGCGGAGCGAAGCTGCCGTTCCTGCTGACGGTGCTGGGGGTGCTGGGGGGCGCGCTGGCCTTCGGGCTGTTGGGGATTTTCCTCGGGCCGGTGTTGCTGGGGGTTGGCTACACGCTGATGAACGAGTGGGCGCGCGGGCCGGAGACGGTGGGGACGGTGGATCATTGAGGGCTTGTGTCATGCGGCCGCGATCAGGTCGCCGTTGCTAAGCCCTGCCCAGCCGACACTGCAACCGCCGCCACGGAGCCGTCCCCGCCGCCCCACTGGCGCACCGCTGCCTCACCCGCTGCGGACAGCCGGTAAACCCCCGGCGTCGTGCGCTCGAACCAGCCATACACATTCCGCAACAGGATCCGCCCGGCCTCCGGCGCAACCGCCCGCAGATCGCGGGGACGGCCGGGGCCGGCCAGCAACCGAACCGCACAGGCCAGAGCCTGCTGGCGGTACGCCGTCATGACCGGCTGGCGGGTTGAACCGCCCGGGCTGGGATCGCCCCGCCGCCTTGCATGTTCGCTCAGCAACCGCTTCCGCCGCCGCAGATCCGGCCGTGGCTTATAGGGGCCAGGTTCCGCCAGCACCTCCACCCGGTCGAGCTGCGGATTGACCGCCAGCAGCCCCAGCCCGATCAGCCGGCACAGACGGTGCACCCGCGGGTCGCGGTCCCGGCCGCGTCCGGTGGCCGGCACGGCGAGCCAGATCTCATCAGCCACCCGCATCCGGTCCACCGCCTGCAGCAGCAACGCCAGATTGAACCCCAGCTTCATTTCAACAATGGCAAGACGGACCGATTCGCCAGTGTGGACGGCGACGATGTCGCAGCCTTGCAACTCGCCTTTGACGTCGAAGCCGGCGGCCTCCAGGAAGCGTTTTACGGTCGGGTACAAAGCGGTTTCAAGCATGCATCGCGGTCCAACCTGCCGGATCAACGAGGCCGGAAACCGAGCGGTTGGCTTGTATCGCGCGACATCGTCAGGCGCGTGCCCGATGACGCATCGTCCGCCCGCCGGCGGCGCGTGATGGCGTCGGGCGGCTTGACGGTTGCGGCTCGATCGGTGTGCTGCATCATCCTTACTCCTGACCCGCAGATCGCGCGGATATAGGCCCCGGGTCCCGGCTGAGCAAAGCGCCCGGCGGCGACCGGACGGCCCGCGTTAACCGAGAATTAACCATCCGCTGCCATGCTGGGTTCACACAACCCGGATCCCAACCTGCATGGCCATGCCGCCCGGTTCCGCTCCACCCGCCGAGATCGTCGCCGGTCTGTTCGTTGTGGACACCAGCAATCCGTTACCCCTGGCCGGCGGCGGGGTGCCGGCATTCGCGGCGACCGACCGGCGCACCGGGCGCGCCGACAAGATGGCCCTGCTGGTTGCCACCCACGCCCCGGCTCGGCCTCGCCATTTGCAGGTGCCGCTAAACCCGATTGAGGGAATGCTCACCCCGCTGGCCCATGGCAAGGGACCCGTGATCGGCGGCGAGACCGGTTACTTCGTCATCTGCAATCGTCCGCCCGGCCCGCCGGTGTCCGCGACCCTCCGACCCTGGCCGGAGTCTGCCTTGTTTGACCAGGTCCTGCGCCCGATCGCGCAGGCGCTGGTGGTGTTGCGCGCGCAGTCCCTGACCCACCGGGCAATCAGGGCGGAGAACGTGTTTCAGGGGCAGGCGGGTCAGCCGGTCGTTCTGGGCTCGGCTTGGGCCGCACCGCCGGCGATGCACCAGCCAGCGGTCTATGAGCCGCCCTACAGCGCCATGTGCCTGCCCACCGGTCGCGGGGACGGCAGTATTGGCGACGACGTTTACGCACTCGGTGTGCTGCTGATCACGCTGGCCCTCGGGCGGGTACCGATGGCGGGGCAGGACAATGCGGCGGTGATCCGGCGCAAGCTGGAACTGGGAAGCTATCCGGCGCTGGTCGGCGACGATCGCCTGCCGCCCGGCATCGCCGATCTGGCGGGCGGCATGCTGGCCGAGGATCCTGATCACCGTCCCTCGCTCAAAATTCTGCTGGACCTGGTCGCGGCGCGTGGTCGCAAGGTTGCGACCCGCCCGCCGCAACGCGCCCAGCGTCCGCTCCAGATCGGTCAAACCGCGGTGTGGAACGTCCGCATGCTGGCCTATGCGATCAGCGCCGAACCCGAACCGGGTCTGCAAATGCTGTTTGGCGCGACGCTGATGCCGTGGCTCCGTCGTGGCGTGGGCGCAGCTTCGCTTGCCGCGCGCATCGAGGAGATGTTGCGCGCACGAGCTGACAAGGCGGGCACCGGCGAAACCTTCGTCGACACGATGCTGGCGATGCAGATCGTGGCCATGATCGATCCGCTCGCGCCGCTCTGTTGGGATGGTGTCACGCTTTGGCCGGATGGAATCGGTCCGGTCTTCGCCTTGGCCCATGCGCGCGATCCTGCGACATTGGCGAAGCTCGAAGTGCTCATCGTCAGCGAGGCGATCGCCATCTGGGCCTCAATGCGCGAGGAACGCGACGATCCCGCGTCTCTGCGTCTGGCGGCGCGGACATATCGTGGCTGGCTGCAAACGCGGGGGCCGTCGGGTGGCTTGCCGCGGGTCCTCTATATGCTGAACCCGATGCTGCCATGCGGCAGCGCGCTCGCGGCCGGGCGCGGGGTGGTGACCCTGAGCGACGTGCCGGCGGCGCTGGAGGCTGCCGCACCCGCTGCCGACCGCGCCGCGGAACCGCTCGATCCGCATACCGTGGCCTTCATGGGGGCGCGCTCCGACCGGCGGCTGACGATGGATATCAACGCGCTGAACGTCGGCGATCCCGAAACGCGCCTGATCAGCCAGCTTCGGCTGCTGGGCGAGTTGCAGATCCGTTTCGACCCGCGACCGCTGCCCGGCCTGGCGGGCTGGTTTGCGGTGCAGACCGGCCCGCTGATTGCACGTTGGAAAAATCGCGACCGGCGCGCCCAGGTCGCCGCACGACTGACCAGCCTGGCCGCGGCGGGCCAATTGGCTCCGATGCTGGCGCTGCTCGAAGACCCCGCCGCCCTCGCCGCCGATTCCGAGGCGGCCGACCTGGCGGCGGCGAAACTCGCGCGGATTGAGGGCGAACTTGCGGCGATCGATTCCGGGGGTCCCACACGGGCGGTGGTGGCGACGCGGACCGGCCAGGAAATCGCGGCGGGGATTGGGTTGGCGGCGCTGGCGACCGCGCTGATCCTGACGGCGCTGGGATGAGCAAAGTGGCGGTGCAGCCAAAAGCCAGGGGCGGGGGCGGCCTGATGTGGCTGCAGGGATTGGCCTGCGGTGCCATGGTTGCCCTGGTTCCGGCGATCGCTCTGCTGCTGGGCGTGCTCCTCGCCCCCGGACTGGCCGCCCTGATGCTGGACCGTCAGCCGGGCCGGCCGATCGCGCGCAGCGTGCTGCTGTGCGGCGGCGCATTCTGCATCAGACCGGTCGGTGCGTTATGGAGCGGGGGCCAGAGCGTTGACGCCGCACTGGGCGTTCTGGGCGATCTCAACAACATCGGCACGGCCTGGAGCGCGGCAGCCGCGGGCTGGTTCATGGCCGAACTGCTCCCGCTGGTCGTGCGCGTGGTCCTGGAAGCCGCAGACGCTGCCCGCGCGGCCCGTCTGCGGGCCGCGCGGGCGAAGCTGATGGAGGAATGGGAACCGCATGCGCCGCCCGGTCAGTGATCCGCGAGCATCGCCTGCCGGTGGCCGGCGCCAAGGCGGCGTTCCGCGATCTGGGCTTTCATCGCCTTTTGCAGCTTCTCGAAGGCTCTGACCTCGATCTGGCGCACCCGCTCGCGGGAGATGTTGTACTGCTGCGACAGGTCTTCCAAGGTCGTTGGATTGTCCTTCAGCCGCCGCTCGATCAGGATGTGGCGTTCCCGTTCGTTCAACGTCTTCAAGGCACCCGACAGCAGCGCCTTGCGGCCGGACAGTTCCTCGCGGTCGGCGATCGTGGTTTCCTGGCTGTCCGATTCGTCCACCAGCCAGTCCTGCCATTCGCCTTCGCTGTCCATGCGAACCGGCGCATTCAGGCTATGGTCCGGCGCGGCGAGGCGGCGGTTCATGCTGACCACGTCCTGTTCCGGCACGTCCAGCACGCGGGCGATCTTCGCCACCTGTTCGGGTTGCAGGTCGCCGTCGTCGATCGCCTGCATCTGGCCCTTCAGCCGGCGCAGATTGAAAAACAGCTTCTTCTGGGCGGCGGTGGTGCCCATCTTCACCAGCGACCAGGAGTGCAGGATGTATTCCTGGATGGCGGCTCTGATCCACCACATCGCGTAGGTCGCCAGGCGAAAGCCGCGGTCGGGGTCGAAGCGCTTGACCGCCTGCATCATGCCGACGTTGCCCTCGCTGATCAGCTCGCCCACCGGCAGGCCGTAACCGCGATAGCCCATCGCAATTTTTGCCACGAGTCGAAGATGGGAGGTGACAAGCTTGTGAGCAGCCTCCATATCCTCGGTGTCGCGCCAACGCTTCGACAGGGAGAGTTCCTCCTCAGGGGACAGCATGGGGAATTTGCGGATCTCCTGGAGATACCGCGACAGGTTGCCCTCAGGGGCGATGTTCAGGACGGCAGAGGCCACGGGAGGCTCCTTTCGCCAGCCGCGATGTGTCTGCCCGGGATGGCGCAGGACCGCGGCGAGGTGTTGACTGAGACCAGTCCGGATGCGGGAAGGGATCTGATACGTCCCGGTGACCGACCCCAAGCTGGCAGCGCGGCATCCGGACGTTCCCGTCAGCGCAGGGCATCCGCCCACGTTGACGACCATCCACATACAGGACTGGAATAGTCCTGTCAAGATTAACAACCCGTTAACGGCCGGTCACATTTTCTTCAAGTGTGGCCAAAAGGCCCGCCATATCGGGCGGCGGCGGGGTTTCGAAGCTCAGGGCCGCGCCGGTGCGCGGATGCGAAAACCCCAGTCTGGCAGCGTGCAAAGCCTGACGGGGGAAGTCCAGCAGGGTCGCGCGGATGGGATCTTTCAACAGGCGGGCGGCGGACGGTATGCGGCGGAGGTATAGCGGATCACCGACGATCGGATGGCCAGTCGCGGAGAGGTGTACGCGAATCTGATGGGTCCGCCCGGTCGCCAGCCGGCATTCCAGCAACGCCAGCGCGGTTTGCCAGGCGCCGATCGTCCGGTAGCGGGTCAGCGCCTGCTTGCCGTTGCGGGTCACCACCGCCATCCGCTTGCGGTCGCGCGGGTCGCGGCCGATGGCGCCCTCGATGTCCCCCGCCGTTGGATTTGGCAGCCCCCAGCACAGCGCCAGATACGCCCGGTCCAGGTCGCGGGCGGCGAAGGCCGCGGTCAGCGCGTCGTTGGCGAGCTGGGTCTTGGCCACCACCATCACGCCGGAGGTGTCCTTGTCCAGCCGGTGCACGATCCCCGGCCGGCGTTCCGCCCCGATGCCGGTGAAGCCGGGGCCGCAATGGGCGAGCAGCGCGTTCACCAGGGTGCCGTCTGGGTTGCCGGGTGCGGGATGCACGACGAGGCCGGCGGGCTTGTCGACGACGATCAGGTCCCGGTCTTCGTACAAAATGGTGAAGGGAATCGCCTGCGGCTGCGGCGTGGCGGCGGCCGGGGCGGGCACGTTCAGGCTGTAGGTGGCGCCGGGGCGCACGGGATCGGCCGGCTGTCGCACCGGGATGCCGTCGCACTGCAGCAGGCCTTCCTCTATCAGCGCTTTCACGCGAGAGCGCGACAAGGGGGCGAGCGCGTCGGCAAGGTAGCGGTCGATGCGCTGACCGGCGTGTTCCGCCCCGGGCAGCAGGCTGATCGGCGGGTCGCGGTTGGGGTTCTCGGGCATAGACGGGTGCGATAGCGCCGATTGGGGAGGGAAAGCGAGGGGATGGGAAACGGCATGCGTGCATTGAAGGCGGCCACCATCGGGATGGGGCTGCTGATCGTGCTGGGGACGACGGTGCTCATCGCAACTATCGTCAAGCGGTCGGCGGCGCCAGGGGTGCCGGTGGACCTGGCTGCGGTGCTGGACGAGCCGGCGGGGACGCGGATCGTGGGGATTGCACCGGTCGGGGACTGGCTGGCGGTGCAGTTGCAGGGCGGCGGGGCGGACCGGGTGGTGCTGGTCAATCCGCATACCGGGGCCGTGGCCGGACGGATTTCACTGGGGCGGTGATGGGGGCTTGAGGGGGACGGGGTTCTTCGGTAGAAGGCCCGCCTTGGCC
>Ga0182012_10005573_pt1 | contig 13018 bp, 14 predicted proteins | sample 612S2SmetaG_FD_120486 | JGI IMG/M metagenome (GOLD analysis project Ga0182012, IMG submission 120486) | Permafrost microbial communities from Stordalen Mire, Sweden - 612S2S metaG | ecosystem: Environmental > Terrestrial > Soil > Wetlands > Permafrost | place: Sweden: Stordalen | collected...
ACCGCGCAGTGCGATTGCAACTGCTTATAACCTTCGCCATAAATTGCGCCGGGAATCACGACCCGTTTGTCGGTGGTGTCTTTAACCTGGCGGATATAGTCGGCCGCATAGGGAGCGTCGCCCACCAGCACGAGTTTGAAATCGGTCGGTATTTTTTCGAAAGCCTGGCGCACCAGCAACGCATTGTTTTCGGGCTCCAGCCGGCTCACGTAGAGCACGTAGCGGCCCGGCTCGAGCCCCAGTTGCCGGACCTGCTCGTCCGCCGCGATCTTGCCGGTCTCCGCTCCGTAAGCGATAAAGCTGGAGTCTTTGCCGTAACGCTCGAAATAATATTCGCGGATTTTTTCGGCATCGGTAATCACGGCGGAACAGCACCAGGTGGCCAGCCATTCCGAAAGCAGGTACCAGGATTTGGCAATAGCATTCCACTTCTTCCGGTGGCGTTCCACCCCGTCCACATTCAACGCGGTGGGCATTCCCAGGGCGCGCGGCCATAACGTGAAAACCGCATTGGCGGCATTGCAATAGAGCAAGACGTCGAACTGGCGAAACAGCACGTCAACGGTGGAAAGCGCGGTATGCGCCATGGTGTCCAGATATTTGTGGCGGATGGTGGGCAGATAGCGCAGTTTCACGCCGCGGTATTCGGGCTGCGCATAACGCTCGCGGCAGTAGACGGTGACCTGGTGGCCGCGCTCTACTAGCCTTACGGAAAGCTCTTCCGCGAAAGTCTCAAAGCCACCGTAGTTGGCCGGTATGCCACGCGTGCCTAGCAAAGCTATACGCATCAGTCGTGCGAGCCGGCCCCTTGCGGATTGAGTAACGGGGAGGAACCGGCAGCGGGAAAGCTCGCTGGTTTGTCGGCGAACCAAGCGGCAAGGTAGTCATCGGAAACACGCCGCTTCCGCATGATCTGCCGGCGTTTGGCCCAGGCACTCGGCCACAGCCCCACTACCAGATAGAAGGCCCGCAGCGACGAGAATTCGCGCAGTAAGCAACCACCAATCACCACCGCGTCGCGCAGCGTGATCGCCAGCCAGTGCCGGGCGTATAAATCCGCCGTCATATTCTTAATGCGCATCAGCCAGCGATTCTTCACGGAATGCATATTAATCAGCTTGGAAACATAGGCCCGCCTTTCCGGCAGCACATGGCGTACGTGATAGGCCACCGCCCGCGGATTGTATAAGCATTTCCAGCCACAGATCTGCGCGCGCCAGGCAAGGTCGGCATCTTCGCGATAAGCGAAAAAGTCGGCGTCGAAGAATTCTCCATTGATGGCGATGTCTTCCATCATTGAGCGGCGGTAAAGACAAGCCGCGCCGCTGCCCCCGAAGACATATTCCAGTTGTTCGAATTGTCCATGGTCTGCCAATTGGCTGCCGCGGTCGAAGTGGCGCAGATTGGGCGTGAAAAAGATCCCGGTTGAATCTAAAACGGGTTTATCCGGAATTTCGAGCGCCGCCGTCATGCCCAGCAGTTTGCCGCAGACGCTGCCGATCTTTTCATCGCCTCCGGCGCCGGCCAGCAGCGCACTCACAAAAGACGGCGTCAGGCGAACATCCGGGTTCAAAGCGAGCAGCCAATCGGCGGTGGATAAAATCATCGCCTGATTTTGCCCGGCGGCGAAGCCCCTATTGCTGCTGTTATAAACCACTTTGGCGCGCTCTTCGAAGGTTCGCAAAATGGCGGCAGTTTTATCGCTCGAAGCATTATCTACCACAATCACGTCAAGCGCTGGGTAGTCCTGCTCAAAGACGTATTGCAGGCACTGAGCGATAAAACGCGCGCTGTTGAAGGTCACAATGGTGACCGAAACGCTAGGATAGACTGCCATTATTTAGCGAAAAGTTACTCTCAGCGTAGCCTAGACAAGGCGCAATCGCCGCACTCATAGAGCGTGGCATCCCTGGTTTTCGCCGCCACGCTGAGCCACGGCGGGTAGGAACCGGCGGCGAGCGCGTGCAGAAATGGGATTTCGTCCTGCTCCGGCGTCAGCGTCGAACCGGGGAAAAGCAGCACATAGCGCGCCCCAAATTGCGCCATCAGTGCATGGAAACCCGCGTCGTCATAAACGTGATCGCTATAGATCGGTTGGATCATGGAAACGACCGGCCGCTGCAGGATGTAATGAACGGCTTGGCCATTAACCGCGATCAGCACATCTTTCCGCGAGACGTGGCCGGCAAGCCATTGCCCGAGCGAGTCGCCCGGTTTCACATCCTCACTGAATACTCGTTGTACGTCGGCAATAAGCGGAGGGTTCGGCTTCGTGAGCAGGCTGCGGGAATGGACAGCCAGCACGGCAATCACTAAGACCGTGAGGACCGCCTTCTCCAACGTTTTGTGAGCAAGCGTGGCAGCTGCCAGAATGGCGAGCACCAGCGGATAGGCCGGGAAGTAGTAGCGGCCCAAGTCGCTGGCGATCGAGTGCATCGCCGCATAGATGATTCCGGCCCCGTAGATGGCAACCAATAAAGCGGGCCACCCGGCGAGCAGCGCGAAGTTCGGCGGCAGTTCCGCGGCGCGCCCGCTTCTCCAGGCAAGCACAGCGAGCGCGACCGCCGCGACAAAAGAGCATAGAAACAAAATGGCCCAGATGTTGAGGTGCGCCACCACGCGGTCGCCGAAAGCGATGTGATAGAACGCCTTCACGGATTCAACGACGATGAATTTAATGCTGTGCCCTTGACCAGCTGAAAATCCGCCCCGCCACGAGCCGATCAGCCGGTAGTTTCTCAGCATAATAGCCAGGCATTCGCCGCTCGCCGCTGCTAACCCCGCTAGCACCCACGGCCAACTCCGCCGCGTCTTCCAACATCTCCAAAGCAGGAAAAGCACTGTGCCCGGCACCACGAATAGGCCCGGGTACCGAACCCAATAGGCTGCTCCGGCAAGAATCCCGATAGCTAACAACAGCGCTGGCCGGCGGCCTTCCATGTTGATGTCGGCAATCATGACCGCGGCGATAGCCAGCAAGATGGCGGTAAAAAGCGCCTCGGTGGAAAGCGAGTCCGCGAACACGATGACGATTGAATTGGTCGCCCAGAGCAAACCAAACGCCAGCAATACCCAAGAGTCGATTCGCAGAGCTTTGCCGATATACCAGAACAAAACAAGCGTCAACAGGTAGCTCACCGCGGAAATAACGTAGCCGGCTAGTTCAGGCTTAACCCCCAGCCGCATGAACGCGGCGATCAGCAGCGGGTAGCCGGGGGCAAAATGGGTGAACGGCACCGGCATGTGGCCCACCCCAATCTGCTCGTCAAAATGCGCGAGCGTTGTGCAGAAACAATCGCCCGCTACCAGATGCTCCGCGGCGTCCAGATATTGCACTGCATCGTTGCTAACCATGGGCGCCCCCATGAAGTCGTGGGAAGCGACTAGCACTACGACGCCGATCAGTAGGAACAGCGCCCCGCCGGCGTATTTACTCACCGCGCTGCCTTGCCCGCCAGGACCCGCGCCAGAACCATCGTCTGGCCCATCCAATAGTTAAAAGGCATTTTGCCGAGTCCTATTGCTTCCACCGTTTTTTCCAATATTTTGAAGGGTGGAACTAACTGGCCGGCCCGCTGCAATATGTAGCCCAGCTGCAATTCCTGCCAGTGAGGGCGAATCGATAGGACTGAAAATCCGGCCTCCGTAAGCTGGCGCGACATCGTTTCACGGTCATAGTAATTCAGGTGAACGCTCAACCAAAATGGCCAGCGCCAGCCCAAGGCTTTTGCCACCAAGCTGCCGATATCCGGATAGTTGACCCACAGGTAACCGTCTGGCTTGAGCAGCGAGCGCACCAGGGCGAGCGCTTCCTTAGGGTCCGAGATGTGCTCGATCACGTCCCAATAGCTAATCACATCGAAACTATTCTCGCTGAACATGCCGGGTCGCAGAATGCCTTGCTGAATATCCAGTTGATATTCCTTGCGGCCATAATCGCTTAGCCAAATACTGGGTTCCACTCCCTGGACTTCAAAGCCCGCCTCGCGCGCCGCCACCAGGAAAGCGCCGCCCGCGCAGCCTATGTCAAGCAGGCGCTTGCCCTTCGGATTGAGGCCCGTTTGTTTAAGTATCGAGCGAATGCTGCGGCTGAACGTGCGAATGCGCTGCGGATTCTGCGCGACAAACACCGGATCTTCCACCGCCTCATAGCCGCCTTCAATCAGCCGCGCATCGAGTTGCGGCGAAAGATACACCATGTGGCAGCGGCTGCATTTGACCACCCGGTCAAGTAGCACGTGGTCGCTCGAGGCACGGTAAGCGGACTGCAGTTCGGCGAGCGACGCATTCTCCGGATAGTTGGCATCCCTCAGGACCTTGGCGTCCCGTTCGCCGCAAACCGGGCAGCCCACCTCGACAAAAAGGCCTGGACTTTGACTTGTCATGCTATCCCCATCAATTGACGAACCTGAATTTTAGCAACGTCCACACTGCGATAAATCCGTCTCTGGGCTTGATTTTCTTGCCCGCCTCGGCGCTGCGCGGGAAGTACGCAATGGGCACCTCGGCAATTTGGTAGCCCTGCTTAATCAACTTGGCGGTTATTTCATGATCGGTCTCAAAGCCGCTCGTCTTAATGTTCATCGCTCTGACCACCGCCGCTGGATAAAGCTTGTACGCCGTCAAAGTGTCGCTGATCCATTTACCATAAAGCAGGAAAGTCCACCCCGTCAGCAGAACACCAGCGAGCCAAGGCCCGAAACTCTGCTGCGGATGGCGTCCGGGCGTGAGGCTAAACCCTGAGTTCGCGCGCGCTTGCCCAAGAGTCCTGCTCCCGTACACCGAATCGGCTTGCGGACCTAGGCTGCGCAGCAGCGCCAGGTAATCGTTCGGATCATATTCCAAGTCGGCATCTTGCACCAGAATAAAGTCGCCCGTCGATTCGCGAATCCCCCGCTGCACGGCCTTTCCCTTGCCCTGATTGGGAACCTGGGTGAATACTTTTACTTGCGCAAACCCGCGCGCGATTTCTCCTGTCTTATCTTTCGAACCGTCGTCCACCACGATCACTTCTTTTTCAAAGCCCAGCGATTCCACCGGAACCACCAGGATTTTTTCAAGCAGGGAAGCGATGAACGCGGCTTCGTTGTAGGCCGGGATCACGATGGAAAGTACGGGCATATTTTATTGGTTGGCCTGATCCGCTCCCGGTGCGCCAAAACGGCAGCGCACTAATTGGAGCACGGCGCGCAGGCCATCGAAGACCGTAATTTTTTTCCCTTCCAAACGGGTGCGCGGAGTGTAATCGACCGGCACTTCCATGATGAACTCATGCCGGCGTCCCAGCTTCGCGATGATCTCGGTTTCAAGGTCGCGCCCATTCGATTGCAACTGCAGGCTTCTCAGCAGTTCCGCGTCAAAGCCCTTCACGCTGGTCAGCACGTCGCTTACATAACGGTTGTAGAGAAACAGCGTCAGAACGCTCAAAAGAATGCCGCCGTACTTGCTCGAAAGATAGAGCCAGCGGTGGTTGCCGTATATGCTGCCAAGCTGCTTCGACATATCGCGGACCTTGATCGCGCGCGTGCCGAACACCGCCCGATAGCGCGAGCTGACCAGCGTCTGCACGATAGTCCGCAAGTCCGAAACACTGTATTCGCGGTCGCCCGCGAAAAACACGATAATATTGCCGCGCGCCTTCGAAATGCCGAGCCGTAAGGCCGCGCCGCGTCCCCGATTCTCACCCAGCGCGAATGTTCGCACCGGCGGCAGTGCTTTAGCGATGCGCTGCGAAGCATCGCTCGATCCGCCATCCACCACGATAATCTCTTTCGTGAGTCCGAGCGCCAGGAAATCGAGGCCGATAAGAGACTTCAAAACCTCTTCGAGAGTTCTCGCCTCGTTGAGCACCGGAACTACGATCGAGACCATATGATGCAGACGCTCTAGCTCGATATCGATACGCCCCTGCACCACCCGCTGCACTTCATCCACCACTAGTCCGCCCGAATGACGCCCTTCTTGCGATTCCCAATCGAGCAGCCGCACGGTGTCGAGCGGATAAATGAACTTGCCGGGGTCGAAGGGAATGTAGCGCGCATCGCTTGAAGGCACATCCTCGGTGCGCTGCACCAGAAATTGCGTCACGCAATCGGTCCATTGCACTGGGCAGGCGTTATCGCGCGTCATCGCCAGCATGAATTTGCGCGCCAGGTCGTTGATGTCGTCCTCCTGCATGTCCGCGTCGCGCAGAATGTTGCCCACGAAAATTTTGTCGGCTGCGCGATTGGCGGCAATGCTCTCCGCCACGCCTTCGGTCATGTAAGAAGGAAACAGCGACGAATGTTGCGTGCCCGGCCCGTAGATGATCACGTCAGCCTTACTGAGCGCTTCAGCCGCCGCCTGATTGATGCGCGGTATACGCCGGCCTGCCTCAATGACCCGTGCCCAGCCGTCCGGTGGCTCTACGCCGGCTTCCATCTGCTCGCGATAACAACGTTCGTCTATCAGATAAAGGCGTGAAATTTTGGAAGCGGCGCTATGCGTCGCGACAATATCGGCCTCGTTCAATATGACTGCGCCGTTTTCCTTCTCGGCAATCAAAAAAAGGTTCTCGCCTTGCGTTACATTCAACAGCGCGCCCGGCGGCACTTCATAAAATTCGGCGAATGCGCCAATGGTGCGGTTGAAATCTTGCTGTTGTTCGAGAAAGCAGCCGCTGAAGATGAGATTGCCGATCGCGCAGTCGGTGAAATCGAAAGTACGTCCCTGTTGCGCCGCGGAATTAAAATAGCCGCGAAAGGCGCTCAAAATGCAGCGCAAACGCTCGGCTTGCGTAACGGTTAGGCTGCTATAAGGCTTGGCGAGATCGGGTGGCAGCGCCTGGCAATTGCCGGCCGCGATGGCATCCACCACCGCGAGCGCGTGCGCCGTCTCGACCCCCACCGGCAAACGAATATCGGAAAAAGTTTTGAGAGCTTGCTGGCAGCGCTCGCTGCCGGGCATCAGCCGGTTGACATTCTTCCGCACGTCCGACGGTCCCAGCATGCCGGGAATGAACTTGCGCAGCCTGCCCGTCGAATGTCCATCGTCATAAGCGTTAATCAACACACGCAAGCGAATCTGCGGGTGCTTGAGCAGGGCGCGGGTAATGCTGTCGGTCCCGCTGCCGCCGGAAAACAGAGCGACTTCAATCTGTGAGCGCTCCGGGCTGGTTTCAGCCACGTCCACCCCTTAAGAAAGTCTCGAGTTTTCGGGCATCGTCCGCATTATTCACGCCGATGGTCTCTTCGCGCGCCAGCACGCGCGGCGTCAACACCGTTTTTCCGCCTTGCGCCGCCAGCGGAATAATCGGCAGGAAATTGAACTCACCGGTATTCCTGCCTAGGGCAGTGGGCGATTGGTGTAGTTCCAGCAAGAGGTTCTTGAGTTCGCTGCTGGCAAAACAAAATACCCCGGCATCGCTTTCGCCCTCGGCAGGCATAACATCGCCTTCACGCGCTTGCAAAACATCCGCGATCTTGCCCTTTTCGTCACGCGCGAAATGAATGTAGGGCGGACGAACCGTCAACGTAGGGACGGTGGCCACGGGTTGCAACGGACCCTGCTGCAGGCGCAGAATAGCGTCAATGGTAGCGGGCCGCAGAGCCACCTGATCGCCCCAAACGGTGATGGCGTGTCGGGTTGTCACCAGCCGTGCACCCACTTCGACGGCGTCACCCATGCCTCTGGGCTCTTCTTGTATCGCGATTTGATACCGTCCGGGTGCCAGCCGCTCCAGTTCCCCGGCCACTTCCAGATTTCCTTCAGGCGAAAGCACAAACACCATAGTTTGGCAGCAGGGCAGCAACAAATCAAGAAGCCATTCTAGGATCATGCGCCCCGCCACGGGATAAAGAACTTTGGGGCGATGAAAGCCTAGCCTGGAGCCGCGCCCGGCCGCGGGAATAATGGCACTCCAAAGACTTGGGTCAATAGCCGGCGCGGCATACTCCCGCCAATTTTCTATGGTTATCCCAGAGTTCATTTACGCCAGACGAAGGCTTTCTAAAAGAGCGGGTAGCTCACTCAAGGATTCAATGCGGTAGCGCGCGCCGGCGCGCGCCAGAAGCCCCTCGGAGTCTCGTCCAAACGCGCAGGCAATAGCGCCCGAAGCACAGGCAGCTTGAATCCCGGCGGCGGCGTCTTCCACCACCACACAGCGCGCCGGCGGCATGCGGAGCTCAGCCATCGCGCGCAGAAATATTTCGGGATGCGGTTTGGCGAGGTTGACATCGTCTCCCGTCACCACGCTACGAAAAGCGGAGTGTAACCCGCTTTTCTGAAGGAACGTTTCCACGCTCGACCGCGAACCCGAACTGGCCAGCGCCAACGGGTAATGTCCCGCCAGTTTAGCAACAACCGGAGTGTTTAACCTGAAGACGTTTCGTTCTTCCAACAACTCACGCGCACGCGCGCTTTTCCTCTTCGAGCAATCGGCGATTTTCTCTTGATCCATCGGCAAACCAGCTTCTTGGAATACAGTTCGGAAAACGTCGGGAGTTCTCCATCCGGCAAACCGCGCATACAAGAAGTCAACGATCCCAAGGGGTTTAAGAACCTCAAGGAATGCCTGGCCGTGACACGCGGTGGAATCCAGCAAAACCCCGTCCATGTCAAACACCACCCCCAAATCCTCCGAGTGGTGAGGCCCTTCGATCACTATCCCGCATTATAACTAATTCGGGGACGTTCACCCCGTTACACCTAATTCGGCAATTAAGTGTAACGGGGTGAACGTACCCGAATTAGTATGTGCGATATATACTTCAACTTAATCCTTTTTTTGCATGAGCGATTCGAATGACGGCCAAGCGTGCCCAAGCAGAATTTTTGGCGAATGTTTCAAAGAACATAGCGCGCTACTGGCCGCCGTGCAAGCAAATTGCGCGGCAACCATGGACAAGCTGGCGCAGCATTGCGTGAAGGCCCTCACCAGCGGCGGCAAAATCCTGTTTTTCGGCAACGGCGGTAGCGCCGCGGATGCCCAGCATCTCGCCACGGAACTGACCGTGCGCTTTGTGGCAAATCGGCGCGCACTGGCCGCGATCGCGCTCACCACCGACGCTTCCGCCATCACGGCCTGCGGTAACGATTTAGGGTTTGAGCTGATTTTTTCGCGGCAGATTGAAGCTCTGGGGCGCGCCGGCGACGTGGCGATCGGCCTTTCCACCTCAGGCAATAGCCCGAACATCATCAAGGCGCTTGAAACAGCCCGCCAGCTGGAGATGACGGCCGCAGCCTTCAGTGGGCGTACCGGCGGAAAATTGCGGGAACTGGCGGATCCGCTCATCCTCATCCCGTCCGGCACCACCGCCCGAATTCAGGAAATGCATGGCCTGCTGGGCCACATTCTTTGTGCCGAGATAGAAGACCGCATGGGGCTGGCTTGAGCAATTCGCAGCGGCTTATTCCAATTATCGAAAGTTTGCCTTCGGCGGTGGTAGCCTGCGTGGGCGACGTGATGCTCGACGCTTTCGTCTATGGCGAAGTGAGCCGGATCTCGCCCGAAGCGCCGGTACCGGTCTTAGGCATCCAACGCAGCAATTCGATGCTAGGCGGAGCGGGCAACGCCGCCCGGAACCTGAGTTCGCTCGGCTCGCGGGTGTGGCTCTTCGCGGCGACAGGCGACGATCTCGCCGCCGAACAAATTTCCCAGCTGCTGGAGGTGTTGAGCGGCGCGCGGCGCTTCCTGGCGCGCGACGCCGGGCGGCAAACTTCCGTAAAGACGCGCTATGTGGCCCACGGCCAGCAGCTTCTGCGCACCGACAGCGAGACGACCGCGCCCTTGAGTATGCATTCCGCCGGCGAACTGCTCGCCGCCTTCCGCGCCGCGCTGCCCGAATGTTCAGCCGCGCTGATTTGCGACTACGCCAAAGGCGTGCTGAACGGCGATGCTGCCCAGAGTTTCATCCACGCGGCGCGCCAGGCGGCGAAACCGATTGTGGTCGACCCCAAAGGACGCGATTTCAGCCGGTACCGCGGCGCCACCGTGATTAAGCCCAATTTGAAAGAGCTGGGTGAAGCCACCGGCATGCCGGTTGCGGACGATCTGGCGCAAGAGCAAGCGGCGCGGCGGTTGCTGGCCGATACCGAGGCCGAGCACATTCTTGTCACCCGCGGGCCAGCGGGGATGATGCTGGTTTCAACCGACGGGACCGTAACGCGGGTTCCTGCGCTGGCACGCGAAGTGTACGACGTCTCCGGTGCCGGCGACACAGTGGCAGCCGTGCTGGCCGCCGGCCTGGGCGCAGGGGCGTCTTTGCTCGATGCCGTGGAACTGGCGAACATTGCCGCCGGCATCGTGGTCGGGAAAACGGGCACCGCCACCGTCGAGCCGCGCGAGATGGTGAACGAGATTAAGCGCCCGTAGGAAGAGCAAGCGCTAATCCGTCTTCCCTCCCAAATCCCAGCTCGCCTCGGACGCGCCAGCCTCGGGAATTTCGCGGCACAAAAAGCCTAAATCCTTTACTCTGAAAAGAGAAGGACTTGCAGTCATGAACCTGAATGTTGAAGTAGGAGACGAAATCGAAGCCGCTTTAAAGGCGCGCGCGCAAGCCCAGGGCGTCACCCCTGACCGCATTGCCACTCAGGTTTTGAAAGAAGCATTCGCCGGCGAGATCGGCCAACCCGCCGAGTCTCCCGCCTCGGCTGGCGAGTTCTGGCAAGAAATTCTCGACAATATGAAAGACACGCCGATGGAAGAATATGAGAAGTTGCCCCGCGACGGCGCCAGCCAGGTCGATCATTACCTGTACGGCCACCCCAAGAGATGAGAGCGGTTTTCGCGGATACGCTCTATTGGGTCGCACTCACCAATAAGCTGGACGCCCTGCATGAGCAGGCGGCGGACCTTATCCCAGCCTTGGGATCGCCGAGTGTCGTCACAACCGAGCTAGTCATTGCCGAATACTTGAATTTTTTCGCCGAATGGGGTGCGCATTTCAGGCGCAAGGCTATCGGCAATGTCCGTATTGCGCTCAGGTCGTCAGGGATCATCGTCGTACCTCACACCCACGAAACTTTTCTCGCGGGCATCGATTTTTACGAAGCGCGCATAGACAAAGGCTATAGTCTGACCGACTGCGTTTCCATGCTCGCGATGCGCAACGAAGGATTGACCCGCGTTCTCACAAACGACCGGCATTTCGAGCAGGAAGGCTTCCAGGTTTTGTTTCGTCCTTCTTAGCGAGGGGTGGAAGGGCTTAGCAGGGAGCCCGATTCGAATACGCAAGCCCGAATCCTTACCGTGGGTAATGGATGATCTTCGACAGGATTATTGAGCGAGTCGCGTGCGCCGTATGAGTTCCATCATGCCCGGCAAAACACTACCGAGTAGCGCCAAACCGCAAGGTTCCGGAGCCGCCGAAGAGGGGGATGGGGTGATGCTGAAGCCGGCCTGCGAATTAGAAAGTCAGACATTGCGGTCTGGTCTCAACCAAGTCCCGGTCGCCGCACGCGTGGACACCGGAGCTTCATTCTGTATATTCAGGACCGAGATCGCCGAGGCTCTCGGCCTCAATCTGACTAGCGGCGTCCGCCAACGCTCCCGAACCGCCAACCGCCCCTTCGGAAGCCTACGGCCACGAGGTTGAAATCGACGCTCTCGGCGTTCCAACGCACTCTCTCGTCTACTTCTTTGCCGATCCTCTGATCAACAAAACGTTTTAGGCAGAACTGGCTGGTTAAAACGATGATGGTATGTGTCGTCGGCTGGTCGGCTCCGATCCCGGATGTTCGCGCTCCCGGAGTTTGCCCGCGAAGGCCGGGTTTTGACGTTTGTTTTGACGCGGTCGCCCGCCTCTGCGGCCGTTCGCTCGCGCTGCCTGGGCTTTGGCCACGCTCTTCACAATCCCGCCCCGTCGCCCGGCTTCTCTCATCCATTCCTTTGAGCCGTAGATCCCCGTGACAAGTGCCGGGACATACAGCTCAACATCCAAGTCAGGCCAATGCAAGCCAGTTCCCCGGCCCAGTAACTCGACCCGCTTTAACTGTGCTGGCGAGGCATCCTCCAGGCCCTCAAGATTCTCGCGCGCTAGTATCGTTCGCGTTCCGTTACCCAGGCCCAGAATGTAGATGTCGAACTTCGGCGAATACTGGACTGACGTGGCGATCACCGTGTCGTCTGCCTGTGCGCGTCCCTTCGCAAGCGCAGCTTTGATCTCGGAGATTTTCGCGACTTTAGCTTTCTTTTTTCCCATTTGCCTTCTCCCACAGAGCCGCCAGATCGTCAAAAGTTTCGGCTGCCGCCTTAAGTATCGGCCTGATTTGTGCCGGCCGCAGGTCCTTCGGCCAGAATGCATTCTTGCGGTCGGCTATGGCTACAGTTCTGTCCTCTCGAAGATCGATGATGACTTCGATCTCATTGCCTTGAAGCGCGTGTACATGACGCGGATGATGGTCGTTTGAGTAGGCAACGAACTTAATTGATCCTACCCGCAACGACCCCACAACTCTCATGATATCCAAAGCTGCTTGGGTTTTGTTCTCGCCAGCGATCTTTCCCGCTGGAACCGTCAAGTGAGATAGCCCCCGGGATTCGATCGCCCTACGTTGGTCGGATGCCATGCCTCGCTGGGGAATCCGGCCGCAGGACGTTGTGGCGTGTTGTTCCAGAACGTTTTGACAAACGACCCCAAACTGATTAACTTTATGCATTCGGTACGATTACCGCTGACCAAATTTGCCAGCATGACCCAGAACGACAACTCGCTGCCGTATACGACCCCGGATCGGAAGCACCTCCTGCCGGCTTTAGCGGTTCGGCGATTTGGTTTCACGCTGAACCCAGACATGAAGCCAAGGTGTGGGCGCCGCGGCCTCGGATGGGAGGGATCATCACAGATTACTTCGCGAAAGGCGCGATAATCCTCAGCTACCGAGTTGAAACCGTGATCGAATTCCTGAAGGGTATGCCGGGTTGGCGTGTGCTTTAACATCCGGGCGCGCGCCTGTTCCACCCCAGTTCAAATCTTCCAAAAATATTTTATGAATCAAATCAACGACTTATAGCCAAACCCACATCACCAGCCCCGAAGCG
>Ga0182012_10005574_pt1 | contig 13018 bp, 12 predicted proteins | sample 612S2SmetaG_FD_120486 | JGI IMG/M metagenome (GOLD analysis project Ga0182012, IMG submission 120486) | Permafrost microbial communities from Stordalen Mire, Sweden - 612S2S metaG | ecosystem: Environmental > Terrestrial > Soil > Wetlands > Permafrost | place: Sweden: Stordalen | collected...
GTGGTGGTGGAGGTTACCCGGCTGGCCTAGCCGCTACGTTCCGGGCGTGCCCGTGACCTCGACGCGGTGCAGGTCGTCACCGAGTTCGATCTGCCCGCTGAATTCCGACGCCGCCAGCGTGCGCCACTGTTCCTCTTGCCCGGGCACCAGGGCCGGCACGTAGTGCGTCATGACCAGGGTGCCCACCCCGGCGCGGGCCGCCGTCGCCGCCGCCTGCTCTACCGACGAGTGGTAGTCGCAGATGTCCCTGAGTCGCTGTAGCGGGAGCTGGGTGACGATGTCCTTGCGGATCACGGTGTGCACCAGCGCGCTCGCCCCGGCGGCCAGTTCGTCAAGGCCGGTACAGGGCACCGTGTCCCCGGCCAGGACTACCGACTCCGACCCGGATTCGATCCGGAACCCGATGGTCGGTGCTACCGGCCGGTGATCGGTGGGGGCCACCCGGATGAACACACCGTCGCGGTCCCACACCGCGCCGTCGGTGTATTCGTGTACCTCCACCGCCGGCGGCGCCGTCAGATCGACGTGATGGGCGATCCGGTAGCCGATGTCGTGGCCGAATGCCTTCAGCGTCGCCTCCACCGTCTCCGCGGTGCCCGGCGGTCCGATGATCGGCAGTGGCGCGGGATCAGGCGCAAAATTGGTGATCCACCGTGTGATGAGCAGGTCGCCGAGGTCGCCGATGTGATCGCTGTGCAGGTGGGTGAGCAGCAGCGCCGACAACCCGCTGGCAGCGACGCCGACGGCCGCCGCGCGCTGCAACACGCCACGCCCGCAATCCACTAGGAACACCTGCCCGCCGGCCCGCACCAGGGTCGAAGGCCCGGCGCGGTTCGGGTCAGGGATAGGGCTTCCGGTTCCGAGCAGGATGATCTCGATCATGGCCCCATCCTTGCAACCGGAGAGGATTCAGACTTCCGCTTCGCGAGAGTTGGCGTAGCCTAACGTGTGAAGCAGATCACATAGTGGGAGGCCTTAATGCGGATCTCGGACGTCTTGCGGAACAAGGGCGCGGCGGTGGTGACGATCAACGGCGACGCGTCGGTTCAGGAACTGCTGGCCGGCCTGGCGGAGCAGAACATCGGCGCCATGGTGGTGGTCGGCGCCGAAGGTGTGGTCGGCATCGTGTCCGAGCGCGACGTCGTGCGTCAACTGCACACCCATGGCGCCGGGGTGCTTACTCGCCCGGTGTCCACGATCATGACCTCCACCGTCGCCACCTGCACGAAGTCCGACACGATCGACGCCGTCAGTGTGCTGATGACGAAAAACCGGGTGCGCCACGTGCCGGTGCTCGAAGGAAAAGATCTGATCGGCATCGTCAGCATCGGCGACGTGGTGAAGACACGAATGGAAGAACTCGAGGCCGAGCAGCAGCAGCTGCACTCCTACATCACGCAAGGCTGATGGCCCGGCGGGGCTGATTGCCCTGCCGGGGCTGACCGCCGGGCTCGGGCGGGGCTAACGCCAGGAGTGGTCGGCGCGCAGCCGGGTGGCTACGACATCGAAGATCTCGCGCGCCAGAATCGCGCCCTCGCGGCGAATGCCCTCCTCGGGCACGTCCAGCACCCGGTCCAGTCTCACCCAGCTGGGCCGGCCTTGGTAATCCCAATCGCCAGAACCGATCCCGACCCAGTCCGGGTCTGCGGCATGGCGCTGCTGGCTGGACATCGTCAGGCCAAGCAGGACGCTGCGGTCACGACCCACAACAAGGACGGGCCGGTCTTTGCCGCGAGTCGGATCGTCCTCGTAGACCACCCACGTCCACACGATCTCTCCGGGATCGGCCCGGCCATCGAGGTCGGGGGCGTAGACCACTTTGCGGGCCCGCTGCGCGGTGGGGGAGCTAGTATTGGTCACCGGCCGACCAGTGGTGATCGCGCCAGATGGTTGCGGCGCGACCGACGCAATCACGTTCGCGGTGATCTTCACGGCTTGCTGGATTTCGCGCAGTACGGTCTGCGAATTCTGCACCTGCGCAATGAGCCTCGGAGCGCGGTTGAACACCAGGTCCTCGGCAAACCGCTGGAACGTCTTCCACTGCGATTTCGGGGCAGACGCCATATTCGCAGCATAGACGTCAGCAGCCGGGTGCGATTGTGTCCCAGTGCGTCCCGGCCAACCAGCATGGATACGCTGGACGCACCCGCGAACCGCCGGTCGAGCAACCGAAACCAGCACCAGTCCAGGAGATCCCCATCAGCAGTTTCGCCGACAAGACCTTCACCGCGCCGGCGCAGATTCGGAACTTCTGCATCATCGCTCATATCGATCACGGCAAGTCCACGCTGGCGGACCGGGTGCTTCAGCTGACCGGTGTGGTCGCAGACCGGGACATGCGGGCGCAATATCTGGACCGGATGGACATCGAGCGCGAACGCGGCATCACCATCAAGGCGCAGAACGTGCGGCTGCCCTGGGAGGTCAACGGCGAACGGTTCGTCCTTCACCTGATCGACACCCCGGGCCACGTCGACTTCACCTACGAGGTTTCGCGCGCGCTGGAGGCCTGCGAGGGCGCGGTGTTGCTGGTCGACGCCGCCCAGGGCATCGAGGCTCAGACCCTGGCCAATCTCTACTTGGCGCTGGACCGCGATCTGACGGTCATCCCGGTGCTCAATAAGATCGACCTGCCGGCCGCCGATCCCGACCGCTACGCAGGCGAGATCGCCCACATCATGGGGTGCGAGCCCGGCGATGTGCTGCGGGTGTCGGGCAAAACCGGGGAGGGTGTAGCCGAACTTCTGGACGAGGTGGTCCGTCAGGTGCCGCACCCGCAAGGCGACGCCGAGGCGCCCGCCCGCGCGATGATCTTCGACTCCGTTTACGACATCTACCGCGGTGTAGTGACCTACGTCCGCGTCGTGGACGGCAAGATCACCCCGCGCGAGCGCATCACGATGATGTCCACCGGCACCGTCCACGAACTGCTCGAGGTCGGGATCGTCTCGCCCGAGCCCAAGCCCAGCGACGGCCTCGGGGTTGGGGAGGTGGGCTATCTGATCACCGGGGTCAAGGACGTCCGTCAGTCCAAGGTCGGCGACACTGTGACCACCGCCCGCCATGGTGCCAAAGAGGCGCTGGTCGGCTACCGCGAACCCAAGCCGATGGTCTACTCGGGGTTGTATCCGGTGGACGGCTCGGATTACCCGGATCTGCGCGACGCACTGGAAAGACTGCAGCTCAACGACGCTGCTTTGACGTATGAGCCGGAGACGTCTGTGGCGCTGGGCTTCGGCTTCCGGTGTGGCTTCCTGGGTCTGCTGCACATGGAGATCACCCGCGAGCGGCTGGAGCGCGAGTTCGACCTGGATCTGATTTCGACGTCGCCCAACGTTGTGTACCGGGTGGTGCTCGAGGACGCCAGCGAGAAGGTTGTCACTAACCCGTCGGACTGGCCGGCAGGAAAAATCCGCACGGTCTACGAACCCGTCGTCAAGACAACCATCATCACGCCCAGCGAGTTCATCGGCACCATCATGGAGCTGTGCCAGTCGCGCCGTGGCGATTTGGGGGGCATGGACTATCTCTCGCCCGAGCGGGTTGAACTGCGCTACACCATGCCGCTCGGCGAGATCATCTTCGACTTCTTCGACCTACTGAAGTCGCGCACCCGCGGCTACGCCAGCCTCGACTACGAGGAGGCCGGTGAGCAGGAAGCCCAATTGGTCAAGGTCGACATTCTGCTGCAGGGCGAGGCTGTCGACGCGTTCTCTGCGATCGTCCACAAAGATGGGGCTTCGGCTTACGGCAACAAGATGACCACCAAGCTCAAGGAGTTGATCCCGCGCCAGCAGTTCGAGGTGCCGGTGCAGGCGGCCATTGGTTCGAAAATCATTGCGCGCGAGAACATCCGTGCGATTCGCAAGGACGTGCTGTCCAAGTGCTATGGCGGTGACATCACGCGTAAACGCAAACTGTTGGAAAAGCAGAAGGAAGGTAAAAAGCGGATGAAGACGATCGGGCGGGTGGAGGTGCCCCAGGAAGCGTTCGTCGCCGCGTTGTCCACCGATGCCGCGGGGGACAAAGCCAAAAAGTAGCGGCCGAGCAGACGCAAAAGCCCCCAAAACCGCCGGGTTTTGGGGGCTTTTGCGTCTGCTCGCGAGGCCCGTCAATGCGGAATTCGTTAACATAGACCCGTATTAAGGTGAACAATAAGTAGCGTAATAGTGAATAATAAACGCCAGTCGGGCGTGGCCCAGGAGGCGAGGTACTAGCCATGACACTGGAACGAGTCGGCTTAGCGCGGGCGTTTGCCGTGCTGAGCATCGGACTACTGGCCACCGCTTGCACCGTCGTCACCGGTGGCAAAGCGCAAGCACCGGCACGTTCGGGGCCCCAGTCACTTACTGGGCAAACGATCAGGCAGGTGCTGGTCGGCGACAAGACGCTTTCGCGAATTCTCCAACAGCCCTTCATTATTGAGGATCGCCTTCCACCCCGGTTCGGTGGCCCGGAGGTCTTGCAGAATCTTGGGTCCGCCTCGCCCGCTGAGTGCCTCGGGGTGGCCGAGATGCTGAACCAAAGCGACTATCCGTCCCGCAAAGTCAATGACATCGCGGTTGAGAATTGGCGGCACGCTGTCATGTCCACGACGTTGACCGGGGTAAAAGAGGGCGTCGTCAGCTTGCCCACGGCCGCCGACGCGGCCGCGCTTTTCTCGACATTCGCCCAGCAGTGGCAACGATGCGATGGTCATGAGTTGGTGTTGCCCGACCCCGTGCTCCGACTCAAAGCCAAGATCTCAAACGTGCAGATTGCCCCATCCGTTCTCGCAGGAACGGTTTCGATCGCGTTCGCTTCGTCCCGCGCGGATGAGGTACCGATCTTCGCGGGACGCGCCATCGGTGAGTGGGGTAACTGCCTTGTCGAGGTCGAGGTCGACTTCTTCAATGCGTCGGGCCGGTCGCTGCAGGGATCAGGCGTCACCAACGCCACTGCCGCCGACATCGCGCGGGTCATGATGGACAGAGCCAGCGCGCTGAGCTGACTGCCACATGGGTGCGTTTACATGGGAGCGTTGGCAGGCTGGAACATCCCGGAGCCGTCGGCTTCCTCCTCTGCCCTGATCACGTGCACAACCGCGTTGATCAACGCCAGGTGGGTGAACGCCTGCGGGAAGTTGCCCAGGTGTCGTCCGGTGCGTGGTTCGATCTCCTCGGCGTAGAGGTGCAGCGGGCTGGCGTAGGCCAGCAGCCGCTCGCACAGCCGCTTGGCGCGCCACACCTCACCGATCTCGACCAGCGCAGACACCAGCCAGAACGAGCAGATGGTGAAGGTGCCCTCCTCGCCGGTCAGCCCGTCGTCGGTCTGCTCGACCCGGTATCGCAGCACCAGGCCTTCCTCGGTCAGTTCGTTGGCGATGGCCAGCACGGTGTTGCGCACGCGCGGGTCGTCGGGCGGCAGGAATCGAGTCAGCACTACCAGCAGTAGCGAGGCGTCCAATGCGTCGCTGCCGTAGCGCTGGGTGAACACACCGCGGGAGTCCACCCCATGCTCGAGGATGTCGGCTTTTATCTCTTCGGCGATGACCCGCCACTGCTCGGCGTAGCTCGTCTCACCCTGCCGCTCGGCCAGCTTGGACCCGCGGTCCAGTGCCACCCAGCACATCACCTTCGACGAGGTGAAGTGCTGCGGTTCTCCGCGGACCTCCCAGATTCCGCGGTCGGGCTCACGCCAGTGCTCGATCGCCTCTTCCACCTGTTTCTTCAGCACCGGCCACAACGTCTCCGGGATTTGTTCACGTGATTTGGCGTGCAGGTAGAACGAGTCCAGGATCGAGCCCCAAATGTCGTGCTGGATCTGGTCGAAGGCACCATTGCCAATCCGCACCGGCCGCGCGTGGTCGTAGCCGGACAGATGCGTCAATTCCTCTTCGACCAGGCTGCGCTCGCCGCCAACCCCGTACATCACTTGCAGTGGATGGCGCTCATCGCTGTTGGCGCCGGACACGTCGGCGATGAACGCGAAGAAGTCGTCGGCCTCGCGGTCCAGCCCCAGGGTGTAGAGCCCCCACAACGCGAAAGTCGAGTCGCGTACCCAGGCGTAGCGGTAGTCCCAGTTGCGTTCGCCCTGAGGCGTCTCCGGCAGCGACGTGGTGCTGGCCGCCAGCAGCGCACCGGTGGGGGAATAGGTCAATCCCTTCAGCGTGAGCGCGCTGCGCTGCAGGTATGCCCGCCATGGGTGGTCGGGGAAGTTGCCGATATTGACCCATTGCCGCCAGGCCTCGGTGGTTCGCCACATCTTCTCCGCGGCTTCTTCATAGGTCTGTGGCGCCGGGTGCTTAGTCCAGCTCAAGGCGACGAACACGTCGTCGCCCTCGCTCATCCGGGTGCGTGCCCGCGCTTCGCGGCCCTCCAGTCCGATCCTGAGATTGGTGGTCAGCTCCAGCGTCGGATGGTCGTCAGGATGCTTGCTGGCACGCGCGATCGCCTCGCCGTACGCATTGGCCGAGTACTCCCAGGTGGCGCCCACCCGGTGGTAATCGAATGCCGGTTCGCAGCTCATCATCAGCTCAACCGTGCCGCTCACGCAGCGCACCGTGCGCAGCAGGATGTGCTCGGCGTCCCAGTCCATCGGAGTGCGCCGGTGTGTTCGCGACCGGCGCTCGATGTCGTGCCATTTTCCCAACACCAGCGCGTCACGCACAATCAGCCATCCGGTGGGGGTCTGCCACGTGGTTTCCATGATCAGGCTGCCGGGCAGGTAGCGCCGCGCCGAGGGCACCGAGACGCCGTAAGGGCCTATCCGGAAATGGCCGGCGCTGCGGTCCAGGATCGCGCCGAACACGCTGGGCGAATCCGGGCGGGGCACACACAGCCACTCCACCGAACCGGCCGGCGAAATCAGGCAGGTCGTCTCCCAGTCGGACAAAAATGCGTAATCGGCGATCGGGGGGAACGGATTGCGCAGCGCTGAGTTGGAGGCGAAGGGCGCCGGCGCGCTGAAGTCGATAGGAGCGTGCAAGGTTGCCTGGGCGGCCGCTTCGAACGCTTGAGCTTGCGAGTCGGACTGCTCTGCGGCTGAGTCGGTGGGTTCGGCGTGCAGGACCATCTCGCCATCATCATCTGCCGACCTGCCCGGCGTCCACGATTTGACTGAGGCGGCCCGCCTCCACGTGTTGAAGATTACGTCAGTGTTGAAGATTACTCAGGGCGCCTGGCGTAGCTCGGCGCATGCTCAGGCAACGGCCCGATTGCCACCAAGTAGCCGACCAGTCGCCGCAACGCCGTCGATCGGCTCACTATCCGCACGCCTCGCGGGGCTGATGGGTTGCCGCCGGCCACCGCGACCGCGATCACTCGGCCATGGATCATCCTTTGGGCCGCCTGCACCATCGCTGTCGGAATCCAGCGGCGCACCTGAACCCGGGCCAGCTGTCGGCGAGACACCCGCCCCGCGCGCAGTGGACCCGCCAATATGCGAGCCGCGGCCACCGCGTCGGCCACCGCCAGGTTGATACCGACGCCGCCAACCGGTGACATCGCGTGCGCCGCGTCACCGATGAACAGCACGCCGTCCGAGTACCAGCGGGGCAGCCGATTGAGCTGCACATCAAGCAGCTTCACGTCGTCCCACGACGCCAGCGCGTCGATGCGGTCAGCGAGCCAGGGCACCATGCTGAGCAGCACGCGTTGCAGCGCCTCGATGCCTTGCCCCCGCATCTCGGCATCGGTTCCCTTCGGAATGATGTAGGCGATCTGGTAGTAATCGCCACGATCGATCAGGATCGTTGCGTGGCCCGCGTGCAGCACGCCGGCCAGTCCGCTGGGATCGTCGGGCTTGCGGGGCAACCGGAACCACCACACGTCCATCGGGGCGCCGAAATTATGCGTTGTCAAGCCGACTGCGGAGCGCAGGATCGACGAGCGACCGTCACAGGCGACCGTCAGGTCGGCGCGCATTTCTTTGGTTTCGCCGGTTGGATCGCGGTAGGTAACGCCCACGATGCGGTCGGCATGGGATCCCGAGTGCCCTGAATCCCGGATCACCCCGAGCACCTCGGTGCTGCGCAACAACCGGAAGTTGGGCTCCGCCTCGGCGGCGGTCGCCAGAATCTCGAGGAAATCCCACTGCGGCACCAACGCGATGTGCTGATGCGCGCCAGGTAGGTGGGTCAGGTCGAGGTCGACCTGATCGTGTTGTATCTCCATCGAGATGGTGTCGATAAGCCGCCGTGGAAGCTGGGCGAACTTCGACCCCAGGCCGAGTTCGTCAAGCAGTCGCAAAGTGCTCGCGTGCACCGTGTCGCCGCGGAAGTCGCGCAGGAAGTCCGCGTGCTTTTCCATCACCGTGACTTTTACGCCGGCGCGGGCCAACAGCAGGCCAAGCATCATGCCTGCCGGTCCGCCGCCGGCGACGAGGCAGGTCGTTGCCTCAGATTCCGAGGATGCGGGAGGCATTCGCTGATCTTGGCACACGGGTCTGGGTGGGTCTGGGTGCCGGGCGATAGTGTGAGCTCGGTGAACGCGTTGCTGAATTGGTGGGACGGCAACGAGCTGTGGCTTTCCGGGCTCCCCTTCGTGCTGCAGGCCATGGTGGTGATGCCGGCTGTGCTGGCGGCGGCCTACCTCGTGGCGTTTGTGCTGGACCGGCTCCTCGGTAAGGGGATCGAGTTGTTGCACCGCGACCGCCACGCCGACGGGAAATCCGGGTAACCCAGATGCCCCGATCACACGTGACGTTGGTGCTGGTCACGCTGGTGGTGCTGGTAGTCGTTGCGTGGCTGCTGACCCACTGAGCCGCAGTGAGGCGCCGAGGAGCTCGCGCCGACCACGCTCCCGATGGCGGGCCAGCGACTTCCTGTTAGGCTTCCCGCCATGCACGAAGCATCCGGCGTTGTAGTCTGCCATGCTTCCGTGCACTGTTGTCGCTGACTCCAAAACCCGTGCGCGGTCTGGTATGGAGTTCGCAAATCCTCCCGAGTTCTGATCGCCTTTCCGCAGCAACGGGACCGATATCCATAGTCCCGCACCGAAAGGCCGCGAATGCTTAACGACATCGGCAGCGCACTGCGCTGGCGGCCTGTCGTCACGCTCGCCTCGATCGCCCTGATAGCCCCAGTGGTCGCGGCATGTCATGGCGGCCCCAGCGACGTCGTTGGGGGCGCCAGCCTTTCCGACGCACATACGACTATCACCCTGGTCGCTTACTCGGTCCCAGAACCCGGCTGGAGCAAGGTGATTCCGGCGTTCAATGCCTCCGAGCAGGGTAAGGGTGTGCAGGTGATCGCCTCGTACGGGCCCTCCGGTGACCAGTCGCGCGGAGTCGTCGACGGTAAACCGGCTGACATCGTGAACTTCTCGGTGGAACCCGACATCACGCGATTGGTCAAGGCGGGCAAGGTTTCCAAGGACTGGAATGCCGACGCCACCAGGGGTATCCCATTCGGGTCGGTGGTGACATTGGTGGTGCGTAAGGGTAATCCGAAGAACATCAAGGATTGGGATGACCTGTTGCGGCCCGGCATCGAGGTCATTACCCCCAGCCCGCTGAGTTCGGGTTCGGCCAAATGGAATCTGCTCGCCCCCTACGCCGTCAAGAGCGGTGGCGGCCGGGATAGCCAAGCCGGTGTCGATTTCATCAGCAAATTGGTGCGTGAACACGTGAAATTGCGTCCAGGCTCGGGGCGGGAAGCGACCGATGTCTTCGTTCAGGGCAGCGGTGACGTGCTGATCAGCTATGAGAACGAGGCCATTGCTGCTGAGCGACAAGGCAAACCTGTCGAACACACCAACCCGCCGCAGACCTTCAGGATCGACAACCCGGTGGCGGTGGTGATAACCAGCCCGCACCTGGATGCCGCGATCGCGTTCAAGAACTATCTGTATACCGCCGAGGGGCAGAAGTTGTGGGCGCAGGCCGGTTTTCGGGCGGTGGATCCGGCCGTCGCCAGCGATTTCCGGGACCAGTTCCCAGTGCCGCCGAAACTATGGACCATCGCCGACCTGGGTGGCTGGGGTGTCGCGGATCCGCAGCTGTTCGACAAGAGCACCGGCAGTATCACCAAGATTTACATGCAGGCCACCGGATGACGGCCGCTATTACCCCGGATCCGCAGGCAATCCGGCCCGAGCTCGCCCAGCCCGGCGGTGATCTTCCGCCCTGGTCGCCGGGCTGGCGAGGTTTGCGCCGGCCGGGCACCACGTCAATTCGGGTCGGTGTGGCGACGCTGTGGCTGTCGGTCATTGTGCTGCTGCCCCTGGCTGCGATCGCTTGGCAGGCCGCGGGCGGGGGCTGGCAGGCCTTCTGGCTGGCGGTGACGTCGAATGCTGCGGTCGAGTCGTTCCGGGTGACCCTGACCATCTCGGCCGGAGTCACGGTCGTCAACCTGTTCTTCGGTCTGGTGATCGCCTGGTTACTGGTGCGCGACAACTTCTTCGGAAAGCGACTCGTCGACGCGATCATCGATCTGCCGTTCGCGCTGCCCACCATCGTCGCCAGCCTGGTGATGCTGGCCCTGTACGGGAACCACAGCCCGGTGGGTCTGCACCTGCAGCACACCGGGTGGGGCGTGGCGGTGGCACTGGCCTTCGTCACGTTGCCGTTCGTCGTCCGCGCTGTGCAGCCGGTGCTACTGGAGCTCGATCGTGAGACGGAAGAGGCTGCGGCGTCGCTGGGCGCCAATGACCTGAAGATCTTTACTTCGGTCGTGCTGCCGTCATTGACGCCGTCGCTGTTATCCGGTGCGGGGCTGGCTTTCTCGCGGGCGATCGGCGAGTTCGGTTCGGTGGTGCTGATCGGTGGCGCGGTGCCGGGCAAGACCGAAGTGTCGTCGCAGTGGATAAGGACCTTGATCGAAAACGACGATCGTACCGCCGCCGCAGCGATATCCATTGTGCTGCTCTCCATCTCATTTCTCGTACTTCTCGCGCTACGGATCATCGGCGCGCGCGCGGCCAAACGCGAGGAGGCGGTTGCGTGACGTCGTCTCCTCAGTTTCGCTACCTCATCCGATTTGTCGGCCTGGCATACATCTTTGTGTTGCTCATAGTTCCGGTGTCGCTCATCCTGTGGCGGACCTTCCGACCCGGGTTCGGCCAGTTCTACGCCTGGGTGAGCACACCGGCGGCGCAATCGGCGCTGGACTTGACCTTGCTGGTGGTGGCGATCGTGGTGCCCCTCAACGTGGTTTTCGGTATTCCGACAGCATTGGTGCTCGCGCGCAACCGGTTTCGCGGTAAGGGCGCGCTGCAGGCGATCGTCGATCTGCCTTTCGCAGTCTCGCCGGTGGTCGTGGGCGTCGCGTTGATCGTGCTCTGGGGAACGGCCGGCGCGTTGGGGTTCGTCGAGAAAGACCTCGGGTTCAAGATCATCTTCGGCCTGCCCGGCATTGTGCTTGCCAGCATCTTCGTCACCCTGCCGTTCGTGGTGCGCGAGGTCGAACCCGTCTTGCAAGAACTGGGCATCGACCAGGACGAGGCCGCGGCAACACTGGGTTCCAGCTGGTGGCAGACGTTCTGGCGGATCACGCTCCCATCCATCCGGTGGGGCCTGACCTACGGCATCGTGTTGACCGTCGCGCGCACACTCGGCGAGTACGGCGCGGTCATCATGGTGTCGTCCAACCTGCCGGGGAAGTCGCAAACGCTGACACTGCTGGTCTCGGACCGCTACAGCCGCGGGGCTGAATACGGCGCCTACGCGCTGTCGACGCTGCTGATGGGTGTCGCCGTCGTCGTGCTGATCTTCCAGGTAATTCTTGACGCCCGCCGGGCACGAGCGACCAAAAAGGTCTGACAAGGAGAGTAGGAGATGACCGAGGCTAGGAGCGATAACGCGATCATCGTGCGGGACGCCAACAAGCGCTACGGCGATTTTGTCGCATTGGACCATGTGGACTTCGTGGTACCCACGGGTTCGCTGACGGCGTTGCTCGGACCCAGCGGGTCGGGCAAGTCGACCCTGTTGCGCACCATCGCCGGCCTCGACCAGCCCGACACCGGAACCGTCACGATCGGCGGCCACGACGTGACCCGGGTCCCGCCACAGCGCCGCGGCATCGGATTCGTATTCCAGCACTATGCCGCGTTCAAGCACATGACCGTGCGCGACAACGTGGCTTATGGGCTGAAGATCCGCAAGCAGCCCAAGGCCGAGATCAAGACCAAGGTCGACCACCTGCTGGAAGTGGTGGGACTGAGCGGGTTTCAAAACCGTTATCCGAACCAGCTCTCGGGTGGTCAACGTCAGCGAATGGCCCTGGCCCGCGCGTTGGCGGTCGACCCAGAAGTGCTGCTGCTCGATGAGCCGTTCGGCGCACTGGACGCCAAGGTCCGTGAAGATCTGCGGGCTTGGCTGCGGCGCCTGCACGACGAGGTGCATGTCACCACGGTGCTGGTCACTCACGACCAAGCCGAGGCACTGGACGTGGCCGACAGGATAGCCGTGCTCAACAAGGGTCGCATCGAGCAGGTCGGATCCCCGACCGACGTCTACGACGCCCCGACGAATGCGTTCGTGATGTCCTTCCTGGGTGCGGTTTCGTCGCTGAACGGGACCTTGGTCCGACCGCACGACATCCGGGTCGGTCGCAATCCGGAAATGGCGGTCGCCGGCGGTGACCACAGCGCGGACTCCGTCGGGATCGTGCGCGCCACCGTCGACCGGGTGGTGGCGCTGGGTTTCGAAGTGCGCGTGGAGTTGACCAGCGCAGCCACTGGCGGCCCTTTCACCGCTCAGATCACCCGGGGCGATTCCGAGGCGCTGGCCTTGAAGGAGGGTGACACCGTGTACGTGCGGGCCACCCGGGTGCCGGCCATTGCCGATGAGGTGACCGGATCCTCCCACGCCGACGAGGTCGACGCACTGACCTAGCCAACAAGATCGAAGCGATGTCCGCCACGGCTTTGCATGTGATCGTCGACGAGAACAGCTCGACGAGAACAGCGTGGTGCACATGCTGCTCTCAGTGACCTCCGGGGCGAATATGCGCGGGCATTCATCGCTTCGTCATAGATTGTACAAATTATCCTGTGAAATCAGACTTCGCACTGGGCCTTTCGACATGGGAAGATTA
>Ga0182012_10005575_pt1 | contig 13014 bp, 7 predicted proteins | sample 612S2SmetaG_FD_120486 | JGI IMG/M metagenome (GOLD analysis project Ga0182012, IMG submission 120486) | Permafrost microbial communities from Stordalen Mire, Sweden - 612S2S metaG | ecosystem: Environmental > Terrestrial > Soil > Wetlands > Permafrost | place: Sweden: Stordalen | collected...
GAGGGCGGCCTGATCGCGGACTGGGAAGACGACTTCGCAGCGCTCGAAGAGGTTGCGTGGCATCCAGTCGGCGGAGCCGAGGTAGATTTCGCTATTGCCGCCGTTGGCGAAGTGGAAGATGCGTGAGTGCTCGAGGAAGCGGCCGACGATGGAGCGGACGCGGATGTTCTCTGAAAGGCCTTTGACACCGGGGCGGAGGATGGACAGGCCGCGGACGATCATGTCGACCTCGACGCCGGCCTGCGAGGCCTGGTAGAGAGCTTCAATCACCGAAGGCTCGAGCAGGGCATTCATCTTGGCGACAATGTGGGCGGGCTTGCCTGCCTGGGCGTGTTCCTGCTCGCGGCGGATGAGGCCAAGGAAACTCTCCGCCATGGTTAGCGGGGCGACCAGCAGCGGACGGTAGTCGTCGATTTCTGCGTGGGCTGTCAGGTAGTTAAAGACCATGTGCACGCGCTCGGTGATCTGCGGGTCGCAGGTGAGCAGGCTCAGGTCGGTGTAGAAGCGCGCGGTGACGGGGTTGTAGTTGCCGGTGCCGAGGTGGCAATAGCGGCGGGTGACGCCATCTTCGTCGCGGCGGACGAGCATGGCCAGCTTGCAATGAGTCTTGAGGCCGACCACGCCGTGGAAGACCTGCACGCCGGCGTCTTCCATGTCGCGCGCCCAGCGGATATTGGAGGCCTCGTCGAAGCGGGCCATGAGTTCGACAACGACGGTGGCTTCCTTGGTGGCCGCGGCCTCAGTGAGCGCCGCGAACATGGGCGAATCCTGGCTGGTGCGGTAGAGGGTCTGCTTCATGCTTACCACGGCGGGGTCCTGCGCGCCCTGCTGGATGAAGTCGACGATCGGCTCGTAGGAGTCGAAGGGGTGGTGGAGCAGGATGTCGTGATGGCGCAGCTCGTCGAAGATGCTTGTGGACTTGCGGCTGAGGTGGAGCGGCCGGGGTGTGAAGGAGGGGAATTTCAGATCGGGGCGCTTCACGTCGCCGTAAAAGAACATGAGGCGCGAGAGGTTGACGGGGCCGTCGGTGGGAAAGACCTGGCTCTCTTCGAGTTCGAAGTTCACGCGCAGGCGCTCAACGATTTCGGGGTCGGCGCCGGTTTCGATTTCGAGGCGGACGGCGTCGCCCTTGCGGCGGTTGTGGAGTTCGACACGGATGGTCTCAAGCAGGGAACGCGCTTCTTCTTCCTCGAAATAGAGGTTGGAGTTGCGAGTGACGCGAAAGGCGGCATGGGCGAGGACTTCGTAGCCGCGGTACATGCCGGCGAGGTTCTGGGCGATCAAGTCCTGGAGGAGCAGGTAATCGAAGGCGCCGTCAGCGCCGGGGAGGCGGACGAAGCGGGGCAAGGCGCGGGGGACGGTAACGACACCGAGGACCTGGGGGCCGGAGCTGCGGCGCTTGGCGCGAAGCAGCAGGGCGAGGCACAGAGCTTTGTTCAGAACGCGCGGAAAGGGATGGGCGGGGTCGATGGAGATGGGCGTCAGCAGCGGATCGACTTCGCGCTGGAAGTAGCCCTGGGCAAAGGCGCGGGCTTCGGCGCCGAGTTCTTTCCACTCCAGCAGACGGATGCCCTGTTTGCGGAGTTCGGGGGCGAGGTGATCGTTCCAGCAGCGGTATTGGGCAGCCAGGAAGTCATGGATGTCGGCGGTGAGTACGGAAAGCGACTCGTCGGGGCGCAGGCCGTCGTAGCCGGGCTCGCGGTAGCCGTCTTCAATGCGCTGCATGAGGCCGGCCTGGCGGACTTCGACATATTCGTCCAAGTTGTTGCCGGTGATGGCGAGGAACTTGACGCGTTCGAGCAGGGGATTGGCAGGGTCTTCGGATTCTTCAAGGACGCGGCGGTTGAACTGCATCCAGGAGTGGTCGCGTCCGTTAAAGAGCTTTTGTTTGTTTGAAGTTCGGGCCATCTACGTCCGTCCAGTGCCGTGTTGGCAGTCTACAGCGTTTCCCCCCGGAGCGGCATCAAGAATGATGGGATCGAGGGAAAGCAGCCTGTGAGGCAACTAATACAGGATGCAGGGAGTAAACAGTGTTAAGGCGAAGCGAAAAGGCGTGGGGGGGCACGAAATGGGGGTGCGGGCCAGTGAGTATTGGTGGCTGGCACGGGTCCCTGATGCGGGACCGGTTCCAGCTTACCTCACTCGGCGGCGGCGGAAATACCGATCACCGGAGGGGGAAACTCGTCAGCAAGTTTCGGAGATTCGCGAACGTGGCCGCCCAGACGTGGGCAGGAAACTCGTATCCCTTGAGCCGAACCGTCTTCTCTTCAAAGAACCGCTCCGGGTGTTCGCCGCATTGCCGCAGGTACTCTATTGTCTCCCGGCCGATCACCAGGTCAAACCCAATGTCCCTGGTAGCCGACTCGAATCGGAACGCCGCATTGACCGTATCTCCCAGGGCGGTGTAGTCGGCGCTGTATTCGCTGCCCGCGTTTCCGATGGCGGCCGGCCCGGTGTTGATTCCGGCACCCACCTCAATAGGGAAAGGTAGTTGAAATTGCTCCCGCAGCCCATCGGTCACCCGCGTCAATTCCCCAAGTGCATGGAAGATCGACAGAACCTCGGATTTCTCGCCGTTTTGGGTGTGAACCCAGACCGACATCAGCGCGTCGCCAATGTATTTCTGCCCCCAACTGCCATGCCTGCGCATAATTTCGCCGCCACTGCGAAAGAGCGTTCCCATTACCTGGCTCAGCAGTTGCGGATCGATGGCCTGTGCGATTTTCGTGAAACCTCGGACATCCACCACCAGAACGCTCGTCATTTTCTGTATGAAATGAACAGTCGTAGCCTTGGAGTCGAAAACCGACGCGGAGTCCGCTGGGCCATTGACCCTTTTGGGGCAGTGAAAGCTGACGTGAAAGTCCCCAAGCGATATGCGGTCGCCGTCGTTTAACGTCACTGGAATTGTGACGCGGGTTCCGTTCAGAAATGTGCCGTTGCGGCTGCCCAGGTCGAACAGGCAATACTCCCCATTCTCCATACGCTGCACCAGCGCGTGTTGGCGCGATACCAATTCGCCGGGCAGTTTAATCTGGCTGTCGCTGGCGCGGCCCAGTCTCCACGCGTTGCCGTTTTCGAGAGGGACATCCTGCTCGCCGTCGCTCTGCGGGATGGTCAGGTATCCGACGTTGGCGGTCATCTTCACCCCGTCTCATGCAACTTGTAGATTCCGATTCATCATAAAGGCGGGGCGAGCGCCGCGGCAATCGCAATTCAAAACTCAATTTAGAAACCAATTCGTGCAATATTGAACGGGGCGATACGTCTTCAATTGTGGGAAATGGAATCCGCGCGGCTAGTGCGGGGTAACGTTGACTCGCCGAGCCGCCGGGTTCAGGATAAAGAGTGCTACACGTTGCTCGATCCCCCATTTGAGGAGTTTTGTGTATGGCGCAAGAAGTTGTCACTGCCAACGAGAGCCTGATTCCAGCCAAGCCGATTCCAGACGGGGCTCGTGATTTCACCGAGCGTGTCCACGGCCTGCTGGACGGACAGCCGAAGGACGACGCCACGGTCGCCGAGGCGCTGGCGGGCATGGACGAGATGCTCGATCTGATTGCCGCGGGACTGTACAGCATGGCCTCGATGCTGGTGGGCGAGGGTGAAGACAGCGTGCGGCTGGTGGAGACGGCGATTGCCAACGCGGAAATCTCAGCCTGTCACGATCCAGTGGAGGGCAGAAAGAACAGCCGGCGGGCGCTGTGTGTGGCCGCGCTGAAGCTGCTGGCCGAGCGCGATGCGGAGAGCCTGGCTGCCCCGCTAGGGCTGGAACCCGCCTCGACGTGCATTGAGGATGACGACCTGGACGCGGCGGGGGTTTCAAAAGAAGAGCTGGAGCGGATGCTTGCCGGACCGGACCGGGATCGCGTGCGGAATTGGCTGGCGAGCCTGCCGACCGTGCTGCGCACGATTTTCGTGCTGCGGGCGGTAGCCGGTTTCTCGACGGCGGAGACCGCGGCGTTGCTGGCGGAATGCGGTGGCCCGCGGGCGGTGGGGTGGAATGCTGAAGCGGTGCGGGATTTCTTCCGGCAAGGGCTGTGCTCGCTGGCTTCGCAACTGATTCAGTCGGTGAGCCGATAGGGGCTAGCTCTCAGCCGTCAGCTCTCAGCTTTCAGCTTGTTCGTTTCGGCAATGCGCTGGAGTAGTTGCCTCCCCTGATCGACTACATTGCGGATTGGTCGGCGGAGACTCCGGCTGTGCGGTGGGGCACGTTCTTGCCGGTAGGTGTCCGATACACTACATTTAGAACCCTGATGCGGGCCTTTCGCATCTCTTAGGGGCAACCATTTTCCAGCGCCGGCGCTTCGCAATGAGTGGGAAACCTGTGATTCTGTTCAAACCTACAAGAAAAAGCACGATCGGTCTGTGGGCATGCGTCCCATCTCTGGGGCTCGCGATTTTGTGCGCGGGCGGAGCGATGGCGCAGACACCGCAGGCGGCCAATCAGACTACGCCGACGGCAGCCAGTTTTCAGGGCAGCGTGACCACGGGCGATGTGTCGGCGCAGCCCATCGATCTCTCTCTGGACGATGCGATGCAGCGCGGACTGAGAACTAATTTGGGCGTGATTTTGAGCGGGACGCAGACGGCGGCCGCACGCGGGCAGAGGCTGAGCCAGTTGCAAGCGCTGTTGCCGTCGGTGGATGGAAGCGGCAAGGAATCGGTGCAGCAGGCGGATTTGCCCGCGGAGGGATTGCGGCTTCCGGGATTTCCGAAGATTATCGGGCCATTCAGCTACACGGATGTGCGGGCTTCGCTGAGCTGGTCGCTGGTGGACGTGCAGTCGCTGCGAAACTACTTTGCGGCGCGGCACAACTTTAGCGCCGCGCAACTCTCGGCAGACGACGCGCGCGACATGGTGGTGCTGACGGTGGGAAATGCGTACCTGCTGGTGATTGCCGACGAGACACAGGTAAGCAGCGTGGAAGCGCAGGTGGCGACGTCGAAGGTCTCGCTGGACCAGGCAACCTCGAACCACCAGGCGGGCACCGCGCCGCTGCTGGACGAGCTGCGGGCGAAGGTGGATTACCAGACGCTGGAGCAGCAGTTGATTGTGGCGCGGAATGCGCTGGAGAAGGACAAACTGGCGCTGGCGCGCACCATCGGGCTGCCGCTGGCGCAGAGCTTCAACTTGACAGACAAGGCCCCGTACGCAGCGTTTGACCAATTGGATGTGGAGGCGACAATTCGCCAGGCGCACGCCAACAGGAAGGATCTGGCGGCGATGGTGGAGCAGGTGAAGGCGGCCGAGGAGCAGCGCAAGGCGGCTACCGCGGACCGGCTGCCGGTGCTGAAGTTCAATGGCGACTACGGCGATATTGGAACGACGCTGTCGCACTCGCACGGAACCGGGGACGCGACGGGCAACCTGAGCGTACCGCTGTTCAAGGAATACGGATTTCGCGGCGAGGCCGAGGTGGCGCAGGCGCAACTGGATACCGAGCGTGCGCAGTTGAGCGACAAGAACGCGCAGGTGGATGCGGATGTGCGGGATGCGCTGCTGGATATTGCGTCGTCGCAGAAACAGGTTGAGGTTGCCACATCCAGTGTGGAACTGGCCAACGAGGCGCTCAGCGAGGCTCAGCAGCGGTACGCCAACGGAGTGGATGACAACCTTGCAGTGAGCCAGGCGCAGCAGAGCGTTGCGCAGGCCGAGAGTGAATATGTGACCAGCCTCTACCGGCACAATGTTGCCAAGTTGAGCCTGGCGCGGGCCCTGGGAGCAGGGCAGAGCTACAAGAACTATCTGGGAGGAAAGTAAACGTGGCGGACCAAACACCAACACCAAGCCAGCCGGCGCCGGCAGAGACAGAGATCGAGCAGCCGAAGAAGAGCCGCAGGGGAATCATCGTGATCGTGGTCCTGCTTCTCGTAGTGGGCGCGGTCGCAATCTGGTGGCACTCGACATTCAGCGAAGATACGGACGATGCGCAGGTGAACGGCCACCTGATCCAGATCAGTTCGCGCATCAACGGGACGGTGCTGAATGTGGACGTGAAAGAGAACCAGATGGTGAAGGCGGGCGATTTGATTGCCGAGCTGGACCCCAGGGACTACGACGTCGCGGTAGAAAATGCGGAGGCGGTACTGGCCAGCGCCCGCGCCAACGCCGCCGCAGCCAACGTGAACGTGCCGATCACCACCATCAACACAGGCAGCAACCTGCGTTCGGCGGGATCGGATGTCAGCGGCACGCAAGCCGGCGTTGCGCAGGCGCAGAGGCAGTTGGAGGCCGCGCACGCAAAAGTGGTGCAGGCACAGGCCAACTACGTGAAGGCGCAGGCCGATCTGGATCGCTACAAGCCGCTGGTAGAGAAAGACGTCATCAGCAAGCAGCAGTTTGACGCCGCGGTGGCAGCGGCCGACGCGGACAAGGCGGCCGTGGCCGATGCACACGCGACGGAACAGGCTGCGGGCGATGCGGTGAAGATTGCACGGGAGAAGGAATCGCAGGCGCAGGCGGGGCTGAAGTACGCCGAGACTGGCCCGCAGCAGGTGGCGGCGCAGAGTGCGCGCGCCAGGCAGGCCGAGGCCCAGGTGGAACAGGCGCAGGCGCAACTTGACCAGGCGGAACTCAACTTGAGCTATACGAAGATCATTGCTCCGGAGGCGGGGATTATCACCCGCAAGAGCGTGGAGATCAACCAGAACGTGAGCGTGGGGCAGAACCTGCTGACGCTGGTTTCACTCAACGACATTTGGATCACGGCGAACTTCAAGGAGACGCAACTCAGGCACATGTCCGCCGGCGAGCCGGTGGAGATTGCGGTGGATGCGACGGGCAGGAAGTATCACGGCAAGGTGACGCAGATCGGCGGCGCGACGGGGTCGGTGCTTTCGCTCTTTCCGCCGGAAAACGCCACTGGGAATTACGTGAAGGTGGTGCAACGGATTCCGGTGCGCATCGACTTTAACGACCTGAAGAACGAAGACCCGGATCATTTGCTCAGGCCGGGGCTGTCGGTTGAGCCTACGGTGAGGGTGAAGCAGTAAGAACAGGGAACAGGGAACAGTAACCACCCCCAAGCCTCAATTCATGGGGCTGGGGGTTGGTGTTTTGGGAACGACTGAATCAACTCGCATTTCCTTGAGGCACGATCCCTCCCGCACCGCAAAGTCAAGCCGAGGATTTTCTGGATTTCTCCCAAACAACTCATTCCATTGCAAATACAGTTTTATCAGTTTTGCTTATTTTTCCGCCAGCTTGGCGCACAATGGAATAGAGTCGCAAAAGCGGCCAAAACCCGCCCCTCCCGCAGCACATATTTCCGCACTCCGGAGGCCGGCGCAAAAAAAAAGGGCCAATTCAACTTTCCAAAATCTTCGCCTTGATCGATCATAAGTTATACCAATTAAAAGAGATAAGTGGTTTGAATTTCGTTCGCCTTTTCATCCCCCTGAGCGGATCGAGCGGCTGCAGTCCGAAACATAGGTTCGTAAACGGCTTTGAAAGGGGTTGGCTCTCGGGCTTGACTCGCTTGCGGTGAGAAATTCAGGTTAGAGCTGTCTCGACTTCAAAGCTGGTAGCTGAAAGCTGGAAGCTGGAGGCTGTGTCACCGTATAGACTTGATGGGAACAACGCGATGAAAGACTCCATACACGTTTCGAAAGAGAACTACCTGAAAGCCATTCTCGAGGCTGAGGCCGAAGGGCGCGAGGTGATTCCGGCGCTGCTGGCGCATTGGCTTGAGGTTTCGGCGCCGGCGGTGACCATGGCGCTGAAGCGGCTGAAGCGGGACGGCTTTGCCGCGGTGGGCGCCGACGGGATTGTGCGACTGACCGCGGCGGGACGCGAAACGGCCTATCGGACGGCGCTGCGCCATCACCTGATCGAGCGCATGCTCAACGAGGTCTTTGGGATGGAGTGGTACGAGATCCACGAGGAGGCCGAGCGGCTGGAGCATGCGGTTTCGCCGGCGTTCGAGGCCAAGCTGAGGGAGAAACTGGGTGAGGGCGGGGCTTGTCCACATGGGAACGCGGTGCTGCCGGAGAGCCCGGCAGTGCGAAAACGGCGTGGCGAGGTTCCGCTGTCTGAGGCGCGTGAGGGACAAAGCTACATCGTCACCAGCCTGCATGAGCGCGACCCAAAACTGCTGCTTTTTCTGCACCGGACGGGAATTGGGCCCAGCCAGAAGCTGAAAGTGGTGAGCCAGAATTACGACCAGACGGTTTCGATTGATATACCTGGGGACGGAGTCGTGCAGCATTCGATCCTGGGAAGGCCGGCGGCAGAGGCGGTTTGGCTTAGGCCGGAGGGCGCATAGATTTTGCCTGCGGGCGGCTGTTGACGAGCGAGTAACTTCCGGATTGCCTCTCATACGACGGTCGATTAGAACTTCTCTTAGTCAGCCGTGTGTGCAAAATTGACCGTCGACGGCGCTGGCAGGCATGGTGAACTGAATACGCCAACACAGGAATCCCCGCATCCAAGCTTGTGAGATTTGAAAGAGAGAGATCATGACTGGAAAGAAAAAAAGCAAAGCCGGCGCGGCCATCGAGGAATTGGTCGACGCATTGAATGAAGACTTATCCCGCGAATACCAGGCCATCATCGCCTACACGGTCTACAGCAGTGTCCTCACCGGCGCCCAATGGATGAACATCGCCGCGGAACTCAAACTCCATGCCGCCGAGGAATTGCAACACGCCCTAATCCTCGCCGATCAGATTGACTACTTAGGCGGTGAACCGACGGCCACCCCAAAACCGGTAAAGCTGTCGAAGAAACCGGAAGACATGCTTCGCTTCGACCTGGACAACGAAACCGAAACCATCAAAAACTACCGCCAGCGGGTCAAACAAGCCGAGGCCCTCGGCCACTACGCGCTCGCGGAGCAACTCCGCAAAATCATAGCCCAGGAGCAGAACCACCAGCACGACCTCGCCACAGCTCTCGGCATCGATGTTCCCAAAGTCCTCGAAGGGGGAGCGTAGCTGACCGCAAGGTTGGCATGTAACAACCAGGATGGGTGGCACGCGGCTCAACTTCGAGAATTGGGACAGGAAGTTTCCCAGTTCCGAGAATTGCATGCGATTTCATCGTAATTTCATATAATGAAATTCATTAACCATAATTAACAACCTGTGGCATACTTGAGTTGAGGGACGCACGCGGTCTCTTCCCCAAGAAACCATGTCGACTCAATTCATACGCTCAGTCGCTCCCCCCGAGCCCTCCCTGCCGGAGGTGCACTCCAGTGTGAGCATCTCGAAGTCGCATGTCAGTTGGCGGCGGCTTCTGGGCTTTCTGGGGCCCGGATTCCTGATTTCCGTGGGCTACATGGACCCCGGCAACTGGGCCACCGACATTGCGGGCGGGTCGCAGTTTGGCTACACGCTGCTGTCGGTGATCATGATCTCGAACCTGATGGCGATTCTGCTGCAGAGCCTGAGCCTGAAACTGGGCGTGGCCACGGAGCGGGATCTGGCGCAGATTTGCCGCGAGAGCTACGGGCGGTGGGTCAGCTTCGGATTGTGGATTGGCGCGGAGATTGCGATTGCCGCTTGCGACCTGGCCGAGGTGATCGGGTCGGCAATCGCGCTTAATTTGCTGTTTCACATTCCGCTGTTTTATGGCGTGCTGATCACAGGCCTCGATGTACTGCTGATCCTGCTCTTGCAGCGCTGGGGTTTTCGGTATGTGGAAGCGCTGGTGATGGCGCTGATAGGGACCATCATAGCGATGTTTGGCGTGCAGTTGATTTTGTCGCGGCCGGAGTACGGGACGGCCTTGCGCAACCTGTTCATTCCATCGACGTCGATTATTACGAATCCGACCATGCTGTACATCGCGATCGGCATGCTGGGGGCGACAGTGATGCCGCACAACCTGTATCTGCACTCGTCGATTGTGCAGAGCAGGAATTACAAGCGCACGCCGGATGGCAAGCGCGAGGCGATATGGATGGCGAATATCGATTCGGCGCTGGCGCTGACGGTGGCGCTGTTTGTGAATGCGGCGATTGTGGTGGTGGCGGCGGCGGTTTTTTATCGCAGCGGACACTTTGAGGTCGCGGCGATTCAGGATGCGTATAAGCTGCTGAGCCCGCTGGTGGGCGTGGCGGGGGCGAGCACGATCTTTGCGATTGCGCTGCTGGCAAGCGGACAGAACTCGTCGATTACCGGCACGCTGGCAGGGCAGATCGTGATGGAGGGCTTCATCCATCTGAAGGTGTCGCCGTGGCTGCGGCGCATGATTACGCGCTCGCTGGCGATTATTCCAACGATCATCGTGGTGGCGATTACCGGCGAGCGGGGCACGGAGAAGCTGCTGTTGCTGAGCCAGGTGATTCTGTCGCTGCAATTGAGCTTTGCGGTGGTCCCGCTGGTGATGTTCACGGGCAGGCGGAAGAAGATGGGCGAGTTTGTGAACGGTCCCTGGCTGCAGGGGCTGGCGTGGTTTACGGCCGCGCTGATTGCTGGATTGAACGCGTGGTTTCTGGTGCTGATGTTCAAGGGCAACTAACTGCCCCCGTTTCCCCTCGGAGGTTTGGTATGACAGCTAATCGAACGACCCGCTATTTTTTTCTCTGTTTTTCGATGTTAACCATAGTTAATACGGAATTATTGGCAGCGCAAAGCGGGACATCGAGCGCAATTTCAGGCACAGTGGAGGACTCAAGCGGGGCGGTGCTAGCCCATGCGACGGTGACTGCGACCGATGTGGAAACGATGGCCACGCGCACGGGAGAAACCAACAGCGACGGGAGGTTTTTGTTTTCGCAGGTGAATCCCGGGAATTACACCGTAACGGTGCAGGCGCACGGGTTTGCGGAAGAGACATCGCGGCCGGTTGAGGTTGGGGTGGGGCGGACGGTGACGTTGAACCTGAGTCTTTCCGTTTCTCCCGCAACGCAGACGGTGGAAGTAAAGGCGCAGCAGGCCATGCTCAGCCTTGAGAACCCGAATACCACGACGACGCTTGAAAGCAAGACGATTGCAAGTCTTCCGAATCCGGGGCAGGATCTGACATTCATTGCGCAGTTTGCACCGGGAGCGTTGATGAATACGGCGGGCTCATCGAACGACGCCAAGGCCGCCGGTGGTTACGGAAATGTTGAATTCAACGGACTGCCGGCGACATCGAATGGCTACATCCTGGATGGATACGACAGCAACGATCCGTGGCTTGGGCTGAATATTGGATTGTCGACGAACCTGGTGATTGGGCTGGACGCGGTGCAGGAAGCAACAGTCAATACAAACTCATACTCAGTGGACCAGGGGAGATATGGCGCGTCGCAGGTGAACTACTTCACTAAATCGGGAACGAACCGGTTTCACGGCGACTTATACGAGTTATGGAACGGATCTCTGCTGAATGCGGAGGACTATTTTCTTCATGCGAACGACACGGCGGACAGCATTGCGAAAAAGCCGCGGTCGACGGTGAACGAGTTTGGGGTGAGCGTGGGCGGGCCGGCGAGGAAGGACAAGCTGTTCTTCTTTGCGCACTACGAGGGGATCCGGATTGCGCTGCCGCTGGTTTCGCAGACAGTGGCGCCGACGCCGGCTTATCAGCAATATGTACTGGGGCAACTGGCGCAGGGCGGAACCGATCCGATCACGGGAACCGCGCTGCCGGCCGAGCCGGGGGAGGTTGGCTTCTACCAATCGATGTTCAAGCTTTACAGCAACACGGACGGAACGCCGGTTGCGGTGAATTCCTGCCCACTGGACGCCAGCGGGGTATTGCTTCCCGGAACGCAGACCAGCGGCAATTTATTCAATGGAAGCGGCTGTGCGAATCAGAGGCAGGTGTCGCTGACGAACAGCGACAGGGAGAATCTCCTGGTGGTGAAGATCGACCACACGATCAATCGGAACGACAGCGTCTGGTACCGCTTTCAGCAAGACACGGGACTGCAGGCAGCGTATACCGATCCGATCAATGCGATGTTCGATTCGTATTCACCGCAGCCGCAACGCACGCTGGTTGTTGGGTACACGCATGTCTTCACTCCGAATCTTGTGAATCAGTTCAATCCCGGTGCGAGTTGGTATGCGAGCATTTTTGAGCCGAATAATTTTGCGCAGGTGCGGCAGGCGTTTCCTATTGTGCTGACGGCGGGCACGAATAATGCACCCTTCACGACGATCGGAGGGAATGACAATACTTATCCGCAGGGCCGCAAAGTGACCCAGTGGCAGATCAACGACAACCTGATCTGGACGCGGGGAAGAAATACCTACAAATTCGGCGTGAATACGCGGCGAATCGATGTGAGCGACTACGATCTCGGGGAAGGGATTGTGCCTACTGTCGTGTATAACGACCTGGCGCAGTTCACCTATGGCGCGGCGTACACGGCGAGCCAGACGTTTCCGGTTTCGCTCAAGGAGCGAGTAGCAGCAGGCAATCTGGACATGTACGCGATGGACTCCTACAAGCCGACGGGGCGAATCACGTTGACTGCCGGGATGCGGACCACGTGGAACACCAATCCGGTAAACCAGCAACGGTTGTTTGCGCGTCCGGACGGGTCGTTTCTCGATATTCCGCACGACATGAGTGAGCCGCTCGATCAGGTGATTCAGACCAAGGTTCGGGAGTTGTTTCCGGGTACGCCGTTACTGGTTTGGCAACCGCGTGTTTCGGCGGCCTACGAAGTGGCGCGCGGGACTGTTGTACATGCCGGGTTTGGCGTATTCAACGACATTATTCCGGCGCAGGTTGCCGACCTTGCGGCGACCAATGCTCCCTATGCGCCGACGTTTGTGGGAGGAATGGGCGGGCAGGCGGGAGGCGTGGGGATTGCGCCGGGGGTGAACGGAAGCGCCGTGGATGCGACGGCGAGCGCGGAAGCAAGCTTTCAGACGGTATTCAACTCAGGCGGGGCGCCGTGCGTGGGGATTGCGGCGGGGGCTGCGACGTGTCCGCTGGCGGTGGGCTTGAACACTTTTCAGAGCGGGACGCTGAAGACACCTTATTACTATCAATATAACTTCGGGATCGAGCGGCAGGCGGGGACGTATGGCGCGATACGAGCCGATTATGTTGGTACGCGCGGC
>Ga0182012_10005578_pt1 | contig 13010 bp, 10 predicted proteins | sample 612S2SmetaG_FD_120486 | JGI IMG/M metagenome (GOLD analysis project Ga0182012, IMG submission 120486) | Permafrost microbial communities from Stordalen Mire, Sweden - 612S2S metaG | ecosystem: Environmental > Terrestrial > Soil > Wetlands > Permafrost | place: Sweden: Stordalen | collected...
CGCTGAAGGTGATCGCCGAGGGGATCGAGACCGAGGAGCAGCTGCGGACGATCACCGAGATGGGCTGCGAAATGGCCCAGGGCTTCCTGATCGGTCGGCCCGCCCCCGCCGAGGTGATCGAGGGCATGCTCGTCGCACCCTCGCGCGGCCCCGCGATCACGCTGCCCGCCCGCTGAAGGCCCGCAAACAGGGACCCGACCTATACTTCGGCGGCCTCGGCCGCTCCCGGCCGAGCTCCCATTCCCCACGCAGGAGGTTCCGATGAGCAAGCTGGTCTCCCGACTCGGCGTGCCCGCCCTCGCAATCCTCGTCCTCGCCGGCTGCGGCAGCAGCAGCAGCTCGACGACGAGCACGAGCTCGACGAGCTCGACGAGCACCAGCGCCGTCAACAGCGCCGTCGCCGCCCAGGTCCCGGCTGCCATCAAAGCGAAAGGGACGCTGAACGTCGCGACCGAAGCCCAGTACGCGCCGAACGAGTTCATCGCTCCGGACGGCCACACGATCATCGGGATGGACGCGGACCTCGTGACCGCTCTGGCCGAAGTCATGGGGCTCAAGGCGCAGCTGACGAACGCCACCTTCGAATCGATCATCCCGGGGCTCGCGGCGGGCCGCTATGACCTCGGCGCGTCCTCCTTCACCGACACCAAGGAACGCGAGAAGACCGTCAACTTCGTCGACTACTTCAACGCCGGGATCTCCTTCTACGCCAAGACCGGCTCGAACCCGGGGGTCACCACCGTGGCCGACCTCTGCGGCAAGACCGTCGCCGTCGAGAAGGGGACCGTCGAGCTCGAAGAATCCGAAGCTCAGAGCAAGAAGTGCACAAAGGCCGGCAAGAAGAGCGTGACGGTGCTCAGCTATCCCGGCCAGAACGCCGTCAACCTCGCCGTCGCCTCGGGACGGGCGGAACTGGGGATGGCCGACTCGCCCGTCGTCGCCTACCAGATCAAGCAGTCCGCGGGCCACTTCAGCCTGATCGGCAAGAGCTACGCCTTCGCCCCCTACGGCCTTGCGATCCCGAAGACGACCGGCATGACCCAGCCGATCTTCGACGCGCTCAAGGTGCTGATCGAAAACGGGACCTACCTCAAGATCATGGAAAAGTGGGGAATCCAGGCAGGCGCGATCTCCGCGCCGAAGATCAACGGCGCGATCAGCTGAGCTGAGGGGCGGTGCCCTCGCTCGAGGTCACCGACGAGGAGGGGCGGCCCGCGGAGATCCGGGCCGTCCCCGTCCGCCATCCGGGGCGGTGGGTGGCGGCGGCGATCGTCGTGGTCCTCGCCGCCGCCGGCATCCGCTCGGTCGTCACGAACCCCCGCTTCGAATGGTCGGTCTTCGGCCATTACATGTTCGACGAAAGGGTCCTCGAAGGATTGCGGGTGACGCTCGAGCTGACGGTCATCGCGATGGTGATCGGCGTCGCGCTGGGGATCGTCCTGGCGAGCATGCGACTGTCGCCCAACCCGCTCGTCTCGGGCAGCAGCTGGCTCTACATCTGGTTCTTCCGCGGCACGCCCGTCCTCGTCCAGCTGATCTTCTGGTACAACATCGCCGCCCTCTATCCGAAGATCGGGCTGGGCATCCCGTTCGGGCCGTCGTTCGTCCACCCCGACGCGAACACGCTGATCAAGCCGTTCACCGCGGCGATCCTCGGCTTGGGCCTCAACGAGGGCGCCTACATGGCCGAGATCGTCAGGGCCGGGATCATCTCGGTCGACGAGGGCCAGAGCGACGCGGCGCAGGCACTCGGGATGACCCGCCTGCAGACGATGCGCCGCGTGGTCCTGCCACAGGCGATGCGCGTGATCATCCCGCCGACCGGCAACGAGACGATCTCGATGCTCAAGACGACCTCGCTGGTCAGCGTGATCGCCGTCGCCGACCTCCTCTACGCGGTCACCAACATCGCCTCGACGAACTTCAAACTGATCCCGCTGCTGATCGTCGCGAGCACCTGGTATCTCCTCTGCACGAGCATCCTCTACGTCGGGCAGTACTACCTCGAACGCTATTACGGGCGCGGCTCCTCGCGTGGCGAAGACGCGCGCTTGTGGGAGCGCATGCGGGCTCTCGCCTCGCCCCACGGGGGTCGCTGATGAGCACCCCGATGGTCCTCGCCGAGGGTGTCCACAAGCGCTTCGGGCGCAACGAGGTGCTGCGCGGGATCGACCTCGAGGTCGCCCCGGGGGAGGTGATGTGCCTGCTCGGGCCCTCGGGCTCGGGCAAGTCGACGTTCCTGCGCTGCATCAACCACCTCGAGAAGATCAACCGCGGCCGGCTGTCGGTCGACGGCGAGCTCGTCGGCTACCGCCAGGAGGGCGAGCGGCTGCATGAGCTGCGTGAATCGGAGGTCGCCCGCAAGCGGGCCGAGATCGGGATGGTCTTCCAGCACTTCAACCTGTTCGGCCACATGACGGCGCTGGAGAACACGACCTGCGCGCCGATTCGCGTCAAGGGAGTCCCGCGCGAGCAGGCCAGGGGCCGTGCCGTCGAGCTGCTGGGCCGGGTCGGCCTGTCGGACAAGCTCGACGCCTACCCCGCCCAGCTCTCCGGCGGGCAGAAGCAGCGCGTGGCGATCGCCCGGGCCCTGGCGATGGAGCCCAAGCTGATGCTGTTCGACGAGCCCACCTCGGCGCTCGACCCCGAGCTCGTGGGCGACGTCCTCGACGCGATGAAGCAGCTCGCACGGGACGGCATGACGATGGTCGTCGTGACCCATGAGATGGGCTTCGCCAAAGAGGTGGCCGACACGGTCGTCTTCATGGACGGCGGCCTCGTCGTCGAGAGCGGCCCGCCGGAGCAGGTGATCGCCGATCCCCGGCACGAGCGGACGCGGTCCTTCCTCTCGAAGGTGCTCTAGCCGAGGTAGGACTCGAGGCGCTCGATCGCCGCGGGCAGGTTGGCCCGGCCGTAGCCGAGCCGCACGTGGGCCGGCTCGCCGTAGACGCTCCCGGGCAGCAGCAGGACGCCGGCCTCGGCTGCGATCTGCTCGCACCAGGCCGTCACATCGGGGACGGCGCTGACACGCGCGAAGCCGATCGGCCCCGCGTTGGGGCGGACCCAGGAGAACGTCTCGGCGCGGCGCTCGAGCAGCTCCTCGAGCAGGGGCAGGTTCCGCGCCAGCAGGCTGCGGCCGTCCTCGATGATCCGCTCGCCGTGGCGGAGGGCGAGCGCGACGAGCAGTTCGCTGGGGGCACTCGAGCAGATCGTCGTATACAGCTTCAGCTCGCGCATCCGGGCGAGCAGCTCGCGTTCGCGGCAGACCACCCAGCCGATGCGCAGCCCCGGAAGGCCGTAGGCCTTCGAGACGGTGTTCAGCGAGATCGCGCGCTCGTAGGCGTCGCAGGCCGCCGGCAGCCGATCCGCCGGGTCGTGCTCGAGGCCGCGGTAGACCTCGTCGCTGAAGAGAACAGCATCGTGTTCGCGGGCCAGCTCGATGACCCGGTCGAATGTCGCCCGGGGCATCTGGGTGCCGGTCGGGTTGTGGGGGCTGTTGATGTAGATCAGCTTCGTCCGAGGGCCGACGAGCCGCTCGAGCTCCCCGAGGTCGTGCTGCCAGCGCTCCTCGGGGCGCCGGCGCCAGAGATCGACCGTCGCGCCGGTCGAGCGGGCGAGCTCGACCGCCGAGCCGTAACAGGGGCTCTCGACGACGACGTGATCACCCGCCCCCACCAGGGCGTGGTAGGCGAGGAAGATCCCCTCCTCGGCGGCCGCCAGGGCGAGCACGTCCTCGGGTCCGCACCGCCCGTGGAGCCCCGCGATCGCCTCGCGCAGCTCCTGCGATCCAGGGACCTCCGTGTAGCCGAGGCGGAGCGCCCCCAGCCGCTCGGCGGCGTCGGGCTCGAGTGACAGCAGTGCGCTGAGCGGCCGCGACTCGCAGTCGCTGCTCGAGAGCATCAGCTCGGCTGTGAACTCCCAGCGCTCGTAGAAGCGCTCGATCTCGAACGGAGCGATCTCCATCCCCGGATGCTAAGGGGCGCCGGCGCCCCCCGGGGCGGGAGGGTCGACGGGGCCCTCGTCCTCGACCAGCGCGAGCCACAGGCGCTGGCCGCCCAGCGTGACCAGGAACACGGTCGCGCGCCCTGCGCGCACACGGCCGTCGGCGCGGGTCATCGTGATCGGCCTGCGCTCGACCCTGCCGTTGGCCTCGAGCTCCCTGACCAGGCCGGCCCGCTCGGAGCTCTCATACCAGGCCCCGTGCGCGGTCGTGGGCAGGCCCAGCAGCTGCTCACGAGTCAGGCCGGTGAAATTGCAGAACGCCTCGTTGACCTCGTGGATCTCCGATGTCTCGGGGTTCGTCAGGACAACCGCGGTGTCCGTGTGGCGAAGCACGATCGCCAGGACCCGCTCGGTCTCCACGAGACGCGTCTCGGGCAGGAGCGCCGCGCTTCGCCCGGGCCCGGCCTGACCCACGAGCCGGCGCAGGCCGGCGATCGGCGAGGAGCCCTGGGCGCGGATGTCGGTCAGGACGCCGAGGATCGTCTCGCGCTCGTCGAGCATCCGCCGGGCCCCGTCGAGCAGGACGGCGCCGGCGTCGGTCAGGCGCACGCCGCGCCCGCCGCGGTGAAGCAGCGGGCAGCCCGCGAGCGCCTCGAGGCTCTTGATCCGCTTTGCGACCGCCGGGCGGCTGATGCCCAGCGCTTCCCCGGCCCCCGCCAGGCTCCCCTCGGTCGCGCAGGCGACGAGCGTCTCGAGCTCCGTCAGGTCGGGGGCACGGACGGGGGTCGAGAGCGGCATCACTGCCCGGGGTCCTCCGACGAGGGGAAACCGGCGGTTGCCGATGATGTCAAGGTCTGGCTCTCCGTAGCACGCTTCCAGCTGCCGATATGAGGGAATCACCCTCGGTGAGCAAACGACGTTAGCAATCGGAGACGCGGCGCACACAATCGTCTCCTGAGTACAACCCCCCGGCGGTGGTGTGTGGCTCCCGCCTGCCCCGGGACAGGCGCTACTGTCACCAGCCAGGATGGAGGAGAGACTCCCGAGCGGGGGGACGGGCTCGCTGGATACGCCGGTGGCGATCGTCGGTGGCGGGGTCGTCGGCTGTGCGGTCCTTCATGCCCTCGCGCGGCGGGGCGTGAAGGCGACGCTGCTCGAGGCCGAGACGGGGCTCGCGCTGGGCGCCAGCGGGACCAACTCGGGCATCCTCCACACCGGCTTCGACTCGATCCACGGGGAGCTCGAGACGCGCCTGATCATCCGCTCCGGCGAACTGCGCGAGGAGCTGCTCGAGGAGCTCGGCATCGAGGTCCTGCGCTGCGGCGCCCAGATGCGCCCCCGTGGCGATGAGGAGCGCGTCAAGGTCGCCGAGATCGCCCGCAATGCGGCGAGCAACGGCGTCGAGGTGCGGCTCAGCTCCGAGCGGGTCCTGGACATCCCGGCGGAGTCGATCGTCGACCCCGTCGCCTACACGGAGGCGCTCGCCGGGGCGGCCCGGGAGGGCGGCGCCTCGGTGCTGCTCGACGCGCCCGTCAGCGGCCTGCGGGCCGAGGGCGAGCAGGCGATCGCGGTCGAGGTCGCGGGCACCAGGGTCATCAGGGCGGGTGCGGTCGTCAACTGCGCCGGCCTGTTCGCCGACCGCCTCGCCCGACTGGCGGGAGATGCCAGCTTCGCGATCTATCCCCGCAAGGGCGAGTTCCTCGTCTTCCGGATGCCGCCCCGGGCGGCGCTCAAGCGGATCCTCCTGCCGGTGCCCTCGCCGGAGGGCAAGGGGGTCCTCGTCTTCCCGACGCTCGACGGCGAGCTGGTCGCCGGCCCGACGGCCCGCGACCGCGAGGACAAGGACGACTGGTCGGTCGAGGGGGACGCGGCCGCCACGATCCTCGGGCGCGTCGGGCGGACCTACCCGCCGCTCGAGACGGCCGAGCAGACCGGGATCTACGCCGGGCTGCGCCCGGCGGGCGCGGGCGTCAACTACCTGATCGGCTTCTCGCAGAGGGTGCACCGCCTGCTGCATGTCGCGGCGATCCGCTCGACCGGCCTGTCCGCCTCGCTCGGCATCGGCGAGCACGTCGTCGAGCTGCTCGAGCGGGAGGGGATGCTCAGGCCACTCGCGCCGCGGCCGCTGCCGGCCCCGCGGCCCGCCCGCCGTGAGGAGGGCGTGCCCTGGTGGGCCCGGGCGGGCCGTTACCGGCAGGCAGCGGCGGGCGGGGGCCAGGGGCGCGCGTGAGCGGCCCGCTGCTGCTGGGTATCGACGAGGGCACGACGGCCGTCAAGGCGGGCCTGTTCGAGCTCGACCTCAGCCCGGTGGCGCTCGCCCGTCGCGCGGTGCCCGTCAGCCATCCCCGGGCGGGATGGGTCGAGCAGGATCCCGAGCTGATCCTCGAGGCGGTCATCGAAACGGTCGCCGAGATCCTGCCGGCAGCCACGGGACGCGGGGTGCTGGCGGCGGGGCTCGACCACCAGGGCGAGTCCGTGCTGGCCTGGGAAGCGGGCAGCGGTCGGGCGCTCTCGCCGGTGATCGTCTGGCAGGACAAGCGCCACGAGTCCTCGCTCGCGTCGCGAGCGCCGCTCGTCGAGGAGCTCACCGGGCTGCCCCGCGACCCCTACTTCTCAGCCGGCAAGCTCGCCTGGCTGCTGGCCGAGGAGGCGCCCGTCCGCGCCGCCCGCTCCGCCGGCACCCTCAGGCTGGGCACCGTCGACGCGTTCCTGCTCGAGCGCCTCGGTGGGGGCTTCACGACCGACCTCTCGACGGCCTCGCGTACGCAGCTGCTGGCGCTTGGCGGGCGCGACTGGGATCCGCGGCTGCTCGCGGAGTTCGGCATCGAGCGCTCGTGGCTGCCGCGCCTGGGGCCGAGCTTCGGCGAGCTCGGCCGGCTGAGTCACGAGCGCTGGCCGGTGTCCCTGCCGCTGCGGGCCCAGCTGGTAGATCAGCAGGCGGCCCTCGCCGGCTCGGGTGCGGTCGCTCCGGGGCAGGTCAAGGCGACCTATGGGACGGGTGTCTTCGTGCTCGGCCGCACGCCCGGGCCGGAGCCCTGCCCGGGGCTGCTGCCGACCGTCGCCTGGGCCGGGCCCGGCGAGGGGGGCGCGCCGGGGGAGCCGAGCTACGCGCTCGACGGCGGCGTCTTCGCGGCGGGGGCGCTGCTCGAGTGGCTGGCCGGCGAGCTGGGGCTCGCGCAGGACCCGGCGAGCCTCGCACGCCTGGCCGGGGAGGTCCCCGACAGCGACGGCGTGAGGATCCTGCCGGCGCTCGCCGGCTTGGGCTCGCCCTGGTGGCGTGCCGGGGCACGCGGTGTGATCGCCGGGCTGCACGGGGGTGTGGGCCCCGCCCAGATCGCCCGGGCCGCGCTCGAGGCGATCGCCCAGCGGGTCGCCGACGTGGTCGAGGCGATGGCCCCGGCGATCGAGATCAGAAGCCTTCGAGTCGACGGGGGCCTGACTGCCGATCCGACGCTGCTGCAGATCCAGGCCGATCTGCTCGGGGTCCCGCTGATCCGCTCGCGGCCCGACGCGACGGTGCTGGGTGCCGCGATGCTCGCCGGCGTCGGCGCGGGGGTCTTCGCCGGCGTCGAGCAGGCGGCGGAGCTGCTCGGCGAGGGGCGGACGGTGACGGGGCGCCTGGACAGCGCCGCGCGTCTGGGCCTGCGCCGGGAGTGGCGCGAGTTCGTCGCTGCGGCCGCCTCGCTTCAGCCCGCCAGGGCCGCGTCGTAGCCGCCCTCGGCGAGGGCCGCGAGGACCTCCTCTGTGTGCTGCGGGCCGCGGGTCTCGAGCGTCAGCTCGACGCCCGTCTCGCGGACCTGCAAAGCGACGGCTTCGCGCAGATGCTCGACGCTGACGACGTTGGCGCGGGCGCGGGCCACGAGGCCGAGCAGCTCGGCGAGGCCGCCGGGACGGTCGGGAACCCTGGTGAACACCCGCACCCGCCGGCCCTCCTCGGTTTCGTGGCGGAGCAGGAGGGCCGCCAGCAGTCCGCTGTCGACGTTGCCGCCGGAGATGATCACCACCGTCGTCCCGCCGGCCGGCGTCATCGCCCCGCCGAGCAGCGCCGCGACGCCGACCGCGCCGGCACCCTCGGCGACCAGCTTGACTCGCTCGGCCAGGAAGACCATGCCGGCGGCGATCTCGTCCTCGGCGACGGTCCGCACCTCGCTGAGCAGCTCCCTCAGCAGCGCCAGTGTCAGCGCGCCCGGCCGCTTGATCGCGATCCCGTCGGCGATCGTCGCCGCGCTCGACGTGCGGGCGGGCAGGCCGGCGAGCGCCTCGACGTAGGGTGCGCAGGCAGCCGCCTGGACCCCGACCAGCTCGATCGGGCGCCCGGCGCCGCGCAGCGCGACACCGACGCCGGAGGCGAGGCCGCCGCCGCCGACCGGCACGATGACCCGCGCGAGGTCCGGCACCTCCTCGAGCAGCTCGAGGCCGAGCGTGCCCTGCCCGGCGATCACGTCGAGGTCGTCGAAGGGGTGCACGAAGGCGGCGCCCGTCTGCTCCCCGCGCGCGATCGCCTGCCCCAGCGCCTCATCGACCGAGGCGCCCTGCAGGCGCACCTCCGCGCCGAGCGCTTCGACGGCGTGCACCTTGGAGACGGCGGCGTCATGGGGCATGAAGACCTCGCAGGCGAGACCGCGCAGGCGAGCTGCCGCCGCTACCGCCCGCCCGTGGTTGCCGGCACTGGCCGTGACGAGCCCGGGCTCGGCCAGCTCGCCGAGCGCCGCGATCCTGCTCAGCGCGCCACGGAGCTTGAACGAGCCGGTCTGCTGGAGGCACTCCGCCTTCAATGCCACCGGGCTGCCGAGCAGCTCGCCGAGCTCGGGGCAGTCGATCGTCGGCGTTCGCACGATGCCGCCCGCGACCGCCCGCGACGCGGCAGCGAGATCGACCGCCGCGATCAGCTCGGCCGCCGGGCGCTCAGAGCGGTGGCCGTTGAGGGCGCCGCTGCCGGTCATCGCCGGTGAAGGTATAGGTTGTGTGCCTTATCGAGCAAGGGGAGCGTTGAACGGTGGGGGAGCTGGACGACATCCTGCGGCGCCTCGAGCCCTCTCTTGGGCCCGTCGGCGGCGAGCCTGCGCCACTTGAGGGCGGCATAACCAACCGCAACTACCGCGCCGTGATGGGTGAGCGGGAATACGTGATCCGCCTCCACGGAAAGGACACCGAGCTGCTCGGGATCAGCCGCGAGGCGGAGCGAATCGCCAACGAGACTGCGGCCGCACTGGGTATCGCGCCCGCCGTCGTGGCCGACTTCGAAGGCGGTCTGGCGACGGAGTTCGTGGCCTGCGAACAGCTCGCCGGCCCGGCGCTGGAAAGCCGCGCCGAGGAGCTCGGGGAGGCGCTGCGCACGTTTCACGACTCGGGCGCGATGCTGCCGGCGCGCTTCTGGGTGCCAGACCTGCTGGCCGATTACACGCGCATCATCCGCGACCGGGGCGCCGAGCCGCCGCCGGCCTATCGGGAGGCGATCGCGCTCGCCGGGGTGATCGCGGCGGCGCTCGGCGACGGCGGCGTGCTGCGACCGTGCCACAACGACCTGCTGGCGGGAAACATCATCCTCTCCCGGGACAGCGGCCGGGTGATGCTCGTCGACTGGGAGTACGCGGGGATGGGGCATCCGTGGTTCGATCTGGGCAACCTGTCGGTCAACAACGACTTCCCGACGATCACCGACGATAGGCTCTTGCGCGCCTACCTGCGAACGGAGCCCTCGCCGGCTCAGGCGGCGACGCTCAAACTGATGCGGGTCCTGTCCGATATCCGTGAGGGTGCCTGGGGCGTCATGCAGGCTGCGGTCTCCGAGCTGGAGTTCGACTTCGCGCATTACTCCTCGGCTCACTTCGACCGGATGCGCGAGGCCGCCGGCGACCCGGCCTTCGCCGGCTGGCTGGCGGCGGTGGGGGACTGAGGATGGTCCGGCCCCGCGAACTTCCACAGCGGGCCCGCGTCGTGATCATCGGCGGCGGCGTCGGCGGGGCCTCGGTCGCCTACCACCTGGCCGCGCTGGGGGAGTCCGACGTCGTCCTGCTCGAGCGCAACGAGCTGACCAGCGGCTCGACCTTCCACTCGGCCGGCCTCGTCGGGCAGCTGCGCTCGAGCCTGCCGCTGACCCAGATGATGATGGACTCCGTCGAGCTCTACCGGACGCTCGACTGCGGCTGGGTCGAGTGCGGCGGCATCCGCCTGGCCTGCACGCCCGAGCGCGAACAGGAGGTGAAGCGCCAGGTCGCATGGGCGAAGACCTTCGGCCTGCCGCTCGAGCTGATTTCCCCCGAGCAGGCGAAGGAGCTGTTCCCGCTGATGGACACCGCGGGGGTCCGCTGCGGCTCCTACCTCGCGACCGACGGCTACCTCGACCCGTCGCTGCTGACGACGGCGCTGGCCGACGGGGCCCGCGCGGGGGGCGTCAGGATCTTCACCCATACCCGCGTCGAAGCGATCGACGTCCGCGACGGCGCGGTGTGCGGCGTGCAGACCGAGTGGGGCCCGATCGAGGCCGAGGTGGTCGTCAATGCGGGCGGCATGTTCGCCGCCGAGATCGGCCGCCTGGCGGGCGTCCGCGTGCCGGTCGTCCCGTTCGCCCACGAGTACCTCGTGACCCAGCCCTTCCGCGTGCGGGCCGCGGACGAGCATCTGCCGACGCTGCGCGACCCGGACCTCCTGATCTACTTCCGCGAGGAGGGTGGCGGGCTGATCATGGGCGGCTACGAGCGCCACTCTGCCCCCTGGGCGCTCGACGAGCGGCTGCTCGACGCGATCCCCTCCGACTTCAACGGGCGCCTGCTCGAAGAGGACTGGCCCCGCTTCGAGGAGATCGCGGCCAACTCGCGCCGGCGGGTTCCGGTGATGGACGAGATCACCGTGACCCGCCTGATCAACGGGCCCGAGGCGTTCACCCCCGACAACGAGTTCTGTCTCGGCGAGAGCGAGGTCCGGGGCTTCTTCGTCGCCGCCGGCTTCTGCGCGCACGGCCTGGCCGGGGCCGGCGGGATCGGCAAGGCGATGGCCCGCTGGATCGTGGCGGGCGAGCCGGAGATGGACATGTGGGAGATGGACATCCGCCGCTTCGGGCCCCACTTCCGCTCTCCCGGCTACACGCTCAAGCGGGCCAGGGAGGTTTACGAGACCTACTACGACATCCGCTACCCCGGCCACGAGCGCCAGGCCGGCCGGCCGCTGCGGACCTCGAGCGCCTACCCATGGCACGCCGAGCACGGCGCCGCGTTCGGCGAGAAGTCGGGCTGGGAGCGGGTCAACTGGTACGAGTCCAACGCCGACCGGGGGGAGGAGTCGCTGCGCCCCCGCGGCTGGGCCGGAATGCACTGGTCGCCCGCGATCGGCGCGGAGCACCGGGCCGCCCGCGAGCACGCGGGGCTGTTCGATGAGTCCTCGTTCGCCAAGCTCGAGATCTCCGGTCCGGGAGCGGCCGGGTTCCTCGAAGGCCTCTGCGACAACCGTGTCGCCCGCGACTTCGGCGTGATCACCTACACCCAGATGCTCAACCGGCGCGGCGGGATCGAGTGCGACTTCACCGTCTGCCGCGTCGAGGAGGACGTCTTCTCGATCGTCACCGGGACGGCCTTCGGCAACCACGACCTCAGCTGGCTGCGCCGCCACGCGCCGCGGGACGGGAGCGTCCGCTGCACGGACGTGACCGCGCGCTGGGCCTGCTTCGCCCTGTGGGGCCCCAGGGCGCACGAGATCCTCGCGCCGCTGACCCCCGACCCGCTGGACTTCGGCTACATGCGGATGCGCGAACTGGCCGTCGGCGACGTGCCGGTGCGAGCCCTGCGGGTGACGTTCGTCGGCGAGCTCGGCTGGGAGATCTACTGCCCGACCGAGTACGGGCCGGGGCTCTGGCGCTCGCTGTGGGAGTCCGGCTCCGAGCATGGGCTGCTCGCCTGCGGCTACCGGGCGATCGACTCGCTGCGCCTGGAGAAGGGCTACCGCGTCTGGGCGGCCGACATCACGCCCGACGAGACGCCGCTCGAGGCGGGCCTGGGTTTCTGCGTCAAGCGCGAGGGCGAGTTCATCGGCAGGGCCGCCCTCGAGGCCGCCGGGGAGCCCCGGCGGCAGCTGCGCTGCCTGGTCCTCGAGGACCCGCGGTCGGTGGCGCTCGGCAACGAGCCGGTCCGGGTCGGCGGGGAGATCCTCGGGCGGGTTACGAGCGGCGGCTACGGCTACACCGTCGAGCGTTCGATCGCCTACGCCTACCTCCCCGCCGAGCTCGAGCTCGGCACGGCGGTGGAGCTCGACATCTTCGGCGAGTGGATCCCCGGCGTCATCACCGCCGAGCCGCTTTATGACCCCAAGGGGGAGCGGGTCCGGGGTGCGGCCAGGCCCGCCTGACGCTGGACGCCCGGCGCCCCGAAGCGCAGGGTCCGGGTCGCCGACGGCCCTCGGGCTGTGGGCACTCTGACCGGGTTTGCGTGTGATACTGACCGGCGGGATGGCCGGCCCAGCAGCCACTCGTCGGTTCTACACCGTGGCCGCCGCACTCGTGGCAGCCGCCGGGGTCTTCGCCGTGGTCAGCGCCCTCGGGCTCGGCGATCGCGGCGCCCCCAAGCGGGTCACGGCGGCGCTTGCGAAGGTCGCCACCTACAACTCGGAAGCGCCTCATGTACTGAGCTCCTACACGCTCTATCCGGTGCAGGACAGCGCGTTCGCGCCGAGCCCGCCGACCGTATCGCCGCCGATGTCGCCGGCCCAGTTCGTCGCGCCGATCAACAGCTACCGCCGCTACGCCGTCGCCCAGCTGGACGGGATGCTGTCCCAGATCCGACGGCTCGAGCAGGCGCTCGCCGGCGGGGACCGAGCGGGCGCCGAGGAAGCCTGGAGGGGCGCCTATGACCGCTACCTGCATCTCGGGGCGGTCTACCTGGTCGGGCCGGTGGCCGCTCTCAACGACGAAATCGACGGCATCGCAGACGGTCTACCGGGAGGGGTTTCGAACCCGCGCTTCGCCGGTCTGCACCGGATCGAATACGGCCTCTGGGGGGGTCTCGCCCCGCAGTCTCTGGAGCCCTGGGCGCAGCGGCTCGAACAGGCGGTCCGCAAGCTGCGGGCGCGGCTGGGACACG
>Ga0182012_10005579_pt1 | contig 13010 bp, 11 predicted proteins | sample 612S2SmetaG_FD_120486 | JGI IMG/M metagenome (GOLD analysis project Ga0182012, IMG submission 120486) | Permafrost microbial communities from Stordalen Mire, Sweden - 612S2S metaG | ecosystem: Environmental > Terrestrial > Soil > Wetlands > Permafrost | place: Sweden: Stordalen | collected...
CCCAGTACGCCGCGGCCCCTCAATTCATCACAAATTTCTCTGGAATACTGGATCGCCCGGTCAAGCCGGGCGACGACAGCTGGGGGTGGCGCCGTCTCAAACCATGAGGGGCTCATCCCACCGCTTTCATGCGCAGCGGGTCGGCCCACGCCGATGGGAAACTCAGGATGAGGTTCGGACGTGATGTCGACATGATGCGAACCTTGTAAATATTGTCTTAGCTGCCGACCAGCCTCTCTCACCGGGCATTCCATGGATCTCGTACTGCAATTGCTGTTTACCGGTGTCGGCATCGGCGCCGTCTATGCGCTGGTGGCGCTCGGCTTTGTGCTGATCTTCCGGGCCACCAATGTGGTGAATTTCGCCCAAGGCGAATTCTCGATGGTCGCAGCCTACCTGATGGTGGTGTTCTCGGTCGATCTCGGATGGCCGTACTGGCTGTCCTTCCTGCTGGCGCTGGCCGGCATGGCGCTGCTCGGGGTGGTCTTCAATCTCGGGGTCTATTACCCGCTGCGCCACCGCAGCTTCCTCCCCGTGATCATCGCCACCATCGGCGCCTCGATCCTGATGGCCAACTCGGTGCTGGCCATTTACGGACCGCAGCCGCAGGTGCTGCAGGGATGGTTCGATACGCCCGGCATCCAGCTCGGCGGGGTCTATCTGGACAGCCAGTATCTCCTCATCATGGCCGTCACCGTCGTGATGGTGATCTTCAACTACTGGTTCTTCGAGCACACCCTGCTCGGCAAGAAGCTGCAGGCGACCTCGCAGGACAAGGAAATGGCCTCGCTGCTCGGCATCTCCGTCTCGACCATGATCATGATCACCTTCATCTATTCGGCGGTGCTCGGCGGGCTGGCCGGCATCCTGGTGGCGCCGGTATTGTTCGTTTCGATCCAGATGGGCTCGACCATCGCCCTGAAAGCCTTCGCCGCCACCATCATCGGCGGCTTTGGCGACGTCGCCGGCGCCATCATCGGCGGGCTGTCGCTCGGCATCATCGAGACTTTTGGCGCGGCCTATGTGTCGGTGCCGTACAAGGACGGCTTTGCCTTTCTGGTGCTGGTGCTGTTTCTGATCTTCCGGCCGCAGGGCATTTTCGGCGAACGCGTCGCGGAGAAGGCATGAGCGCGCCCAGCGACAATATGCCGATCGCGGCGGCGGCGGTGCACACCAGGCCGCTCTTGCTGCGGCATCTGCCGTATTTCGCCGGCGCGGCCATCGTGGTGGCGCTCGCCGCCATGATGCAGTTCGACGGCTATATTCTCAATATCCTGATGCAGGCCGTGACGTTTGCGATCGCGGTGTTTGGTCTGTCGGTCGTGCTCGGCCTGTGCGGGCAGATCAACCTGGCGCAAGCCGCTTTCTTCGGTTTCGGCGCCTACGCGGTGGGGCTGGGAACAGCCGACCTGCATTTGAGCTACTGGCTCTGCCTGCTCGCAGGCTGCCTGGCGGCGCTGGCGGCGGGGGCCTTCCTCGGCATGTCGACGCTGCGGCTCGGCGGCCATTATCTCGCGATGGTGACGATCTCGTTTCAGCAGATCGTCACTCTGGTCATGATTAACGCGATTGGTCTCACGCACGGACCGGATGGCGTCTCCAACATCGGCCGGCCCGAGCTGTTTCAGACCTCGCAAGGCTATCTCGCGTTCTGCGTCGCGGTGCTCGCGATCGTGGGCTATGTCGTCTGGCATCTGCCGGATACCCGGCTCGGGCGGGCGATGCGGGCGGTGCGCGACAATGAACTCGCCGCGGGTGTCAACGGCATCGATGTGTTCCGGACCAAGGTCTCCGCGTTCGCGCTGTGCGCGGCGCTGGGGGGACTTGCCGGTGGACTGTTCGCCGGCGGATTTTCCTATGTCAGCCCCGACCAGTTTTCGTTCGCGGAATCGATCGTGTTTCTCACCATGTCCCTGCTCGGCGGCGTTGCATCGCCGATCGGCTCGGCGATCGGCACCGGACTATTGATTCTGATTCCGGAATGGCTGCGGTTCCTGAAGAGCATTCCCGGGCTTTATCTCGCGATCTATGGCCTGTTTGTCATTCTCATCATCCGCTATATGCCCGATGGCATCTGGGGATTTATCGGCACCGCGCTCGACCGCTGGCGCAGCCACGTCAAGCCGCCGCAGGCGACCGCCCCGTTGCAATTGAAGCCGGCGACGGAGGGCGGCGATATGGTGCTCCAGGTCGTCGGCCTTTCGAAGTATTTTGGCGGCCTGAAGGCCGTCGATGGTGTCGACATCGCGGTCAGGCGCGGCGGCGTTCATGCGCTGATCGGACCGAACGGTTCCGGCAAGACCACGACGCTGAACGTGCTCTCCGGCCTCTACAAGGCGACCGCCGGGAAGATCCTGCTCGATGGCACCGACATCACCAACCTGCCGCCGCATCTGCGTACGGCCGCGGGACTGGGGCGGACCTTCCAGAATATCCGGCTGTTCCGGTCGATGACGGCGCTGGAGAATGTTGAGATCGGCGCCGAACGGCCCGGCAACAGCCTGATCGGTGCGGGCGGCGACGCCGCGTTGACCGAGCGCGCCATGCAGGCGCTTGCATTCGTAGGCCTCGGCGGCCGCGCCAACGAACTGATCTCGAGCTTTTCCTACGGCCATCAGCGGCTGATCGAGATCGCGCGCGCGCTGGCCGCCAATCCGACGCTGCTGCTGCTGGACGAGCCGGCGGCTGGGCTGAACTCGACCGAGAAGCTCGAACTGCATGAGCTGCTCAAGCGCATCGCCGGCCAAGGCCTGACCATCCTGATCATCGATCACGACATGACCCTGGTCTCCGAGGCGGCCCAGCACATCACGGTGCTCAACTTCGGACGCCGCATCGCCGACGGCGAATCCATGGCGGTGTTGCGCCATCCCGATGTCGTCTCCGCCTACCTCGGAACCGAATGATGCCGCTGCTCCAGATTAGCGACCTGATCGTGCTCTATGGCGAGATCGAAGCCCTGCGCGGGGTGTCATTTACCGTCGAGGCCGGACAGGTGGTGACCTTGCTCGGTGCCAATGGCGCCGGCAAATCGACTACGTTGCGGGCGATCTCGGGACTGGCCAAGCCTGCGGCCGGCGAAATCGTGTTCGACGGCCAGTCGATTGCGGGCCTCGGGCCGGAGGCCATCGTGCGTCTTGGCATCTCGCATGTGCCCGAAGGGCGGCGGATTTTTCCGGGGCTCACGGTGAAAGAAAACATCATGCTCGGCGCTTCCAACCGCCGGGTCGCCAAGGCGCAATTGTCGCGCGAGGCCGATGCGATGTTCGATCTCTTTCCGGACATCCGCCCCTTTGCCCATGCGCTGGGCTGGACCCTGTCGGGCGGGCAGTTGCAGATGGTCGCGGTCGCCCGCGGGCTGATGGCCAAGCCGCACCTGTTGCTTCTGGACGAGCCCTCGCTCGGGCTTGCACCCGTCATCGTGCAGGCGGTGTTCCGCATCATCTCGGAAATCCGTCGCACCACCACGGTGCTCCTGGTCGAGCAGAATGCGCGGATGGGACTTTCGGTGGCCGACCACGGCTACGTGCTGGAAACCGGCCGCATCGTGCTCGGCGGCAAGCCCGACGAATTATGGAGCAACGAAGCCATCGCCGCCGCCTATCTCGGCGGTCATGCCAAGGCAACCGCGTAAGGGTGCAACGCATCATGGTGACCATACAAGTTTCGCATCTGATCGACTTCGTTGCCGACGTTTTCAAACATGCGGATTCCTCGCCTGCGGAAGCAAAGCGGATCGCGACCTATCTGACTACCGCCAACCTCACCGGGCATGACAGCCACGGCGTGATCCGGGTGCCGGTCTATATCCGATGGAAGAAGATGGGCTCGGTGGTTCCCGATCAGACCGTCGACATCGTGGTCGATACGCCGTCGCTGGCGGTGGTCGACGGCAAGTTCGGCTACGGCCAGACGGTGGCGCCGCAGGCAGTGCGGATCGGCATTGAAAAATGCAAGCAGGCGGGTCTTGCCGCCGTGGCGCTGCGCAATGCCGGCCATATCGGCCGGGTCGGCGACTGGGCGGAAATGGCGGCCGCCGAGGGCCTGGTCTCGATCCATTTCGTCAACGCGGCGGGCTCGCTGTTGGTGGCGCCCTATGGCGGGGTTGAGAAGCGGCTGTCGACCGCGCCCTATTGCGTCGGCATTCCCCGAAAGGGGCAGGACCCGATCGTGCTGGATTTTGCCACCTCCATCGTCGCCGAAGGCAAGGTGTTGGTCGCAAGCCGCGGCGGCAAGAAACTGCCCGAGGGCGCGCTGATCGACTTCGACGGCACGCTGAGCCAGGATCCGGCGGTGCTGTACGGGCCCTACAGCGCGGAGGGCGCGCGCGATCACACCAAGGGCACGGGCGCGATCCGCGCCTTCGGCGAGCACAAGGGCTCCGGCCTCGCCTTCATCTGCGAACTGCTCGGCGGCGCGCTGACTGGCACCGGCGCCACCGCGCCGGATCGGCGCTTTGCCAATGGCATGTTCGCGGTCTATGTCGACCCCCAGGTGGTCGACACCGATAAATTCTTCGACGGCGAAATTTCGCGCTATGTCGACTTTATCAGGGCGACCAGACCGGTTGCCGGTATCGATGCGGTCAAGATCCCCGGCGATCCCGAGCGAAAAATGCGCACCGATCGCGGTCAAAACGGCATCCCCTTGCCGGACGATACCTGGGCGGCGATAGTGGCGACTGCGCGAGAGGTCGGCGTCAGCGAGGTGAGCATCCAGCGGGCCACGGCGTCATGAATCCAGTCGTGGCTGTAGGGTGGGCAAAGCCAGCGGGCCGCGCGAAGGCGCGGTCCGATAGCTGCGCCCACCGTCTTCTCGCATCCGAAATGGCAGGCACGGCGCAAAGCGCGCCTTTGCCCACCCTACGAATTCTGATGACAACAAACCAAAGGGAATCGCCACCATGGCAAACAACGTGAAGAAAGTATGGGCCTCCGGCAAGACCGTGGTGAATGCCTGGCTTGCGATACCGTCGGGTTTTTCCGCCGAGGTGATGGCGCAGTGCGGCTTCGACAGCGTCACCGTCGACATGCAGCACGGCGTGCAGGACTACCAGTCGATGGTAGCCTGCTTCCAGGCCATGAACGGACATCCGGTGACGCCGATGGTCCGGGTGCCCTGGAACGAGCCGGGCATCGTCGGCAAGGTGCTCGACGGCGGCGCCTATGGCGTGATCTGTCCGATGATCAATACCCGGCAGGAAGCCGAGAACCTGGTGGCATATGCCAAATATCCGCCGCGCGGCACGCGCTCGAACGGCCCGATCCGCGCCGGCCTCTATGGCACCGCCGGCAACTATCAAAAGACCGCCAACGAGGAGATCGTGCTGCTGCCGATGATGGAGACCAAGACCGCGGTCGAGAACATGGAATCGATCCTCGATGTCGAAGGCATCAACGGCGTCTATATCGGTCCCTCCGATCTCGGCTTCTCCTATGGGCTGGTGCCGAAACTCGATCGCGACGAGCCGGAAATTCTAAAGATCTATGAAAAGATCGTGAAGGAGTGCGGCAAGCGCGGCCTCTATCCCGGCATTCACTGCTCGGGTGCCGAGGGCGCGGTGCGCGCGATCAACATGGGCTTCAAGCTGGTGACGCTGTCGAACGAGGTCGGTCTGATGTCGACCTATGCCCGGATGCAGGTTGCGCAGACCCGCAAGGATGCAGGCGGCAAGGCGTAGGGGCGAAGTGAAGCAGCGAATGGCGAAATAGTGAGTAGTGAAGAGGGGTACCGAGTAGGGCGCAGCGGAAAAGGCTCTTACTATTCGCTATTCGCTATTCGCCTCTTTACCTCGCTATTCGCTTCTCACCAAGGAGACCTCTCATGACCCCAGCCCCCGTCATCCGACTGCACCCCGACGACGGCGTGCTGATCGCGCGCGCGAGCTTGCCGCCCGGCATGGTGGTGGCCGACGGCGTCACCACGATCGAGCGGATTCCGGCGGGCCACAAGGTGGCGGTCCGCGCGATCGCCACCGGCGAGCCGATCCGCCGCTATGGCCAGATCATCGGCTTTGCCACCGCGCCGATCGCGCCGGGGAGCCACGTCCATACCCAGAACTGCGGCATGGGCGATTTTGCCAAGGACTACGCTTTCGGCGTCGATGTTAAGCCTTCGCCGAATTTCGACCTGCCTGCAACCTTTGACGGCATCCGCCGTCCCGACGGCCGGGTCGCGACCCGCAACTATATCGGCATCCTCACTTCCGTGAACTGCAGCGCTCATGTCGCCGGCATCATCGCCGATGTCTTCAAGAAGAATCCTTTCACCGGCGACAATCCGCTGGCCGACTTTCCCCATGTCGACGGGGTCGTCGCGCTGACCCACAAGACCGGCTGCGGCATGACCGAGCGCGAGCCGCTGGCTCTTCTGCGCCGGACTCTCGGCGGTTATGCGCGGCACGCCAACTTTGCCGCCGTGGTGGTGCTGGGGCTGGGCTGTGAGGTCAACCAGATCGGCGGCCTGATGCAGGAACAGAAGCTTGCGGGGCGCCTGCGCGAACTGGAAATCCAGGAGCTCGGCGGCACCCGCAAGAGCGTCGAAGCCGGCGTGGCCTTCGTGCGCGAAGCGCTCACCGATGCCAACAAGGTCAGGCGCGAACAGGTCGCGGCGAGCGAGCTGACGGTGGCGCTGCAATGTGGCGGCTCCGACGGCTATTCCGGCGTCTCCGCCAATCCGGCGCTCGGGGTGGCGAGTGATCTGTTGGTGCGCCATGGCGGCACCGTGATCCTGTCGGAAACGCCGGAGACCTACGGCGCCGAACATCTTTTGACGCGCCGCGCGGTCAGCCGCGAGGTCGGCGAAAAGCTGGTGGCGCTGATGCGCTGGTGGGAAGCCTATACGGCGCGCGAAGGCGCCGAGATGAACGCCAATCCGTCGCCCGGCAACAAGGCCGGCGGGCTCACCACCATCCTGGAGAAATCGCTCGGCGCCATGGCCAAGGCCGGCAGCAGCAACCTGGTCGACGTCGTCAACTACGCCGAGGCCGTGACCAGTAAGGGTTTTGTCTTCATGGACACGCCCGGCTACGATCCGGTCGCCGCCACTGGGCAGGTCGCCGGCGGCGCCAATCTCGTCTGCTTCACCACCGGCCGCGGCAGTGTGTTCGGCTGCAAGCCCGCGCCGTCGATCAAGCTCGCCACCAACTCGGCGATGTACCGGCGCATGGAAGAGGACATGGACGTCAATTGCGGCACCATCCTCGACGGCGAGGAAACCGTACAGGCCTGCGGCCAGCGCATCTTCGATCTCATGCTCAAGACCGCCTCAGGCCAACCCACCAAGAGCGAGAGCTTCGATTTCGGTGGTGCCGAATTCGCCCCCTGGGTGCTCGGCGCGACGATGTGAGGGTCTGGCGCCTTTCAATGCTATGAGTTTTTGCCGAGGGGCGAATCGATCGAGAGGCGAAGCTGGATCGCTTCGTCGCAAAAGCTCCTCGCGATAACGTGGAAAGAATGGTGCTGCTTTTTCTCCGTCATTGCGAGCGCAGCGAAGCAATCCATCTTTCCAGGGCAGGCACTTACCGCGCATCAACCAACCGTCGTTGCCGCTCACGGGAAACTCATCGGCTCCGGCCGTTGCGCGATGGCGCTGAGATCTTCCGATTCCCGCTTGATCTCTTTTTCCGCCTCGTACCAGAACTCCTCGTGGCGCCCATCGGGCTTTCCGGCCAGCTCCCAAAGCTCGTGGGCGCGAATGCGGATCTGGTCTTTCAGGGACTCTTCCATTGACTTGCCCTCTATCCTGAAACCCAAACACCCACGTGTCGAACAGAACATCCGTGTGTTGTGCCCAGGTCTGCTTCGTCGGTGACCTGCTACGAATGAGACGAGTTCTAGCCGAGCGCGTTGAATTCTGCTGGTGCCGGCATCACTTCGGGCTCATCCGTTGCCTTCCTCAGAACGGCATCGCCGTGGTTCCCGCTCGTTACTTCGATCGGAACGCTCTGCTCATTTACCGCGAGAACACCGAGCAGATCAATAGATGCCTCCATGACGTAATTGTCCGCCATATCGATGAGGCGAAGCGCGTCATCACGTAGGAATTCAGTCGTCCAGTCCGCGGGAAGACCTTTCACCGCAGCGAACTCTTCGGCGGGGATCGAGAGCGCGTGCCGGCGGACCTCGTCTATCGACCGGCGCGGCGAGAAATTCGGCGGCTTGCCGGCCGCCGCGAGGAGCAAAGGACCGAGCGGACAATAGTTCCGACCGATGGCAACCAGGTCAGCGATATCGCGGGCTTTTGAACGGCCCGCGGCAGCGAGGACCTTGTTCACCGCCAGGTCGGCCTGGTGGAGACGGGCGCCCCACGCTTCGTCTCGCACCAGTGGAAAGAAGCGCCGTTTGGTTTCCGCAAACCACTGGATGATCGTCGAGGAAGTCCCGTCGGAGATCGTCGCATCAACGCACCCGTAGATGATGAAATCTCTGTGGGTGTTGTATCCCGCCGCATCTAGCGTGGCGAGGTCGGCTATCGCCACGCCCGTCACTTCCTCGTCGCTGTCTTGGAAGATGTCGATATCGGAGCGCCTTTGCAAGTTCCGGTTCAGCATCAGGCCACCGGCCAGGTAGCTCGTCTCCGAGCGGTTTTTGGCAAGGGTGCGGAGGATATCGCTTTGCAGCTGCGTCAGCGCCATCTTTAGCCTGCCAAGGCTTTCACCAGGTCGAGCATCTCGCGACCGATGGCAAAGGCGCGCGCGTCGCCGCGGTCGATCATGGCGCGTGCGGCCACGGCGGCACGCGATCGAAGGTCGGGAAGCCGTGCGAGATCGACATTGTCGAGAATGCGCGCGGCGTAGAGACGAATCGCTTCGTCATAAAGCGACCGGAGTTCCTTGTTGCTGCGATGTTGCGCGCGCAAGCGGGAAGCAAACGCCAGAAGCTCTTCCCGGGCCCCCGGGGGCACCAGAACCTCGACGCGAGCCAGATCCGCGGCGCCGCCGACGCTTCGGTACTTCTTGACGCGCTCGCTGGCGGCGATCATGGACGATCTCCTTCCCTCCCACTATCAGATAGCAAACGTATCCCGGTTACGCAATTCCGTATCCCGGTTACGCCACAGGCTTGACCGCTTCGATCGGTATGCTACGTAATGTAGCACTAGGCTGTCGGCATGGTCCGACCTCGGAAGGTCAGGTGGGTGCGCGTCCAAGACGATCGGGCTGGTCGCGGCCGTATCGCATAATCCCGCTTCTGTCGTGCGGCGCGGCGGCGCCATGCTTCGCCGAATGCGGCACATTTTCTCTTGTAGCGAGCATGTCATGTTTGCCTTGTTCGAACGGCGGCTGAAGCCGACCGCCACGCCTGTTCATCCCGAGCCGCCGCCGGGATTGATCGCGTTCTATTGGCACTACGCCCGCCAGGCCAAGGGCCTGTTCGCCGGCCTGTTCGTCGCCGGCTTCACCGTGGCGCTGCTCGATTCGCTGATCCCGGTCTTCATCGGACGCATCGTCACCTTGATCACCGCAAGCACCCCGCAGAGTCTGTTTTCGACCCATTGGCCGCTGCTCTCGGCGATGGCGATCGTGCTTCTGGTGCTGCGCCCGGTGGCGCTGACGTTGCAGAACATCATGGCCAACCAGGCGATCGCCGCCAACGTCGCCAACCTCGTTCGCTGGCAGAGCCATTGGCATGTGGTGCGTCAGTCCTGGAGCTTCTTCCAGAACGACTTCGCGGGCCGGATCGCCAACCGCGTGATGCAGACCGGACCCGCGATCCGCGAGAGCCTGGTCGCCCTGTTGACCGCCGTCTGGTACATCCTGGTCTATGGCACCAGCGCGCTATTGTTGCTGGCCGCCGCCGACCGTTGGCTCGCATTGCCGATCACGCTCTGGTTTGCCGGCTATCTGGTGCTGCTGCGGGTCTTCGTGCCGCGTATGCGCGACCGATCCAAGGAGATGTCGGAAGTCCGTTCGATGGTGACGGGGCGGATCGTCGACAGCTATACCAATATTCTCACCGTCAAGCTGTTCTCGCGTCCCTGGCAGGAGGACGCCTATGTGCGCGAGGCGGTCGACGAACACACCGGAAAGTTTCATGCGTCGCTGCGGCTGAACACGCTGCTCGGGCTCGCTCTGTCCTCGCTCAATGCCCTGATGGTGACCGCTACCGGCGCGCTGGCGCTGGTGTTGTGGACGCGCGGGCAGGTCTCGGTCGGCACCGTGGCGATGGCTTTGCCGCTGGCTTGGCAGATCGTCAACATTTCCGGCTGGGTGGCCTGGCAGGTCACCGCCATCTTCGAGAATATCGGCGTGGTGCAGGAAGGCATGATGACGATCGCGCGACCGATCACGCTGAACGATTCCCCGCAGGCAGAAGCGCTCGTGGTCGGCCGCGGCGAGATTGCTTTTGAGGATGTGCGCTTCCACTACGGCCGGGTGATCTCATCAGCCGAAGCCGAGCGGCCGCCGCCCCCTGCCGTGCTCGAAGGCTTCTCGCTGACGGTGCGGGCGGGCGAAAAGATCGGCCTGATCGGACGCTCGGGCGCCGGCAAGTCGACCGTGGTCAATCTGCTGCTGCGGTTCTTCGACCTCGAAGCAGGCCGCATCCTGATCGACGGGCAGGACATTGCCATGGTGAGCCAGGAGAGCCTGCGGTCGCAGATATCGGTGGTCACCCAGGATACCTCGCTCTTGCATCGCTCGATCCGTGACAATATCCGCTATGGCCGCCCGGAGAGCAGCGAGGCCGAGGTGATCGCCGCCGCCAAGCTCGCCCATGCCGACGAATTCATCCTTGATCTCATCGACTGGCGCGGGCGCCGGGGCTACGATGCCCAGGTCGGTGAGCGTGGCGTCAAGCTTTCCGGCGGTCAGCGCCAGCGCATCGCGATTGCGCGCGTGATCCTTCGCAACGCGCCGATCCTGGTGCTCGACGAGGCGACCTCGGCGCTCGACAGCGAGGTCGAGGCCGCGATCCAGTCGAGCCTCGGCACGCTGATGGCCGGCAAGACCGCGATCGCCATCGCACATCGGCTGTCGACCATCGCCCGCATGGACCGCCTGATCGTGCTCGATCGCGGCCGCATCGCGGAGCAGGGCACCCACGACGAGCTTCTCCGCCGCAATGGGCACTACGCCGCGCTGTGGCAGCGCCAATCCGGTGGCTTCATCGACGCCGGCGACATGCAGGCCGCGGGGTGAATCTTGTCTACTGCCTGGCGCCGATCTCCCGCACCACTTTCTGGCTCCACGGACACCATCGGTTACCGGGAAGGAAGTGGCCACCTACTTCCTTCAAATGCTCCTGAACGTAGGAGGTTTCGGCGTCGCACACTTCGGTGGAAATTTCAGGGAATGAAATTGTCGGTGGCCGATAATGAAAACCCCATTTGCGGTTGTAAGGGGCCATGGACGTATCAATGATCCCGCTGACATGGGGCCGCTGATCCAAAGGTCGGTGAAGAATGGCAATTGCTTCGTTGATAAGTTTTGGGTTCTTCAGCGCAAATACGAAGTCGTTCCGCGAATCGCCATCCGACATCAGAAAATATCGGGAGCGGTGTTGCGCGCTCGCAGTTGCGGCGGATAACAGGGTTACCAGGACGATGGTCGTAACTTTCAAATATTTCATATCCTGCTCCGTTGGGTCAGCTCACTCATCTCGCTTACCTCTGGCTTGAACATCCACCCAGGCGATTGTAATCTATGGTAGTATTATGTAAAGTGAACTACTTCACATCGATGACGATGTGCCAACGAAGATCATTGATGGAGATCGGGTGTTCAGCCGCGCAAACGACTGCTCATCCCTCATGGTGAGGAGGCGCTTCTTCGGCGCCGTCTCGAACCATGAGAGCCCGGCGGCTGCGATGGGCCGCATGGTTCGAGACGCATTGCGTTCTGCAATGCTCCTCGCCACCATCGTCAACGACTTGCTTCCGCCGAAAACCCCGCCGCATTCGAATTGCGTTTCAACCGATCGGCTCGTTCATCGGTTATCACCTGACGTAGGCGCCGCTCCAGTTCGTCACTTTTGTAGGGCTTGCCGATGACCGCGCTGCCCACGAGAAAATCGGGCAGTACGTTGGTTACATCGTAGCCCGTGCTGAACACAAAGGGGATCCGTCGCTCTTTGAGATACCCCGCTATCTCCCAGGACATCTCACCGTCAAGATTGACATCGAGCAGAGCCGCATCGAACGTCTCCATTTGCGCCAATGCCAGCGCCTCCGCCTTGCGTGTTGCCGGCCCGATGATCTTCCACCCAAGGTCGTCGAACACCATTTCCAGCGTCGTGACCAGGAGGAAGGAGTCTTCGACGACCAGGATTCGAAAGGCCTCTTGGAGGACTTTCGCCACCTTCTCAATTGTCGCCGGCTTGCCGCTGCGCAGGGCAAGCGCGGGAGCATCGGAATGTGAGACTGAGGAAGCAGGCAGGAAAACTTCACATACCACGCCGGTTCGCAAGTAGTGGTTGTTCGCCCTGCCGCCGGTCTCCATCGCCAGCGCGCGTTCGATCAGCGTGGAGCCGAAACCAAGGCGGGTCGGCGGGTTGACCGCTGGACCACCTGTCTCGCACCATGACAACTCGATGCCACCGTCGTCAGCCAGTCGCCAGTTCACCGTCACCCGTCCACCGGGCGTGGACAGGGCGCCGTATTTCCCCGCGTTGGTTGCCAGCTCATGGACCGCCAGCGACAGCGACAGGGCCGATTTCGGCGTTAGCAGCACATCTATTCCGCTAAGCACCACGGCCGGGCTTCCGTTGGCGTAGGCGTTCAATTCCTCCCGTAGCAGCTTATCGATCGAGACCCCCTCCCATCGGCTTTGCGACAACAGGCTGTGGGCCTTGGCCATCGACTGGATTCGACCATCCAGGCCTTCGACGAAACCGGTCAACGTGTCGGCGCTGCGGCTGGTTTGCACGACCAGTGCCTGGATGTTCGCAATCGTATTCTTGACGCGGTGATCAAGCTCAGCCATCAATAGCTGATCGCGCGCCGCCGATCGCCTGCGTTCGAGCGCCGCGGCGTTGATTCGGCGCAGCACCACGTGCAGCAGCGAGACACGC
>Ga0182012_10005581_pt1 | contig 13010 bp, 19 predicted proteins | sample 612S2SmetaG_FD_120486 | JGI IMG/M metagenome (GOLD analysis project Ga0182012, IMG submission 120486) | Permafrost microbial communities from Stordalen Mire, Sweden - 612S2S metaG | ecosystem: Environmental > Terrestrial > Soil > Wetlands > Permafrost | place: Sweden: Stordalen | collected...
GCCGTTGCGGTAGCCGCGCAGCTCGACGAGCCGGCGGAGATCCTCGAGGCGTGCCCACCACAGGCTCGTCTGAGTGAAGGCGGTCGAGAGCAGCGCCGCACGCTGCTTGTCGGTCCGGACGATCCGATCGCCGGCAGCCTCGTCCTTGCGCTCATGGTGCGACTCGCGGAGCAGCTCGAGCGTCTCGTCGACGAGCTTGTCGAAGCCGTATCGCACCGGCGCGCCAGCGACGTCGTTCGACCAGATGATCTTGACCCGCTCGCCGGTCTTCTCGTTGGCCGTACCGACGACGCGCAGAACCCGCGAGACGTCGCGCGCGCCGGCGTCGGCGCCGAGATCGCGCAGCGCCCCGATCATGCGCTGCTGGACGGCATTCCAGCGCGGCAGTGCGTCGCGCGGGATCGGCCTGTCGAAGAGCCACTTGGCATAGTAGCCGCGGCCGCTCGCGACCATCAGCGAGGGGTCCGGGACGCGCTCCTCGTCGCAGCGCGTCCGGACGAACTCCACCACTTCGCGCTCGCTCAGATGCGCGATCGGCGACCGGTACGTGTCGAGATCGATGAACGACAGGCCGATCCGAGCCAGGTTGACGGTCCGCCGGTTCGGTTCCCAAAACTCCCCTTGCGAGATGTACGTCGTCCGCGTGGGGTCCGTCGTCCGCAGGAACGTCGGGAGGTAGTCGAGCGGATAGGAGCGCTGGCGCAGCTCGCGCCGCGCCCGGATCTGCTGCTCCCCGAGCTCGCCGGATAGCATCGGCTGCTCGTAGCCGTCGCGGGTCGGGCTCGTGGCGGAGAGGACCGCGAAGAATCCCGCGTCGTCCGGCCGGTGATAGGCCATGTCGGGAAAGAGCGACAGCTCGCGGCCGGCGTGTTGGCTCGCGGCGAAGGCGTGTGGTAAAATCAAGGCAGTTCTCGCGAGGTAGTTTCTCGCGGTTACTGGGGGCCGGGGCTCCCCGCGGTTGGCGCCGCGAATTGCCTGACTTTCGAGGGCGACGGTTTCACGACCGTCGCTCTTTTTTGTCTGCGGCCCTGACCGCTTGAAGTCCACTTTAGCACGAGAGCGACGTGCTAAGCAAAAAACTGATGACCCGTAGGTCATCCGATCGCGCTAAAACGCGTCCTAGGGGCTCTATTCACACTGTTTTCGCCCCAGAATCACATGCTTCGCACTATGCACGCGATATGCACGTGCTATGCACGGGGATTCGCATCAATCGCTGGCGAGACTCGGATTCATGACGAGTTTTCTGCCAAGCCTAGGTGGTGGCGCTGCGGCGCCAGGGGTCGCTGCGCTCCCGGTAACGGGGTTTTTTCCGCCTACGGCGGCCGGCGCTGACGCGCCTCGAGCATAAATGGCGCACGGATCGGAATTCGTCGACCACAGACCGGTTCGGACCGCGAACTGCAAGGGCCGATCGCGCGAGGCTCACGCCGAATATGCGGCGCAGAAGATCGACTATATCGGACGAGGCACCGACGGCGGGCACGTCGATCCGGACACCGATGAGGCGACGTACTTTTACAGCGGTGTGCCGGGCGTCGAGACCGTAAGCGAAGCGCGATCCTACGTGTATGCGGACGTGATGCACGAACGCACCAACGCACGGATCTTCGAGCGCATCATCGCGCGGCTGCCCCGGCAGTTTTCGGAAGAGCAAGCGAAAGAAGCGATGATCCTCTACGGCGAGCGGATCTCCGAAGATCTCGTGCCATGGTTCGGAGGCTTGCACATGAGCGGCAAGGACGCGCAGAACCCGCACGTGCACGTCCTATTGCGCGATCGGCTCTTCGCCTCCGATCGCGAGTCGCGCATCGCCCACGGGCTGAAGGTCGTGAAAGGGCAGAAGGTGCTCTTTTGGCCATCGATGCGCCCAACGAAAGACCAGCCGGGTTCGACCGCGATCTTCCGATCGGAATGGCAGTTCGTCGTGAATCTGATCGCCAAGCGCGACGGGCTAGACTACCGGATGAACCTCACGGGTCGTGCAAAGCGCATCGCCGATGCCGCCGGCGAACCGAAGCAGCGCCCGGACTTCTTCGCGCAAAAGCGCGCGGCATTCACAAAACGGCGCGACGAAACGAAAACGTATCTCGAGAAGACCGAAGCGCGCATCTTCGCAGGAGCGAAATATTCACGGCTCTCGTCCGCTGAAAAGCTCGCGCAGTACACCGCCAAAGTAGATGCACGCCGAGCGAAAGACGACGAGTTTTTCGCATGGTGGGACGAGCGTGCGAGCTGGACGTCCGAGCAGCGCCGCGCCGAAGCCAAAGCGGCCGCGCGTGAGAAACACGAGCGCATCGCGATCGCCGTGGAAAGGCCCGCATCGCGATCGCGCAACTCTAGCAAACGGAGCGCCACCAGCCGGGCTTCTAGTAACTTTTTCTAATTCGAAAAAGTTAAGATCGCCTGGGGGGCTGGCCGCCCCCTCAACCCCCGCACCGCTAATGGTGTCTCGCGCAAATAACTGTGTTGTCCCCCGCGCAAATAACTGTGGTGTCCCCCGCGCAGATAACTGTGGTGTCCCCGCGCAGATAACTGTGGTGTCCTCCCCGCGCAGATAACTGTGGTGTCCCCGCGCAGATAACTGTGGTGTCGCCGTGGCAGATCGCTGTGGTGTCGCCGTGGCAGATAACTGTGGGTGTCCCCGCCGGCAAAAATGCGGTCCGCACGGAGCGTCGAGCGCGCAGCGATCGATGCGAGTACGGACCCCCCGCGCGCGCATGCGCGGAACCGGCCAGCGACTTGCCCAGAGCGTCCGTCCCGTAACCCTTACCTTATGGGATGACTTACCGGACCAAGCGCGAAGCGCCCTCGCGTGTCTCATATATCAGTCCCACAAGTCAACGACGAATACACAAGCATCCTGGACGTTCCGCTCAAGCTCGACAAAGCTGCGGCTATCGCGCTCGCTCGCGTCGTCCGAAGAGTCACTCCCGAGGACTACGGCGCTGACCCGCAGGCGTGGTACCGCGCGCTGGACGCTCTTTCGCCGTTGCTGCCGGGCACGCTCGACGATCCGCGGCCAACGAAACTAGCGACAGAAAAGGCTTCCTCGTGAGCGGCGCCGGCGATCGTGCGGTGAAAACGCGAGCCGAGCGCTTCGCCGATTTCATGGCTGCATCGCGCCCGCCGATCGCAACGGGTACGGTGCGGCGCTTCCTCGCCGAACACGCGGTCGAGATAACCGGCCAGCTCGTTCGATTCGATGACGGCTCAGAGATCCAGCGGGCTGATGGATCGCTCGCGACGGAGATTCGCGAGCGGCGCGCGCGGTGAGGAAACAGCGCGGCATCCCGCTCGACGAGCTGCTCGCTGCGCATTCCGCGGGCGACGCTCGGCTCGATCGCCTCGTCGAGCGCTACGGTCGCGACGTCGTGCCGGCTTCCACGCTGGCAACCAAAGCGTCGACGAAGCCGAAACGCGCGTCGACGACGTCCAAACCGCCGAAAAAGAGCCCAAATAAGGCCCCAGGAGCTCGCCTGGCCCGCCCGGATGACTCCCAGGCCATCGAAACGCGATCGCCGCGCCTCGTGGGCTACGCGCGCGTCTCCACGGACGAACAAACGACGGCGCTGCAGCTCGACGCGCTGCGCTCTTCCGGGTGCGCCGTCATCCACGAGGATTCGGCCTCGGGAGCATCGCGATCACGACCCGGGCTTGACCGCGCGATCGCGGATCTGGACGCCGGCGACACACTCGTCATCTGGAAGCTCGATCGACTCGGCCGGAGCATCCGAGATCTCATCGACATCGCCGATCTCTTGCGCGAGCGAGGGGTCGCGCTGCGCTCGCTCACCGAGCACATCGATACCGGGAGCGCGGCCGGCGAGCTGTTCTATCACATCCTTGGGTCCTTCGCGCACTTCGAGCGCAGCGTGCTCCGCGAACGCACCGCCGCAGGCATCGCCGCAGCTAAGAGCCGCGGCGAACATCTCGGGCGACCGTTTTTGCTCACGCCGGCCCAGATCCGCGAAGCAAAACAGATGCTCGCTCGAGGCGAGAGCCCGAATCACGTCGCGCGAATCTTACGCGTCGGCCGCTCGACGCTTTACCGCGCGATCGCGAAGTCCGCGGCCTGACACAAAGCGACGTGACGGCGTCGACGATCGCGAATCCCGACGCGCTGGGGCCGGCGCATCCGTCTTCAGCTTGGCCGCGGCGCAGTCATCATCCGTACTCGGTGTGGCCGCGCAAGACGCGCTTTATCGGCTACGCACGCGCGACGGACGAACAACCGCCGGCGCTGCAACTCGACGCACTACGCGCTGCCGGGTGCGCCGTCATCCAGCATTCATCGTGGCCCCGCAAGTCGCATCTCGTCGGCTACGCGTGCCGATCGACAGACGAACACACGCTGGCCATGCAGATCGATGCACTACGCGCTGCCGGGTGCGCCGTCATCCACTGGGACACCAGGCTGCGATCGCGGCGCGGCTTTAAGTTCGCGCTCGCGGATCTCAAATTCGGTGATACTCTCGTGGTCTGGAAGCTCGATCGCGTTGGACGTAGCCTGCCGTTCGTGTCGGACTTCTTGCGCAAACACTGCATCGGACTGCGATCGTTGGCCGAGCATATCGACACCGGAGCCCGTGGTGGGCAGATACGTCTCGATTCGTTTCTCGTCGCGACAGCCGAATTCCAACGCAGGGCCATCAGCGAACGGACGCGGCGCCGAACGAGCGCCGAACGCAGGACCATCAGCGAACGAACCATCGCCGGCATGCAAGCCGCAAAGCAACGCGGGACGCACGTCGGCCGGCCGAGTTCGCTCGCGGGTGCGGGCATCGAGCTCGCGCGCAGGCTGCTCGATGAGGGCAAGTCGCAGGCTGAGGTTGCGCGCATCATGCGCGTTAGCCGAACGACGATTCATCGCGTCATCGCGGCATGAACGCCAGTGCATCACCGGGCGCGGTACATCACCCGTTCTCCGCTTGGCCACGCGGTCTTCACCCGTGCTCGGTATGGCCCCGCAAGACGCGCTTTATCGGCTATGCACGCGTTTCGACGGACGGACAAACGACGGCGCTGCAGCTCGACGCGCTACGGGCTGCCGGGTGCGCCGTCATCCACGAAGATTCGGCTTCGGGTGCATCGCGATCGCGACCAGGGCTCGAGCACGCGCTCGCGGATCTCAAATTCGGCGATACGCTCGTGGTCTGGAAGCTCGATCGCGTTGGCCGCAGCCTGCCGCACCTGCTCGAGGTGTCGGATATGTTGCGCAAACGCGGCATAGCGCTGCGGTCGTTGACTGAGCACATCGATACGAGCACGGCCGCCGGCCAACTACTGTATTCCGTGCTCGGCGCGGTAGCCGAATTCGAACGCAACATGATCCGTGAGCGGACGGTCGCCGGGCTTGGAGCGGCAAAGCGTCGGGGCCAGAAACTCGGGCGTCCGAAGGTGACGTTTTCGCCGGCGCAGATCCTCGAGGCGAAGACGATGCTCGCTCGCGGGGACGGTCTCCGTCAAGTGGCCCGCAATTTAGGCGTTAGCACATCGTCGCTACATCGCGCGATAGCAAAAATCGAGCCGTCTTAGCGAGCCCCCCGGGGCGCGATATCCTGCGTTTCTTAATGCAGCCAGATTCGCGTCGCCGCAGCGCAATGTGCTGTGCTGTCCTCCCCCTGATCTATGGGGAGGTGCGGGCGAGCTCGAAAGTGTCATGCGTCTGGCATCGCGATCGATTACGATCCGCCCCGTGGCCGATCGCGATGCCAGAAAGAGCCGGCGCATGCGCCAGAGTGCTTTAGCGCTGCGGGCCATCTTCGGCCCGCTCCGGGAGATCTCGCTCGAGGAGATCTGCGGCGAGCCGCTCGACGCGGACGACGATCGGTGCGACGGTTGCCAGCGCACGGTTCCGCTGGTCATGTTTACAGCCAAAGCGAGCACCGAAGCCCGGCGCCGCTACTGCGCCGAATGCGCCAAACTGATGGCGGAAGCGAAGCCCGTCCCGCCCGAATACGCCTGAAGTTGGGCTGAGCGGTCCCGATTTTGAGCGCGTAGGGGCTATGTTTTCCTGCATTTCTCATAGAGGAGTAAGGCCGTGACAAAGTCCCCAGGTTATCGCCGGCGGCTTCCCCGAGACGTTCGCGCTGAAGGCGAGCGTGAACGGACCCTCCACGACGTCTATATGCGAGCTCTCTCGATCACCGCATCGATGGATGCCGAGCGGCAGATCATTCTGGCCATCGCGTTCGCGTACGTGCTCGAGATCCCACTGCCGAAGTTCGAGTTCGCGCTCCGCAAGCACAAGCGGCGCGGCGCGATCGCCGAAGTCACGCCTTCAACCCCGCAATGAGCTGCGAAGCTCATCAGACCGACGACGGCGGCCTGCTCATCCTGTGCGGGCGTTGGCCGCGTGAATCGCGGCGCCGTTGCACGTTTTGCTCCAACCGGGCGACGGCGCTGTGCGATGGCGATCGATGCACGCACCCGATCTGCGACGACCATCGCTGGACCGCGCGCACCGAATTCGACCTCTGCCCGGTGTGCGAAACGAAGATGCTCGCGGCCGCGAAGGTGCCGATCCAAGTCGGCCTGTTCGGATGAAGCGCTTGACATCGAGCAACGGTGGAGCGCAATCCCGCTCGAATCGCTACGCCGGTCACGCCTTCATCGCGCAACGGCTGAAGCGCAATCCCCGCTCGATCGCTCGGCGTCCATCAAACAACGCAACGCAATCCCCACGCGACCGCTACACCGGTCACGCCTTTCACGGTGGCCGACTGCCGTCCGCGCTCACAACCTCCACGACGACTTCGTGTGCTGCCATCATCGGCGAGTCATAGCGCCGGCGATCCCAACACCGCCGGCAGAGCGCCGCGGTGCGGCGCCCCAGGCGCACCACCAGAAAGCGATCGTCGAGCGCCGTCGTTCCACACGCGAAGCAGTGGGGAGTCGAGCCGCCCAACTTCAGGCCGCGCCGGAGGGCGACGCGATCCGCTTCCCCGCCGGCCGCTCCGTGCCGTACGCCACCGGCGAGACATGGATCGAGATCCCGTTGGCTCGATCGTAGGGTCCGAACAGGTCGAACTGCCGGATCATCGCGGCCCCGAAATCGACCGCCTCGAGACGGCCGGCGAAGGGCAACACGAAGGCACTGGGGTCGAACGTCTGCGGTGCGTCCGTGCTGCGCACGGTGAAGCGGAAAAGCATGCGGATCTCCTCACGGCTGACAGAGCGGTGTGCGGTGCCGGCGGAATCTTCTCCGCGGGGGTCCCGCTGAATGCGTGTAGGTGCTTGCACTTATCCATTCGAGTTCAATGCCGGATCGATCGTCGACGATGACCACCCGGGTCTCGTGCGGGTTCGCGATCCCCCGGGCGACGAGCAGCGCGTGCCGTTGGGCCGCCGCGTAGTCGAGATCTCGGAAGCAGAGCACGCGAAAGTGAGGCTCGGCCCGCGACTCATAGCCGACACTGTACGAAGTCACGGCTCCGAACGGTCCGCGCGTTCGCGCTGTCGCCGTTTGCGCACCCGCGCCCCACACCGGGCCGAACAATAGAGCGATTCGCTTCCGACGCGCAATGCGTGTAGCCGGCGCTCCGCGGGGATCGGCTCGTTGCATTCGCTGCAGACGGTCACGCTTTGCGCCGGCACGCTTTCTACCAGCCGCGAAAGTCCGGCCAGGAATCGCTTGAACATCAGCTCGGCACCCGTGACGGCCCATTTCCGGGGATTCGGACGATGGCGTATCCGTAGGCCACCGCGCATGGTTCGCAGACAACGTGCGCATTCTCGCACCGAAACTGAGTCTTCGGCGAGCACCACGTCGGCGCGCCGCAATCGTCGCACACACGTCGCACGGCGTCGCGGCCGGCGCGCAGCGTCGACGGGTCCGGCCGATCGCAGATTCGAGCCGTGATGACCAGGTCAGTCGTTCCCGCCGGCGGCTTTTTCATAGGGTCACGCCTTCAGGACGCCGCGTCCCGAGCGCTCGGGAAGATGGCGTACCGGACGTCCGCAATCACCATCGGCGCTCGCGAATCGACGATCTGGACGCCACACGCGCGCATCCCCGCACAGAGCTTGGCCATCGTCGCCTCGTCGGGCTCGTCGAGTCCCGCTTCGCGGAACAGGAGCGCCAAGAGCGCCCGCTGGAGCGCCTCGTGCGGGACCGCGGTGATTGCCAGGGCCAGCTCGTGCCCGTGCGGCGCGGCCTGGATCGCCGCGGCGGCCGGCGCCGGCGCCGGAACCGCCAGATCCGCAGGCGACGGCGTCGTCGACGGCGCCGATCGCGGCAAGGCGCTGACCGCCTCGGGAGTCTCGAAAACACCCTCGAGCTCAGGCCGGTGCGTCCGCGCTGCTCGTGTCGCGTGCGAAGCCGTGACCGTCACCCTCCGGGGTTTCGGCGACGCGACGTCACGCTGACGCGACCGACGGTTTGGCGTCGCCAAATGCGATTCGAGCATCGCGGTGATGAGCGATTCGGGGACGGCGCCGACAATGCGGTCGACGTCGTGACCGCCGTCGAACAGGATCAGACACGGAATCCCCGTCACGCCGTAGCGCGTCGCGATGCCCGGGGCGTCATCGGCGTTCATGGTCAAAAACGTGACGCGGTCGCCCATTTCCCGAGCGACTTTCTCGAGCGCCGGCGCGAGCATCTGGCTCGACTCGCACCACGGGGCGCAGACATTGAGCAAAACCGGCCGAGCCGAGAGCAGCACGTCGGCCTGAAAACGCGCGGTCGTGACGATCGCGATCGTCGTCGGCCGCAGCTCGAGCTGCGTCGGTTTCGGCGGTCTCGGTTTGCTCGGCTTTGCCGACGCCCGTTTCGGGGCGGTCGCTTTTTTTGGCATTTACGCGTTGCCCGCGACCGTGTTTGGCTCGGCCGCCCTTCGCACCTGAAAGGGACCGGCCGCGGACAACGACCGGGGCCCATACACGAGGTCCACCAACCCGGGGAGCACGATCCGCCGCGGATCAGGTCCGGCCGCCGGTGCGCTCCGTGGGTTATCAGGGCGCTCGCACGCGCAGATGCCCCCTAAGAGCGGGGTGAGGCAATCGCAAGCACCCTTCGGCCCAACGCCGGGGACCGTGCATTTGCAGATCGGTATGCACCGCCGGGGGTTCTTCACGCGCCATAGTCGGGATCGGTTTTGATATGCGCTCGGCATCGACCAACGGTTGTGCTCGAGCTTTTCAGCCAAAACGTAGTTCACACAGCGGTCGAAACAGTCCATCGACTCGCCAGGCGGAACGATCAATCCCTCAACGGCTCTGATGACGTAATGCGGCTCGGATTCCAGAGGGTAGGCAACCTCCGCGATCGCCGCCAGCGCCCCCGGCGCATCCGGTGGCTGCCAGGTTATCGTGGTGATTCGGACGGCTTCGCAAGGCGCCCAAAACGTGGCTATCGGCGTGGAATCAAGGGGCTCATTTTCGGCCGTTTTTGAATCGCCCGGCGAATCGTCCAAAGCGACGGTCGATTCTAATATTCGAGAATCGCCCGGAGAATCGACCGTAATCGACCGGGGCCCTAAGGGTGCCGGTCGACTACGGTCGATTCTTTTCGACGATTCTGGGCCCCCTGGAGAATCGACCGGAGAATCGTCCGGAGCGGCGGTCGATTCTAACGTGTCGATTTCGGACATTAGCGCATAGCGGAGGTTCCGTGCTTTGCCCATGGCAACCACGTCTTTTGAATCGCGCACAGCCCCAAGAACCCGGTCCCGACTCCACCCCAGGCGAGACTCGAGAGAGCTCCGCGACATCCCGCCAGCGACCCCGCGGAGGGCCGCCTCGAGCAGCTCGAAATCGCGTGGCGCATCCACCATTCCGGAAACGTCGTTGACGCGACCATCGAAGTCGAAGTCGATCCGGTTGGCTCCGAAAGTAACCTTGGCGACGAACGCTGGGAAGCGTTCAGCCTCGCTCATCTTCTTGCACGAGATCTTCACTCGGGCGACGGCTGGGTCGTCGCTCGGAAACTGCGTCGCGACCCACATGGTGCGCATCGCGGCTTCTTTTTGGACGCTCCCGTAATAGTCACCAACGGTCTCGCCTTCGCGCGCCCGGCGCGGATGATCGATCACGAGCCCATTGCACCCGTGCCTCTGATACGCGGCCCGTAGGTCGCGCACGAAGGTCCGCATAGTCTCGGATTGGTCCTCGAACCGCTGCGATTTATACATGTCCGAGAAGCAGTCGATCACGATGAACGAGCCTTCGTTTTGCGCGAAGAGCTCACGCAAGGGGTTCATCTCGAACCCATCCGGTGACGTCACGAATAAGTTCGTTACTCCCGGCGCGACCATCGAGATCCGCCGGCGCGTCGGTTGGCGGCCGGCGTCGAGATTCACGAAGATCGATTGCGATCGCCGACGCACCCGAAACTTGCCGAGCACGGGCTCCCCGGTGGCCACGCACCGGCAGACGTGCATGGCGAAGAGCGATTTGAGAGATCCGGGTGGGCCGAAGAGCAGCCCCGGTCCGTCATCTTTGGTCAGCAGCGCTTCGATATCGAACGCGACGGGCGTGATACCCGCCGCGGCGATGTCCGCAGCCGACTCGAGGGTCCAGAGCGCTTTCGGCACGTCGGCGAGCAGCTCGTCGACGCCCGCATGGAGCGCCCCGTTATGCGAAATGCCGCTTACAGGCGGAAAGCCGTTGTCCCGACTCATGACGCCATGCTCCGCTGCCACGCACGAGCGAGCTGCTCGGCTCGCATTCGGTCGTAGATCCCCGGGCCGCCCGGGTCCGTCTCCCAAGGCGGAGCCTCGGGATAGAACGCCATCCAGCGCCGACGCGTCTCTTCTTCGAGGGCACGCGAGTAGAGCGTCGGCCATACAGGGTCGTCATCGTGCGGCGGGCACTCCCAATCGAACGGCGCAACGGGGGGCAACCGCGCCAGTTCGAACATCCGGCAGACGCGCTCGCGCACCGCATTGAGATCGCTCGAGCGGATCGGACGATCGTAGCCAAGCTCGGCCCGCAGGCGCGCGCGGAGCTGCTCGAGCTCGCGGTCCAACATCGCGTGCACGGTTTGCCGCGGCGCCTTGTCGAAGTGCCGGCGTGTGGTAAACCGCTCGCGATCGCGCTCCCGTCGCATGTCGCCGGCGAACAGGTCCGAAACGGAAAGGCCGATCGCGCCGGCGATGTCACGCAGTTCGCACCCGGCGAAGCAGCGCAGCAGGGCTTGACCATCTCGACCTTCGCCAACGGAAAGCGCGCCTTTGCGCCGGCACGCCGGGCACGAGGACCGGCACTTTGGCGGCCTGCCGCGCACACCATCGAGTTTTCGGAGGATCGCCTCAAGCGGGGAAAAGGCGCCGAAGGACCCGTTGCCCTGGCTAGTAAATTGGCCAGCCCGGGAGAGTGAAAACGAACCTGGTATCATGACCAAAAACACCTCGTTGTGGTGGGGTTTGGGTCGGAAAAAGAACCTCGAACGTTGTCGCGCTCGGGGTTCTTGCTTTTACAGGGTCTACGCGATGCGAGCGGCCGATTCTAAAATCCGCGCGGCTCGCAGCAGTCGAGTTTTCTCGTTCGGAGTTAGCGGAGGCGCCGGTCTGAAGGCTTGCCCAGGCGTGGGCGTCTCGCATACGATCTCGACCGTCGACCATCGATGGCCAGAAGCGCACTGGCGCCGGCGACGCCGGTAATTTGAAAATAAGCGCGACTCGACGACTTTCTGCCGATTGGTCCCACAGCGGGGGCAAGGAAAATCATAGTTCTTTGCCATTGCGGGTTAGCGTACGTGAAAACCGCAAGCCGGCACAAGGGAAAGCCTCTCCCTCGTAAATGCAGGACCACAGTCATGCTGACTTGACTGCGTGACTGCGAACCTGCATGATGGCTGATATATGCGGTCTATCGCGATCGTCAGCCAGAAGGGCGGGAGCGGCAAAAGCACGCTGTCCGTTCACCTTGCCGTTGCCGCGCTGCGCGCCGGCCAGAAGGTCGCGATCATCGACACGGACCCCCAGGGGTCGGCGGCGGCTTGGGGCGGCACGCGCGAAGCGGAAGATCCGCCCGTCGTCGCGATCGCGGCCGGCGAGCTCACGAGCGCCCTGGCAGAGGCGCGTTCGGAGGCATTTGACGTCGTTATCATCGACACGGCGCCGCGAGCGTCGGCAAGCCTAGCAAACATCGTCCAGGCGGCTGATTTCGCGCTCATCCCCATCCGGCCGAGCGCATTCGACGTCGCAACCGCCGAGCAAACGCAGCGCATCGCGATCGCGGCCGGCACGCCGTTCGCGTTCGTCCTCAACGAGTGCCCCGCCCGGGCACCGGAAATCGCCGAATCGCGAACGGTCCTGGCCCAGCTCGGCCCCGTTCTCGACGTGACGATCGGCGAGCGCCGCATCTACGGACGCGCGCTTCAAACCGGGCTTGCCGTGCAAGAGTTCGACCCCACCTCCGACGCGGCGCGCGAGATCTCGCTCGCGTGGTCGGAAATTGAACGGAGATCTGATGTCAACGTCGTCGCTGTTTAAGACCAAGAAAGCCCCCGAGACGCCGGCCGCACCCACGTCGGAATCGCCGGCGAGCGGACCACCCCTGAAGATGGTCAGCACACGCCTAACTCGGCGCCAGTGGAGGCAAATCAAAGAGTTCGCGCTCGATGAGGAGACCACGATCCAGGCGCTCTTCGTTGAGGCGCTCGCCGAGAAGATGGCCCGCAAGGGCATCACCCTCGACAAAGCATGACGACTCGATAGCATGACGACTTGACTGCAAGCCTTCACGAGAGGACGCCCCAGAGATGCGCACGCTTGGCGAAATCGTACTGCCGGAAACGACCCCCGAGACGGAATGGATCGGCGATCGGCCGGTCCAGAAGATGAGCCCGACACGCAAGCACAGCAAACTGCAGCTCGCGTTTGCGAACGCGCTCGAGGCGTGGGCCGGCGATCGCGGCGACGTCGGCACCGAGTGGCGCTTCCGCGCCTCACCTCCGGGGGAAGATATTCATCCGCTGGTCCCCGACGTCGCATACATGTCGTACGACCGGCTGCGACCGCTCTCGGCCAAGGACCGCGAAACCCCACCGATCGCGCCCGAGA
>Ga0182012_10005582_pt1 | contig 13009 bp, 9 predicted proteins | sample 612S2SmetaG_FD_120486 | JGI IMG/M metagenome (GOLD analysis project Ga0182012, IMG submission 120486) | Permafrost microbial communities from Stordalen Mire, Sweden - 612S2S metaG | ecosystem: Environmental > Terrestrial > Soil > Wetlands > Permafrost | place: Sweden: Stordalen | collected...
AACTACCCGAACCACTACCCGACCCGCCGCTCGAACCACCCGAGCCGCCGGCCGACCCGCTGCCGGTCCCGCCGCTGCCGGTACCCGATCCGCCGCTGCCGCTACCGGCTCCCGCGGCACCACTGCCGCTCCCGCCGTTGCCCGAACCGGACGTGCCGGTCCCGCTCGATCCGGCGGAGCCGTTGCCGGCGCTGCCATACGCGCCCGACCCCGTGCCCGCTGCGGCCGAGCCGTTGCCCGATCCGTTGTTGACGCCCGTATTGTTGGTGCTGCCGCCCATGTTCGCGCCGCCGGCATTGGCGTCGGTGCCGCCCGAGCCGCTCGAGCCGCCTGCGTTGCTGCCGCCCGCAGTGGCCGCATTGCCCGACGAATTCGCCGGTCGAGCCGGCGCCCACGGTTGCCAGGCGAGGATTGCGGCGATGGCGATGATGGCCAAAACGGCGGTAACCGTCCAGGCCCAAGTTGCCGACGAGACGGCGTTTCGTTCTCTGACCGTGACGGGTCGCTGTTGCTGCATGTGGTGTTCCCTTCGCGCTTGTGCTCGGGTCCGTCGTTTCCCGGCGGTGCGGCGGCGCAAACATGGCGCCAGGTAAGCAGCCTTACCGTCGTGCGAGCGCCGCTGCGCTATCGTGACGGTGCCAAGTCCCCCAATCAACGCGAGGAGAACAGATGAAAACCCTACACCTACTCGGCTGTGTCGCGGCGCTCGCCGGCTTCGCCTTTGCCGCGGCACCGGTTCCCGCCGGCGCCGATGCGATGGCCACGCCCGCTGCAATGATGGCCAAGCCGATCGACTGCGGCAGCGCCTCGATGATGATGTCGAAGATGACCCCGGCGCCGGTCATGATGAAGCCCGACGCATCGCTCGATCGCCAGTTCGTCGATATGATGATGGCCCACGACAAGATGGCCCTGGAGATGGCCAAAACCGAAGCCAAGTGCGGCAAGAACCCGAAGGCCCGCGCGATGGCTGAGAAAGTCGTCGAGCAACTCAACGTCGACATCAGCCAACTGTTGCTGATGACTTTCCCGTAAAGGGACGACGCGGGCTATAGCGCCCGGTAGAAGGCTTTCCAGTACCAGATGCCCCACGCGCCGGCGAGCATCGACCACGCGCACAGCGCGAGCCAGATCGTTTGCCACCGGTCGCGTGCGGCGAGGAGCATCAGCACGAAGAGAAACGGCTCGAAGTCGAGCGCGTGCCGCATGCCGAATTGCGCGAAGCCGTTCACGTAATACGTGACGTTCGGCAGAAAGACGAGCAGCGTGGCCGCCCACAGCGCGAGCACGACGCGCTTCGGCACGCGCGCGAAGAGGGCCAAGAGCAAGGCCGGGCTCGTCCAGGTCAGCGCGACGCCGTTATAGGTCGGCACGAGAAACGGTGCGTGAGCGACGACGTCGGGAAAGCGTACGAAAAACGAGTAGAGTTGGTTGGGTACGTACGCGAGGCGGAATGGAGAGCCCGTCGTCTCGCCGACCTGATCCTGATGGTACCACGCGGTGTAGCCGATGTCGTAGAATTGCCCCCAGCGCGCTTCGTTGTACCAGAGCCAAAACGCAGCAAACGGCACGAGCGCGCCCGCAAACGACGCAACGCGCCGAATGCGCTCCGCCGGCGCGCCGTCGAAGGCGAGCCACACGGCGTAGACCGGCACGGCGAGCAGCAGCGAGAAGCGCGACTCGACGGCGCAACCGGCATAGATTGCGACGAGCCAGGCGCGTTTCGCGCCGAGCAGTTCGCCGAGCGCGAGCAGGGTGAAGGCCGCCGCCGCGACGTGGGCGATGAACCACACGTCGCCGTACATCGCACACCAAAAAAGATCGGTGCCGAAGAGTAAAAAGCCGCATAGCCACGCGCGTGCGGGCACGGCTACGCCGAGACGGCGCGCGATGTCCCAGCCGCTACCCACCGCCACGCCGCCGAGCAGCGCGGCCAAGAGCGATTGATTCGCCGCCGTGCCGAAGATCGCAACGGCGGGCAACAAGAGGATCGCCGGCAGCGGCGCTTCGATCACGTAATAGCGGCCCGCATACGACAGCGCGTCGATGTACGGGCCCGGCCAGTCGATCCAGACGCGGCCGTGGCGGAACGCGTCGGCGAGCAACACGTAATTGTTATACGCCGTCGGATGGAGGCGGCTCGCGATCACGACGAGCAAAAACGCGAGCGCCCCGGCCGCGAGCGAACTCACTTCTTCTCGAGCTCCAAAATCCCCGGATCGCTCGCGACGATCGTCTGGCGTATCGTCGGATCTTCCCAAGCGGGTTGGTTGACCAGGAAGATGCGGTGCGACTGCAACCAGTTCGGATAGAATGCGCTGTAGTCGCCCGGAAACGCCGTCACGACGATCCGGTGCCCCAGCGTGTGATCGACGTACGCGGCGTAGCCCAGCGGCGTGGCAAAGGTCCAGTTGGCCACGATGATCGCGCCGTCGGGCGTGTTCGCGACGACCTTGTCGATGAATTGCCGCGCACCGGGGTCGTGGCGCTGGCCGAACGTGTCGCGCCCCGTCCAGATCAGCCCGAACGCCGCCGCGTAGAGCAGCACCGTGGCCGCAACGCGCGCGAGCGACGCGTTGTCGTCGAGGTAGGTCTTGATGCTCTGGCCCGCACCGTACGCGGCAAACACGGCGATGCCCCAGAAGGCGGTCATCAGGTAGCGTTCCTGGTCGGCTTCGGGATACAGCAAACCGTACGGCACGCAGAGGCCGCACGCGACGATCAGCCCGAGCGCGAGCCACGCGTCGCGCTTGAACGCGAGCGCGATTCCGATCAATGCGAAGAACACCGCAAAGGGACCCACTTCGTGCAGCGTCGCCGCGGCGAAGCGCGCGCCCACGTCGGGATAGAGGCTCCAATCCACCATCTTCGAGAAGCCCACGCCGACTTGGCTGCCTTCGCCGCCGCCCATGTAGCGCACGAACTCGCCGAACGATGCCGGATGGAAGTTATCCCAAAACGGCCGGCCCGGCGGAATGCCTAGGGCCAGCGTGGGATCCGTCTTGGCTGCGAAGAGTTGGGCGCTGCGCAACGGGATGTACAGATAGAGCAACAGTGGTGCGACGAACAGCGCGCCCGCGCGCAGAGCGATGCCCGGCGTGAGCGAGCGCCCGCGCGACGCGAGCAGCATCGCGAGACCCGGAGCGAGCAGCGTGGCGATGCCGTGCGTGGCCAGCGCCAGGCCGTACGCAAGCGCGGTGCCGAAGAATGCGCGTGCGTTGCCGGTGCGCCCGAAGCGCACCGCTTGCCAGAGCACGAGCGCCGAAAACGCAACCGCGAAGGCATGCACTTCGGTGCGCGTGCCGCGCGTCCACACGATGTTGCCCGCTGCGAAGAGCATCGCGGCAGCCGCCGCGACCGGCGGCTCTTCGCCGAGTTCGACGACCGTGGCGTACGCGCACCAGGCCGCGCCGGCCATCGCCACCGCGCTCATCAAGCCGAGCCGGTAGGCCACCGTTCCGAAGGGGTAGATGTGGCTGAAGAACCAGCCGGCTACGACAAAGGTGGGGAATCCCGTCGGGTGCGCGATGCCGAAGATGTAGGGCACCGTCTCCATCTCCGCGGTGTCCCAATAGCCGACGTCGGGCACCAGCGTGAAACAGAAAAGCGCGAAGGGCGCGAGGAACGCGGCCGCCGACCACCAGCGCGCGGGAATCACGGTCGCGAAACTACTCCAAACGGCCAGGGTCCGGCCTGGGAAAGGGACAACAGGTTGCGGGTTAGCCTCGTGCAAAGCATCCGCCTCTCCCCCGCCCGCGTCGTCGTCGCGGAACCGTTTTCCGAGACCGGGCTGGACGTGCTGCGCACGAGCGGCATCGAGGTGATTTCCTGCGTCGGTGCGACGCGCGACGAACTGCGCGCGGCCTTGGCCGATGCCGACGGCCTCATCGTGCGTTCGGAGACTCGCGTCGATCGCGAGCTGCTGGCCGGCGGTCCGCGCCTGGCCGTCGTGGCGCGTGCCGGGGTCGGCGTCGACGCGATCGACGTTCCGGCCGCTACGGAGTCGGGCATCGTCGTGCTCAACACGCCCGCGGCCAACACGCTCGCGGCCGTCGAGCAAACCTTCGCGCTGACGCTGGCCTTGGCGCGCCACCTGCCCGACGCCGTGGCGTCGCTGCGCGCCGGCCGCTGGGAGCGCAAGCCGTTCGTCGGCATCGAGTTGCACGGCAAGACGCTGGGCATCGTGGGTCTCGGGCGCATCGGCGGTGCGGTCGCGACGCGGGCGCAGGCCTTCGGCATGCGCGTGATCGCGCACGATCCGTTCATCTCCTCGGCGCGCGCCGAAGCGCTGGGCGTGACGCTGCATCCGCTCGACGAGTTGCTCGCCTCCGCCGACATCGTGACGTTGCACGTGCCGCTCACCGCGCAGACCCGGGGCATGATCGACGCGCCGCAACTCGCGAAGTTGCGCCCGCACGCGCTGATCGTCAATTGCGCCCGCGGCGGCGTGATCGAAGAGAGCGCGTTGCTCGCCGCGCTCGATGCGGGCGCGTTGGCCGGTGCGGCGATCGACGTCGTTGCGACCGAGCCGCCACCGCCCGACGGCACCGGCGCGCGCTTGCAGCGTCATCCCAAGGTTGTGGCCACGCCGCATCTGGGTGGTTCGACCTATGAAGCGCTCGAACGCATCGCGACCGAACTCGCGCACGACGTGGCGAGCGTGCTGCTCGGTGGCCCGGCAGCCGCAGCCGTCAACGCGCCGATCGCAACGGGCCCCGACGCCGAGATGGTGCGCCCGTTCGTCGATCTCGCCTACCGGTTGGGCAAACTCTATCCGCAACTCGCCGACGACGCGAGCCTGCCGCGCTTCGCGCTCGTGCGCGAAGGCCGTTTGGCCGACGTCGAACCCGACGCGCTGGTCACCGCATTCCTGAGCGGCTTATTGCAAACGACCACGGATCGCCGCGTCACGATCGTCAACGCGCGATCGATCGCAACCGAACTGGGCCTCGTCGTCGAGGAACACGGCGGTCCGGGACGCGGCGCGTTTGCATCGAGCCTGCGCGTGACCGGCGGCCGCACCTCGCTGGCCGGAACGATCGCGCCCGGCGGCCCGCGCGTGATCGAGATCGATGGTTTCGAGGTCGACGCCAGCCCGCGCGGCTCGCTCTTGATCACGCGCCACAACGACGTGCCCGGCATGATCGGCCGCGTCGGCACCGTGCTCGGCGAAGCGAAGGTCAACATTTCCACGATGCAAGTCTCGCGCCGCGACGCGGGCGGCGACGCGCTGATGATCCTCGCAGTCGACCGTCCGGCAGAAGCGTCGACGCTCGACGCGCTGCGCGCCGTCCCCGGCATCAGCACCGTCCGCGCGCTCGACCTCTGAGCCGGGCATGATCTACCTAGCGCGCCACGGCGAAACGACCTGGAACCTCGCCGGCCGCTATCAAGGCCGCCTCGAATCGGCTCTCTCCGCACTCGGCGTACGCCAAGGCTTCGGGTTAGCCGGCTATTTCTTCGAGCGCCTCAAACGCGGCGAACCGGTGCCCGAGCGCATCATCAGCAGCCCGCTCCTCCGCTGCACCGCAACCGCCCGCTTCACCGCCGCGAGCCTCGACGTACCGCTGGAATCCGACGATCGTCTGCTCGAGATCGCCCACGGCACCTGGGAAGGCCGCTACCGCGACGAACTCGCCGCAAACGATCCAATCCGCTATCGCGCCTGGCGCGAAGATCCGGCGCACGCGTCCTTCGCCGGCGGAGAAACGCTCCTCGACGTCGCCGCGCGCTGGCACGACTTCGCGCAGAGCGTGCTCCAATACGAGACGCGCGACATGCTGGTCGTCACGCACGACGCCGTGGTGCGCTGTGCGTTGGTCGCCGCCGAAGGCCGTCCGCTCGACGACTTCTGGAAGGTACGCGTCGAGAACGGCGCATTCGCAGTATTGGAACGCACGCCCGAAGGCTTAGGCGTCATCGAGGAGTGCGTGGTCGCGCACCTCGCCGGCGTCCGTGCCGATATCGAAGCCCAAGCTTTGTAAGAGCGCCGACCCGCTCGGCGTAGTGCCATGCGACGTGCAAGGCGTCGCGTCGACTCATGCCGCGCTGTTTCCCCGGCCATCTGGTCGTGGCTCAGGTGAAGCGACGCGCAGAATCGCCCGAATAGTCGCCGCCCACCCCGATGTCGTAGACGACGAGGGTCTGCGCCGGCTTCTTGGCGGCGAGGGCGGGGCAGTGTTAGAGCGAAGTCGGGCGCCGGCCCTTTCGCCCTTTCCGGTCGCCGGCGCTCTTACGGCGTGGGCGACTCCTGCGGCCGAGGCGGCACGAACGTCGCCGGCGGCAACTCCTCCGGGAAGCCGAAGCTCGACCAGGTGATGCGCTCGCGCGCGACCTTCCCGGCCGCGGTGCGCGCTTCGACCGACGCTTCGCGCGGCAGCCAATATTTGGATTCGGGCGCGTAGGTTACGTGCCCGTTGCCTTTCGTGCCGCCGTTGACGCTACGGAAGCGAACGGTCAACGGTAAGTAATGTTCGGCGTCGACGTCGATGCTCGTGACCGCGAACGATGCGACTTTCTGCAATTCGGTGCGGAACGTGTAGACCGCGCGGCCGCCTTGGATCGAGCGGTTGGTGTAGGAAAACGTGTAGTCGCCCGGACGCGGCGCGAGCAGCGTCACGTCGTAATGGTTGGGCGTTTGGAAGACGCGCACGCGCGGAGGTTTGAGCGGCAGGCCGTTGACGCGCAGCGTTTCGTCGCGTTCGCGGCCACCGCTGCGGTAGACGCGATGCGTTTGTTCGAGATTACGCAGGCCCGATTGTTCGACGGCGTATTCGAAGATCACGTTGGGCGGCGGCTTGATCTGCGCGAGCGCTTCTTCGTAGCGTTGCAAGACCAGGCTCGGCGGCACGTCGGGAAGCGGTGGGGGCTCGGGTGCGGGCCGCGCGCCGAGCGTGGTCAGCCACGCGAGCGCGAGCAGGCCGCAGCGAACGGCCTTCACCCGGCCAGCGCGCCGCGTATCGCTTCGATTGCCGCGTCGACGCCCGCGACGTCCTTGCCGCCGCCCTGCGCTTGCGCGGCTTGACCGCCGCCGCGCCCGCCGACCAGCGGCGCGGCGAGTTTCACGAGATTGCCCGCGTGCACGCCGCCGGCTACCGCGTCGCCGCTGGCCGTGACCAAAAGCGACACGGAACCGTCGTCGACGCCGGCCAGCGCGACCACGCCGTTGCGCAGCTTCTGCAAGATCGCGCTGCCCAGATGTTTCAGCGATTCGGCATTGGCTTCGCGAACGACCGCGAGCACGACGCGCTTGCCCCCGAGTTGCTCCGCATTCTCGACGTACGTCGCGGCGTCGGCGGCGGCCAAGCGGGCCTTCATGTCGGCGAGGGATTTTTGCAGATCGCGTACGTCGGTTTGCAAGCGTTCGACGCGCGGCGCGAGTTCGGCGGGCTTGGCCGAGAGCGATTCGGCCAGCGACGCGACCAGCTCTTGCTGTTCGAGCGCGTACGCCTCGGCGGCTTGCGAGACGACCGATTCGATGCGGCGCACGCCCGTGCCGATCGAGGCCTCGGACACGATCAGGAAGAGGCCGAGTTCGCCCGTGGTGATCGCGTGCGTGCCGCCGCAGAACTCGACCGCGGGACCCGCGTGCACCACGCGTACCTTGTCGCCGTATTTTTCGCCGGCCATCGAGATCGCGCCCGAGGCGGCGGCCTCCGCGGGCGTCATGACCTTGGTCACCAGGTGGTGATCGGCGCGGATCATCGCGTTGACCCGGGCGACGACGTCGCGCTTTTGATCGCCGGTCAGCGCGCCGCCGGGCGAACGGAAGTCGAAGCGCATGCGATCGACGCCGACCCACGACCCTGCCTGCGCGACTTCGTCGCCGAGCACGTCCTTGAGCGCGCGTTGCAAGAGGTGCGCGCTCGTATGGTGGCGCCGGATTTCCTGACGCCAGAACGGATCGACCGCGGTGTGCAAGGTATCGCCCACCACGATCGGGCCGCCGGAGAGCACGCCGCGATGCGCGATCGCTTCGCCGACGAACTGCGTGTCGAGTACGCGGAAGACGGCGCCTTCGGCCGTGGTCAGGGTGCCGCGATCGCCGATCTGGCCGCCCTTTTCGGCGTAGAACGACGTGCGGTCGAGCACGATTTGGGCTTCGTCGCCGTCGGTGATGCTCTCGACCGTGGCGCCGTCGACGGTGATCCACTGCACGCGGCCGTCGTCCTCGAGGCCGTCGTAACCGCTGAACTCGGAAACGAGCGCGGGCATCTCCGCGACGGTGACGACCGCGCGCTTCTTGGCGGCGTCCGCACGCGCGCGTTCGCGCTGTTCTTCCATCGCGGTTTCGAAGCCGGCCATGTCGACGGCGACGCCGGCCTCGCCCGCGATCTCCTTGGTGAGTTCCGACGGAAAGCCGTGCGTGTCGTGCAATTCGAACACGTCGCTGCCCGCAATCGCACGGTTCTCGCTCTTCGCGGCTTCGAGCAATTGTGCGAGGCGTTCGTTGCCGCGTTCGAGCGTGCGGTCGAAGGCGAGTTCCTCGGTGCCGACCGTGGCCTCGACGCGCTGCAGCGCGCTCTTGAGTTCGGGATAGCCCGACTCGAGCGAACGCACGACGTGCGGCACGATCGCGGTGAGGAAACCGTCGGGATAGCCCAAGAGCTTGCCGTTGCGAATCGCGCGCCGGGTCAAGAAGCGCAGCACGTAGCCGCGATCGGTGTTGCCCGGATAGACGCCGTCGGCCACGAGGAACGTGATCGCTCGCGCGTGATCGGCGATGATCCGGCGGCGCACGATGCGTTCCTTGACGGGCAGCGGCGTTGCGCCGACGTCGGGTTGCGCGGCAATCAGATCGAGAAAGAGATCGGTCTCGTACATCGAGGCCTTGCCGTTGGTCACGGCCAGGATGCGCTCGAAACCGGCGCCCGTGTCGATGCCCTTGCGTGGCAGATCGTGCAGCACGCCGTCGGCCGTGCGATTGTATTGCTGGAACACGAGGTTCCAAATCTCGACGTAGCGGTTGCCCAGGTTCGGACCGCGATCGTCGGGCCCGCTCGCGTTCTCCGGCCCCGTGTCGAAGAAGATCTCGGTGCAGGGCCCGCATGGGCCGGTCGGGCCCATCGTCCAAAAGTTGTCTTCGTCGAAGCGCGTGATGCGCGAGGGCGCGATCCCGACCTCCCGCTCCCAGAGCATCTGCGCTTCGTCGTCGCTCGTATGCACGGTCACGTAGAGCTTGTCGGCGGGCAGGCGCAGGCGCTCGGTCAGCAACTCCCAGGCGAACAGGATCGCGTCGCGCTTGTAGTAGTCGCCGAAGCTGAAGTTGCCCAGCATCTCGAGGAACGTTCCGTGACGTCCGGTGCGTCCGACGTTTTCGATGTCGCTTTTGGCGCCCGCAACCCGCAAGCACCGCTGCACCGTCACCACGCGTGGAGCGGGCGGCGCGACCTCGCCGAGGAAAGCGGGCACGAACTGCTCCATGCCGGCGATCGTGAACAGCGTGGTGGACTCGGCGTCGGGGATCAAGCTGGCCGAGGGGGCGTGCGCGTGCCCTTTCGAAACGAAGAAATCGACGAACGCGCTGCGGAGCTCTTGAGACTTCATGGTGCGACCACCTTACTTCCGGACGACGGCGGCAATGCCTCGCCCGAGTGACGGCCTGCCGGTGCGCGAGCGGCGCTTCGCCGTGGCCGTTTTGGTCGTGGGCACGGTGATGGCCGTGCTCGACGGCTCGATTGCAAACGTCGCGCTGCCCACGATCGCCCGGGAGTTGCACGTCGGTGCGTCGGCTTCGGTGTGGGTGGTCAACGCCTACCAACTCGCGGTCACTGCGACCCTTGTCGCATTCGCATCGCTCGGTGAGGTGCGGGGCTACCGTGGAGTATACGCCTGCGGCATCGCGCTCTTCACGCTCGGATCGCTGGCCTGTGCGCTCTCGCACTCGCTGCCCGCGCTGGTCGTCGCGCGCATCGTGCAGGGCTTGGGCGGCGCGGCGGTCATGAGCACGGCTCCCGCCGTGTATCGCACGATCTATCCGAGCGCGCTCCTCGGTCGCGCGGTGGGCATCAGCGCGCTCACGGTGGCCAGTGCGGCCTCGGCGGGTCCCGCGCTCGGCGGCGCGATCCTCGGCGTCGCGCCGTGGCCTTGGCTGTTCGCGATCAACGTGCCCGTCGGGCTCGCTGCAGTGCTCTTTGCCTGGCGCGCGTTGCCGGCCGGCACCGGGCGCGGCGGCGCGTACGACTTTCCGAGCGCGCTCTTGGGTGGTCCGGCGCTCGCACTGTTCGTGGTCGCGCTCGACGGCGCGGGCCGCCGTTCCGGGCTGGCCGCGACGCTGGGCGAACTGCTTGCGGGCATCGTGCTCGCCGTTGCCTTCGTCGTGCGCCAGCGGAGCCTGCCCGCCCCGATGCTCGAACTCGGCATCTTCCGCATTCCGCGGTTCTCGCTCGCCGCGGCGACGTCGCTCGCGAGCTTTCTGTGTCAGGGCCTGGCCTTCGTGGCCTTGCCCTTTCTCTTCCAATTGGGCCTGGGCTACAGCGCGTTTGCGTCGGGCGCGCTCTTCACGTCGTGGCCGCTGGCCATCGCCTGCGTCGCGCCCTTAGCGGGCGGGCTTTCCGACCGGGTCGCGCCGCCGCTGCTCTCGACCATCGGCCTCGGCGTGCTGGCCGCCGGCGTGGCGCTACTCGCGGCGCTCGGGCCGCATGCGAGCGCCTTCGACATCGTCTGGCGCGGCGCGGTCTGCGGCGCGGGGTTCGGCTTCTTTCAAGCGCCGAACAATCGCGAATTGATGGGTAGCGTCCCGCGCGAAAATAGCGGCAGCGCTTCGGGCGTGCTGGCCACCGTGCGCGTCACGGGCCAGTCGCTCGGCGCGGCCGTCGTGGCGATCGTCCTGGCCTCGGCGTCCACGGCTGCGCCCGCGACGCGGGTGGGTCACGAAGCGGGCATCGTGGCCGCTTCGCACCTCGCACTCTGGCTCGGCGCCGCCTGCGCTTGCGTGGCCATGCTGGTCAGCGGGCTGCGTCTGCGGAAGGAGCCTGCATGAACGCTGCCGCGCTGCGCCTCTGCTTCGCCTTGGTGCTGGGCCTGGCGGGGCTGGTCGCGGCCGTCGGCCCCGCGCCGGCCCGCGTCGCCGCCGCGCGCGACGGCGCGCAACGCGGCGCCGCCTCGGAATGGTGGCGGCTCACCGGCCACGTTCGCGCGCGCGACGGACGCCGTTTTGCGCTGGCCGCGACGTTCTTCCGCTTCGCCGTACGCGGCACTGCGCGCCGGCCGTGGCCCGGCGCGAGCGCCTGGTCGGGCGGCGAGTTCTTTCCGGCGACCTTCGCGCTGGTCGACGAACGCGAACGCCGCTATCTTTCCGCCACGCGCGTGGAACGCGGCGCGTTCGGCTTCGGACGCGCGGAAGCCGGCGGTCTCGACGTGGCCGCGGGTCCGTGGTCGTTGCGCGCCGCCGCGCCTGCGCCGAGCGGTGCTCCCGTCTTCGACGTGCACGTCGAAAGCGGGGGCACGACCGTCGATCTTCGCCAAGTCGCACTCAAACCGCGCGTCGCCTTCGGCGCGCGCGGCATCGTGCGGAGCGGTTCGTGTGCGGGTTGCGTCGAGCACGCCTTCGCGTACACGCGCTTGCACGCGCGCGGCACCGTGCGCATCGACGGCGTCGCCTATGCCGTCGAGGGAACGACGTGGCTCGATCACGAGTTCGGCTCGCACGAATTAGCGCCGGGCGACGCCGGCTGGGACCGCTTTTCGATTCAACTCGACGACGGTCGCGACGTGCTGGTTCGCGTCGTGCGCCGCGCCGACGGCACGCCCTCGCCCGCGACCAGCGGCGAACTCGTCGCCCGCAACGGAGCGCTGACCAATTTGGGCGCGGCCGACGTCGCCGTGGCGACCGTCGCGAAAACGACGTGGCGCAGCCGCGCGAGCGGAACCGTCTATCCGGTTCTGTGGCAGTTGATCGTGCCCAAGGCGCATCTCGATCTCGCCGTCGTTCCGCCGTTCGAGGCGCAGGAGATCGTCTCGATGCAAGGCGGCCCCGACTACTACGAGGGTTCGGTCGACGTCGAACGCGCGCCGCCGCCCGGCGGCGACCCCGGCACCGGCTTCGTCGAACTGACCGGATACCGGCGCCCGCTGACCGGCTTGTGAGCTGCCGGGCCCGCAAAAAGTAGGGAAACCCCCACTCGTACAGCGCGGGGGCGGCTGTTATCCTCGGGGAGAGCTTCTGAGCCAACCCTGGAGGTCGTTCGTGTCCGCTTCAGTTCGCTTTCCCGTCCTCTCCGCCGCGGCGCTGTCGGCGTTCGCCCTCTCCGGGTGCGGCGGCGGTAATTTCTCCTTGCCCGCGTCGGGCGGCGCGCAAGGCGTCGGCGCACGGAGCGCGCGCGGCGCGCAGGCCGGCCCGCAAGTGTCGCAGGTGACCAATCCCTATCCGTTCGCCCAAGGCGACGTGTTCGATTACAACTACGCCAAAACGACCGTCACGACGACGGGCGGTTCGTCGGCCACCACGTACGACGACGGTACGACGGTGGTGACGATCGAGGGCCAGCAGCAATTCGACGGTCAGGAGCTGACGGAGGTCAGCGAAGTCTACACCTACGTCAAGAGCAACGGCAGTAAACAGAAGACGGCCTCGGGCACGCTGACCACCGACTACTATCGCGAATTCGCCTCCGCGAACGGGGGCCTGGACTATTTGCAATACGGCTATACGACGGCGGAGAACGAGACCGAAACCGACGGCTCGTCGATCGCGAGCTCGACGCTCTACACCTACACCGACCCGCTGCTCATCGACGTCATTCCCGAAGTGAAGTCGAATTGGAAGTTGGACATCCCAAACACGCAGAGCGGTAACGAGACCACGACGGCGAGCGGCGGCTCCTCGACCGGCAATTCGTACACGTTCACGCGCAAGAGCGACCTCTCGTACGATCGCACGACCGATTTCTATATCGACGGCGCCAAGGTGTGTTCGGCCACGCAATCCGAGGCGAAAAACGGCAGCGGCAGCGACGACAACACCTGTTCGAAATCGTCCGACTACGGCACCACCACGTTCTCCGCGCCG
>Ga0182012_10005583_pt1 | contig 13008 bp, 9 predicted proteins | sample 612S2SmetaG_FD_120486 | JGI IMG/M metagenome (GOLD analysis project Ga0182012, IMG submission 120486) | Permafrost microbial communities from Stordalen Mire, Sweden - 612S2S metaG | ecosystem: Environmental > Terrestrial > Soil > Wetlands > Permafrost | place: Sweden: Stordalen | collected...
ACCCCCGGCCCGTCGGACCCCGGCCACCAGGTCGTCGACCGTCGGACCCATGCCCCACAGCGCCCCGGCCCCCGACAGGGAGATCCGCTCGTTGCCCAGGGTGACCTTGGCCAGGGACCAGCCCCGCCCCTCCTCGCCGACCAGGTTGGCCGCCGGGATGCGCACGGCGTCGAGGAAGACCTCGTTGAAGGAGTGGTTCCCCGTCATGTCGATGAGGGGCCGGACGGTCACCCCCGGGGCGTCCATGGGACAGACGAAGTACGAGATGCCCTCGTGTTTCGATCCCCCGGCCGGGCCGGTCCGGGCCAGCAGGATGCCGAATTTGGCCACATGGGCGTAGGAGGTCCACACCTTCTGCCCGTCGACCACCCACTCGTCGCCGTCCCGCACCGCCCGGGTGGTGAGCGAGGCCAGGTCGGAGCCGGCCCCCGGCTCGCTGAACAGCTGGCACCAGACCTCCTCCCCGGAGAGCAGGGGGGGCAGGTAGCGCTCCTGCAGGAACCGGCTGCCGGCGTGGAGGAGCGTCGGCCCGGCCCAGCCGATGCCGATGGTGTTGTCGGGACGGCGCAGGCCGGCCCGGCGCAGCTCGTCGTCGATCACCAGCTGGGTCTCCGGATCGGCCCCGAGGCCCCAGGGCTCGGGCCAGTGCGGGGCCACGTACCCGGCGTCGGCCAGGTCCCGACCGGTGGGCTCGGGGTGGGCCTCCCGCCACCGACGGAAGGCCACCCGGCGGGGATCGTCGTCTCCGGGCAGCGCGAGTTCCACGGGAGCCAGCGTAGGCTCAGCCGGACCGCCCCGGGAGGGTCGGCCGGCAAGGGGAGTCGCACATGACGGAATGGAACTACGCCGACGTCTGGGAGGCGGTGGCCGACCTGCTGCCCGACGAGGAGGCCCTGATCCAGGGGGAACGGGTCCTCACCTGGGGCGAGGTCGACCGGCGGGCCGACGGACTCGGACGCTGGCTCCTCGGTCGGGGTGCCACCCACCAGGACAAGGTGGCCCTGTACCTCACCAACTCCCCCGAGTACCTCGAGGCCACCTTCGCCGCCTTCAAGGTGGGGCTGGTGCCCATCAACACCAACTACCGCTACGCCGAGGACGAGCTCGTGTACCTGTGGCGGAACGCCGACGCCGTGGCCGTGGTGTTCCACGGGACCTTCGAGGACCGGATCGAGGCCGTCCGTGACCGCCTCCCCGACACCATGTCGTGGCTCTGGGTCGACGACGGCAGCGGACCCTGCCCCCGCTGGGCCGTGCCCTACGAAGAGGCCGCGGCCACGGTCGACCACACCGGGTCCACCGGGCGGGCCCGGGCGCCGTGGGGGCGGAGCGGGGACGACCTCTACCTGCTCTACACCGGGGGCACCACCGGCATGCCCAAGGGCGTCATGTGGCGCCAGGACGACCTGTTCGCCCGCCTGAACGGCGCCGGGTTCCGCCGCTACGACGCCGACGGGGGCGTCGAGGCGGTCCGGAGGGAGATCGCCGAGGGCGGGGCGGGGATGACCCTCCTGCCGGCCTGCCCGCTGATGCACGGGACCGGCGGGTTCACCGCGCTCGAGTGCCTGTCGGAAGGCGGGGGGGTGGTGACCCTCACGGGTCGCCAGTTCGATCCGGTGGAGCTCCTGGACACGGTGGAACGCCGGAAGGTCAACGGGCTCATCATCGTGGGCGACGCCTTCGCCAAGCCCATCCTGGCCACCCTCGACGCCGACCCCGGGCGGTGGGACCTCACCAGCCTGGTGGGGATCATCTCCTCGGGGGTGATGTGGAGCGAGGAGACCAAGCGGGGCCTCCTCGGCCACCACCCCGACATGCTGCTGGTCGACGCCTTCTCCTCGTCCGAGGCCATCGGCATGGGGACGTCGGTCTCCTCGGGCGACTCGGCGGCCTCCACCGCGCAGTTCACCCTGGGGCCCGAGGTCCGGGTCCTCGACGCCGACGGCCGGACCGTCGAGCCCGGTTCGGGCCAGGTCGGCGTGCTGGCCCTCGGGGGGCGCAACCCGGTGGGCTACTACAAGGACGAGGCCAAGTCCGCCGCCACCTTCCGCACCTACGACGGGGTGCGCTACTCCGTCCCCGGGGACTTCGCCGAGGTACGGGCCGACGGGACCATCCACCTCCTCGGCCGGGGCTCGGTGTGCATCAACACCGGTGGGGAGAAGGTCTACCCCGAGGAGGTCGAGGAGACCCTGAAGACCCACGCCGGGGTGCGCGACGCCGTGGTGGTGGGCGTCCCCCACGACCGGTTCGGCGAGGAGATCGTCGCCGTGGTCGAGCTCCATCCGGGGTCGGGGGACGGGGACGTCGGTCCCGACGAACTGATCGACCACGTGAAGGCCCGGCTGGCCCACTACAAGGCCCCCCGTCGGGTCCGCGTCGTGCCCTCCATCGGCCGGTCGCCCGCCGGCAAGGTCGACTACGCCCGGCACAAGGACGAGGCGGCGGCGTGGGCCGACCGTGACGGCTGACCCCCCGTCCGGGCCCGGCACGGGCCCGCCGGGGCCGGCCCCGGGGCCGGAACCGGGCGACCGGCCGTCCCCGGGCGACCGGCCGTCCCCGGTGCGCCGGACGGGCCGGTTGGGCCGTTCGGCGGCCTCCGCCCGGATGGGGGCGAAGATCGGGGCCACCCGGGTGCGGGGGAAGGTGCGCAGCCGCCTGGCCCCGGCCGACGAGCGGGACGGGATCGTGGCGGCCATGGAGCTCCGGACGGCCGAACAGGTGGCCGAGTCCCTGGGCCAGATGAAGGGCGCACTGATGAAGCTGGGCCAGCTGGCCAGCTACCTCGACGAGGGGCTCCCCCAGCCCTACCGGGACGCCCTGGCCCAGCTCCAGTCCGACGCCCCGCCCATGGCCCCGGAGCTGGCCGCCGGTGTGGTGGCCGACGAGCTGGGTGGCCGCCCCGAGCGGGTCTTCGCCGACTGGGACCCGTCACCCCTCGCCGCGGCGTCCATCGGCCAGGTGCACCGTGCCGTGCTCCACGACGGCCGCCCCGTGGCGGTGAAGGTCCAGTACCCCGGCGTGGCCGAGGCCATCGAGTCCGACCTGGCCAACACCGAGATGATGGCCCGGCTGCTGCCCCTGCTCTTCCCGTCGCTCGACAGTCGGGCCCTGGCCGCCGAGCTGCGGGACCGGCTGGCCGAGGAGCTCGACTACCGCCACGAGGCGGCCAACCAGACGCGGTTCGCCGACGCCTACCGGGACCACCCGTTCATCGCCGTCCCCGACGTGGTCGACGAGCTGTCCACCGGGCGGGTCCTCACCACCGACCTGGCCGACGGGGCCCGCTTCGCCGAGGTGGAGCGTTGGCCCCAGGCCCAGCGGGACCTCGCCGGTGAGACGCTCTTCCGTTTCGTCTTCCGGGGGGTCAACCGCCTGGGCATGTTCAACGGCGACCCCCACCCCGGCAATTATCTCTTCCGCCCCGACGGGCGGATCACCTTCCTCGACTTCGGCCTGGTGAAGGAGTTCACACCCGACGAGGTCACGGTGTTCCACACCATGATCGATTCGATGGTTCTGCGGGGGGACCACGAGGCGTACCGGCGGACCCTGGAAGGGATCGGCCTGCTGCGTCCCGACCCGTCGATCACCACGGACCAGGTCGTCGAATTCTTCGGCCACTTCTACGACCTGGTGCTCGAGCGGGGCCCGCGCACCGTGGAGCACGAGTACGCCTCGGAGACCGTCCGCCGGCTCTTCGACACCAAGAGCCCGGTGGCCCGGTCCGTCAACCTGCCGCCGATGATGGTCATCGTCCAGCGGATCAACCTCGGCCTCTACGCCCTGCTGGCCCGCCTGGGGGCCACGGCCGACTGGCGGGGCATCGCCGAGGAGCTGTGGCCCATGACCGACGGACCGCCGACGACCCCGCTGGGCGAGCTCGAGGCGGCCTGGCTGGCCGGACGGCCCGTCACCCGGCCCGGCGGCTGACCGGCCGCTCAGCCCTTGTTGGCGCCGTGCGTCCGCACGAAGTCGTTGACCGTGTAGTACGCGTCGATCGACTCGCCGGCGTCGCCCCAGAACCCCTCGAGCACGTCGTAGGCCATGGTCCCCTGGGCGATGTAGTAGTTGTTCACGTCGGTGATCTCGAGCTCGCCCCGCCCCGACGGGACCAGGTCGGGGATGACCCGGAAGACGTCGGCGTCGTAGCAGTAGATGCCCGTCACCCCGAACTTGGACGGCGGGTCCTCGGGCTTCTCGATGATCCCGGTGATCCGGTCCCCGCCGTCGAACGAGGGCACCCCGAGGTGGCGCAGGTGCTCGGTCTCCTCCACCGGGGTCAACAGGATCCGCGCCCCGTCCGGCGCGGCCAGGAACCCCTCGACCATGGGTCGGATCGACCGCTCGACGATGTTGTCGGCCAGCATCACCAGCACCGGCTCGTCGTCGACGAAACGCTCGGCCAGTCCCAGGGCCTCGGCGATGCCGCCGGGGCGCTCCTGGTAGCCGTAGCTGAGGCGGTCGATGCCGAACTCGTGGCCGTTGCCCAGCAACCGGAGGAATTCGCCGGCGTGGGTCCCCCCGGTGACCAGCATGATCTCGGTGATGCCGGCGTTGACCAGGGCCTCGATGCCGTAGTTGATCATCGGGCGGTCGTAGATGGGCAGCAGGTGCTTGTTGGTGATGCGGGTCAGCGGGTGCAGACGCGAGCCGGTCCCGCCGGCGAGGATGACGCCCTTCATCCGGGGGAGCCTAGGGCCTCGGCGACCAGGGCGTCGGCCAGGGCCGGCCACGCCGCGGCGGCCCAGGGTCCGAAGAGCCGGTCGGCCAGCCCGCAGCAGGCCAGCCCGGCCACCGGGTCCACCCAGAGGAAGGAGCCCGAGCGGCCGAAGTGGCCGAAGGTCTGCGGCGAATTGGCCCGTCCCGTCCAGTGCGGGGACTTCCCGCCCCGGACCTCCACCCCGAGGCCCCAGTCGCAGGGGTCGAAGCGCCCGAAACCGGGCAGTACCCCGGCCAGCCCGGGGAAGGCCACCGACCGGGCCAGCGCCGCCGTGTCCCCGCTCACCAGCGTCGGGGCCGCCAGCTCCCGGGCCACGGCCATCAGGTCGCCCAGCGGTCCGTACAGCCCGGCGGCCGCCTCCGGCGCACCGTCGTCGCTCCGCAGCTCCACCCGGCGCATGCCCAGCGGCTCGAGCACCCCGTCGTGCAGGTAGTCGGTGAAGGACATGCCGGCGGCCCCGGCCAGCACGTCGCCCAGCACGCCGAAGCCGGCGTTGGAGTACAGGCGCCGGGCGCCGGGCCGGTCCACCACGCCCCCCTCGAAGCCCAGGCCCGAGGCGTGGGCAAGGAGGTGGCGGACCGTGGACCCGGGGGGACCGCCGGGGGCGTCGAGGTCGAGCGTCCCCTCCTCCACGGCCACCAGCACGGCCAGGGCGGTGACCGGCTTGGTCACCGAGGCCCAGGGGAACGACCGGTCCACGTCGCCGGTGGTACCGAGGACGGTGACCGGCCCGCCGTCGGGGGACGCCGACGCCAGCACCCCGACCGCGGCCGAACCCACGGGCCAACCGGACACCAGATCGAGCCCACCCATGCCGCCCGACCGTAGCCGTGCGGTCACCGGGGGCGGCGCCCGCCGCCCCCGGTGACCGGTGACTACCCTGTCGGACGATGCGTCCGTGCGCCGGTGACACGGTCGGCGCCCGGCCGACCCTCGGATCCCCCGTGCGGCGGTGGCGTCCGGCGACCGGTCGGGGACGGACATCCCGGCTGGGGGCACTGCTGCTCGCCGTCGCGGCCCTGGCCGGCTGCGGTACGGCGGGGGCCAGTGGCACGGACCCCGGAGGGTCCGTCCGGTCGGCGGGCGCATCGTCGCTGGCCGCCCCGCCGACCGGGGACATCCTCCAGGTACCACTGGGCACGAGCGCGGCGACGGGCACCGCGCCCGGGGTCCCCGATCCCCTCCTCCCGGCCCCACCGGGGACCCTGATCAGCGCGGTGCGGCTACCCCCGGGCGGCGGCGTCCCGCCGGGGGCCACGGCCTACCGCGTGCTCTTCCACTCGCGGTCGGACGACGGCCAGGACATCGCCGAGTCGGGCGACGTCGTCGTCCCCGACGGTCCGCCACCACCCGGCGGCTACCCCATCGTCAGCTGGGCCCACGGCACCACGGGCATCGCCGACAGCTGCGCACCCTCGGAGCAGCCCGACATCGCCATCCCCTACCTGTCGGAATTCCTGTCGAGCGGGTACATCGTGGCGGCCACCGACTACGAGGGGCTCGGGACCGCCGGCCTCCATCCGTACCTGGTGGGCGAGAGCGAGGGCCGGGGGGTCATCGACGCGGCGCGGGCGGCGCGGGCCGTGGCCGGGGCGGTGGCCTCGGACTCGGTGGTGTTCATCGGGCACTCCCAGGGGGGCCAGGCCGCCCTGTTCGCCGCCCAGGAGGCCCGCCAGTACGCACCCGATCTGTTCGTGGCCGGGGCGGTGGCCATCGCCCCGGTGAACAACGTGTCGGCGCTGGCGCCGGCCGACCCCGGCCCGCAGGCCGACGGCACGGACGGCTACGAGGTCATGGCCCTGTGGGACTGGTCCCAGATCTACGCCTCCCCGGGCCTGCTGGCTGCGGTGCTCACCCCCCGGGCGGCGGCCGAGGCGTCCATCGCCGGGACGGCCTGCAGCGCCACCGTCGGGGCCACCTTCGGGACGACCCCCACGGACCAGGTCTTCCGGCCGGGGTGGCGCCAGGCCCCGGGCCTGCGGGCCGAACTGCTGGCCAACGAACCGGGCTGGAGCCCGTCGGACGCCCCGGTACTGGTGATGCAGGGTGCGGACGACACCCTGACCACGCCGGAGGCGGCCCGGACCATGGCCGACCGGATGTGCACCGGCCGCCACGACACCGTCGAGCTCGACGTCGTGCCCGGGTCCGACCACGGGTCGATCCTCAGCGACGGCCAGGGGCGGATCACCCAGTGGATCGCCGACCGCCTGGCCGGTCGTCCGGCTCCCGACAACTGTCCCACCTGACGGGCCCGCCGCCGTCGCCGTGGGCGACCCCCCTCAACCGGTACCGGTGAAGGCGTGCACCCGGTCGGTGGACGGCACGAGGAGGAGGCCGTCGCCGACCGACGGTGACGGGAAGTCCGTGGCCTCCGGGCCGACCGAGGTCTGCTGCACCACGGCCCCGGTCGACGGGTCGAGCCCCACCACGGTCCCGGACTTGTCGATCCCCCACACCAGTCCCCCGGCGACGATCACCCCGCCACCGCCGCCGTTGGTGGCCCGCCACAGCACCGTCGGGGTGGCCCCCGGCGCATCGACCCGGACGGCGGCGATACCGGTACTGCACCCCAGGTACACGGTGGTCCCGACCTGCGCCGAGGGTCCGTGGCCGAAGCACAACGGGGTGGCGGTGAGCTGGCCGCCCACCCCGCCGAGGTGGGACTGCCGCAGGACGTACCCCGTCGTGGACTTGCCCACGGCGAGGACCAGGCCGTTGGGCAGCAGGGTCGGCGGCAGGGAGAAGTCCAGGTCGAGGGCGTTGTCCCGGTACCAGTGGACCGGGGCGAAGTACTGGAGCAGTGCCATGGTCGGCGAGAGCTCCAGCACGGCGTCGCTGTCGTCGAACGAGTTGCCCGGCGACTGGAAATTGCCGTTTCCCGAGGCCACCCACACGTCGCCCTCGGCGTCGACCACCGGTGCCCCACCGCCCATCCACACCGCCCCCTGACTGTCCCCGGGGAGCGACGACACCTCGAACGCCGCCGGCGGCGAACCGTCCTCGGGCGCCGACACCACGTAGCCGTGGTAGTCGCCGCAGTCGCCGTCGTTGCCGCCGAACCCCACCACCACCCGGCCGTCGGTGAGCGCCAGGGCCGGCCGCTGCAGCTCGAAGGGCGGCAGGGTCCCGGAGGGGTCGATGACCTCGTCGAGCAGGACGTGCCCGGTGGCGAGATCCAGACCGACCAGGTGGTGGGCCGACGAACGGGCGCCGACGGCCTCGTCGTCGACCACGAACACCTCGTCCCGGGAGGGGTCGATGACCGGGGTCGAGGTGATGCCCACCGTCGGCCGGATGTTGCCGCACAGGCCGGCCACGGTGGACGGGTCGAACGGTGTGGCCAGGTGGGTCGACCAGTCGACGGCGCCGTCGGTGGCCGACAGCGCGTACACCGTGTCGTCCTCGGTGGCCACCACCACCCGGCCGCCGTCCACCAGGGGCTGGCCGAACAGCGCCCCGTCGAGGGTGGGCGAGGTCCAGGCGGGTGACGACAGCGAGTAGCGCAGGCCCGAGGGGTCGACCCCCGTCCGGGCGCCGTCGACGTTGTAGGTCGTCCAGTCGGCCCCGCCGCCGCGGCCGGACGGGACGGGAGCGGTCGGAACGGTCGGTGACGACGGCGACGTCGCGGCCCTGGTGGTCGGAACGGCGTGGGTGGTCGCCGTGGCCGTCGACGACGAGCCGGAGCAGCCGGCCAGCACCAGCCCGGCAGCCAGTGCGCCGACCGCCGGGATCAGGGAACGACGGGTCCGGTGGGTGCGCACCCCACCAGTCTGCCGGGGCGGGCACCCGTGCGGGTCACGGGTTCCGCCAGGGCCGCCGGGACCGCCGGGGCTTAGAGCCGCTCGATGATCGTCCCGGTGGCCAGCGCCCCGCCGCAGCACATGGTGATGAGGGCCAGGTGGCCGTCGGTCCGCTCCAGCTCGTGGAGGGCGGTGGTGATCAGCCGGGCACCGGTCGATCCCACCGGGTGGCCGAGGGCGATGGCACCGCCGTTGACGTTGACCTTGTCCCAGTCGACCTTGTGCTCCTTGCCCCAGGACATCACCACGGAGGCGAACGCCTCGTTGACCTCGAAGAGGTCGATGTCGGCCATGGTCATCCCGGCCTTCTCGAGGACGCTGGTGGTGGCGGCGATCGGGCCGTCGAGGTGGTAGTAGGGGTCGGAGCCGACCAGGGTCTGGGCCACGATCCGGGCCCGCGGGCGCAGGCCGGCCGACCGGGCACGGTCCTCGGACATCCACAGCACGGCAGCGGCGCCGTCGGAGATCTGGGAGCTGTTGCCGGCGGTGTGCATCCCGTCGGGGAGGACCGTCTTCAGCCCGGCCAGGCCCTCCTTGGTGGTCTCGCGGGGGCCCTGGTCCTTGCTGACCAGCGTCTTCTCACCGGTGGGACCGTCGGGGCCGACGACCGGCGCCTCGAGCGGGGCGATCTCCCGGTCGAACCGGCCCTCGGCCACCGCCACCGCCGCCTTGCGCTGCGACTCGAAGCCCAGCCAGTCGACGTCCTCGCGGGTGATCCCGTACTTCTCGGCGATCCGCTCGGCGGCGCCGAACTGGTCGGGCATGTCCCAGGGGAAGTTCTCCGGCTTGGACCGTCCCGGACCGTTGTAGGCGTTGGCACCCAGGCCGACCCGGCTCATGGCCTCCACGCCGCAGGCGATGCCGACCTCGATGGCGTCGGCGCCGACCAGGTTGGCGACGAAGTTGTTGGCCTGCTGGGCCGAGCCGCACTGGCAGTCCACGGTGGTGGCGGCCGTCTCGTAGGGGAGGCCCTGGCTCAGCCAGGCGGTGCGGGTGACGTTGGAGGCCTGCTCCCCGGCCTGGGTGACGCACCCGCCGACGATCTGCTCCACCTCGCCCGGATCCACCCCGGCCCGCTTGACCAGCTCCACCTGGGCGTTCCCCAGGAGCTCGGCGGCGTGGAAGCCCGAGAGCCAACCGTTCCGCTTGCCGATCGGGGTGCGGACTGCTTCGACGATCACCGGCTGGGCCATGACGGATCCCCCTTGAGGACGAGACGAACGGCGAACGGCCCGACGGTCGGGTCGATACGTGCCAGAGAGAGTATAGAGAACCTGTTCTAGTGCGGTGACCCGGGGGGCGTCCGTGGGTCCCGTGCGCGAGACTGACCGGCACGGGAGCTCGGACGGACCGGGCTGAGAGGGCGCCTCAGCGGCGCCGACCGTGGAACCTGCTCCGGGTAATGCCGGCGAAGGGAGTCAGCACCGTGGCGTTCATCAGCGTGTTCGAGGGGACGCGGCCCGCCCGCCGGGGCGACCTGGTCACCGAGACGCAGGGCATGGCCCCCATCCCCGAGGACCAGCGGTACGGGCCGTCGTGGCGGAACTTCACCGTCTGGTTCGCCCCCAACATGGAGCTCTCCGGCGTGTTCACCGGCACGCTGGCCTTCACCCTCGGGCTCGGCTTCTGGCCCGGCTTCGCCGCCATCGTCCTCGGGGTCGTCCTGGGCACCCTCCCGGTGGCCTACCTCGCCACCTGGGGGCCGAAGACCGGCATGGGGCAGCTTCCCCTGGCCCGCCTCCCCTTCGGACGGACCATCTGGCTGCCCGCCGCCGTCCAGTGGCTCAGCGCCGTCGCCTGGGACGGCCTGGTGGGGCTCTTCGGGGGGGAGGCCGCCCAGCTCCTCCTCCACGTCCCGTTCGCCCTCGGGGTGGCCGTGGTGCTGGCCGTCCAGGGGCTGTTCGGCTTCCTCGGCTACGAGTTCATCCACCAGCTCCAGCAGTGGGGCAGCGCCGTCCTGGCGCTGCTCTTCCTGGTGCTGACCGTCCGGGTGCTGCAGCACGGCGGCATCCCGGTCCATGGGACCGTCCACGGGGCCGACGCCGTCGGCACCTTCGTCCTCATGTCCACCATTGCGTTCAGCGGGGCGTTCAGCTGGGCCAGCTACGCCTCCGACTACAGCCGCTACCAGGCGGCCGCGTCGCCGTCGCGCCCGATCTTCTGGTGGACCCTCGGGGGGATGGGGGCCTCGTTCATCTGGGTCTACACCCTGGGCCTGGCCGGGGCCCGCACCTTCGGCAACCAGACGGCGGCCGGGGTGCGGACGCTGATGGGGGGCGGGCTGCTCGGATCGCTCGCCCTGGTGGCCATCGTCTTCGGGGCCGTCACCTCCAACGCCATGAACGACTACTCGGGCTCGCTCGCCGCCCAGGCCGGCGGGGTGCCGGTCCGCCGGACCTGGAGCGCGGTGGCCGGCACGGTGCTGGCCTTCTTCGTCATCCTCTGGATCCACGGCGGGGCCACCGCCGCCCGGTTCCAGAACGTGCTGCTCTTCACCGCCTACTGGATCGCCCCGTTCTTCGCCGTCATCCTGATCGACTGGCGGGCCCGCCGGGGGACGATCGACCACGCCGGCCTCCAGCGCCTGATGCGCTGGCGCGACCTCGACGGCGGCCTCCCGGCCCTGGCCGCCCTGGTGGTGGGGTTCGGGGCCATGGTCCCGTTCATGGACACCTCGCTCTACGTGGGCCCGGTGGCCGCCCGCCTGCACGGGGCCGACGTCTCCTTCTACGTCGGCTTTGTGGTGGCCGCCGCGGTGTACGCCCCCCTCCGCCGCCTGGCGGGGGGGCAGGACCGCTCGTCCGACGAGGCGGTGCGGGCCGCCGCCGTGGAGGTGCCGGTGGCGCCCCGGTGACACCGACGGGTCCCGACCGGGCCGACACCGTGTTCGCCGACATCGTGGCAGAGGAGCTGACCGGTCCCGGCGTCACGTTCGAACGGGTTCTCCGCAACGAGGGACTCAAGGTCGACGGCAAGCTCTACGCCTTCGTGGCCCGGGGGCGGCTGGTGGTCAAGCTGCCGGCGGAACGGTGCCGGGAGCTCGTCGCCGACGGGAGGGCGGAGGTCTTCGAGCCGAGCCCCGGCCGCCGGATGCGCGAGTGGGTGGCGTTCCCCGCCCCGGGGGCCTCCCGCGGCCCGCACCCCTGGCCCCGGCTGGTCGACGAGGCTCGTGCCTTCGTGACGACGGTGCCGGCCCGGCCGCGCCGGCCGAGGAAGGCCGGCCCGAAGCCGGCCGGCTAGATGTCGGCCAGGCTCACCATGGGTGAGTTGAGCACCAGGCTGCCGGTCGACCCGTCGAAGATGGCGTCGCCGAAGGCGAACACCCCGCCGTCGGAGGCCACCAGCCAGTAGCCGCCGCCGTCGGTGGTGGCGCCGATGCCAACGATGGGCTGCTTGAGCGGGGCGTTGGCCATCGACCCGTAGGACGCGGCGTCGCCGAAGTTGTAGACACCGCCGTTGGCGGTGGCCAGCCAGTAGCCGGCCCCCGTCGGCGTGGCGGCCAGACCGACCACCGGGCTCGAGGAGCTGAACCCACCGGTGCCCTCGAACTTGGCGTCGCCGAAGGCGAAGACACCGCCGTCGGATGCGACCAGGAAGTACCCCTTGCCGTCGGCCGTCGCCACCATGCCCACCACCGGGGCGTTGAGCCTGAGGGATCCGGTCGAGCCGTAGAAGCCGGCATCCCCGAAGGCGAAGATGCCGCCGTCGGCCGCCACCAGCCAGTAGCCCCGGCCGTCCGGCGTGGGCTGCATCCCGACCACCGGGGAGTTGAGCACCTGGGAGCCGGTGGAGCCGTAGAAGCCGGCGTCCCCGAAGGCGAAGAGCCCGCCGTCGGCCGCCACCAGCCAGTAGCCACCGCCGTCCGCGGTCCCGGCGATCCCGACGACCGGCCGGTTGAGCGGCTTGCCGCCCATCGAACCGTAGAAGGCGGCCGCCCCGAAGGCGAAGACCCCGCCGTCGCGCGCCACCAGCCAGTACCCGTGGAGGACGTGCTGGACGAAGGTCGCCGTGGCGCCGGTGAAGTTCCCGTCGCCCGAGTAGGTGGCCGTGATGGTCTGGGTCGGGGTGTTCGGCAGCGTGGCGGTGCACGAGGCGCCCCCGGCGTGGACCGGGACGGCGGCGCACAAGGTGGTGCCGCCCTCGGAGAAGGTGACGGTGCCGCCGGGACCGGCCAGCCCGCTCCCGGTGGCCACGGTGGCGGTGAAGGTGACCGGCCGGCCGGGGAACGACGGGTTGGCGCTGGAGGTCACCGACAGGCCCGGGGACGCCTTGGTCACGGTGAGGGTGGTGTTCGCCGACGATGGGGTGAAGTTGGTGTCCCCGGGGTACGAGGCGTCGACCACGTAGGTGGCCGGCGTCAGTCCGGCGGCCGATGGCGAGCAGGTCCCGGTGCCGGCCGTCAGGGTCACCGTGCACAGCGTGCCCGAACCCGAGGTGAGGGTCACGGTCCCCCCGGGCGTGCCGCTGAACTGCGGCACCACT
>Ga0182012_10005587_pt1 | contig 13004 bp, 11 predicted proteins | sample 612S2SmetaG_FD_120486 | JGI IMG/M metagenome (GOLD analysis project Ga0182012, IMG submission 120486) | Permafrost microbial communities from Stordalen Mire, Sweden - 612S2S metaG | ecosystem: Environmental > Terrestrial > Soil > Wetlands > Permafrost | place: Sweden: Stordalen | collected...
ACTGAATATCTATGATCTGAACCAGAATCTCATCGAAACGATTGATTTGAATAGCTTGGTTACTGCTCCCGAACCGTCTGGAGTGGCCCTTCTCGCACTCGGGCTTGCGGCCATTGGATTAGGTCGAGCAAAGAAGCGTGGGGCCTAGAAGAACCTGCCAATCAGACCGGGACCCTTCACTTTCTTAGGAGCGATGGCGGCGGAAACCAAGCTCCGCCAAGCTGCCATTTCTTCAATCGAATGGAAGAGGTGTTTGGGCAGAACCGTGGCGGCGCTGCTGCCGCTGTAAATCAGGAAGAGACTTTTCGTTTCGTATACACCTAAAATCACTTTCCAGGCCAATTCCCAAGAGGAGTTAGGTCCTTTTGCCTGGAAGCCATCGTGAGTGAACGCGTAAGACATGAGATCGCAATGATAGGTCTCTGTTTTCAACTGCTGTCTTGCCGCAGTGCAGGGCCGGATGAAAAGCAAATAGCTCCAGAGGCAAAAAAGCAATAACGGGGCAATGATGTTGGTTGGAGCTTCGCCCTTCTTGCTCACAATCAGCGCAGCTATTGTCAAAAGAAATGTCAGGAGTAGAAACGCGAGCTCCGCCAGAGCCAAGTACCAACGCCGGCTGAATTTATGGAAATAGCGAAACTTTACAAAATCGCTCACCATGATTTCGCCTTGCAATTCTACGGTACTGGTTGGCACGCCGCTATTGTATCGGCTGGATGAAAAATCTGTTAGCATTCAAGGCGTAGAGGCATGTCACTGCCCTACCCTCACTTATGCCTTGCTTGCTTTTGCTGGTCACGCTGTTCTTCCCGCGCATGGTGCTGCTGTTGCTGTGGTTCTTTTCAAACTACCTGCAGCGCGCCTTTCATAGCGGGTTGCTGATACCAATCCTCGGCTTCCTGTTTCTGCCGCTCACCACGTTGGTGTATGCGTGGGAGGTAAACAATCACATGCCGCTAGAAGGGATCAATCTGATTTGGTTAGTTATCGCAGTGGTGATTGATTTGGGCGGTATTGGCGGCGGAGCGCGGCATCAATCGAGACGGTAGAGAGCGGCTGACGATGAAAGCGCGACCTGGAAAGGTCGCGCGCTGGCAGGAATGCCCGCCCTACGCGATGCCAGATGCCAGCAATGCCTGCGGCGCACGCGATGAGCGGACTGAAGTCCGCCTGCAGGTTGAAACCTGCGCCACCCGCTACTCCTGGCGCAGCGCGATGAGCGGGTCTAAGCCCATGGCGCGGCGTGCGGGGAGGTAGATGGAAACGAGAGCGACGATGGTGAGTGTGACAGCCACGAAAGCAAAGCTCAAGGGATCGTAGGTCTGCACACCGAACAATAGACTCTTCAAGAGGCGCGTGGCGAGCAGCGCTAAGCCTAACCCGGCGGCTACACCAATGAGCGCGGGCGTCATTCCCTGCTTCACGACGAGCCGGAATAAATCAGCCTTCGCTGCTCCGAGCGCCATGCGAACGCCGAGTTCGGGGGTCTGCTGTTCAACCGAATAAGACATCAAACCGTAAATGCCAATGGCGGCCAGCAGCAGTGCCACGCCCGCGAAAATGGTTAGCAGGAGCATGTTGAAATTTTGCTGCGCGGTTTTTTCGCTCAGCACTTGCTCCATGGTGCGCACTTTCGAGATGGGCATTTGCCCGTCGACGGCTTGGACTTGTTTCAATACGGCCGCGCTGAGAGTCTTGGCATCGAGGTTGGTGCGGATTACCCAGGAAAGCGGGATGATTGAGTTGGCCAGGGTAGTCACACCTTCGGGTTGCTGGCTGGCGGGAACATACATGACGGGCACTGTGCCATCGGCGGCGCCCGTTTCGCGTACGTCACCCACAATGCCGACGATTTCGCGCGGTTGATCTTCGAGCGGACCTAAGCCCTTACCGAGGGTGATTACCTGACCGATGGGACTTTCGTTTTTCCAGTATTTATTGGCCATGGCGCGATTGATGAGCATGACCTTGGCGGAGTTAAAGGTGTCGCGTTCGGTGAAGACGCGCCCGCTTAGGAGAGGGATTTTGAAGGCGGCAAAATAGTGGGGCGAGATAGGACGCCATTGCTCATCGCCATTCCAATGGTCGCCGGCCTTTGGAGGTTTGCCCGCAATGCTAATCGGCATGTCGATTTCTGTGGTGAGGGGCAAAGCGAGAGTAGTACCAGCCACATCTACACCTGGTATTGATTCGATACGCCGAAGTACCTGTGTGGTGAAGCCGTCCACTTTTTCGGTAGTGCCGTAGCGCTCGCCAGCGAGAGATGTTTGCAGGGTGAGCACGTGATGCGGATCAATACCAAAATCGACCGAACTCAATCCTACGAAGCTTCGGATCAGAAGCATGGCCGAAACCAGCAGCACCACAGCGAGTCCCATTTCAGACGCAACGAGCAGTTTGCGCATGAAGCCATGCCGCTTGGCTCCGGTGGATGAGCGCCCGGCGGCATCTTTCAAAGTAGACGCAATATCGGTCTTAGAAATTTGCAAGGCAGGAACAATGCCGAAAATAATACCGGTGAGCACAGATAGCAGCAGAGTGAAGAAGGCCATGCGCCAGTCAATCATGGCGAACACGGATTGCAGCTTCGTAGGATCACCCAAGCGCGGAATATCACCGGGTTCGAGCAAGAGTAAAGCGCGTACGCCGATGCCTCCGAGAAAGAAACCGATGACGCCGCCTAACCCGGCCAGAATCACACTCTCGGTTAGCAATTGGCGAATCACCCGTCCCCTGCTAGCGCCTAGCGCCGCACGGATGGAAAGCTCTTTTTGCCGTGCCGCTGCACGCGCGAGCAACAGATTTGCCACGTTCGCGCAGGCGATTAGCAACACGACAACGACCGCGCCGAATAAGATCAGCAAGGCAAGTCTTACGTTATGCACTTGCGAATCGCCCATCGGCACGACCGCCACCGTTTCATCCTTATCCATCCATTTCGAATTCGTCCGGCGAAATACTTCGCCTGCCAACTTCATTTGAGCGCGCGCTTGTTCGACTGTGACGCCATCCTCGAGGCGGGCGGCCGCGGCAAGGTAGTGGCCCTGATTGTCGCTATTGGGGTCGGCTTGCAGTGGAATCCAGATTTCAGCATCGGGAGTTGGTACAAACGATGGCGGCATGATGCCGACTACCGGATAAGGCTCGCCATTGAGCGTGATGGTGCGGTTTAGAATGTCGGGATCGCCGCCACAGCGCGTTTTCCAGAAGTGATCGCTGACGATGGCGGCTTTCGGACCTTTGGGAGAATCTTCCTCAGCAGAAAAAGTGCGGCCGCGTGCCGGGCTCATGCCGAACACTTTGAAGAAGTCTGCGGAAGCATGCAGACTCTTGATTTGCTCCGGACGATCTCCCGTGCTGACGTTGAGTCCGGGGCCTTCTTGATCGTAAAGGGCCATAGCGGAAAACGCCGTCTGGTTTTTCCGCCAGGTCATGTACTTGGGAATGGAGTTAGAGAAGCCTTCGCCGTTTGGATATTGGCGGCCGAGTTGAACAATTCTTTCAGGCTGGGGATAAGGGAGGGGCTGTAAAAGAACTTTGTCGACGACGCTGAAGATGCCTGTATTCGCACCTATTCCTAATGCCAGGGCGGCCACGGCCACGACAGTGAAGCCGGGATTCTTGGTGAGCATCCGAAGGGCCTGCCGAATATCAGAAAACAAAGACTCCATGGACCCGAATACGGTCCATGGAGTGGAAAAGTTCCAGAGAGTTGCTTGCTAGGCCGCCTGGAAAGGCGGCTGGCTCGCAAGAATGCGCGCCCTACCAATTCCAGAAGACTGTGGCCATTGGCCCATAGAAACGTAGGTTGAGACCGTTGGCGTTGATACCCGTCTGGTGGAAATCAATCAGCATTTCGCGGTATCCCACTTGCAAACCGATGGGACCTATCCAGCCACCAACACCGCCGTTAGCTTCTAACCAATGGCCATAGCCGCCGGCGGGCAGTCCGCGCACCGCGCCTTCCAGCGCAATCCATCTTCGATTTGGAATCAGGTAGAAGCGAAAATCCGCACCCACAAAGGGCAGACCCGCCGGCGTCTTGCCTTGCTTGTCTATGCCTGATCGTTCGCCCTGGATGCTGCCTTGCAAACCAAGATACGCGCCCCCTATCGACGTGCCAAGGCGGCCCATTTTTCCGCTATACCAATCTTTATGAAAGCCAGCGTAGATATAGTTGATGCGAGCTGAAGATTTCAAAGTATCGCTCACCGAATACTGCTGATTGAAGTAGGTGACATCGCGATGTATGGTGTTCAAGCCTTGAATCGAAATGGGCGTACCTTCTACAACGAAACGCAGTTTACGCTTGAACTTTAATACAAACCGCCCATCGTAAATTCGCTGGCGCTGGCCCACTCCCAAATCCGTGAGCATATTGATCGGCGTGCCATCCGCTCTGATCGTCCCGTTGGTGTTCATCCGCCACAAAGTGGCGCTGAGTTCCAGCCGATAGTCTTCCGGCCCTTCGCTACCACTGCTGGCAGCCCAAAGAGACGTGGAAAGAAGAAGTACGCCGCTAAGGGCGCTCAGGAGTTTGCGATTGGGTTTCATAGGCCGACACAGTTCTTATCGGCAACGGTTTAGGGGAACTTAGTTCGAACCGGTTACGAAAGTGATTTTAGATTCCGCATCGAACTTCCGGTATTCGTTGAACGACACTTTATTCAAAATGTTCCGTCGCCCGGTATCGAGCAAAATGGTGGCACTCACGGGCAGAATGAAGTGTTTGTTATTGATATCTACCGGACCGTAATCAATGGTCCTGTTGACCGACTTAGTATCAACCGCGGCGGGAATGTTGAAGGGTGTATTGGTAATGCGCCAAAGCTCACCGGTCTCTGGATCGGCATAAATCAAACCACGATAAGGGACAATCGTGTCCAATCCGTCAACGCCTATCGTCAACTTGGAATGGTCCTGATCCACAACGTATTCGAACACCGCCATTCGCTGGCCGCGCAAGTCTTCCCAGCGCGTCCAGACGATCTGCGCGCTGGTACGCTCATCCAACACCAAGCTCACCAAGCCACCGAATTCACCTTGCGTTTCCAACGGGCGTTCAATGAAATGGCCGGGCCGGATCGGCTTCCCGTTCACCAGTTCGAGCGTTTCGTTTTCCTTGCCTTGATTGAAAATGAGGCGCGTCGTCAGCGTCTCGTGCCGGCGCCAGTCTTTCGGCTTCTTACCTGCCTCATATTGTTCCGTGATGCGCGAACAGACAAAATTCGGGAGGTTGTCTAAATAGCGAGACGCAAACTGACGGACCTTCTCAAGCATGCGCTGTTGTTCAGCGGAATCGGGCGTATCTGTCGCGGCAGACAGCGCGACGGTCAATAGCAACGCGGAGAAGAGACTGCCCAACACTGGTTTCGGCAATGCGACCTGGCCCGGTCTTGTTGTATCACAATTCATGCGAGATGTGGAGGCACCCTAGTCCTATCCCAACAACTTGCCGAGGCAGTACTGGTAACAGAATTGGGACCTCAAGGCGCTTAACGAGCTTGAGGATAGGAGGCATAAGCTCCACACTGGGCTTATGGAACTGCGAAACATCATTGCCCTTCAAGAAGCCTGGCAGCGCGCCGTGCGCGAGCATGCTGCCTTTTTGAGAGACGCCCGCGCGGCGAAACTGAGCGCCCAGGAAATTCACAAGCGAGGGCGGATTCATCTGCTGCGAATTGACACTACGTTTTCCAAGCTGAAGGCCGCCGAGCAGTATGGACGGGAACTGGTGTAAAGCGGCAGGCGAAAGCGCCTGCCCCACCTTTACTGGCCGCTGACGGGTGCGGGGCCTTTGGCCAGACTGCCTACATTCGTCTTATCGACAACGAATGCGCCGGTATCGACGAAAGTGGGAATCGGCGAGAAGATGTTCTTGTTCCAGTCGCCGGCTAGTGGGCTGATTGGATGATGATGGATATCGTCCAAGAGCTTCGTGCCATAGTAGGCCATCGTATAAGGCTTCTGTGCGATGGTGGCGGAGATCACGCCCTTATTAATCCAATCCACCGTTGACGGGTCGGTATCCATGGCGATCACCATCACCTTGCCCGCCATATTCGCGCGGTTCACCACGTCGGCTACGGCCGGGCAGGCAATCGCTTCTAAGCAGACGAAGGCGTCTATTTTGGCTTTGCTGTCGAGCAGCTTCTTGGCGTTGTCAAAGGCCATGTCGGAATTGCCGTTCATGTCGACCACCTGCATCACCTTTACATCTGTGTGATCGGCAAAGGCGCTCTGATAACCTTGCAACCGGTCTTTCAGGTTCGATTGCGATGGAATGGTAAAAATCACCACGTTGCCCTTGTTGTTGAGCAACTTCGCGGTCATTTTGCCGCCAATCATGCCCGCGCTGTAGTTATCCGTTCCTACAAAGAAAAGCCGTTTGCTGTCGGGTGCATCCGAATCAATAGTAATGACGGGAATATTCTGGTCGAGCGCGGCGTTGATATCCGGCGTCAAAATGCTCGCGTCTGCGGCGGAGACAAGAATGCCAGACGGCTTCAAAGCCACCGCGTGTTTGAACGCGTCGTGCTCAGCTTGCGGGTCGTGGCCATCGGGTCCCAGAACATTCGACTTACATTTCATCTCAGCAGCGGCGTGAGACAAACCTTGCATCGCCAACTGCCAATAGGCGATCTTCGTATTGTCGGCGACCAGAATATAGTTCTCATCAGCCGCGTGCGGACTACTCGCGCAACTGTTCAGCAAAAGCAAGACCGCCGGGATGCCGGCCATAAGGAGTGACGACTTTACAGTTCGCATCAGATGTACCTATTGCGGGATCATATCACGTTGCGGCATATACGCTTACACTTGGCGAATTTCAAGGATATGGCCCGGTACTTTCGCGGGGTTTAGTTCAACGTAATTCATCCGGCCGGTCCAGGTATATTGCTCGCCAATCAGCAAATCATTCACTTGATAACGCTGGCTTTCTGTCAGGCCAAAGCGGTCGAGCGGCACATCTACCATGCCCGCTTGGGTGCGATTCGGATCAAGATTGATTACCACCAGCACGAGGTTCTTGCCGTCGTCGGAACGCTTGCTGAAACAGAGCAGGTTGTCGTTGGTTACCGGGTGGAAGGCGAGGCCCCAATCGCTCTGTAGCGCTGTGTGGTTGCGGCGGATGCGATTCACAACGGTAATCAGGCGGCGCAGGCTGTCGGCACGCTCCAGATCCCATAGGCGAACCTGATACTTCTCTGAATTCAAATACTCTTCGCTGCCGGGGCGCAGCGGCCTACTTTCCAACAATTCGAAAGCGGGGCCGTAGATGCCATAATTTGCACCTAGCGTAGCGGCCAGCAGATAACGAATCATGAAGGCGGCGCGGTTGCCGCTCTGCAGAAACTCATGCAGAATATCGGGCGTGTTCGGCCATTGGTTCGCGCGGAAGAATTCGCGCACCGGTGTGGTGGCCAGTTCGGTGAGGTATGTCGTGAGTTCCTGTTTACCGGTGCGCCAGGGAAAGTAGGTGTACGACTGGCTAAAGCCTAGCTTGGCCAAACGATACATGACTTTTGGGCGAGTAAACGCTTCCGATAAAAACAGCACTTCCGGTGTTTCACGCTTGAGTTCGGTGATGCACCACTCCCAGAAAGGAAAGGCTTTGGTGTGCGGATTATCGACACGGAAAATTTTCACACCCTGCTCAATCCAGTAGCTAAAAACGCTTTTCAATTCCTGCCAGAGTTCGAACCATTTCGGCGTCTCAAACTCAAACGGATAAATGTCCTGATACTTCTTGGGCGGATTCTCGGCATATTGAATTGTTCCGTCGGGCCGCTTCTTAAACCACTCTTCGCTTTCTTTGACGTACGGATGATCGGGCGAAACTTGGAACGCGATATCGAGCGCTACCTGAATGCCCATCGAATCGGCCTTCTTCACTAATCGGCGGAAGTCTTCGAGCGTGCCCAAATCGGCATGGATGGCTTTGTGGCCGCCTTCCTTCGCACCAATGGCCCAAGGGCTGCCGACGTCGTCGCGCTCGGCTTGCACATTGTTGTTTTTGCCTTTGCGGAAGTTCAATCCAATCGGGTGAATGGGTGGCAGATAGAGAACGTCGAAACCGAGTTCCGCCACATAGGGCAAGCGCGCTTCGACATCGGCAAAGGTTCCGTGCTTATCCGGCGTGGTGCTGGTAGAACGCGGAAAGAGCTCATACCAGGCACTGAAGCGCGCGCGCACCGGATCAACCACCAGTTCCAACGTGCGTTCGTATTGAGTGGCGAACCGGCGGTCGGGATGGCGGCGCATCAAATCATTCAGCACGCTATCGGTAGCCGTGTTGCGGCGAGCATCCGTATTGTTTTCCTCTCGTAGCGCTTTTGCCTTTGCCCGCAGCCAATTCGCGTCCGTTGCATCGGCACGCTGCGCCGCTGCTTCGATGTGATTGGCGCCAATCAGATAGTCGGCGTCGGCATCATTGTGAGCTGAAATGCGTTGGGCCAAATCGCGGCGCCAAGTCTCCCAATGGTCCACCCAAGCCAAAATCGTGAAGCGCGCGCGGCCCAGCGCCGTCACTGCAAACGTTCCAGCCCAGCGGTCATTATCAAAAAACAGCATGGGGCTTTCCTGCCATTTTTCAGTGCCGGCTTGCCAGTAACGAACGACCGCGGCTACTTGATCATGGCCGTCGGTAAAGATATCCGCTTCGACGCGGACGGTATCGCCGATGGTTCGCTTGGCGGCAAATCGGCCACCATCAATTTCAGGGGAAACAGTTTCAATGACGACTCTTTGCCGTCCGTCGAGTTGCGGCTTTTGCATGGGTTTCGAAAACTATTATGCGCGAGAGGGTTCTTTCGATTTTTCAATGAGAAAACGGTAGAGATCTATGGTTTGCGTGGCAATGCTGCGCCAACTGAATGTTTCCTCCACGCGTTTGCGTCCCGCATCGCCAAACCGCCGGCAGCGCGCCGGATCAGCCAATAGCTCTGAAAGGCGAGCCGCTAAATCGCGCGCGAACTTTTCTGGCTGGGTGGCAAAACCAGTGGTTGGGTCTTGCTCAAACGGCACCAGATAGCCCGTCTGGTTATCTACCACCACTTCCTTGATGCCGCCTGTTGCGCTTGCGACGACAGGGGCGTGGCAAGCCATGGCTTCCAGATTGATAATGCCGAATGGTTCGTAAACAGAAGGACAACAGAACACACGCGCGTGGCTATATAACTCAATGGCCTCGCGCTTGCTCACTTTCTTTTCGATCCACACAATCCGTTTGTTACGCTTGCGCGCCTCGGTCACTTTGTCGCGCATTTCAGCGGCAATCTCAGGTGTATCTGCCGCACCCGCACACAGCACCACCTGCGTATCGCGCGGCAAATATTCAATGGCATCCACCAAATGTGTGACGCCTTTCTGCCGGGTAATACGCCCTACGAAAAGCACGTACGGCACCTGCGGGTCCACCCCGTACATCTTCAACGCCGTATCGTCCGTCGTCTTTTGATATTCGTCCAAATCAATGCCGTTGTAAATCACATGCACGCGCTCAGGCTTCACTTCCGGGTAAGCGCGCACAATGTCTTCCCTGGTGCCTTGTGACACGGCAATCACGGCGTCTGCATCCAGAATGGCCGTCCGCTCAATCCACGAACTCATGGCGTAACCGCTGCCCAGTTGTTCCGCCTTCCAAGCGCGCAGCGGTTCCAGGCTGTGGGTTGTCAAAACAAAGGGCACCTCGTAAAGTTTCTTGGCCCAAAACCCAGCCATGGAGGCATACCAGGTGTGCGTATGCACCACATCGACCCCGGCCAGATCCTTGACCTGGGTCAAATTGAGGCTCAAGGTCTCAAGCGCAGCTTTGAATTTGCCGGTGGTGCCTTTGCTGATCTCCGACCATGGCTGCGAACCGATGACCTGTAACTGCCCGACATCCGACTTCTGATCTCCCCAGCAATGAACCTCGACATCAATCTTCTTCGCTAGTTCCCGGCTCAGATATTCCACGTGAACTCCGGCACCCCCGTAAACTTCGGGCGGATACTCACGGGTAAAAAGGGCTGCTCGCAATGGACCTCCTGTCAAATGAAAAAGCTATCACGGAACAAAACTTGAATTCCGTGCGTAACTGCTTCAGGATCATATGATGACAGCTCGTACCGGATTGTTCGCGTTAATGATTGGTTGTCTTTGTCTAACTGGATGTCAGTTTGAACCAGCCGCCACGGGACCTGAGAAAACCGACAATATTCATCTAGATTCGGCCAATATCGAGAAGGCAAACATAGAACTGGATATGGGAGCCGGCCAGATGACCATCGGCGGAGGCGCCTCGAAACTGCTGGATGGCACGTTTACTTACAATGTCGATTCCTGGAAGCCAGTGGTCACCAATTCGACCAATGGTTCGCACGCAACGGTCACCATCAAACAACCCACGGGTTCGCGCGGCGGCGGACGAACAAAGTATGCGTGGGACTTGAATTTGAACGATCATGTGCTGACAGACTTGACCATCAACTGCGGCGCCGGGCAAGCTCGGTTGAACCTTGGTTCACTGGCATTGCGCAGTTTGGAAGTGAAGATGGGCGCCGGCCAAGTGCAGCTGGATTTGAGCGGCGAACCGAAACACGATTATGACGTGAAGATTGACGGCGGCGTCGGGCAGGCCGATATCCATCTGCCGAAGAATGTCGGGATCTGGGCGACAGCGCACGGCGGTATAGGCGCGGTGAACATCAGCGGTCTTGATAGGCACGGCGATCACTGGGAAAACGACTTGTATAACAAATCGAAAGTCACGGTGAAGCTTCAGGTCAACGGCGGAATTGGGGAGATCAAAATCGGCGAGTAGTTGCGCCTCCCTATTAGGTGGACGACGACGCCGGTACCAATCGGCGGTTAGTGTCAACGATTGTTAATAACTCTGTCACATAGGAATCGTAAGCTTTCATAGGTGGTTTCAGGAGAGCCACACTCAAAGTGAAAGCTAAATTCTTTATACTTGCTTCAATCTTGACGGTGGTGAGCGCAAATGCCGCGCCGGTTCTTGCCACCGGCACGCCCGGCAACGCCTATGCCTCTACGCCAACGGGTTCTTCGCCGAAGTTCGGCACAATGTACAATTTCGACGGGCTAACGCCGTTTACAACTTATAACTCGTACTCGGCATCGAGCAACGTCACGATCTCAAGCCCCGATGGCCTCGAGGTTTATCCGTACAGCACGCAGAGCGGGCCCAATGAGATGTTTGACACCAGCGCCGCGGGGTCAGCCAATCTCTTCATCAAAACCTTCGGCACTGAAGAGATCGGCATAGGCATTGCGGATTCCGATGTTACCGTGGGCGGCGCTCCGGTAACAGTTTACCTGCAAGCAATCAACTCAAGTGGTGTAGGCTTCGGGAGCTTGTTCGCGATTACGCTACCCGTTGATGGAAGCAACCCGGGCAATGGCTATTTCACGATTTCAGATACCAGCTACGACATTTATGGCTTGCAAATCACGCAGCCCGTTTCAAACGCTAACTTGTATTCCGGTTTGGCTATTGACGATCTGCAAGTGGCTCCCACGCCCGAGCCCGCTACGTTCGCGTTGTTGGGCGTCAGCGTGTTGTTTGCCGGTGCTAGCTGGTTACGGAAACGTGCCTAATCATGAAATCAAAGGTCATTGCTAATTCAAGAGGAAATATGCGATCATTCTTGTCCGTCTCCGTAAGCACGGCCATGCTGATGGGCATGGCTATCGACCCGTCGCTGGCCGTGGCTGCGCAAGCACCTAGCGCCGTGACGACTACCACGCCGATTCAGCACGTTGTTGTTATCTTCGGCGAGAACATTTCGTTTGACCATTACTTTGGAACATATCCGAAAGCGTTGAACCCTCCTGGGCAGCCGCGGTTTGTAGCGTTACCGAATACGCCAGCGGTGAATGGATTGACACCGGCTCTGCTCACCAGCAATCCGAATTTGAATCCAACGAACGGCGCAGGCGCAACAAATCCGTTCCGTTTAAACCGGAACCAGGCGTTAACGGCCGATCAGAACCACGGTGCCTTAGCCGAACAGCAATCGTTTGATAACGGCCTCATGGACTTGTTCCCATCCAAAACCGGCAATGCGGGGGGAACCCCCGTCCTTTATCCGGCGGTCACCAACACTAAAGGTATGGTGATGGGGTATTTCGATGGCAATACCGTGACCGGATATTGGAACTACGCGCAGCACTTTGCCATGAACGACAACTCCTACAACACCCAGTTTGGACCTTCGACGCCGGGAGCTCTCAACGTGATATCGGGCCAGACGAACGGCGTGATCGCGTCCACCTCTGTTAATGGTCCCAGCAGTGCCGTGGTCGCAGACGGCCAGGGCGGCCTCACCGACATTGGCGACTATGATCCGCTTGCGGATGTTTGCTCCAGTTCAACGGGTTATCATGCTGATCTCAGCGGGAAGAACGTCGGCGACTTATTAAACGCCGCGGGCCTTTCCTGGGGCTGGTTCAATGGTGGCTTCGACTTGACAATCACCAACCCGAACGGCACCACTGGTTGCAAACGCAGCACGATTTCGCCAATCACTGGACTTGCTGAAACCGACTACGTTCCCCACCATCAGCCGTTTCAGTACTATCAGTCCACAAAGAACCCGAATCATACACGTCCGAGCAACATTGCCAGTATCGGTTTGACCGATGCCGCGAATCACCAATACGACATTCACGACTGGTTCGATGCTTTGGCCGCTGGGAATCTGCCGGCTGTTAGTTATCTAAAAGCTCAGTCGTATCAGGACGGCCACCCGGGCAATTCCAATCCGCTTGACGAGCAAGCATTTGTGGTGAACGTGGTCAACACGCTGCAAAAATCCGCGTTCTGGTCCTCCACCGCTGTGATCATCGCGTACGATGATTCCGACGGATGGTACGACCACCAAATGGGTCCGATTGTGAACGGTTCGTTCACGACCGCTGACGGGCTAACCGGCACCAACTCCTGTGGAACGGCTGGGACCACTCCCGTACTGCCTGGTCCAAATTCGGGCGGCCAA
>Ga0182012_10005589_pt1 | contig 13001 bp, 2 predicted proteins | sample 612S2SmetaG_FD_120486 | JGI IMG/M metagenome (GOLD analysis project Ga0182012, IMG submission 120486) | Permafrost microbial communities from Stordalen Mire, Sweden - 612S2S metaG | ecosystem: Environmental > Terrestrial > Soil > Wetlands > Permafrost | place: Sweden: Stordalen | collected...
AAAATTGGTGGGCTGGAAAGCGCGTCCTGATTTCGCCGCAATGGATTGAACGCGTCAGTTGGGGCGAGATGAAGGTTTTCGTCAACCTGTCGCGGAAGATCATCAAGGAATCACCCGAATACATGGCGAAGTCGCTGGTCACCCGGGATTATGAGATTGAACTGCATAAACATTACGATCGCGAGGGATATTGGGCGGATGAACTGGTGGCCAGTTAGGAGACGCCCAGGCAAGAAAACAACAAGAGTAACGAAGAAAATGGAAAAATTATTATGCCAGGCGCTTCCCCTCACCCCTGCCCTCTCGCTTGGGAGAGGGGGAATAGCCGCCCGTCGCACTGGTGACCGGTGATGCTAGTGATGGGATGGTGGACAGCAAAAGCGGTGGAGGACCACCGCACTCCTGGACGCTTCGCGCAGGCGCGGGCGCGCGTGGGGTTTGGGCTGGTGGTGGGGTTCGGAGCTTTTCCATTAATTCACTAAAGGGCGGGGGCAGGCCAAAGGAGTTTGGTTTGAGCCGCCGCACCGGCGGGTTGCCCAAAGCAAACGCCGGGAAACCAGCCGGTGGGTCAAGGCTACCACCCGATATGGGCAGGGCTATTCACGTTGCTGCGGCCGAGGACGGCCGCACTCCGAGACGCTTCGCGCGAACCAGGGCCGGTCAGCGCCAGGTTCGTTGGCTTAAAAAACCAACTTGCAGTGGGGTGGGGTCTGCGCCCGGGGATGGGCAATGCCACTAGGATTTCAACGCGGCAAACTGGTGAATAATATTTGTAATCAATGGGTTGCGAGCCTTCCCCCTCACCCCGACCCGCTACTGTGAAAATGCCTTGGAGTGAAGAAATTATGCTCGCGCGGGGCGCTCGCAACGCCGGGTGAGGGCACCCGGCCTACAGGGACAAGGGCCTTGCATGCCCGGGGGTGAACGCAAGATTATGGCGACTCCCTTGGGGGGCCACCTTCGCCATGGCTTCGGGGGACAGGGAGGGAGAATGGCCGTCCGTCGCCCGGCGAATCTCGGTGGGTTGGAAGTGCGAACGGCTTGCGGATTAACAATCCGCGATACAGCCGACTGCCAGTCGGCGCTACTTATGCAGACGGGCGTTGGCAGGGGATTTAAGGTTGCTGCCTACGAACCAATGGTTAAACCGACGCCTAAAGACACAGGTAATTTTTATGAGCACCTCCTCTCCCCGTCCCTCTCCTCCACTAAAACGTGGAAGAGAGGGTGCCAAGGGCAGTCGTGGCGACAGGTAATCGGAACTTGCAAAGCGGGCGTTGCTTGGTTCGTTGGCACTAAAAACCAACTCGCAGTTGGGTGGGGTCTGCGCCCGGGACTGGCGCGCTCCGCGTCGCAAAAGAGAAGGGGTGAATTGCAATATTTGTGTTGCGGGGCATTCCAAGGCGTCGTTTACTGCTTATAAGCACCATTATCAGAAAAACCCGAATTCACCGGCGGACTCCCTCCGCTCGTTGCCTCCGGTGTCAGTCGCAGACAGTATCATTCTATGAGCCTTAACATCAGAAACTTGTTTGGATCATTGGCGGCACTGACGGCCGCGATATTGGCGACCACCGCCCGGGCGCAGTTGCCGGCGAATTTCCCGGGCTTCACGGTGACGACCTATAACAGCAACGCGGTGGCGCCGGGCGCCATTTATATGTCCGTCACCGATCCGGGCACCAACGGGGCTTTTTACATGATGGTGCTGACGAATGACGGCAGCGCGCTGTGGTATCAGGCGGCGACGAACGATGTGTACGATTTCAAGCCGCTGCCGGATGGTTATTTGCATTATGGCCAGATGTTTCACACTTACTCCTACACCGGCGGTGGCGATGTATATCACAATTTGCTGGATGGGAACAACCAGCCGGCGGGGGCGATTGCGGCCGGGAATGGCTACCTGGCGGATTGCCATGATTTTCAATGGCTGCCGAACGGGCATGTGCTGTTGATCAGTTATTACAAGACCCTGATGAACCTGAGTTCCTATGTTCCGGCCGCGTATCCCAACGCGCTGCTGGCGGGCGCGGTGATCCAAGAACTGGACGACCAGCAGAATGTGGTGTGGCAATGGCGGACGTGGGATCATTTCACGATCAACAGTTATTATGGCCCTTACGGCTATGCCACGAATGCGGCCTCGCTGAATCCGGTGATTGACGGGTTTCACCTGAATTCGGTGTTCATGGACACGGACGGCAACCTGCTGGTGTCCAACTTCGGCATGGATGTGTGGAAGATCAACCGGCAAACGGGCCAGATCATGTGGCGGCTGGGCGGGCTGGCGAATCAGTTCTCCTTTGTGGGGGTGAACCCCAAACAGGCGTTGACGGAGTTTTCCGACCACACGGTGACGCGCCTCGCGAACGGTGACATCCTGGTGTTCTGCAACGCCAATCAGGCGGCCACGTATTCCTCGGCGGTGTATGAATACAAGCTGGATGAAGTTAACAAAGTTGCGACGCTGGTCTGGTCGTATCATCCCACGAACAATATTTATTCCTGGCATTACGGGAGCGCGCAGCGTCTGGCCAATGGCAACACGTTCATTGGCTGGGGCAGCGCGCAGATTGTCCCCGGCGTGGGCGGCACGACGAACCAGTACACCCCGGCCTGCACCGAGGTGACGCCCGCCGGCACTGTGGTTTTCGAGATGCGCTTCACCGATCCGACGGCGGACAGTTACCGTGCTTTCCGATATCCTTACCCGGCGACGGCCCCGGGGGTGACGGCGTCCCAGTACGATCTGGCGAATTACAACACCTATGCGTTCCCGGGCGCGGGGGTGTCCCTGCTGGTGGATGACGGCGGCGGCGGATACAACCGGTTCGACGCGACCAGCGCCCCGTATGCGCCGGGGAACCCGCAGTTCAACGACACGGCCCCCGTCTTGCTGCCGCTCCGTTATAATTTCACGGAATTCGCCCTGCCCACCATGACGGCGGATGTTTCCTTCAACACCAGCAGTCTGGGCTATACCAATCCGGCCAATCTGACGATTTATTATCGTTCACAAACGGGTTCGGGAGTGTTCGCACCGCAACCGACCTCCTACAATCCGGTGCTCGGCCAGCTCACGGTCACCCTGGCGCTGACGGGTCAGGGCGGCGATTGCGGCGAGGTGGCCTTTGGCTATCCCGATGTGGCGCAGGTGGCGTATCCGCCGATTCTGGACGCGGTGCAAACCTATGCCGGGGTGCAAACCACCGAGGTCATCGCCCCGGTCATGGCCACAAACAGCCTGACCTACGCGGTGAACCAGCAGCAGCCGATCTATCTGTCCTGGTCGCCCGCGGGCTTTGCCGGGTGGTATTACGTCCAGATCGCGACCACGCCGGATTTTGCGGCTCCGGTAGTGGACATCCCGTACCAGACGGACGCCTATTATGTCTGGAATGGGGCCGCGCCCAATGCCACGTATTACTGGCGCGTGAACACGTCGAATGACGGCGGCACCAGTGACTGGGTGACCAACTCGTTTGCCACCGTGCCGCCCGCGCTCCAAATGACCTCGCCCAACGGCGGCGAAGTGTGGCTGCGCGGCAGTGCGCATTTCGTCACGTGGATTGGCAACCTGCCTGAGAATGTGTCGGTCGCCCTTTATAAAAGCGGCAACTTGGTGCAAACCCTTTCTGCCAGCACTGCGGACACGGGCGCCATCAAGTGGTCCCCGGGTTTTAACCTGACTCCCGGCAGCGACTATTCCATCCGGGTCACGAGCACGACCAATAGCGCCATGGTGGCGACCAGCGCCGGGACTTTCAGCATTATTGACGCCCCGACCCTGGCGGCGGGAGCGGTCACCCGGCTGCCGGGCGGCGGCATCCAGTTGGCGCTGGCCGTGCCGGGCGCGGCCCAGGCCACGGTGCTGTGCTCGACCAATCTTACGACCTGGCAGACGCTGGCGGTCGTGCCGCTGGTGAACGGCACCGGTGTTTACCAGGACAGCGCGGCCACCAATTTCGCCGAGCGCTTTTACCGGCTCTCCGTTCCTTGAGACAACTCAGTGTGCCAGCCACTCAATATCAACCAATTAAAACAACCCAGCCAAAGGCGCTTATGAAATTATCCTTTACCCTTCTATGCTTCGGCGTTTTAGCCGCCGGCCTGAGTCTGGTAGGTCTGCCAGCCTGCGCCCAAGTGCCCGCGAATTTTCCGGCCATGGTCATTTCCAGCAATGGCCCGGTGGCGCCGGGTGATTTCATTGGCACACTGGGCTGGAAGGGATCGGTCACGAATGTGTTCGAGACGGTGCTGGATGCCTCGGGCGCGCCGCTCTATAACAATGCGACTCAGATGCTATGGCGCGCGGTGGCCCCCAATGGCTTGATCGCCGAAAAAGAAAACACCTCCTGGGCCCTGCGGGATGAGACGTTCAATGTGGTGGGTTCCTACGCGGTCGGGAATGGTTATGGCTTGGACGGCCATGATTTCAAGCTCCTGCCCAACGGGGACGCCCTGATATTGGAGACGGAAAACTGGCCGCTGGACATGAGCCAATATTTTCCCGGCGGCCGGCCGGATGCCGTGCTCAGCAGCGTGGTGTTTCAAGAAATCGCGCCAAACAACCAGGTGCTCTTTGAGTGGCACGCCCGGTTCCATCTGGCGGTGACGGACAGCCTGGATTACAACACCCTGGCCAGCGTGGACTGGACTCACGCCAATTCGCTGACGATTGATCCGCTGGACAACAATTACCTCCTTTCGCTGCGCGGTTTTTGCCAGATCATTAAAATCAGCCGCACCAATGGCGCGGTGCTCTGGCGCCTGGGCGGCGTCTCGAATAATTTCACCTTCATCGGCGAGCATCCGGAAGACGCCCCGTATTATTTTATCGGCGAGCACAATATTCATCGCCTGGCCAATGGGGATTTGCTGTTTTTCGACAACGGCAGTTTGTCGGGGCAAGGCTCCCTGCCCGGCCGGACCTATTCGCGCGCGGTGGAATATCACCTGGACGAAACCAACATGACGGCGACGCTCGTCTGGGAATACCGGCATGTGCCCGATGTGCTCACCCCGAGTGAGGGCATCGTCAAGCGGTTCACCAACGGGAACACATATGTCGGCTGGGTGTCCGCCGCCCAGCAGGGCGCCGGTCCGACACTGACGGAAGTGAATGCCGCGAACCAGGTGATGTTTGAGCTCTCCATCCCGGGTTACCAGGCGCAGTCCATTTTAACCAAACAACCATGGAACACGCCCAACCTGACTCTGTCCGTGACCAATGCCGGAGTGGCGGCGGGCCAGGTATATAATGCCACGAATGCGGGCGTGGCGGTGACGGTCAATACGCTGAGCGCGACGGCGGGAAATCAACTGGTCATCAGCACCCACTACGAGGCCGTGCGGCTGCCGCAATTTACCGGCAAAGCACCGCAGGTCCTGGTGCAGCGGGTCACGCTGGCCGCCACGAACATCAGCTCGCTCACAGCCACGCTGGTTTGCCAGTTGCCGCCGAACAATTATTGCTACGACACCCCGTTGTATCCCGATCCCTCGCAGTTGACCATTTACCAGCGGCCCACTCCCGGCCAGGGATTGTTCCAGCCCCTGGCGACCACTTACGATCCCGTGGCCCAAACGCTGACGGCCAGCATCACCGGCCTCGGCGAGTTTGTCTTTGGTTATCCCGACCTGCCGGAGGTGCCCGTGGCGCCGATATTATTCGGGCAGGCGACGCAGCCCACAGTGGATCAGGCCGAACCGGTGGTGTTTCAGTGGACGCCCAACGGCTTTGCCCGGGCGTTCCATTTCCAGGTGGCGTCGGATGCCGGATTCAACAATGTCGTGGTGGATCAACCCGCGCTGACAAATTTCTCATATCTTATGCCCGCCGCCAGTGTGGTGCCCGGCACGACGTATTACTGGCGGGTGAATGTCGCCAATACCGGCGGCACGGGCGCGTGGTCCACCGCCTCCTTTGTCGCGGCGCCGCCCACGATTCAAGTGACCAGTCCGGCGGGCGGGGAGGCCTGGCAACGGGGTTTGCCGCACTTCATCCGGTGGACGAACAACCTGGCGGAAAACGTCACGATCAAACTGCTCAAGGGCGGTGCCGTGCTCAACACCATTGCCGCCAATGTGGCGAACCTGGGCGCTTATTACTGGTCCATCAACTACACCAACACGCCCGCGAGCAATTATACGATTGAGATCCTGAGCGCCACGAATAGCGCCGTGCTGGGCGTGAGCCCGCTGCCGTTCAGCATTGTGGACGCGCCGGCCTTCACGCCCGGTTCGGTCGTGGTGCTGCCGAACGGCAACGTGCAACTGGGCCTGACCGCTCCCGGGTCCGCCACCGTGACCGTACTGGTCTCAACCAATCTGACCTCGTGGCAAACCCTCGAACAGGTTTCCGTCAGCAATGGCACAGCCGTGATCACGGACACGACCTCGTCCAATTACCAGGCTCGCTTTTACCGGCTGTCTGTGCCCTAATCCGAGGGTTCCCTGGACAGCGGTAAGTTTCAAAGCATCCCGGCGACGGCTTGTATGATTAAACAGTTCAACCTGACTCTGATGGCGCTGGCGCTTTTGCTGGGCACCGGCCGGGTGGCGGCACAGACCGATGGCGGAGCCTTCCGCGCCCTGGGCTACCAGTACCTTTCGCCGATGCCGGGGGCGCAGTTCTGTCCGCCGCAAACCTGTTTTGTACTGATGCGGCTGTCCGCCGTGCCGCCCGCCGCCATCACCAATCTGGCGCAGTGCATCCAGGTGAGCGGGGCCACGAGCGGGTATCACGTGGGCACCGTGCGCATCGCCAGCGACAACCAGACCGTCATTTACCAGACGCCCACGGCCTTTAATCAAAACGAGGCGGTGACGGTGACGCTCATGCCCCAGGTCAATCTGGCCACCAACGCGGGCATCGCGCCGTATCAATACCAGTTCTTTGTATCCGAACCGAACACCAATGCGGCCGTGATCACGGCCAGTGCCGCGAATGCGCCGGCCAATGCGGCGGCCATGGCGTTCGATGACAATCTCAGCACGGAATGGCAGGCGCCGGTGGTCCCCAACGGCACCGCCAATTTTGCCTGGATTCAGTATGGGTATCCTGGCGGCGGCCTGCATGTGGTCAACCGTTATGCGATCACCTCGGCGAATGACAATCCGGCGGGCGATCCCGCCGCCTGGCAGTTCTACGGTGTGACCGCCGCCAGCAACCTGGTGCTGCTGGACTCGGAAACGAACCAGGTTTTCAGCAACCGGCTGCAACCTTTGTCCTTCAGCGTCACCAACACCATCGCTTACAGTGGTTATCGGCTGCTGATCACGAGCGTGCATAATCCCGCGAGTGCCACGTCGGTTCAACTGGCCGAACTGGAGCTGGTGCCGGCCACCGGTTCTTTGCTCTGGGAATGCTGGCTGGGCATCGCGGGTGCCGCGGTTGCCAATCTCACCAACAGCCCGCTCTATCCGGCTTATCCCAACTTGAGCGCGCCACTGCCTAGTTTCAACGGACCCGTCAACTGGGCCCAGAACTACGGCACGCGGGTGCGGGGATTTATCACCGCACCGAACTCCGGCACCTACCAATTCTGGATTGCCAGCGATGACATGAGCGAATTGTGGTTCAGCCCCAACACCAACGCCGCCAATGCCGGCCTGATCGCGTCCGTCCCGGGTTACACCGGGTACCAGGTTTGGAACACTTATGCCGCCCAGCAATCCGCGCCGGTCAGCCTGGTGGCGGGCCAGCGCTATTACATCGAGGCACGGCACAAACAGAGCACGGGTGGTGACAACTTGTCCGTTGGCTGGGCCATGCCCGGACAATCGTTGTCCGCGCCCTCGGAAGTCATACCCGGAGAAGTGCTCTCGCCCGCCAGTCCCATTGTGGCGGCGCCGGGGATTACCGTGCAACCGCAGTCCCTCACCGTAACCGCAGGGTTGAACGCGCAACTCACGGCCACGGTCGCGGGGACCGCGCCGCTGGCGTATCAGTGGCAGTTCAACAGCACCAACCTGGTGAACGGCGCCAGCTTCTCGGGCGTCAACTCGAACACCCTGACCATCCTCAATATGTCCGCGGCGGACGCCGGCACGTACCGGTTGATCGTCACCAACCTGCACGGCAGCGCGACCAGCAGCAACGCGGTTCTAGTCCTCCAATATCCCAGCGTGGTCGGGGAATGGCTGGCGGGCGCCACCAATTTAACCGATGTCTCGGGGTATTCCCCGCCTGGCGCTCATGACGGGTATATCATCGGCGGCGGCCACTATCTGTTCACCAATGATGTGCCGTTCGGTAAAACCGGCCAGTCGCTGTGCTTTCCGAGTGGTGACACGGGCATCGCCATCAATAACTCGTCCACCCTGGATGCGGGTTACATTAACACCTACGACAACTTCACCAACGGCGCCTTTACGGTCACGTGCTGGGCGCGGGGCTTTCCCAGCGGCTGGAGCCCGTGGGTCGCCAAGTATGGGGAAAGCGAGGCCGGCTGGCAGCTCCGCGAGGACGGCAGCAGCGGGGAAACGTACGCGTGTTTCACCGTGCGCAATGGCAGTGCGGGCACGGTCCTCCTCGGGGCGGACCCATACAACAATCCCGATGACCTGGCCACCCGCAGCATTGCGAGCAATGATGGTCAATGGCACTTTTACGCCGGTGTTTTCAGCGCCTTGACCGGGGTGCGCAGCCTGTATGTGGATGGCGTGCTGGCGGCGCAAGAATCCAACAACGTGACGTTTTACCCGGCGGTGGCCGAACACCTCTGCATCGGCGCCAAAGACATCCCGCCGGGCAACAGTTTTGGGAGTGAATCCAGTTTTGAGATTTACGACGTGCGCGTCTATAACTACGCAGTGGGCTTGCCGCCCGCGGTTCCAGTGGTTCCTGCGTCACTGGCTCAATCCAGCGGCAACCAGGTCACGGCCCCGGCCGCCATCAGCCATGCCGTTGCCAGCGCGCCCGTGGCAACGCCGCCCTCGCCGGTCCCCGTCGTGCCCCTGGCCAATTCCCTGGGGACGCCGGCGGGCGTCACCCCCGGGCAGGATGGCATCATGCCCAACGGCATTTCCGTGCCCACGGATTTTCCCTACATTAACATCACCACCAGCAACAACCCGGACCCGGAGGATATCTTCATTGATAATCGCGGCGGCAACAATGATCCGTGGAACGTCATTTTTGACAACTCCGGCCAGCCCGTGTGGTATTCCAAGTACCCCGATGAGCGACGGGACATGAAGGTGCAGCACAATGGCGTGCTGACCATGCTGGCCCGCGACCAAGGGGGCAATCATTTCAACGGGTTTAACACCAACTACCAGCAGATCGCCCAATACTGGACGACCAATGGCTACAGCGGCGATGAGCATGAGCTGCAAGTGCTCGCGGATGGCACCTGGTTCACCACGGCGCTCCAGACGGAAACCGTGGACATGAGCCGGTTCATCACCGGCGGGCAAACCAACGCCTCGGTCACCGAATTCTCCTTCCAGGAGTTCTCCCCGGCGGGCGATTTGATTATGCAATGGCGGGCCTGGGATCATATCAACATTCTGGACGAGCAGGCGTTCATAGATCTCACTGCGAGCGGCTTTGATTTTCCGCACATGAATGCCATTGATGTGGATACCGACGGCAACATTCTGCTTTCCAGCCGCAACACCAGTGAAATCACGAAGATTGACCGGAACACCGGCGCCTTCATCTGGCGGCTGGGTGGCGCGCACAGTACTTTCACCTTTCCCAATGATCCGCTGGATGGCCCGCGCAACCAGCATGCCATCCGCATGGCCGGCACCAATCTTTACACGCTGTTCGACGACGGCAACCTGCACAGCCCCGCGGTCTCCCGCGGGGTGGAATACCAGGTAAACACCAACAGCCTGACCGCCAGCGTGGTCTGGCAGTATCCGCCCACGCCGACCACCTCGCTTTACGCTTATTACATGGGCAACACCCAGCGGCTGCCGAACGGCAACACCCTGATTGACTGGGCGGTGGGGAATCTGCCCAAGCTCACCGAGATCGCTCCTGACGGCAGCAAGGCGTTCGAGATGAACTGGCTGAACCAGTACGAGGCCTACCGGACCTGGCGCTGCGCCTGGCACGGCGTCGCCCTCCAGCCTTACTTGCTGCTGGAATCGTATCCCGACAATGTGACGCTGCTGTTCAACCAGTTTGGCGACACCAACGTGGCGTATTACAGCATTTACGGCGGGCCCACCTCCCAATCAACGAACTTCCTCGGCAACTCCGCCACCACCCTCGCGCGGTTGACGTACCTGCAAAACAACACCGAATATTATTTCCGCGTGATCGCGGTGCATCGGGACGGCTCCCTGGGCCAGTTTTCCAACGAGCAAAGCGTGCAGGTCAATTTAATCCCGCCGGGCCAGAACATGGTCACCAATGGCGGATTTAACCTGGGCACGAATGGCTGGATATTGGCGCAGGCGAACAGCGGTTCGGCGGGCTGGTCCATTGCCAGCGGCGTCAGCGCCGTCACCATCACTAATGGCGGCACCTATGCCACGGATATTCAATTGTACCAGCCGGGCTTTCGACTGATTCAAGGCTTCACCTACACCCTGTCGTTTGACGCCTGGGCGACCCGTCCGCGTTACATTCAGGCCGAGGTGGGGCAGGCGGCCTCGCCCTTCCTCAATTACAGCCGCCTGGCCGGCACCGCCCTCACCCCGGTCCGCGCGCATTTTCAATACGTGTTCACGATGACCCAAGCGTCGGACTTCAACGCCAATCTCATGTTCAACCTGGGCACCTCGACGGCCGGCGTAAACCTGGCCAATGTTTCCCTGGCCATCGCGCCGCCCACCACCGCCACCGAGTTGAGCTGGGCGCAATCGCCGGCCAGCGCCGTGGCGGGCGCCAGCATCGCGCCGGAGATTCAGGTCGGGGCCTATAACGAAACTTATCCAGTGGCCGGTCTGCCGGTAACGCTGTTCATCGCCAGCGGCATCGGGGTGCTGGCGGGCATCCAGACCACCAATACGGATACCAATGGAATCGCCCACTTTCCGAACTTGAGCTTCAGCCAGGCCGGCCTGAAGCAGCTCGCCGCCGGCAATGGATCGCTGGTGATCACGAGCGCGGTCTTTGCCATCACCGCGCCGCTCGTCACGGCCACGGCCTTGAGCTGGGTGCAGTCGCCCGCCGGCACCATCGCCGGAAACGTCATCTCGCCGGAAGTGCAAGTCGCGGCCTGGACCAACGCCACCGCGGTCGCGAACGTCCTGCTCACCCTCTCGCTGACCAACAGCACCGGAATGTTGACGGGCATTCAGGCCACCAACACCGACGCCAATGGCATTGCACATTTCCCCAATTTGGGCCTCAACCTCGCGGGCCTGAAGCAGCTCGCCGCCGGCGACGCCACGGCCACGCTGGTCACCAATAGCGCCAGTTTTGTCATCAGCGCCGCCACCCCGAACAAGCTGGTCATCGCGCAATCGCCCCCCGCAACCGCCACGGCGGGCGTGATACTGGCCCCCGCCCCGGTGGTGCAGGTGACGGACCTTTACGGCAATGTGATTTCCAATGCCACGGACACGATCAGCGCCACGCAGTCCGGCGGCACGGGCGGCAATTTGAACGCGACCACCGCCCCTCAGCAAGTCACGGCTGCCAGTGGCGCCGCCAGCTTCGCCAGTCTCTATGTCACCAACGTCGCCACCAATGTCACCCTGGGTTTCACGGACTCGCTCCTGCCGCATCCCAGTGTGACTTCCAGTGCCATCAACGTCAGCCCCGGCCCCGCGACTCGGCTGGTCGTGGTCCAGCAACCTTCCGCCACGGCGATGGCCGGCGCCGCCCTGGCCCAGCAACCCAGCGTGGCGGTATTCGATGCTTATGGCAATCTGGTCACCACCTATACCAACGCCGTTCTGGCGGCGGAAATGGCGGGTGGAAATTTAAATGCCACACCCGTCGCGCCCGCGGCAACTCCCGCCAGCGGCGTGGCCGCATTTGCCGGTCTATTCGTTACCAATGCCAGCCCGGCGGTAGTGCTGAATTTCAACGCCGGCAATCTGCCGTCCGTGAATTCCACGGCCATCACTGTGAGCGCGGGGCCGGCCTCGCAATTACTGTGGTCCACCGAACCCAGTAACGCGATCGTCGGGCAGCCCTTTGGCATTCCGCCGGTGCTGCAAACGGCGGATCTGTTTGGCAATCCTTCCACCAACGGCCTGGCCGCCACCCAAACCGTGCAGGTGTTCCTGAGCGCCGGGGCGGGGCCGTTGCTGGGCACCACGAATTTCAACCTGGGCACCGCCGGCAGCAATGGGCTGGCGACTTTGGGCAGCTTTCAGATCAATACCGTCGGGGCCGCCGATGTCCTGACCGCCACCAATACCAACCTGCTAAACCCCATTCCCCCGTTGACGAATCAACTGGGCTTGTGGCTGGATGCCTCCGCCGCCAACTCTCTGACGCTCAGCCTGGGAACTGTCACCGCCTGGAATGACCTGAGCGGCCACGGTCGAAACGCGACCGGTGGGATTCCACCCACTTGGGCGACCAACTCCACGCTGGCGGCCAGCGCCTCCGGACTTGGGCGCGTCGTGCGTTTTAACGGCTCCACCACTTACCTGAATGTGGACCTGACGTTCCTCAATAACCTCCCCTTCACCATCGCGGTCTTGGAAGTTGCCGCGAACAAGGGCGGTAACTCCAGCTACTTCCTGGGCGACACCGGCAGCGGCGGCAACACCACCGACAACGCCTTGCATACGGGCTATCGCAGTGCGGGCGACTTTACCTTTGCGCAATATTCCGATGATTTGGATTACGTGCCGGGCAGCTTCACCTATCCGGCGGCCCGGGTCTGGATGGATGTGCTGGATGCCAGCAAAAACAAGACGATATACTTAAATGGTGTTTCCGTGGCCACGATGGTGGCGGCCGGTTTTCTAAATTCGGCGGGCAGCCAGGGGCACGTTGGCTCGGCGTTTGACACCTCGGGCACGTGCTACCAGGGGGATGTCGCGGAGATATTGATTTACACCAATGCACTGAA
>Ga0182012_10005590_pt1 | contig 13001 bp, 10 predicted proteins | sample 612S2SmetaG_FD_120486 | JGI IMG/M metagenome (GOLD analysis project Ga0182012, IMG submission 120486) | Permafrost microbial communities from Stordalen Mire, Sweden - 612S2S metaG | ecosystem: Environmental > Terrestrial > Soil > Wetlands > Permafrost | place: Sweden: Stordalen | collected...
CGCACCACCAGGCGCCCCGAAGGACAGAGCCCCGCCTCCCGAGCGGTCATCGCGGCAGCTTCGGTTCCCTCTTGTTCCACCAGATTCCACACCTGCCCAGCCACGTCGCAAAACCGGGCATAGGCACACAGTGGCTGGGCGTCGGCGAGTGTCAGGGTGGGCCCGACCTGCTCGGAGGCCTGAGCGTCATAGGGTTCGTGGCTGGCCGTCTCGGTTCCGTCGAACCCCACCCGGACATGGGAGCCGTCGCAGTAGGGCTTGGTCGCCGACTGACCGCAGCGGCACAGAGCGTACGACTCCTTGCTCTCGAATGACTCGCCTTCCTGCCAGTCCCGCGACTCACCCTGCGCGTCAGCGACGATGGATTGTCGGGCCATCGGCACGGCGCCCTCAACGAGATACGGGCCGTCCTTCGTGACCGTGATCTTCATATCTTCAGCTGGATCCATACGCACTCCTTGCTCGATGGTCGGTGTCGCAGCCCTGCCGTCGCGGAGGGAGGGCGGGTGGCACCCACATGGACACCCGGCGAAGGTCTGGATGCTGTGACGGCACGATGCCCCTCACCCCTTGTCCGACACGGTCGTCGGGTAGCGAGCAGCCCGAGTACCTGGGGGGTGGCTCACGCCGTGGATCCTGTCGGGGTTCTCGACGCACACTTCGCCCTCGAGCCCGTCAGGGTCCCGGAAGAAGATGCTGAGCATCGAGCCGAAATCGGTCACGAAGTCGTCGGCGGCACCCCGCGCCATCAGGCGGTTCCGGATCTCGTCGAACGCCTCGAGCGAGGCAGCTTGGAGCGCGAAGTGGTCGAGCCGGCCCCTCCCGAACATGGGCACCTGACGGTCGGCCTCCGTGTTCCCCTCAATTTCGAACACGTTCAGCTCGCAGAACTCCCCAATGGTGATGATGGTGAGACGAGGTCCCGCACCTCCGGGAAACTCAGATCCATCACTGGTCACGACAGCGTCGAAGACCTCCCGATAGAAGGCCTGGAGCCGGTTCGAGTCGTTGGTGATCGTCGCCACATGGTGAAGACCTCTGGTCAGCATGTATGGGTCCTTTCGGGTCGACAGGATCTCTCGTGCCGTGTACTGCGCTATCTTCCGCGCACGGGGGTGTAGGTCGGGTGCAATGCGAGCGATACCGCGAAGAGATCAGCGCCAGCCGCCAGCGAGACCTCCACCTCCTCGGTCCCCTGCAGGACGAGTGCATCGTCCATGATCATCCGATTGCCATCGATCGTTGCAGACCCTTCGATCACGTAGAGAACGGAGTACCGGTCGTCGCCGAGTGCGATGGTCTCTGTGGCCGAGACGGTGCTGGTCATTCGACGGATGGACAGTCCCTCGACCAGCGACTGGATCGGGCCCCTGCCACCGACGTAGTCGGTGACCTCGAAGGCACCGAGCGGCTGTGAGAGGAGCGTGGACGCCGGATGGTCGCGGTAGTCCGGCGTCCTACCCAGTGCCTCGGCATAGCCGGGATCGAACCAGATCTGGAACGCACGTGTTCCCTTGGCCACGCGTTCATTGTGCGAGATCCCTCTCCCGGCCCGAATGATCTGGACGTCGCCGCTCCCGAGCGGCACCCACGTCGTACCCGCGGTATCGAAGTGGGAGTTCTCGCCGTCCAGGACGAACGTCATGATCTCGAAGCCTTCGTGCCGGTGGAGGCCGAACTCGAAATCATCGGTGAAGCGGCTGTGGGACCAGTAGAAGAGCCCTGCCGAGGGCAGGCCATCGGCGCTCTGGCCGCCGACAACCGGCTTGTTGGCCTGCAGCACACCACCCATGCCAGACACCTGGAACTGGTCGACACGACGGAGGAGGGTCGTCGGGGGACTTTTTGTTGTCATATCTACCATGGTATTCATTTTTGCTGATGTGTCAACATACCCGGCGGACGTCCGGCGCGGCAGCAGTCAGGACCAACGTCCCGGTAAGGGCAGGGGCCACCCTGGCCCTCCTGAGGGACGGGTCGATGGCAGAGCGCTTTGTTGCTGTGTCAACAGATGACTAGCATGACTGCATGGAAGACCTCTGGTTGGACGAGCGCCAAGAGGCTGCGTGGCGGGCCTTCCATGCCATGAGAATCCAGCTGCTCGGACACCTGGCGCGACGTCTGGCCGCGCAGTCGGGGTTGTCCGAAGCCGAGTACGAGGTCTTGGTCACGCTGTCCGAGGCCCCCGGTCACCAGATGCGGTCGCGTGACCTCGGCCGTGCGCTGCAATGGCAGCGCAGCCGTCTCTCGCATCAGCTCGATCGCATGGAGAAGCGGGGACTGCTGACGCGTGAGCCGTGCCCTACTGACGCCCGTGGGTGTGAGGTGGTGCTGGCCGATGCCGGGCTCGAGTCCATCGACAAGGCGGCGACGCTCCATGTCGCGGATGTTCGGCACTGCTTCGCCGATGTGCTCACCCCGGAGCAGCTCGATGGCCTCACTGCGGCAGCACGGGCAATCACCGAACACCTCGCCGCCGAGCACTCGGACGAGGCCCGGGGGTGAGAGCCTACGACCTGCAATCCTGGTCGGGCTTCCTCACCGCAGTGGTCGGTGCTGGAGCCGGCCTGGCCGGCCTGATCTTCGTCGCACTCTCCATCAATCTGGACAGATTGGCCACCCGACCGAAGTTGGCAGCCCGCGCCGCTGAGACATTGGCCGTCCTCCTCCTGGCGGTGATCGGTTCCGCACTCGGCCTCATGCCCATGGGCCGGATTGACGTCGGCATCGTCCTCCTCGTGGTCGCCGCGCCCATTTGGGTCGTCACCCTGACCCTGCAATTGCGCCAGGGTCCGGACAGTCCCGATCACCCCTACTGGTGGTTCCTCTCCCGGATTGCCGTCACCCAGTGCGCCGTACTCCCGCTCATGCTGGCCGGACTGTCGATGATCATCGGGAAGGGCGGCGGCCTGTTCTGGCTCGGTGCCGGCGTACTGGCGGCCTTTGCCGGCTCCGTCTACAACGGCTGGATCCTGCTTGTCGAAGTCGTGCGCAACGACCGAACGGACATCCGTTCGGGACCAGGGGTCATGCCCGAGGGCGGATAGCTCCCGGGACCTCCTCGGAGTCATAGGAGCTTGCGTGCTGGTAGGTGGCGACCTGTCTCTGAGCCGGCGACGGAGCCGCCTACCCGTGCGGCGCCGTCGACCTGCCGGGATCCACATCGCCAGCCTGTACTGGGTCGAGCTTCATCCACAACGCACGGAACGCCTTTGGTGCCTGCATCAGCTAATGATCCGGTGGATCCGGGTCCTTCGCCTCTGGTCGCGGCAGACGATGGGAGTCACGATCGAGTTGTATCCCGCCGGACCAGTCCGGCACGTGTCATCCGCACCGAAGAGGCTGAGCCGGTGGGGCTGGTCGGGCCGGGCGGATCCAGGGCCAGACGCAGCGTGCCATCGGCGTCCTGACCGGCGACACGAGCCAGCCCTTGGATCCAGCTCACCCCCAGTCGCTCCTCTGCCGAATGGTGGGGAGCGGGGAACCCAGCCAGGAGGCACCCCATGAATCCCGACGATACGACCGCTCCCCCGTCACCGCTGCCGGACGACGATCCTGGGCGCACTGCCACCATGATCACTGCGGACAGTGACGACGTCGCCCACATCTCGCTGGCCGGCGACACGTACACGATCCTGTTGAGAGGCGACGACACGGCCGGCCGCTACACGCTCATCGACATGCATGTACCGCCGGGCGGGGGTCCTCCGCCCCACCGGCACAACTTCGAGGAGATGTTCACCGTGCTCGATGGGGAGATCGAGGTGACCTTCCGAGGAAAGACCACCACTGCCCCGGCCGGGACCACCGTCAACGTGCCGGCCAACGCCCCCCACAGCTTCGGGAACCATTCACACGGATCCGCTCGCCTCCTCTGCATGTGCACACCGCCCGGACAAGAGGAGCTCTTCATGGAGGTCGGCGACCCCGTGGCGGATCGCACGGCACCTCCTCCTCAACTCTCGGAGGACGCCATCGCCGAGCGGATGGCCAAGGCCGGGGCTCTGGCGCCCCACTACGCAACGGAATTCGTGACACCCGGCTGATCAGTGCACGGGCGCGGGCAACGGCGCCCTATCCGACCTCGGGATCCACCTGTGGTGTCGAAGATGTCCGGGTCAACCACCTCGGGCGCCGGTGAGCACCGACGATGCTGCTTCCGGGCCCGGCCCGGCATCCGGGACGGAGCGACCGTACGTGTGGGGAACGAGGTGGATGTGAGAGCCAAGGACGGTCACCGCGCCTCCTCCGACGGTCAGGGTCAGCCACCAGGCGCGTCCGTATCGGCCGGCATCCGACACCATCGTGGCCGGCACGACGCGATCGCCGTTCGGGCACAGTGCGGCGCAGGCCCCAGAGGCCGCTCCGGCCAACGCCAGTCGGTGCTGGGGCAGGGTGAGGTTCAGCACGGTCCTGGTACGCCCGACGATGAACTCGGCACCCAACACCGGTGTCTGCTCCTCGCCCAACCTACGCAGTGCGGAGACCAGTTCCCGCCGGTGGGCAGCGATCGCTCGCCGCTCCAACCGCCGCCACCGCCACCTGTCGAGTTGGCCCATCATTCTCGCGTTCATACGATGAGGTTTTAGCGAACGATCGATCGTACGTCAAGTGATTAGCGATCGGTTGTTCGCTATAATCGCCCTATGGCTGGTCGCCGGTCCGTGGAGGTCGCTCGTTCGACTCGGGAGAGGATCCTGCGCAAGGCGGCGGACATCGCTTCCGTGGAGGGCCTCGGAGGGATCAGCATCGGCCGGCTGGCAACGGATCTGGACATGAGCAAGTCCGGGGTGATCGGTCATTTCGGCTCGATGGAGGAGCTGCAGCTGGCCACCATCGACCTCGGGTCCGAGATCTTCAAACGTCTGGTGTGGGACCCCGCACTCCCGGAGCCGAGCGGTCGACAGCGGCTCCTGGCCGTCTGCGACTACTGGAGCGCGTACTCGGCGAACCCGCCCTATCCCGGTGGTTGCCTCATCGCCACCGCGTCCATGGAACTCGCCGGTCAGTCCGGCCCGGTACATGAGCGTCTCGCCGGGTATCTCACCCTGTGGCATCGCACCCTGGCGGCCGAGGTCCGCTACGGCGTCGAGCACGCCCAACTTGCCGCGTCGACCGACCCGGACACCGTGGCGTACATCCTTCAGGCCCTCACCTCGTCCATCAAGACCGCCACCCACCTGTCGGCGGTCCCCGAGGCGGCCGACCGGTGCCGAACTGCGATGCGGGCCGTACTCGCCGGCGACGGAGCCGATCCAACGGATGGTCTCAGATGACTCCGAGGTCCGGTGCCTCGTCGACCCCAGCGACACACCCGTTCCGGGGGTCACGTCTGCGATCCAGCAGCGGCTCGCGCTGAGCATGGGCCGGGCCTGGGCCAGCCCGGCCGCTGCGGCTCACGGTCATCCTCGTCTGGTGCGACCTGGCTGAGGCACCCGCCGCGCCATCTGATTCCCCGGCTTCCTGTTCCCGGCCGACCAGTCCGGAAGTGGCACCGATCCCGGTCAGAGCCACGAGCATCCGGAGGAGCCGGGGGTGGCGGGAACTCGGCGACCGGTGTGGCCGGCTCCCCTCCCCCGGGCTGTGGCCCGGCTCGGCGATCCCATAAGCCCGCTCCGCTGCGATGGGCGGCCTTCGCCGCCCGGTGGGGGCGACCGTCGGCCTGCGGAACGCCCCGGATGTCGACGCCCGGTTCCGGCGAATGCAGGTAGCTTGTGCCATCGGGAGTCCACGGCAGGGGGAGACGGGAGCTTGCGGAGAGCAGCGCTGATGCACCAGCCCGCTGAGGTCCAGGACCGGGTCCGTGCGAACCCCGTGTTGGCTGGCACCACGCCACGGGACGAAGCCGGGACCGCACCCGGTGATCGGCGCTTCCGCCCCGACGTCGAGGGCTTGCGGGCAGTAGCCGTTGCCTTGGTGGTCCTGTACCACGCCGGGATCCCGCAGGTGACCGGTGGATTCATCGGCGTCGACGTCTTCTTCGTGATATCCGGGTTCGTCATCACCGGACTGTTGCTGCGCGAGCACCAGTCCTCAGGTGGTGTCTCGATACTCAGCTTCTACGCACGACGGTGTCGCAGGATCCTTCCGGCGGCCACCGTCGTGATCCTCACCACCGTGGCTGCGACCTACCTGGTCCTCGGGGCCGTGGGTGGAAACAGCACCGCCAACGATGGCCGATGGGCGGCCGTGTTCCTGTCGAACTTTCACTTCGAATCCCTGGGGACCAACTACCTCACCGCGCTCCGGCCACCCTCTCCCTTGCAGAACTTCTGGTCGCTGTCGGTCGAGGAGCAGTTCTACCTGGTCTACCCCAGTCTCTTCTTGTTGGTTGCGAAGGTGCACACCCGTATGTCCCTCCGGTCCCGCCTGACCATCACGCTCGGCATCGCCGTTGCGTTCTCCTTCGTCTGGTCGGTCACCGACACGGCGGCCCATCCCACCGCCTCCTACTTCTCTCCATTCACCCGGGCATGGGAGCTGGGCATCGGAGCCCTGATCGCCCTGGCCACGCCCCAACTGCGTCGCATTCCTGCATGGTGGTCGGCCGCGCTCACCTGGGTCGGTCTGGGGGCCATCGTCGTTGCTGCTGTGTGCATCACCAGCGCAACGCTCTACCCGGGGTCGGTGGTCGCCGTTCCGGTGCTCGGAGCCGCCCTGGTGCTCGGCGGGGGCACGCCGGTGCCTCGGCGTGGTGCGGAATCGCTCCTCGCCCTGCGCCCCTTCCAGTGGCTGGGCAAGCGGTCATACTCGGTCTACCTCTGGCACTGGCCCCTACTCATCCTGGCCGCCGAGCGGGTGGGAAAGACCAGTCTTCCCGTGGGTGAGAATGTGCTGCTGATGGGGGCGGCCGTGCTCATCTCCATGGCCAGCTACCGCTACATCGAGAACCCCATCCGGCACTCGAGGGTCTCGGCCCGGGCATCCGTAGTGGCCGGTGCTGCGGTCATCGTCGCCACCGTCACCACCCTCACGCTCGCCATACACAGCCAGAGCGCGTCCGCCGCCGTGACCAGGGTGGTTCCGGCGGCGAGCGAAAGTACGGTGCTCAGCGCCGTCGCGGCGGCCCCTCGGATCACTTCGGTCCCCGTCGACCTCAATCCCCCCCTGACAGATGCCGGTCTCATCGGTGCCGCCGGCGACGTCCGATACCGGTGCTCGGGCTCTGCCGGCGTGGCGTCCGCCCCTCCGCCCGGCGCGTCCCGGGAACCCCTCTGCATATTGGGCGATCCCACCGGCAAGAAGCTGATGGTCGTCTACGGGGACTCTCATGCCCTGATGTGGCTGCCGGCGCTCGACTCCATCGCCGAGCAGGTGCACTGGCGTCTGGTGATCCTGACCCACTACTCCTGCCCGGCGGAGCCGGTGGAGGTGACCGATCCCGCGGAGTTCGGACAGGTCGGGGCTCCCTATGTCGTGTGCAACCGCTGGCACAGCTGGGCCGTCGGTGAGATCAACAGGATGAAGCCTGACATGGTGATCATCGCTTCGGAGAACCTCTACCAGACTCCTGCCACCGCGACATCCTCAGGCTGGTTCTTCACCCCGGCGGCGTGGGAGCGCGGTGTGCGATCACTGCTGGGCTCCCTGGCCGTGCCGGCTGACCACAAGGTGTTCCTGGGAAACATCCCGGTCCCTCCCAGCCTCCCCGTGAACTGCCTGTCGTCACACAGCGACGACGTCGGAGCCTGCTCCGCTCCTGTCGAAAAGGCGACCGCACCACTCGACCAGGTCGAACGGACCGCTGTCCTGCAGGCGGGAGCGCGCTACATCGATACCACCCCGTGGTTCTGCTCCGATGTGTGCACCCCCATCGTCGCCCACTACGCCGTCTACCTCGACCAGCTGCACATGACGGGGGTCTATGCCGAGTACCTCGAGCGGGTGCTGGGACAGTCCCTGGGTCTCCTCAGGACCACGTGACCTTCCAGCGCTGACGGCGATCCCCCGCAACCGGCGACCACCGCCGACACCACGGGCCAGGCGAAGTCGGTCAGCCGGCCAGGCACAGACGCCGCCGACGTGGGGGGTTCAGGACCGACGCCGGTGGGTACGGTTCCCCCCGGGTTCCGCTCGTTCGGATGGCGACCGCTCATCCGATCTGGCCGCGGCGTCGCAGGTGACCGGAGAGGAATCACGCTGATGATGGCTCAACGGACTGATCCGTGGAGAGGTCGGGCGCTAGCACGCGCCCGGGGCGACCGTGCCCGTGTTCCGGGAGCATCCCGCCGCGCGGGTACATCCCACCTCTCTCGAGGAACGTCGGTGAACGGCGCGTGGGGAATCACCCCCGACGGAGAGACTGGCCCGGGATGAGTGGGGTGCAGACGGCGGACCCGGCGGTCACCGCCGCCGATACGGACGCGTCGGTGACCGCACTGGCCCGTCGGTGGATGGACCGGTTGCTCGGCTCCGACCCCGGGCTCAACCGGCTGCGCAGCGCCGCGCTGAGTGTGGTGACCATCGGCCTCATCCTGGCGGCGGAGGCACTCTTCGTCCGGCTCACCCATGCCCTGCAGATCCCCCTGGGATCCGGCCTCCCGGCGGCCGAGGCGGCCAAGGCGGCGGCCAACCACGAGTACCTGGTGGTCATGATGCTGGTCGGGGCCATGGTGGGCATGACATCGTCGTTCGGGGTGAGCGACCCCAAGGCCACAGGACAGCTGGTGACCATGCTGCTGCTGCCCGTCCCCATGGTGGCCGCCCTGACGCTCGGCCTGGCGCTGGGGGGCCACCGCCTGCTCTGTCTCATCCTGCTGCCCGTCATCACGGCCGGCGGCACCTACCTCCGCCGCTTCGGTCCCCGCGGGATGCTCGCCGGCATGCTCCTGTTCATCGGCTTCTTCCTGGGCTTCTTCCTCCATGCGGCGGTGAGCGTGCATGACCTGGGCTGGCTCACCGCCGCCCTCGGCGTCGGCCTGGCCGTGGCCATCGCCGTCCGGTTCCTCCTGTTCTTCCCCGACCAGACCAAAGCCCTCCAGCGGACTCAGCGCTCGTTCGGCGCCCGGGCCCAGAAGGTGGCACAGGTGGTCCTCGAGCTGTTCGACGACCCCGACCACGACCTTCGCACTGGCCGCCGACTCGAGCGCCAGCTGCTGGGGCTGAACGAGGCCGCCCTGATGATCGACGCCCAGCTGGGTGACCCGGCTGCGGTCGACGACGGATCGTCCCGCCAGCAACTCCACCAGCGGCTCTTCGATGTCGAGCTGGCCCTGACCAACGTGGCCCGTTTCACCGTGGCCCTGGCCCGCCTGGACCTTCCCGACGCCCAACGATCCGAAGTGCGTCTGGCCCTGCTCGACATCGTGCGGCGGAACGCCGAGGGTGCCGCACATCACGCCGAACGCCTCGGGGCACTGCTCGACCCCCACCCCACGGCCGGTACCGGGGCCGGCTCCGACCCGGACGGTATCCGGGTCGTCCTGCTCCACCGATTGGCGGGTTCGATCGTGGCCCTGGCCGACACGGCCCTGGCCGACGCCGTCACGGACTGGGCGTCCATCGGGACGGCCGCCCAGGGTGCGGAGTTGTTCGAGCCGGCGGTGGCCCTGTTCGGGGGCTGGCTGCCCGGGTCGACCGGGGTGAGCTCGATGGCCTCGACCGAATCGGGGGATCGGCGCGGGGACCGGGTGCGGCTCAAACCCTGGACCCGCACGGCGATCCAGATGGGGATCGCCCTGGGGTTGGCCACCGCCCTCGGTGACCTTGTCTCCCCCAGCCGCTACTACTGGGCGGTGATCGCCGTCTTCATCACCTTCATGGGCGCCAACAACTCCGGGGAACAGAGCCAAAAAGCCCTCTTCCGCATCGGCGGCACCGTGGTCGGGATCGGGATCGGTTCACTGGTGGTGGACGCTGTGGGCCACCACACCGAATGGTCGATCGTCGTGATCCTGGTGGCACTGTTCTTCGGCTTCTATCTGATGCGGGTCAACTACACCTTCATGGTCATCGCCATCACCGTGGTGGTGTCCCAGATGTACCAGGAGCTCGACGAGTTCTCCAACACCCTGCTCCTCTTCCGCCTGGCCGAGACGGCCCTGGGGGCCGCCGTCGCCATCCTCGTGGTCACGTTCGTGTTTCCCCTCCGGACCCGCCGGGTCCTCCGGGTGGCCTTCCGGAACCACGTGCGGGCCATCAGCACGCTGGTGGACCACGCCGGCCAGGTGCTGATGGCCGAGGGACCCCCGGGGGATCAGGACGGGCTGCGCAACGACGCTCGGGCGGTCGATGCCTCCTACCAGGCCCTGGTGGCTACGGCCCTGCCCCTGCGTCGCGGCCCCTTCGGGACGGTCGACGAAGAGATGGGCCGGGTCGTCCGCCTGGCGTCGGCCTCCCGGAACTACAGCCGGGACCTGGTGGCCGACCTGGCGTCAGCTGCGCCGCTCGACCGGGAGTTCCAGGGCGACGTCAGCCGGGCCTCGGCCACCCTCCATCGGTCCATGGACACCGTGGCCGATGCCATGACCGGACCCCGCCAGGGCATCTATGTGCGCTCGTCCTCACTCTACGACCGGGCCGAGCGGTCCTTCGAAGGCCGGGGGGGCGGACTCGATCTGGGATGTGCGGCCATCCGTGACCTCCAACGCATCGACGGATCCATGGCCACATTGGCCGAGTTCATCGGGCTCGAGGTCACCGACTTCGACACCAGTGGGGCTGCCTGACAGCAGCGACACCACGGTGGGACGGACCACGCGGTGTCGTGTGCCTTACCGCCCGACCCCGATGTCCGTTCTCCCGCGAAACGCCATCCCCTGTTCTCTCTCTGCCGGAGCCGCGCCTCAGAGAGAGAATCGATCCTCAGTCGACGCCCGCCCTCCGGCCCGGACCCGGCGTTCCTCGGGACACGCTTTCGTGATCGCCGGTGTGTCGGCGGTCGGTTCCGCCACGATATGGAAGCACTCCTCCATTTGTGGGCCTAGACTCGAGCCGTGGCCGGCACCCGGATCGAAAAGAAGAAAGGCCTTCGCGCCGACGCGGAACAGAACCGCGAGCGGATCGTCAAGGCAGCCCAGGCACTCTTTGCCGAGCGAGGCATCGACGTCACCATGGAAGAGATCGCACGGGAGGCGGGCGTGGGCGTCGCCACCCTCTATCGCCGGTATCCGACCCGGGCCGAGCTGCTGGCTGGAGCCTTCGAGGACAAGATGTGGATCTTCGCCAACGGAGCACAGAGGGCCTTGCAGGACCCAGACCCGTGGCACGGCTTCTGTCGATTCATCACGTCCCTCTGTGCCATGCAGTCCAACGACCGGGGATTCAACGACGTGCTGACCATGACGTTCCCCAAGGTGACCGGGTTCGAGTCAGCCCGCAACGAGGCCTACGTGGCCTTCGTCGAGCTGATCGAGCGGGCCCAGGAGGTCGGCGCCCTGCGGAGTGACTTCGTCCCCGAGGACCTCATCATTCTGCTGATGGCCAACGCCGGTGTCGTGACCGCCGCCGGCAAGGCGGCGCCCCGATCGGCACCCCGCCTGATCGCCTACCTCCTTGAAGCGTTCGCCGCGCCCGGCCGGGACGCCCTGCCGCCACCGCCCTCCTACCGCCAGATCACCAATGCCCTCATGCGGCTGAGCGACGGGTCGAGCTGACCGCAGATCGTCGCCCCCCGGGCCGTCGCTGCACCACCGTTGGCTGAGGCTGGACTGCACGCAGCCGTCCCCGGTGACGTCATCGATGGGCCGGCGCCCTTAAGTGGAGGTATTCCTCCTTTTAGGGTTGACAAGTGGAGGTGGTCCTCCATATTCTGACGTAAGTGGATGATCAACTCCACTTGACAAGGAGACCCCGATGCCGCCGACCGACCAGCACACACTGCACAAAGGTTGGGCGCTCGCCCTGCTCGTGACCGTGCAGTTCATCCTCATCCTCGATTCGTCCATCATCAATGTGGCCCTGCCGTCGATCCAGCACCACTTCGACGTGGCCACCCAGAGCACACTCAGTTGGGTGGTGGACGGCTACGTCCTGACCTTCGGTGGTCTCCTCCTCCTCGGTGGCCGGCTCGGTGACCGGCTCGGACGCCGGAGGCTGTTCTTCCTCGGGACGGCGGTCTTCGGCGCCGCATCGTTTGCCGCCGGCGTCGCCCCCTCATTCGGGTTCCTGGTGGCGTCACGCTTCGTCCAGGGCGCCGGTGCCGCCATGGTCGCCCCTGCGGCCCTGGGTTTGCTGATGGTGATCTTCGAGGAAGGCTCCGAGCGAAACAAGGCCTTGGGCCTGTGGGGCGCGGTCAGCGGCAGCGGCGGGGCGGCCGGGTTGATCTTGGGCGGTGTACTGACGACGGAACTGAGCTGGAGGTGGGTGTTCTGGGTCAACGTTCCCATCGTGCTCGGGGCGCTGGCACTCACTCCCCGCCTCCTGCCCGAAGCCAGCGGGGAGAGCTCGGTCGGCTCATTCGATCTCCCGGGCGCCACGACCGTGGTCCTCGGCATCACCTCGCTGGTCTACGGCTTCGTGGAGGCAGGGAACAAGGGGTGGGGGTCCCCGAATTCCTATGTCTTCATCGCCGCCGGCGTGGCACTGCTCGGGCTCTTCGTGGCCATCGAGGAGCACACGGCCCACCCGTTGGTCCGATTCTCCATCTTCCGATCGAGGTCGATCACGGGAGCCAACCTGGCCATGCTGACCTTCTACATGGCCGCCATCGGGATCTGGTTCTACCTCGCCCTCTACCTGCAGGAGGTGAAGGGCTACAGCGCCCTCAAGGCGGGGATCGCCGTCCTTCCACTGAACGTCACCCTGGCCGCCACAGCCACACTCTCCTCCAGGTTCATCAGCCGATTCGGGCCGAAGCCGGTGGCCGCTCTCGGCGCCCTCCTCCTCAGTGGCGGGCTGTTCTGGTTCCACTTCGTGACGGTCACCGGGTCCTATGTGTCGGTGGTGCTCGGAGCGCTCTTCCTCATGGGCCTGGGCATCGGCCTGGTCATGGTGGCCCTCACCGTCGGTGCCGTGTCCGGCGTGGCGCACGAGGACGCCGGTCTGGCCTCGGGCATCTTCAA
>Ga0182012_10005592_pt1 | contig 13000 bp, 12 predicted proteins | sample 612S2SmetaG_FD_120486 | JGI IMG/M metagenome (GOLD analysis project Ga0182012, IMG submission 120486) | Permafrost microbial communities from Stordalen Mire, Sweden - 612S2S metaG | ecosystem: Environmental > Terrestrial > Soil > Wetlands > Permafrost | place: Sweden: Stordalen | collected...
GCTGGAACTGATCGTGCGCCGTGTTCACAACGGCCAGGAGTTCCGCGAGGAAACGGTCCTCCGCATTGGGCACAGAGACTCCCTGGACGAAACGCAGATTGAACGTAAGCGTCTGAGCAACGCACCTGTTTTGCTGTGAGCAGTTGTGATGAAGTTTGAGGATGAGCGAAGAGCAGGTTATTCCAGCACGACATCGGCGTCGCAGTTCAGCGGAGATTCGGCAGTTGGTGGACGAGTTTGTTCAGAGCGGTTTGCGGCAGAGCGAGTTCTGTCGCCGACGCGGAGTGGTACTGAATACTCTCAAGCGTTATCTGAAGCAGGATAGGAAATCCCATCGGGCGGCTGCAAGCTGCGGCGCGCTCGTTGCGGTGGAAGTCGCGGCGGCTAGTCCGGCACAAACTCAGGAGCCGAACAGCAGCTTGGCGGTAGTGCTCCGTTCGGGGCGGAGGATTGAAGTTGGCGAGCGCTTTGACGCAGCGACACTGGCGCGATTGGTGACTGTGTTGGAGAGGTTGTAGGCAGTGTTCGGGTTTGGTGCGGCGACGCGGATTTATCTGGCACCGGGTGCTACGGATATGCGCAAGAGCTTCGAGGGTTTGTATGGACTGGTTCGCGACCGGTTGCAGTGCGATCCTCTGAGCGGCCATGTGTTCTTGTTTGCCAACGCGCGTCGCAATCGCATGAAGCTGATGTTCTGGGACACGACCGGTCTGTGGGTATGCGCAAAGAGGCTTGAGAAAGGCTGTTTTCGGTGGCCTGAAGCCGACACGGGGCAGAGCAAGGTGGTTCTGAGTCACGAGCAGTTTGCGATGCTGTTGGGCGGTATCGATCTTGATCAAACGCGGCCTCGGCGATGGTATCGCAAGCCGGTCGCAACAGAATCAAACAAGTCGCGAATCCTCGCATAAACACTGCATAAAACGCTTGTGCATCCACAGGTGTTTCTGGTATCAAGTACTCATTGTGAGTGCGACTTCCAATCATTCGACGGCCCCGCACTCCGCTTACTCGGATGCAGAGATCATCGAACAACTGAAGCAGAAGTTGCAGTATGCGGAGTTGAAGATCCGCGTGCTGGAAGAGCGCTTGCGATTGCAGCGCATTGCGAAGTACGGGCCGGGCAGCGAGAAGCTCCCCAACGCGCAACTGGAGTTATTGGAACTGGAGCCAGGCGTCAGCAGTGCCGAGGTGGAAGCCGAGAGTCAGCGCGAGGCGTTACCGTCCACGCCGAAAACCAAGCGCAAGCATCCAGGGCGGCAGTCGTTGCCGTCGAACCTTCCCCGCATCGAGTGCGTGATTGCCTGTGCACCGGAACAGTGCGTGTGCGGCGGCTGCGGCGAGGACACCTCAGTGATCGGCTACGAGGAAAGCGAGCAGTTGGATGTGGAGCCGGCGAAGTACTTCGTGCTGGTGACCAAACGCGAGAAGCGCGCCTGCAAACGCTGCGAAGAACGTGGTGTGTTCGCAGCGCCGCTGCCGCCGCGCATTATCGAAAAGAGCCTGGTCAGCGATCGCATCGTGATCGACACGGTGATCAATAAGTATGCCAGTCACCTTCCGCTCTACCGGCAGAGTGCGATCCTGAAACGCGATACCGGACTGGAACTGAGCCGTGCAACGCTCGATGGCTGGGTGATGCGTGTCGGCGAGTTACTCACGCCCATTGTTGGAGTGATGTGCCGCGAGTTACTTGCGGGAACCTACATCCAGGCCGATGAGACTCCGGTGGATGTGCAGACACACGACGGCCGCGGTAAACATCATCAAGCGTATCTGTGGCAGTACGGGACGCCAGGAGGCGCGGTGGTCTTCGACTTCCGCATGGGCCGAGGACGTGAGGGTCCCAAGCAGTTTCTCAAACAGTTCGAAGGCATTCTGCAAACCGATGGCTACGCGGTCTACGACCGTGTCGCCGGAGCACGCGTGGTGCATGCGGCCTGCTGGGCGCATGCAAGAAGAGGCTTCTTCGAAGCGGTGCAACTGAATCGCGAGGACGTGACGGCAACCCAAATCGTCGCACTCATGGACGAACTGTTTGCCATTGATGCCCGCGCGCGCGAGTCGCATCTTGACCATGCCGCACGCCACGAGATGCGCCAACAATACGCACCTTCATTGCTGGACAGGATGCGGCGCGAGATCGAGCACTGCCAAGCATCGACGCTGCCTGCCAGCACGCTGGGGAAGGCCTGCCGCTATACGCTGACACTCTGGCGCAAGCTCACGCACTTTCTGGAATACCCCGAGCTGGAGCTGAGCAACAACCGCGCGGAGAACTCTATGCGTCCCATCGCAGTGGGACGCAAGAACTGGATACATATCGGCGGCGCACAGGCCGGAGCCAAGGTAGCCGCCATCCTTTCGGTCATGGAGAGCTGTCGCCGAATGAATGTCCCTGTGCGCGAATATCTCGCCGCTGTGTTGCCAGGACTCAACAATCTCTCAATCCAAAACCTCGCCGAACTCTCGCCCACGGCTTGGGCTGCAAAACACAATCAGCCAGCCTCGTAACAGTCAACCGTGTGATTGCTCAGACGCATACGATTGAACAGCACCTCAGAGATGCCCTACAGAAACTCCTCAAAGACGGTTCGCTGGCTCAGGCTGCTCACAGCTCCGCAACGGCTGGCACGAAACGGAAGCGGAAACCATGAACCCACAGCAAGGTTGCCATATAGCAACCTGCGGTTGCTCTGCAGCAACCCTCCCAGGGGTGGAGTGTCACACATACATCCGGTGCGCAAGCACCGAACGCTTTTGAACATCGCCCCTGGTAACCAGTAGCGACTCACTTACACCCCGCCCCCATGCACGATGAGACCCTTCGACCGCTATGCCGGGATACTCCGACACAGGCAATCGAAAACCGCCCATCAGCGTCCTGCCCGAGAGAGCAAGATGGATCTCGAAAGTCGGCCAAACCCATCGCATACGCGGCACTGCGCTCCCTTTGATTTCCAAATTGCGCATACGCGAAACCAAGTGCTGTGTAGGCTTTTTTCACATCGACCTTGGTTGGTTTGGTTTTTCCGTATTCGACCAGGGCAGTTGCAGCGTGAACTGCGTCGTTGTAGCGATGGGCGGCGAGAGACATCCAGAGGGTCTGCTCTTTGAATAGCGGTTCGTCCGGTCTTAATTGAGCTGCGGCGGCGTAGGCGTTCGCTGCATGTGAATAGTCTTTCAAATTCTCATAGACATTACCGAGAGTGCTCTGATAGTCCGCATCTGATTTCTCGACGCTAGATACTCGCTCGCAAGCAACCTTCGCAGCCGACCATGTGCCTTGATTAGCAAGAGAAGTGCAAAGTGGTCGCCACACCTCAGGAAAATCTTCTGCATCCCAGATAAGAACCTTCGTGTAACCGATCAGTCGATCAGCTGCGTACGGCTTCCTTTGCGCGGCGCGCAATATTCGCCCCGCGACGAAACGGCGCGCGGTCTTAGGCAGGTACTTGGAAAGCATCTCCGCTCCGCAAGATTGACAAAGAAAGACTCCGGCAATTGCCAGTGAGGCAGTAATGCCGACAGCAGCGGCAACAAGCAACCATTTTCTAGCCTTCATCTTCTCAATCCTGCGACTTTCCGGGCCACCAAATTGGTTTGTGCCATGTTGGAGGCTTCCAATTCACGGGATTACTGTCAGAACACCAATCTGGGTCTGCAACTGGATGATTTGGGTCGTATTGATTGTAGCGAGGATCCAATACAGCAAGAGGGTGCTTGCACATGCAATCCTTCGACGACATCAAATGTTCCTTCACGGCGTCTGCTACGAACTGTGCAGCCTCCCATGTATTAGGGTTCGGTGAGGGCGGATTAGCAACGACCTTACAGGCTTGGTCCTTGTCCTTGTCATCTACACATTTTTGGTAGGCATTGAAAGCCTTAGATATTGCAACCGGGGAACTTGGAGAGATAGGTCCAGACGGAGGCGGAACGGGCGGTTTCCTTCTTCTGAGGCCAAATGGGTCATCAAAATCAATGGGATCGTTTCCAGAGTAAACATACAGGCTACTGTCACCGGAACCAATCGGATCTTCGGAGAGGAATCTTCCGATGGATGGATCGTAGTATCTGGCGCGATAGTAGACCGTGCTGTCGTAGACGTATCCGACCTGGGTCATACGCATGGCTCCAGACTCCGCCCAATCAGTTTTCAGAGCCTCGATTTCTGCGCCTGCTCATAAACCTTTCGATCAGACTGATCACTCCCACCACAAAAAGACCATCCACGGCACCAATAGGAAACAAAAGCCTGATTTCACTAGGGACAATGACATTCGGCCAAGGTATAAAAAGGACAAGCGGGAGATGAAGTGCAATTATCAATCCGACAGTCACCCAGTACCATATGTTTTTCCGGAGCCCCCAGGTTGTTGATATGGCAACCCCAATCGCAAGAGCACACAGAGTACCGGCTACACCCTTTCCCGCTTTTCCAGAGATAACTAAGAAGCCGCCAGCAATCCCTACGCACAATCCGAACATGAGCGCCCATTTGTTGGAGTCCCGAGTTTGTCGCCCGCTTGTATTGGAATTGGTCGAGGTCACTATTTGCCCCCCATACAGTCGCTGTACGCCTTCCATATCATTGCCGAATCTAAGACGACTGATGCTCCGCTCGAGACTTTCCCAAACTTAGTAAGAAAGTTGGCGGCCCGGCCAGTTGCAATCGGAGTCAACGCGGTAAGTTGAATTCCCCCGATGCCATACAACGACGTTCCGAGCGCCACCTTCCCATCCGCCCCCTGATTTCCAGCCTGCATAGCACTGTTAGCCACAGCCGCTACCCCGATCCCTATTTGAGCCGCCAGCAACAATTCGCCTTCGCCCGAAGAAAAGGCTAGCGCAGCGCCTGCCAAATCAAGCCCGAGGCCTACACCGTTATTTCCTCCGAAGGCCTTCATAAGGCAATCAGTCTTCTTGGGACATAACCCCAGCGGGTCAGTCAAACTGATTGGATTGCTTCGGACATAGGCGTAGAAATTCGTGCCGCTCCCGTCGAATCCGATCGGATCTTCACTTATGAACCTACCGATGGATGGATCGTAGTATCTGGCGCGATAGTAAATCGTGCCGTCGCACACGTATCCGACCTGCGTCATAAGCATAGATACAACCGCATATTTCTCGTACTGTACTGAAATCCCAGAGTTGGAACAGCGTGTCCAGTTCCATGACATCCTTTACAAAATGTTCCGGGACATCCTTTACACTCCAGCGCGAGCGCAACGAGCGCTGGAGCGTAGCCTTCGATGCCATGGAACTGGACAAACAGCGCCAACTCTGGGCCACACGCCTCCTTCATCCCTTCAGGAGCGGGGACAAAAGGCGCTCAAAGAGTGACAGTGGACGCGCGACGAACAGAATTTGACCTGGAACCGGGTTCATAGGAACAGCGGACTTTTTGCGGTCGGCTGCGGACTCTACTATTCCTTTCTGAATCACGACCTGTGTGACTGCAAGCACACCACAACCACAATGCCAACGTGCCCAGTCCATGCGAACCTGAGCCGCAAATTGCGCGGGTGCAGGTTCCGGAAGTCTGAATTGCGCGGCACCATTGACATCGGTTTCTATATCTAGAGTGGCATCGTACTTTGCTGGGGCACTTTCCCCCTTGCCGTAGAGGATGGTAACCGACACTATTTGCTTCTGCAGCGGACGCCCATTATCGCCATTGATGACTTGAATTGTAACCGCTTGAGCAAGGCACAAAGGCCCGCCGCACAGCAGAAGGAAACAAGCCAACTGCCGAAAACATGGAACATCCATGATCTTTCTCCAATTCTTTCATTCCAGCGAGCAGAGGAAATCTTACCAAGGGCAATTTGCTGGGTCTAAGTTGCTGCCAAGGGCCTGAACGAGATGTCCCCAGATGCCATCTATAGCAGAGTGTCCAGCAATCCCGCCCCATCCGCTATCCGGATTGTACAGATCTATATGGCCCGTCAAGTTGGCCGTATATATACCGTCAGCACTCACCGGTGCCCAGCTCAAATTTTCCAGGTGCAACGATGGACCGCTACCGAATCGTGCTGGTGGTTGCCAACCATTGGCAGCACTCGTCGCATATGAGGAATAGAACGTCATCGCATCGTTGCGAGATGCAAACTGCATCTGTATGTTGAAATTCCAGTGGCCACCAACAGGTTTTGTCGAATCACCAACGCTTGAGGCGATGCCAGGGAATAGGGCGTCCAGCCCCCTCTGAATACAATCGGCAGTGTCATCTTTGTTTGCACAGAGACCCATCGGATCAGTAAGACTTATAGGGTTATTGCGAACGTAGGCATAGAAGTTCGTCCCGCTGCCTTTAAACCCGATTGGGTCCTCTGAGATGAACCTTCCGATGGATGGATCGTAGTATCTGGCGCATCTATACGCCCCGCTGCGAGTTTCAACCCAGCCCGCCCGCAACCCTAACGCGGTTGTGGAGTTACAGACCGCGAAGCCCAGATGCGATGCCGTTGTTAAGCTCGAAAGCCCCAGACGCGGTTTTTCGCCCCTGGCCGCGTGCGCCCCGATGCACTCAGGCACGGCAACACCGGCAGCTAAAGGAAAAAGCTGTGGCTGATTTTCTTGGCTTTGGAGCACACAACATTGTGAGTCTCGGGAGCGGGTTTGGCCAGTAAATTCTGCGTAATTCAGCGGTTTTTCGACCGCCGGGCGGCGCTGCCGGACCGGGGCTTTTCCTACTCAACGGGAGGCGCGGTTTGTCGCCCAAGGATGAAGGGAGAAGAGTTAGAACTGCACGACCGTCAAGCCGGGTATTTGCTGGAAGTGACGGACGTTGATGGTTGCGACCGCGTAGTCCAGATACAGAGCCGTCACGCCTATCAGCAGGTCTTCGAACGCGATACTGACGCCACGGGCCGCTTGTTCGCCCTCGATGCGTCCGGCGAGTTCCGCAATCTCCACGGTCACCGGATGTACCACCATGTCACGGCGGAGTTCTTCGCTGAAAGACTTCCGGCGCTCACGGTCCGCGTCGCTTTTGGCGCGGTAGATGCCATGCGTCACTTCGACGATGGTCACGACGGAGAGCGCGGAATCCACTTCTCCGTGTGCGGCCTGCACCCGCTTGAGGATTTGCCACACACTTTCGCGGCGGCGCTCCCCGGCGATGAGGACGCTGGAGTCGAGGACTATTCCCATGTCGATAGGTTGCGCGGCTTGCGGTGGTGGATGATCTCTTCTAAATCGGCGGCGAAGTCCGGATCGAGAACCGGCACCTCTCCGCTTTCTTCTTCGTGCGCCTTGGCCAGCGCGATGGATTCCGAGATGGGACGGCCACGCAGCGGTTCGGCAGGATGGACCACGGCAACGGGCCGGGCGTCATGCTCGATGATAACCTCCATCCCCGCGCGCACACGGGCCAGCACACCCGCGAAGTCGCTGGCTGCTTCCGCTTCCGAGATGTGGACCACCGGCCTGGACATGGGCTGATTATACCCGCTATTCATTCTCGTCCCCGCCTTCTTCCGCCAGTGATTCCGGCAGTGTGGCCTTCCGTTGTTCGCTGTCTTTGTCCGCGTCGCCGTTGGCCCCGGCCTGGCTGCCGGTGTCCAGCTTGGCTCCGGGATGGGTAGCGGAGTGGATCTCCTTCAGCATCCGCACCGAGACGTGGGTGTAAATCTGCGTGGTGTCGAGCTTGGCGTGCCCCAGCATCTGCTGGATGTAGCGGATGTCCGCGCCGCCCTCCAGCATCAGCGTGGCCATGGTGTGGCGGAACAGATGGCACGCGCCGCTCTTGCCGGTCTCGGCGGCTTCCACGTAATCCCGCACCAGGGCGCTGAGATGATTGGGACTGAACGGCTCGCCTTCCGCCGTCAGGAAGACGGTTCCGTCATCCGGGTCCAGCACCAGCTCCGGCCTGACCTCGTGAAGATATTTATCCAGCCATGCCAGCGCACGGTCGCCGACCGGCACCACGCGGTCTTTCCTGCCCTTGCCCTGGCGGATGGTCACCAGCCCGTTGTGGTAGTCGATCTCCGGCAGCTTCAGCCGCAGCAACTCCGTGCGCCGCATTCCCGTCGAGTAAAACAGCTCCAGCAGGGCGCGGTCGCGGATCCCGACCGGATCACTGACGTCCGGCTGCTGCAACACCAGCTCGGCTTCGTACTCGGTGAGCACGGGCGGCAACCGGAAGCCCAGCCGTGGCAGTTCCAGCTCCGAGGCCGGATTGTGCAGGATGTAGTTCTGCCGCGTCATCCACTTGAACCAGACGCGCAACGGCGTCAGCCGCACGTGCTGGCTGGCGAAGCTCAGCGGCTCGCCGTTCTTTTTGCGGTAGTAGAACAGGTAACGCTGATAGCGTTCGAGCACCGGACGCGTGATCTCGAAAGGCTCGGCAAGCCCGTGCTCGCGGCACCAGCCAAGGAACATCTCGATATGCACCCGGCGCATGTGCAGCGTGCTCTCGGTGAAGCCCTTCACCGCCAGATGGCGGAGATGTTCATCCAGCAGCGCGGCTAACTGCGTAGTTGCTTCGGGCTGGGGTTTGCGGCGTTTCCGGATGCGGGCCATCAGAACGCCCCCGCTGCCCGTGTGCCGTTGGGCTTGGCTCCGCCGTTCGGCTTCACCGGAGATGGCGGTACGACTACGATTCGGCTGCCGTTTTGCTCCTCGCCCCTATAAGTGTTTTCAGGATTCCGCGAAGTAGTTGTGCGAAGCCGCGTATTTACTGGCGATGGCTCGTTTTCCCCACCCCCGCGATGTGGCCGCGCACCCCCCGCGAGGTTCTCATTTGCCCCCGCGAAGTTGCCCTCTTGCCCCGCGAAGTCACCATCGTACTGATGGTTTTCTTCCGTGCGAAGCTGATACACATAGAGTTGGCCCTGGCCTCCGCCGCGCCTCACCGCCAGATATTCCAGCTCCTCCAGCCGCCGCAGATGCGCCCGCAACTGCGTGTCTCCCCAGCGCGTGTGCTGCCGCACCGTGCGCCGCGTGAAACGGTAGTCGTCCGCCTCGATCTCCGAACGCTCGCACTCCTGCTTTACCATCTGCTCGATGAGCGACAGCAGCCGCTTGGTCTGCGGTGGCAGCTCATCGAGCGACGGCCCCAGCACCCGGCGCATCAGCTCCTCGGCAAGCCGCACGTCGTCCGGCGTGGCCTCGATGTACTCCAGCGTCTCGCCGTCGCGTGTATCGCGCTTTATGGGCCGCTGGTGCTGGTGCAGCAGCGCGATGGCCTCGATCAAGGTCAGCAGCTTCATGTGATCGCGCCGCGTGCGCGTCATGTAGTCCGGAAACTCGCCATCGTCCCGCATGTGGTTGTTGACCACGGCGACGGGACGCAGCAGCCGCTGCGCGTTGCGGTGCAGCTGGATAATCCGGCTCCGCTCCCGCCGTGCCCAGTGTCCATCCAAGGTGCGCGATTCGCGCTGGATACGATGGATCGCCCGTGTCTGCTCGCGCTCTTCATTCACCGACAGCACCACGCAGCGGTTCAGCAGCTCTTCGTCCACGTCCTGCGCGGTCGTGGTGAGGAAGATCATCACCGGACCCTCCACCATGTATTCATGCGTCACCAGTTTTCCGCTCACCGGGTCTTTGCCGGTCGAGGCGATCTTCAGTACGCCTTCGGACTGCAACAGCTTCAACGCATAGGAGGCGCGGCTTGCGCCTTCCTCTTCCGAGACGGCGAGGATTTTGTGCTTCAGGTTCTTTTGGCCCATGTAGAAGAGCGCCTGGCCGGTCATGGCCGAGTATTCCTCGCGCTGCTCCTCCGGCATAAAGTCCAGCACCGCTTCCATCAGCGAGCTTTTGCCCGCCGCCGATGACGACTGCACCACGATGGCCAGCGGCTTATCCAACAGCCGGGACACCGCCGCAAGATAGCTGACGGTTTTATTGGTCTCCTCGCCCACCACCCCGCAGCGCTCGAAGTCGGCCAGCACCCGCTCCATCAGGCGAGGATCGCGCAACAGATTCATGGCGGCCGCCTGCTCTTCGGCGGTCATTGCCGCCTCGTCCTCTGGCGTCTCCAGTGTCTTTTTGATCTGCTGCCGCTGCAGGTCGCCCAGCACCGTCCACAGCTTGCCCACCTCGCGATGGATCGTCTCTTCCTTCACCCCCAGCTCGTGCGAAGCCTGCTTGATGAACGATGCCCGCTGCCGCGCCAGCTCCATGTCCAGTGTGTCGCCGTGATAGCCGGACTCGCCGCGAAGATTGCGCCCCGAAACCCGCACGTTCACCCGCATCACCGCGCGGCTGGTGTTCTTCTCCAGCCCCAGCACCTGGTAGGTGCGCGGCCCGATGGTGACCGTGATTTCATCATTTTCGATCTTCACCGCTGGATCGGCTGGCGAAGACATCGGCATGGGCCGCGCCTCGGCCTCTTCCTGGTTCACAACATCAGAGGCGGCAGCTAAAGAAAAAACGCTCTCCACAACCGGCTCCGTTGGCGGAGCGATTGCATTTTCTTCTTTAGCTGCGGGTTCGATTGGTTCTTCCGGGGTTGCTGCGGATTGCTCTTTGCTCTGCATCGGTTCTGACTCTGGCTCATCGATCACCGCTTCTGCGGCTTCGATTACGTTCACCGTGGGCCGCTTGCCCGTGCCCAGCCATGCCGCGCTGTGCAGGAATACGCCCAACGTCTTGGCCGCTGGCCGCGTCTTCAACGCGCATTCGTTGGCATCCTGGCCCTTTGGAAACTGCACCCGGAAGCACTCGATGCCCATCTCCATCAGCTCTTCCGCGTGCTTGGTGGCGGCTTTCTCTCCGGCGTCGTCGCGGTCGTAAGCAAGATAGATTCTCTTCGTACCGTACTTCTTGAACGCTGCCCGGTGTTCCTCGGTGAAGCCGTTCACGCCATAACTGGTGATCACGTTGCGGTAGCCTGCGCACCAGAAGGTCAGCGCATCGATCAAGGCTTCGCACAGGATGATCTCCTTCGACGCAACCAGCGCCTCTTCGTTCCACACCCCGCGATGCGCTCCCGGCAGGTACAGGTGATCGGGCGTTCCCGGTCGCAGGTTCGGCGTGATCTTGCGCCCGTACATCTGCACCGCTTCCCCATTCAGATCGAAGATCGGGATCACCAGCGAGCCGCGGAAGTGCTCGTGCCCGCTCTCCCGCAGAATGCCCAGCTCCTGCAAGCGCCCCCGCTGCGCCGCGCCGGCAACCCGGTTCTTGTCCGGCAGATGATAGCCAAGCGTGCGGTTCGAGAAGCCCAGCCGGAAGTGGCCGATCATCTCCGCCGACTTCAGCCCGCGCGATTCCAGATAGCGCAACGCCTCCGGCGTCTGCTTCAGCGTCTCGTGGTAGTAGCTCACCACGGTCTCCAGCAGCTTCCGGTCGTCCGCCGTCTGCTCGATCAGCGGCGGCAGCTTCGGAACCGTCGAGGTTTTCGGCGGTGGGCCGGAAGAAACCGCCGTCAAGGGAAGATGGTCCCGCCTCAGCAGCTCCACCGCGTGCGTGAAGCTCACGCCCTCGGCCACCATCACCCACTCGATGACATCGCCGCCCCGTCCGCACGCCCCCAGACAGTTCCAGACGTTCTCTACCGGATCGATGTTCAGGCTGGGGCTGTGATCGTCATGGAATGGGCACAACCCGATTAGCTCCTTGCCCACACGGCGCAGCTTGATCCCCCGCGCCTCGGCCAACCGCTGGACCGATACCTCCCGCTTTAACCGCTCCTTCAGCTCTTCTGGAACACGCGGCATCGGTCTGGCTCCTTTCACGCCCGCTTTCCGGATTTCTCAGAAAAACCTGTCAAGAGGAAACTCGAAAAAAGTACGTCATTACAACCAGGTTGAAAAATACGGTAAAATCCGGTACGAGTCAAGAGGGAGAGGACCTCACCATGCAAACCAGCCCTTACACTTTCGCTATCATGCCTCGAAAGAACACACCGGAATCGACTCGTGGATCGGCGACAGAGACGCCAGGCGAGCGCCTGGCCCGCTTGCGGAAGGAACGCGGTTGGACTCAGGTTGAGTTGGCCGAACGTATCGGCATCACCCAGACCCTGCTCTCCGACTATGAGCGCGGCAAGCTTCGCCTCAACGCCGATATGATCGTGCGCTTCGCCAACGCGCTGGATGTGACCACCGACGATTTGCTGCAACCCAAAGGCGCACGGGCTCCACTTCGGTCCAAGCCGAGCCTCCGCGTGCAACGCCGCATGGAGAAGATAGAGAAGCTGCCGCCTCATCAGCAGAACTACCTGCTGAAGACCATCGACGGATTCTTAAAGGGAGTCGCCAGCTAACTCGGCTTTTAAGTTGGAGACTTGTGCCTGGCGCTTTTCAAGCGCAGAGAAGCGCAAGCTTCTCATAGTTGAGACACACCCGCAGCGGAGCAGCAGTCAAGGACGCGCGTTCTTTGCGCGCCGCGAAGCGGTCTTGATCCTTGACGGCTGCGGGAGCGGAGGGTATTTCTTTCTCGCGCTGTTCCGGGTACTCTTTTCAGCAACGGAGGATTGACTGTGGACGCCAGATGGCAGGAAACGTTCCGTAACCGCATGCATCATTTCGAGGCCAGGCGAGCGCCACTGCCAGGCGAAACGGCAGTCTCCATTAAAGTGCGTGTTTCTTCGGGATGCTTTCATCGCGAGCATTCGCCCCGCGCTTATGAACTGATTGACAGGAGTCTGGACAAGCTGGCAGCTATAGACTCTGGTTTCGCATTCGAAGAGCACGAAAGCGGCCCTGAGATTTTGGTGTATCTGGCCCTCGGCACCGCAGGCATAACCTTGGCTAAGAGCATCATTGATCTGATCACCGCCATCATCAAGGCAAGATCGGAGGGGATACGGAAGGACGATCATCCCTCACATCCGCTGGAACTGATCGTGCGCCGTGTTCACAACGGCCAGGAGTTCCGCGAGGAAACGGTCCTCCGCATTGGGCACAGAGACTCCCTGGACGAAACGCAGATTGAACGATTGAACAGCACCTCAGAGATGCCCTACAGAAACTCCTCAAAGACGGTTCGCTGGCTCAGGCTGCTCACAGCTCCGCAACGGCTGGCACGAAACGGAAGCGGAAAC
>Ga0182012_10005595_pt1 | contig 12996 bp, 14 predicted proteins | sample 612S2SmetaG_FD_120486 | JGI IMG/M metagenome (GOLD analysis project Ga0182012, IMG submission 120486) | Permafrost microbial communities from Stordalen Mire, Sweden - 612S2S metaG | ecosystem: Environmental > Terrestrial > Soil > Wetlands > Permafrost | place: Sweden: Stordalen | collected...
CCGCGCGAACATAGATGATGTGCTGATCAATTTTGATTTTGCCACGCCGGACATGGTGACCGGCGTCCGCCACCAGACCATGGTGCCGCAACAGGCGTTGTACCTGATGAACAGTCCCATTGTGATCCAGCTCGCCCGGCGGCTGGTGGCCATGCCTGAGTTCGCGCACATGCCCGATGAAACCAACCGGCTAAATTTTCTCTACGAACGCATCTACCAACGCCCGCCGAGTCCCGAGGAGGCGGAGTTGGGACTTGAGTTTGTGAATCAGACACAGTTGCAGGACGATTCCGTCCTCGAACTCGCCAACAACAACGACGCGGCCAAGCCCCAGCCGAAGCCATTGAAACCGAACCATCCTGCCGGCAAACCCAACAAAAAGAACGCCCCGCTGACTTCGTGGGAGGAATACGCCCAGGCGCTATTGCAGGCGAATGAGACGTCGTTTGTGAATTGAAAGCCAAACTTGGGACGGAGTATCTTTTATCGAAAATCATCCTCAGCCAAGCCACTGCCTTCGATGATGCTTTTCAGCGTGCCGATGGGAATCGGTTTATTGCCATGCATGGCAACAATGACTTGCCGTCCATTTTCATGGCGCCATTTCTGATGACTGCCAGATTAGGCGATGCAAACAAAACCATGGCGGCGTAAACCTTTGACTGCTGCTTTGGCGTTACAGACTGGAAACCGCCGGCTCATGGCATCGCGAGTTCCACCAGTCGGGCGTCCTTGGAAAGTTTGAGGGACGCGGGTTCAAACCACAGCGCGAGGGCTTCCTGGGCATTGGCGATGGCTTCATCCTCCGTATCACCCGCGGAGGCGCAGCCGGGCAGTTCAGGAAAAACGGCCGACCAGCGCTTCGTTGCGGAATCCCACTCAATCAACAGGCGCAATTTCGTGGGATCAACGTAACGGCAATTTTGACTATTGGCAAGTTGGGTTGAAGCTGTCCCCTCACCCCCCCAAATACGCGCTCTTCACCTGCGGATTTTGCCGCAGTTTCGCCGAGTCATCCGCCAAGATAATGCGGCCGGTTTCGAGCACATAACCGTAGTGCGAGATTTCCAACGCCAGATTGGCGTTTTGTTCCACGAGCAAAATGGTGATCCCCTGCGCGCGATTGATCTCCACGATTTTCTCAAAAATTGTTTTCACCAGCAGCGGCGCAATGCCCAGGGAAGGTTCGTCCAGCAGCAGAAACCGGGGCTTGCTCATCAGCGCGCGGCCAATGGCGAGCATTTGCTGTTCGCCGCCGCTCAGGGTGCCGGCCTCTTGTTGCGCGCGCTCCTTCAACCGGGGAAAGGTGGCAAAAACAAATTCCAGCTCCTGCCGGATGAAGGCGGCATTGGTTTGCAGATAAGCCCCCATCCGAAGATTTTCCATGACGGTGAGATTCGCAAACACCATGCGGCCCTCGGGCACATGCGACAAGCCGCGCTTGACGATCTCATGCGGTGGCAATCCCGCCAGACTCGCGCCTTCATAGCGGATGTCCCCGGATTTGGACCGGACCAGGCCCGAAATCGCGCGCAAGGTGGTACTCTTACCCGCCCCGTTGGAACCAATCAGCGTCACGATCTGCCCGCGCTCCACCTTCAGAGAAATCCCGTGCAGCGCCTTGATGGCGCCGTAACTGACCGCGAGTTGGGTGAGTTCCAGCATGAGTTTGATCGTTTAGGTTGCGTAGAATATCCTGTACTTGCGGAAATTAGCCCCGCCTGCTTGAAGATGTCAGAGAAGGGAAGCCGGTGTCAATTTTCCCGTGGCCGGTGAACCAATTCCCAATTCGAACAAATCTTGACGCGTGGCGGTTTTTCCTGAAAGGTCAATCCCGCCCATGCGCTATGAAATTGAATTCCTGCCGGTGGCGATGGCCCAATTGCGGGCACTGCCGAAGGATATTCGCCGGCTGATTGGCGGGAAAATTGACCGATTGCAAGATGACCTGTCGGCGGATGTCAAAAAACTCAAGGGTTTCAAAAACAAATATCGCCTGCGCGCTGGAAACTATCGGATCCTTTTTGAACTGGAGGGTGAAACAATAGTGGTTTATGCTGTGGGTGACCGGAAGGATATTTATGAGTAACACGCTGGCAGTGGCCAATAAATCGCGGGCGGCATGGAATCAATTGGACAAACAATTGATCCAGGCCAAAGCCCTCCTGCGCCAGATGCGTCAGACGGTTGAAGACGTGGAGGACGCCCGGACGATCGAAAAAGCCAAAAGCGCACACGGCAACAAGGCGCGCATCCCCTGGTCGCAAGTTAAAAAAGAGGTTGGATTGGACTGATTTCCACCAACGGCCCAGGCAAGTTATTTCATTTTTAACAACAAAACCCTTTTTGTGAACGATACCAGCCTCCTGCCCCGTAGCCAGCACCTTCTTTCGTTAGCTAGAACAATTCGCCATTATGAGGAGGCGCTGACTCGGGCCAATGGCGAACGGTTCAACCTCTTCGAGATCCTCCATGTGGGCCATTACGAGGTCCGCACCCACTCGCCGATATTGGCTGAGCTTCTCAATCCACGAGGATCACACGGACAGGGGGAGGTTTTTTTGCAGCATTTCCTTGACGAACTTAAGCTTGATATTCAAGACTTCCATGCCAAATCGGCCCAGGTGATGGTCGAAGTTTCCATCGGCAAGTATGGCCGCCTCGACATTGAGATGACTGACGAAAATCACCGATACATTTTCATTGAGAATAAAATATACGCTGGCTTGCGGAAGCTTCAATTAGAAGATTATCATCTGTACAATCCTCAAGCCGTTCTGTTGTTCTTGACGCTGTATGACGAAGAACCCGCCGCCGAAATTAAAAATGCCATCGGGGAAAAGCTGAGGCCAATATCTTACAAGACACACATTGTGCGTTGGCTGAAATCTTGCCGAAAAGAGGCCGCCACAGTTCCCATCGTACGCGAGGCCATCACACAATATCTTCACCTGATCGAACGTCTCACCCAACAAAACACCAACGCGCGTATGAACCAAGAGATTATTAATGCCGTTACGTTGGACACAACAGGCGAAACATATTTGGCTTACGCCAGCCTGCGCGACGAAAATTGGAATATCCGTAAAGAAATCATCGGCAAGCTAAACAAACAACTGCAAGCCATTGGGCAAGAACTGGATTTAAAAGTGGAGGAAGAATTTTCAGGCATAGGAGAACCAGATGAGGGATTCCTATTCACGACTCCCCGCCTGAAGGAACAGAATTTGAAATTTGGTTTTCGATGCACTGCCCCCCATTACCATGATTTTTGCTTTGGATTCAACTACATCGGACCAGAATTGAAAAGCTCATTAACTTCAAAGATTCAGCAGCTTTTTAAGGAGAAATTCGAGGCAACACCTCCTAATGACTATTGGCCAGCGTCCGCGTGGGGGGATGATCAGCATCGGAACTGGAGCGACCCAATCTTTGCCGATATTATTTCAGGCACTCTTGCCCAATATCTGAAGGGATTTATCAGGAGTCTCAGTGAAATTGCCACAGCGGCCTTGAAGGAATGAAGGCCGAGTAATGGAGCAAGTCTTCTGATACTTCCATACAGAGAGACCCTGTTTGGACGTTTTAAAAAACAGGGTGGGGACCTCGAAGGGGACCAAATTAACGCCAAGGAAAGGGGTTAACCAAAACGGGAATAATTTCCTCCTGCGAAAGCGCCGCGCGAAACGCTGAATGGGTTGAAGAGGTGTTCGTAAATCAATCTGCATGCCCTTCCTCGCCCAGATACGCCTCAATGACTTTCGGATTCTGCCGCACTTCCTCCGGCGTGCCCTCGGCAATTTTCACGCCATAATCCAGCACGGCCACCCGCTCGCAAATACCCATGACCACGCGCATGTCGTGCTCCACCAGCAGGACGGAAATGTGGAATTTCTCCTGGATGAACCGGATGAGCCGGGTGAGTTCGACTTTCTCGGTGGGGTTCATCCCGGCGGCGGGCTCATCCAGCAGCAGCAACTTGGGCCGCGTGGCGAGCGCCCGGACGATTTCCAGCCGCCGCTGGTCGCCATAGGGCAGGCTCTTCGCCTCCTGGTCTCGGGCCGCGCCCAACCCGAAGATCTCCAGCAGTTCCAAGACCTGCCGTGCCACCGCCGCCTCGCCATCGCGGAAGCCGCGCCCGCGCCACAAGGCGTTGACGATGCCATGCGCCCGGTGCAGTTGCATGGCCGCGCGGACATTGTCAAACACACTCAGGCTGGCGAAGAGCCGGATGTTCTGAAACGTGCGCGCAATGCCGAGACGCGCCAGTTGATGCGCCTTCAACCGGGCCGTGGACTGGCCGTTGAACGTGATCGCGCCGGCGGTGGGCTGATAGACGCCCGTGATGAGATTGAAGGCCGTGGTCTTGCCTGCCCCGTTCGGACCGATCAAGCCCACCAATTCGCCCGGGCCAATCGCCAGGTTCAAACCGCCCACGGCCGTCAGGCCGCCGAAGCGGATCGTGACGTTGTCGAGTTGGAGCAAGGCGGCCATGAATTAAGTATACCAGAGATTCATGCGGTCTTCGTCCGGCCAAAACCGAACAATCCCTGCGGCCGTGCAATCATCAGCCCGATGATCAGCAGCGAATAAATAATCATCCGGTACTCGGCAAAAGGCCGGAGGAATTCCGGCAGCAACGTCAGCAAAATGGCCGCCAAAATGACCCCGCCCGTGCGCCCCATCCCGCCCAGAATCACCATCACCACGATGTCAATGGACTTCATGAAGTCAAAGTTGGTGGGAGACAGGAACAGCTTGTGGTGCGCGAACAGGCCGCCGGCAATGCCCGCAAAAAACGCCCCGACCACAAACGCCGTCACCTTGTAGCGCGTGGGGTTGATGCCCGAGGCGCTGGCCGCCACCTCGTCGTCCTGCACCGCGATAAAGCCCCGGCCATAAGTGGAGCTGACCAGGCAGCCGACCACATACACCGTCACGGCGGCGAGGCCGAAGGCCCAGAACAGCGTGGTTTTCTCCGGAATGCCGCTCAATCCGCTCGCCGCGCCGACGCTCTCCATGTTTTGCAAAACCACCCGGATGATTTCGCCGAAACCCAGGGTGACAATCGCCAGGTAATCTCCCCGCAGCCGCAGCGTGGGAATGCCCACCGCCAGCCCAACGACCGCCGCCAGCAATCCCCCCGCCAGCAGCGCCCCCGCAAACAACAGGCCCGCCAGCGGCCCCGGCACGCGCGGCCCGAGCGCCAGGGTGATCGCCGCCGCCGTATAACCGCCCACCGCCATAAATCCGGCATGGCCCAGGCTGAACTGGCCCGTGTGACCATTGATGAGATTCAAACTCACCGCCAGGATGATGTTGATGCCCACGTCAATGGCCACGCCCAGGTAATAGCGGTTGAACGCCGCCGAGAAATACGACACCCCGGCCGCGAGCAAAATCGCCAGGATGAAAAAACGTTTGGCGCGGGTTTGGATCATTCCTGGCCCGCCGGTTGGGGTTTGGGGCGCGCCTCGTGCCCGCGTCGAAACTCTGCTTGCGCCAAACCGGTTACGCGGTAATTTATGAACATGAGTGCGTCCGAAATTTTGGAGCAAATCCGCCGGTTGCCGCCGGAGGAACAATACGATCTTGCCGAAAAAGTGTGGGCGGGACTGGGCGACGTTGATGCCGGTTTGACCCCGGAACAAGCCGCCGAACTGGACGGCCGGCTGGCGGATTTTGAGAAAAACCCCCGCGCGGGAATCCCCTTGGAACAAGTCAAAGTGGAAATGCGGCAGCGCTTTGGCTGGCAATGAACCGGATTCTTATTTTTCAACCCGTTGCCCTGGCGGAATTGACCGGGGCGATTGCGTGGTATGAACAGGAACGGCCGGGATTGGGAAAAGACTTTTCCGATGAGGTCTACCGTGCCTTGGAGCGTGCCGCAGTCCAGCCGGAGCGGTTTTGTCAGGTGCGTGGTCGGGCCAGAAAGATACGTTTGAAACGGTTTAAAGCTTACGCCATCTACTTTGCCATCGCGGAAGATGTGTTTTCGGTGCTGGCCATTTTTCACGGCTCGCGGAATCCCGCCGAACTGCATCGCCGGCTGAAATAAACCCATTAAACCGGCTGGACCGGCAACGCTTTGAAGCCCGGAAAATTCAGCCCGCCTCATACTTTTTCAACCTGCGATTTGCCGAGCAGCCCGGCGGGTTTGAAGAGCAGAATCAAAATCAAGATGGCAAAGGCAATGCCATCGCGATAATTGGACAGCCCGGGGATGCCTCCCGCGAACGTTTCCAGCAGGCCGATCACCAGACCCCCCAGCGCCGCGCCCGGTAGATTGCCAATGCCGCCCACCACTGCCGCGATGAAGGCGCGCAGCCCCGGTTGCACCCCCATCAAAGGATCAATCCCCGGCGCGCGCAACGCGTAGAAAATCCCCGCCACCGCCGCCAGCGCCGAGCCCAGGCCAAACGTCAGGCTGATGATCCGGTTCACATTCACCCCCATCAACGCCGCCGCCCGGTCGTTGAACGCCACCGCGCGCATCGCCATGCCCGCCTTCGTGTGCTGCACGATGAACCACAGCCCCGCCAGCAATCCGGCCGTCACCAGCAGCGTGGCCACGTCATTGCTGTCCACCGTCAATTGTCCCAGATGAAAGTCGTGCTTGGGCAGCAGTTGCGGAAAGGGCCGCGTCTCCGCACCAAACACCGCGCGGTGCTGGCAGGTGTATTCAATGAAGAGCGACACTCCGATGGCCGTAATCAACACCGTCAGCTTGGGGCGCGCGCGCAGGGGCCGGTAGGCGAGGAATTCAATCAGCATCCCGAGCACGGCACAAATCGCCGCCGACAGCAGGATCACCACCAGCGCGCCCGCGTACGTTTCGCCCGGGATCACCCGCGCCACCCACGGGGCCAGGAAATACGCCGAAAATGCCCCCAGCATTAGCACGTCGCTGTGTGCAAAATTAATAAACCGCAGCACCCCGTAAACCATCGTGTAACCCAGCGCGATCAGCGCGTATATGGAACCCAGGGCCAGGCCGTTGACAAGCTGTTGAATGAATTCGTTGATAACGTCGGGTTAAGCGTTATTGAGCCGGTCAGGGGTTGACCGTCTCCAGATATTTGAATTTGCCGTCCTTCACCTGCAAAATCACCGCCGGCTTCGTCGCATCCCGCTGCGCGTTGATCGTCGTGATGCCGGTGACCCCGTCAAAATTCTTCGTGGCCGCCAGCGCGTCGCGCACCTTCGGGCCGTCCGTCACCCCCGCGCGCTTGATCGCGTCCGCCAGGATCATCGCCGAGTCATACCCCAGCGCCGCCATGGCGTCCGGCGTCTTGCCGTTGAATCGCTTTTGGTAGTCGGCCACAAATTTCTGGCTGTTCGGCGTGGCCACATCCGGCGCGTAGTGCGTGGAAAAATAATCCCCTTCCACCGCGTCCTGCCCGATCTTCACCAGGTCACCCGACTCCCACCCGTCGCCCCCGCACAACGGCACGTTGATTCCCAGTTGCTTCGCCTGGATGCAAATCAGGGCGACATCCGTGTAATAACCCGGCACAAACACCGCGTCCGGATTCGCCGCCTTGATGGCCGTGAGCTGCGCTTTGAAATCCTTGTCCCCGCCGTTAAAATCCAGCTCCACCGGAATCTCCCCCCCCAGCTTGAGAAAACTCTCCTTGAAATACTTCGCGAGCCCCTTGCTGTAATCACTCTTCACATCCGTGAAGAGGGCCACCTTGCGCGCCTTGAGCGTGTTGTGGGAAAAATTTGCCATCACCGTGCCCTGGAACGGATCAATGAAACACACCCGGAAAATGTAATCCCCCGTCTCGGTCACCTTGGGATTGGTCGAGGAGGGCGAGATCATTGGGATTTGGCTCGCCTGGCAGATCGGCGCCGCTTCCAGCGAGCGGCTCGAAGCCACCTCGCCCAGCACCGCCACCACATTGTCCCGGGAAATCAGCTTGTTCACGTCCGTGGCCGGCTCGCCCGCCTTGGACAAGTCATCCTCTGTGATGAGCTGGAACTGCCGGCCCAGCACCCCGCCGGCGGCGTTGAGATTTTCAATCGCGAGCAGCGTGCCCTCGTGAGACGAGATGCCGAATGTCGCCTCCTTGCCCGAGAGCGAGGCAAATTCCCCCACCTTGATGGGATTGGCGGCGGCGGCGCCACCACTGGGTTTGCAGCCCGTCAAACCAGTTGCGCCTGCCAGCACCATTACGAATGTCCACCCAAGCCACTGTTTCATAATATTAACTGAGCAACGATTCCTTGCCACTGACGGGCACAATAAATGGTTTTAACGGTGGATTCAAGCTCTGCCAGCGGGAGAATTTGGCCGGCCAGACGCACGGCCCCCGATCCCAACTCCTGGCCCCCGCTTCGGGCAAGCCGTCAGGGGTGTTCAGCAAATACGCGGCAATTGTTCGCCGCTGGCCAGATCCAGTACCCGGCGGATGCCAAGGGTGCTTTTGAGAAAGACGTTGGGGGCCGCCTCGCCCGTCACCTGGCCGATCAGGTTTGATTCGGGAGCGTGGGCGCGCATGATTTCCAAAGCCCGGTGGGCATCGCGCGGTGCCACGAAGACGGCAAACCGCCCTTCGCACGCGGATTGAAACGGATCCAGCCCCAGCATTTCGCAGGCGGCATGAACCTCCTCCCGCACGGGAATCAGTTTTTCCTCCACCTGCACCGTAAGCCCCGCGCCATCGGCAATTTCATGCAATGCACTGGTCAGCCCGCCCCGGGTCAAATCCCGCAGGCAATGAATTTCAATGCCCGCCTGGACCAGCGCCAGCACGGTTTCGTGGACCGGCGCCGAATCGCTCTCGATCTGGCTTTCAAATGCCAGTCCTTCGCGCACTGCCATGATGGCCATGCCGTGGCGGCCCACATCGCCATTCACCAGAATGACATCGCCGGGTCGCACCTGGCCGGGAGCAATAACTTGGTCATGCTCCACTATTCCCACCCCGGCGGTGTTGATGAACACCCCGTCGCCCTTGCCATGGTCCACCACCTTGGTGTCGCCAGTGATGATGCTCACCCCGCAACGCCGGGCGGCCTCGCGCATGGAGCAGACAATGCGCCAGAGCGTGGCCATCGGCAGGCCTTCTTCGAGGATGAAGGCGCTGCTGAGATACAAGGGCCGCGCTCCCGCCATGGCCAGGTCATTGACCGTCCCATGCACCGCCATGGAGCCAATGTCGCCGCCGGGAAAAAACAGCGGCTGCACCACGTACGAATCCGTGGTGAACGCCAGGCGGCGGCCGGGTAGCTCCACCACCGCCGCATCGTGGTGAGTGTCGAGCAGGGGATTGCTGAACGCCTCCAGAAACATGCGGCGGATAAGCTGGTGCATCAGGCGGCCACCGCCCCCGTGCGCGAGCAGTACGTGCGGGTACTGGGCGAGCGGCACCGGGCAGGCGGCGTTGAAATTCAAGGCATTCATTCAGGCGGCGGGTTGCAAACGGCGATAGCGATAATAGGCGGCGCAGGCGCCCTCGCTGGAAACCATGGTGGCCCCCAGCGGATGTTCCGGATGACAGAGCGTGCCAAAGGCCGGGCATTCATGCGGTTTGAGCCGGCCCTGGAGCACCAGCCCGCTCCGGCAATCGGGCGATTCCTCGACGCGCCGGCCGGTGAGGCCAAATTTCTTTTCCGCGTCGAAAGCCGCGTATGGCGCGCGCAGGCCCAGGCCGCTGTGCGGAATTTCCCCGACCCCGCGCCATTTGCGAGGCACCACTTCAAAGACCTCGCGGAGCAGCGCCTGCGCAGGAACATTACCCTCGCGCCGCACCGCCCGGGTGTACTGGTTCTCCACCTCCGCCCGGCCGGACTCAAGCTGTTGCACGGTCATCAGCACCCCTTGCAGAATATCCAACGGCTCAAACCCCGTGACGACAATCGGCACGTGAAATTGTTTCGCCACCGCATAATACTCCTCGTACCCCATCACCGCGCAGACATGCCCGGCGGCCAGAAAACCCTGGATGCGGCAGTCCGGCACGGCCAGCAACGCGGACATCGCCGGCGGCACCAGGACATGGGAAACCAGCAGGGAGAAATTGGTCAGCCGCTTTTGCGCCGCCTGATATACTGCCATGGCCGTGGCGGGCGCGGTGGTTTCAAAGCCCACCCCGAAGAAAACCACTTCCCGTCCCGGGTTGGCCGCCGCGATTTTCAAAGCGTCCAGCGGTGAGTACAACATCCGCACATCCCCGCCGCGGGCTTTCACCGCCAGCAAATCGGTCCGGCTGCCCGGCACGCGCAGCATGTCGCCAAACGAGGTGAAAATCACTTCCGGCCGCGCGGCGATTTCCAGCGCCTGGTCAATGATTTCCAGCGGGGTGACACACACCGGACAACCCGGCCCGTGAATCAGCGTGAGCCCGGGCGGCAGCAACTCATCCAGGCCAAACTTCACAATGGCATGGGTCTGACCGCCGCAGATTTCCATGAGCGTCCAGGGCCGGGTGGTCACGCGGTGGATTTCCCGCGCCAGTTGCCGGGCCAGGTCCGCGTCGCGGTATTCATCGAGAAACTTCATGCGCCGCCCTCTTTGAGTTCGCCCAGCTCCTCCATTTGTTTTAAATAGTCAAACACCTGTTGCGCCTCCGCCTCGTCCACCCGGCTCAGCGCGAAGCCGACATGCACAATGACATAGTCGCCCACCACCGCCTCCGGCACGTAGGCGAGACTGGCGCTTTTGAGGATGCCGCCAAAATTAATTTTGCCGGTGCGTTCCAGCGGGGCGTCCCCGCTGATCTCCATAATTTTTCCGGGAATGGCAAGGCACATGATGTTTACCGCGTTGGTTCAAAGTTGGCCGCCGGCCGGCGCAGCGCGACCGCAATCTGGCCCAGGGCGATGCCGCCGTCATTGGCCGGCACACGTTGGTGCCAGCAGGGTTGAAACTGCTCGCGTTGCAACTGTCTCACGACGCGTTCCAGCAAATACTGGTTTTGAAAACAGCCGCCGGACAGCGCCACTCGCGGCTGGTTAAAGTATTGGGCCACCGCGACAATCCCGTCGGCCAGGGCATTATGAAATTTTGCGGCGAGGAGATTCCGGGCCGCCCCGTTTTTTACCTCCGCCAGCAAGGCCTCGATCAACGGCGCCCAGTCCAGCACGAGACCGTCACCCCGGCGGACGAGCGGGAAGGGATAAGCCTCCGACGTGTCTGTCCCGGCGATGGCCCACTCCAATTCCATGGCCGCCTGCCCCTCGAACTGCCGCGTTTGCCGGCCCCCCGTCAGCGCGGCGACGGCATCAAACAAACGCCCGGCGCTGGATGTCAGCGGCGCGTTGAGTTGCCGTTGCAACATCGTACGCAAGGTGGCCCGTTCGGAGGCGGAAAACACCAGCCCGCGCCCCGCGTTAATCTCGCGCCCGGCCAGCAGCGAATCGCCGAATAATTCGTATAACACACCCAGTGCGGCCCGGCGGGGTTCGCGCGCCGCCTGGTCGCCACCCGGCAGCCGGAACTGGCGCAGGTGCGCCACGCGTTCGCAGGTGGTTTCCGTCACCAGAAAAAACTCCCCGCCCCACACCGTGCCATCCGGGCCAAATCCCGTGCCATCCCACGCCACCCCCAGCGCGGGCGGGCGGACCTCGTTTTCCAGCAGGCAGGACAGCACGTGCGCCACGTGATGTTGCACCCCCAAATGCCGCGCGGCTGGCAGGGTGCCCGCGAACTGCGTGGAGCTGTAATCCGGATGCAGATCGGACACCACCATGGCCGGCGCGGCTTCGTGAAAATTCACCAGATCCCCAATCGCCCGACGGAAAGCACGGCTGGCCGGTTCCGTGGCCAGATCGCCGATGTGCTGGCTCAGGAAGACCTGTCCGCGCACCGCGAGCGCAATGGAATTTTTCAAATGCGCCCCCACCGCCAGCACCGGCCGCGCCGCAGGATCCAGCCCGTCCGCATTCAGCGTGATCGGCAGCGGTGCGTAACCCCGCGCCCGCCGCAGCATCATCTCCCGCCCCAGCACCACCCGCACCACGGAGTCATCCACCTGCCGGACAATCGGCCGGTCATGCACCAGCAGCCCGTCGGCAATGCCCCCCAGCCGGTCCACCGCCTCCTGATTTTCAATGCACATCGGCTCGTGACTGACATTCCCGCTCGTGGCCACCAGCGGCAATGGCCATTCGGCCATCAATAAGTGATGCAATGGATTCGAGGGCAGCATCACGCCCAAATTAGGGTTGCCCGGCGCGACCGCCTCCGCAATCGGAAACTCATTCCGTCCATCCGTCCGCCGGCGCAACAGCACGATCGGCGCTTCGGGCGAACCAAGCAAACGCGCCTCCAGCGGCGACACCTCGCACACCGCCCTCACGGCGTCCAAAGTGGGAAACAACAGGGCGAATGGTTTTTCCTCACGTTGCTTTCGCGCGCGCAGTCGCCGCACGGCCGCGTCGTTCCCGGCATCCACCATCAAATGAAACCCGCCCACACCTTTGACCGCCACGATGCCGCCCTGCTGCAGCGCCCGGACCGCCGCTCGCAACGCCGTGTGCCCGCCAAACACTGCCTCGCCCGCCGGGGTCCACCATTCGAGGTGCGGACCGCAGGCCGAACATGCCGTGGGCTGCGCGTGAAACCGCCGGTCACGCGGGTCGTCATATTCCGCCTTGCACTCCGGGCACAGGTCAAAGCCCTTCATCGTCGTGTTCGCCCGGTCGTACGGCAGCGCTTCGATGATGCTAAAGCGCGGCCCGCAATTCGTGCAATTGGTGAATGGATAGCGATAACGCCGGTTGGTCGGATCCATTATCTCGCGCAAACAATCCGGGCACGTGGCAATGTCCGGCAGTACCAGCGAGGATTTCGGCCCGCCCGCCGCGCTCGGCCGGATGGCGAAGCCCCGGTGCCCCACGGCCTCCAGCCAGGTGGATTCGAGGCTTTGAATGGCGCTGCGCGGTGGTTTTTCCGCGCCCAGCCGGAGCAGGAATGTCTCCAGGACCGCCCGTGCTCCCTCCATCTCCATGAAAACCCCCTGGGCCGAATTATTGACCCAACCGGCCAGC